>Ga0210377_10000015_pt1 | contig 179019 bp, 157 predicted proteins | sample PLM4_65_b1redo_FD_155480 | JGI IMG/M metagenome (GOLD analysis project Ga0210377, IMG submission 155480) | Groundwater sediment microbial communities from an aquifer in East River, Colorado, USA - PLM4_65_b1 redo | ecosystem: Environmental > Terrestrial > Soil > Riparian zone | place: USA... | reverse complement strand
CCTCAAGCGCGACCTTGGCTTTGAACTGACTGCTGAAGTTTTTGCGCTTTTTTTCGCTCATAACCTGCTCCTTTTTAACGGCAGGTTACCATCTTAAACTATTGTCCGAAAATAGGGGTCCACTATACGGCATTGCAGCCTTGGGCATTCCGAATATAGATGATACCGAAAGAGTAAAGGAGGTAATGCCTTCCGATATCGTTCTGGTGGTTGCGACGTTAAACAGTTTTGCGCCAGATTTCTGAATCTTATCATTTGCCAAAAAGTATGTTGTAGCGAGTATGAATAAGTGTTCTCCAATGAGATCATCGTTGCCGAGCGTTCCGGCTGTTTCCGAAAGAACGTTCGTATTCAACTGATAATTCCTCTTGCCGAGCACATTCTCATTGATCCCCTGCAGGTCTAGTCCTATGGCATAGTACGCGCCAGCGAGCAGCTTTTTTTCTCTGGTTTCAGTATTTCCATTCGGCTGTGTAAACCGCATGGTCAGGTTCTGTTCCGCACCAAGAGTTGTGGCCTCTCCGGTCAGCTTGATGACACCTTCGACACGGAGTACTGGTTTGAGATTCAACATATACGCAGGCACATCATAGAGGAAGCCGCCATAGTTTGCGATTAAAGCCTCGTCAGTAGAAGTTGCAGGTAGATACGAAACAGTGATCCGCTTTCCTGCCAATTCTGCTGTGGAAACGGCATACGATACATTTTCGCCTGTTGCGGTGTTCGTGAGGGTGAACGCAACTGCTGCCGCCATGCTGGCAGGAATGCTGGAGAATTTCGCTCCTTGAACAACTGTTATATACGGCAAAGTAGAAGACAAGAAATGATATGTCTCCTGCGTTATCTCACGATAGCCTTTCACATCCACGATTGAAGTGTCAGGCATATTGGCGTCAAGATAGCTCTGTATCTGACTTTGATAATAATGTATGGCATTCTGGCTCTGGACTTGACTGAGATATGCGTCCTGGCTGAACGGTACGGCTGTTGTGCTGTCAAAGCCATTTGTGTATGTGTACTGTTTGTAGCTGCCGTCCATGGGTATCCAGGTTTTGAGGCTGTCATCTATCATAGTGCCCCGGTAGTTGCCGTAAGGAATGTAGGTTTCCACCCAGACGTGCTCTAATTGGATGGATTTTATCGTGTTGCCTGAGATACCTATTTTGACCGGAACATTGCCGCTTGCAAGAAAGTTAGCTGCGGCCCTTGCATCTGTGAAACCGCCTACCCAATTCATCGCTTTATCAATCGGCACCTCAATCGTTCCATAAGCATACTTAGCCGGTAAGTTCGATGTTCTGAGCAAGGCGATCAGCAACGATGCAGTGTCAAAATCATTGCACTGCTTTGTCTGGAGGCACATGTCCGCGCCCTGGATGCTGCCATATGTAGGGACAAATTCAATGTTATTCTGCACCCATTCAAGGATTTTGGTAGGTTTGTTGCCAAGCTGGGCCGCGAGGTCTACGATATCCTGGGTGAACTGTACTTCAGTGGTCTCGGCGAGGTCGTCTGCTGTTGGTGCGTCTTGAGCCAGCGCGAGGAGGTATGGCGATGAATCGATGAAGGCGAATTGTGGAATTGCCCCCTCACCTCCCGAATGAGGTTTCACCTCAGACGGGACAGGCCAACCCCCTCCCACGCTGGGGAGAGAAAGTTTGTCCAATGCGGTTAGAGGAAGCTGGAAAGGCACGTCACTGATAGGCCCGTTGAATGCTAACTGAAAAGGTTTATTCTTTGTACGTGTTACTTTCATGGTCATACGCGGCAAAAATAGTTTGAAGCTCAGCCATCTTGACGGTTTTGCGTTGTTTCGGAAAATCGCGTTCGTATTCGTCCTTCCGCAAGCGCGGCTCGCGCGTCTTCCCTGCCTTCCGCGCTCTGAAGGGGAGATTATTTGGATCGAGCTTCTGGTGCTTTGACGGAGCTTTGACCTTTTCGAGATGCAGCCTTGCCTTTTCAACTTTGGCCCTGCGGTCCGATCTGGTCTTTGCCTGCTCGACACCGTCGAGGTTCGCCCTCAACTCCTTCAGATTATCTTCATAATGCTTTACGAATTTATAATGCCGGTCGAGGATATCTTTCGGGAGCTTTGCATCTTTGAGCTTCTTCTCCGTTGCGCTGAATTCTTTATTAAATTCACCAGCCGCTGCTTCGATCTCTGCCCTCTTCGCCTTGATGGCATCCCGTTCCCGCGTATCGTCCTCGCCCTTGTCTTCCTTCTCCCTGGCCTTGGCAACGTTCTCCCGGATCCCGTCGAGAACCTTCTCGAATCGGTCGCTAGCTGTTGCAGGTTCCGCCTTACCATTCCGCAATCCGAAATCCGCATTCCGCATTCCAGCGGCCGACCCCTGAACCCTGGACCCCGGACCCTGGCCCCTTGTCTCCTGCGCCTCCGGCGCTGCCGCATACGCGACTGCCTGCCATAACGGCAGAAATGACCAGACAAAGAAGAAAAGGGTGACCGCCGAGATGCTTCGTAAGGCACGATAAAACGTCTGCATGATTCCTCCACTGATAAAGTGCTGCAAAAATACGATAACGCAACTAAATGCTAAAAAATGTGCGTCAGGGTAGCATAGTCTTTGTTACTTGTCACCTGTCAGAAGTGACAGGTATGTAGACATCTTTCGGATACGCTAGCTTGAACCGTTCTTCCATGAGTAGGTTAGAGATTCTTATGTTTTCAACGGATTTTTTGAGTTGGGCTATTTCTGCGGAAACGGAAGAACCTGTCTGGAGTTTCTTATGGATGGTTTCAACGATTGCCTGGCCTTGTTCAAGATCCTTCTGGACATCTTTTTCGAGGCTGCCCTCGAAGGCATGGCCCATCAGGGGGAACAGGACCATCATAGCCAGGATCAGGGATATACAGAATATTACATTTTGCCTGCGGTGTCCGGGGTTTCTTGCGGATTTAAAAAACGACAGGATCATGTTGCTTTCCAATTGTTCCTCCCCAGATATAATAGTCGGAGTTTTTGATAAAGGAATGCGACTATAACAACGATGCATATTCCGGTCAAGTTCAATTTATAATTTTACCCAGATGTGATGATAATTCATATTTTAATACCATGCAACAGCCTGATATATTGTCGATTTTATGAGTCGGGGTATTTTAAGGGTAATGCCCTCGACAATGCACCTTTTTGTTTATTGATCCACAGGAAATTACGTTGCCCAGTTTGGAGACTCGAAGAAGAAGCATTCAGGAAAAATGGCGAGGAACGGTGAAACGGGGGTTAACTCTTATGGATCTTCCGGGTTTTGTGCGGGTGCTTGTTGCATCTCGTAAGAAGTCAAGATTTGTCACATAATTCACATAAAGCACATAAGGAAGACCTTCAAGAATAAAAGATTCTTTCTGTGTATTTTGTGACTTATGTGGCTAAAAAAGACTTTTTACGAATCTATCATGTTTGAAAGGAGCTTTACGCCGCTGTCAGTGGACGTATTCTGGATAGTTTGGCTTTATTGCTCCTACTCGCTTCCCACAAATCCACGGCAGCCTGTGCATTGAGCCAGAACTGGGGGGTATTCCCGAAAAGCCGCGACAAACTCAAAGCCATCACGGGAGTAACCGCACGTCTCTCGTTCAGTAACTCATTGACCGTCTGACGCGATACGCCGAGTGCAGCCGCAAAAGCCGATGGTGTCATGCCGTAATCGGGAAGGAAATCTTCGCGCAGCATTTCGCCGGGGTGAACAGGATTAGTCATTCTTACACCAGTATTTTTGATAGCCATGTTTTTATTCCTCTTAATGGTAATCCGTGATTTCAACGTCATACGCATCTCCGTTGTCGAACCTGAAACAGATGCGCCATTGATCGTTGATTGAAATTGAATGCTGCCCTGCACGATCTCGCGTTAATGCATGCAAACGGTTGCTGGGTGGTATCTTTAAATCGTCAAGACAGGTAGCAAGGTCAATATATTCAAGTCGTCTTTTGGCCCGTTGAAGCAGATCGGCTGGCAGCTTTTTTGACTTACCCGTTGCATAGAATAGCTGCGCATGCCTGTCTTGAAATGTTTTTATCACCCTGCAATTGTAACGCGTCACGTGACACGTGTCAAGCACATTTTTGCAATTATCGATAGCAGGATTGCGGCCACTGCGGTCAGAAAGCACCCTGTCCGAATACTCTAAACTGGCTGTCCAAACTCAGGGGTGCAGTTCAGTGAAACGGGGATTAACTCTTATGGGTCTTCCGGGGGTTTTGTGCGGATACTTTGCATGGTTCCCATGCGAAAATTAAAACGAGTGATGTTTGATGAATTCGTAAGAAGCCAAGATTTGCCACAAAATTCACATAAAGCAGATAAGGAAGACCTTCAAGAATAAAAGATTATGGTTCATTCGTATTAAAGTTGAAAAGCAACTGCGAACTTCAGTCTCTCGCAAAGCCGCCAAGCACGCAAAGAACGGCGCTGAATCCCGCTGCCGCTGGTTAGAATATATTTCAGGACTCGAATTCGGATTTATTTAAACCAGACTGGCGGATGATGGATTGCAGTGTACCGATGCGTAAATTCGGTATGATTCGGAACGGGTACGGTGATTGTCGTATCAGGCAATTGTTTCTGCATCACAATATGACTGCCGCGCTGACGCGCCTGGATAAAACCGTGTTTCTCAAGGATTTCACAAACTTGTTTCCCCGAAAGAATGCGAAGCTTACCCAACCGCAACCTCCAGCCTGGTAATGTAAACTTCTTCGTGCATGCGCGTCTGGATCTCTTTGGGGGATGCGGTCTCGAAGAACAACTCAAGGGCCTCTCGAAGATTCAGGCGGGCTTCTTCAATTGTATCGCCCTGGCTGGCGATATCAAACTCTGGGCAAAGAGATACGTATCCATTCTCTTCACGCTCAATGATGGCTGTTAGTTGCTTTATCATAGCTTCGGCTCCAATTCAGTAGATTTATATTCACTTCAACTGTACGCATTATAACATTATTTCCCATTAATTTCACGTATCTTCAACGAACGCATGCCGCAGCAAAAATCGCCCCAATTTACAACATTGCGACATTTTCGCGACATTATCGATTTTTTCGATATTGCTTTAAAAAAAAGAAAAGCCCGCGAATCATACGTACGATTCACGGGCTTTTTATTATGGTCGGGGCGAGCCGATTTGAACGGCCGACCACTCGCACCCCAAGCGAGTACGCTACCAGGCTGCGCCACGCCCCGATTTAACACAGAGGATTTTACAACGGGAGTACCAGTGTGACTATTTCAGAATATCCAGGATCTCTCGTAATTCTTTCTTTGCACTATCGATGATGCTGTCGAGATCCTGTCCGGCCTTGCTGCTCAGTTTTTTCCTTGCCCCGGCGATGGTGTATCCCTCGCTATAGAGCATTTGCTTGATGTGAATGATCCGGTCGATGTCTTCTTTTTTATAAACCCGCTGCCTGGACCGGCCTTTTTCCGGCTTCAACTGGGGAAACTCGGTTTCCCAGTATCGCAGGACATAGGGTTCCAGACCGGTAAGCCGGCTGACCTCACCGATCCGGTAGAAAAGCTTATTCGGCGGCTGCCGGGGTTTCGATGACATGCTCTTTAAAGATCATGCTGGGCCTGAAACTGACGACTTTTCTCGGAGTGATCTCGATCTCCTGGCCCGTCTTGGGATTGCGGCCTTTGCGGGAATTTTTGCTCCGCACCACGAAATTCCCGAACCCGGAAAGTTTCACGGTTTCCCCCTGTTTCAAGGCCTGCTTGATGGTATCCAGAATCATCTCGACCATTTCTTCGGCGTCCTGCTTCGGCAGGCCGACTTTGTCGAACACTTCTGAGATGATGTCCGCCTTCGTCATAGGCACCTCCTCTGGAAGACATAATATAGTTAATAACCAATTCAAAGTCAAGGCAAATGTACATCAAATGCACCTCAGGCATATCCCGTCGCGCAACCACCGCGTCACGAGCCTTGACCGGCGATGGCATGAACCGCCGCTTTTGCGATGGCTGCTTAGGGACAAGTATACCAGGGACCGTTCAGGAGTAAAGCGATTGGACCTAACTGGTTATTTATGTTTGAAAACCATAGGGAGTCTGTTATAATAAATGCCGACATGATCAGGGAAATCAAACTCAGCGGCAAAGCAAATGATATCATCGATTACTACGTAACGATCACGGGCGAGGACCTCAGTAACCGGTATTTTGTCGAGTCTACGCCTGAAGGGGACCGTTTTTTCTCCGGCGGCAACGAGATCACCATCTCCGCTGACGGCGTTTACTACCTGGGGACCGGGGGCAGCGTTTGCGAATACATGTTCGGCGTCGACCTGCCGCTCAAGGACCTGCTGAGAAAGGACGTATCGAACCGCCTGGTGATGTTCGGCGCATTCTACGACAAGGGCGAAAACATCACCTTCTCGAACACGACGACAGGGAAAGAGACCTTTGACCAGGTGTTCCTCACCGGCAATGCGGTCTCGAACTATTACTTTTTCGTTCATTTTTCCCAGAAAGCGGACCTCCGGGACCAGCAGCGCGATATTCTCAGAAGCATCGGCAAAAGCGTAAAACGGAGCGAGATGGTCGGCGCCGGCGATGACTCCGAGTTCTGCCGCGAGCTCTTTGACGAACTGGGAGATCCCCGGGCGCTCACGTTCCTCTTCCGGTTCGTGAACCGGCATAACAAAGAATATATTCAGACGTTCAACCGGCTGCACCAGGAGCAGAAGACGCTCACCCCTTCCGCCAGCGCGACCCTCGACGAGCTCGCGCAGAAATACAACATCATCCCCTACCAGCAGGAACGCATCAAGATCGACGGGATGTACAAGCTCCCGGAGAACAAGAAGATCGTCGACGAGTACAAGGACATTCTGATCGCCGTGTCGGAGAAGGGCGAAGTGAACCCTTCCGAACTGGCAAAGCTCTCGAGGCTCCGGACCCTGAGCCTCCGGCTCAATATCCCCAACACCCTCTTTGACACGCTCGACGCCCGGCTGCTCAAGGACATGAACATCGTCGAGGTGGAAGAGCCCGACTACATCCGTGAAACCCGCGCGATCTTCGAGGGCCTGTTCTTCCGGGCGGACAAGATCCGCGGCCACATATCCCATGAGGACCTCATCAAACTGCTGAAGGCCAAGGAAAAATCGTCCAATCACCGCGACCCCGGCTTTGAAAGCCTGCTCCTGGACACGGTGCGGGCCTGCGACGAGCATGCCCGGGACACCAACGACACGGCAGTGCTTGAGTCCATGAGCAACGTCCTCACCTATTTCGACCGCTATGACAGCGCGGCGACCACGATCAATAACCTTGCGTTCATGGAAAACTCCACCCTGACCGAAAGCAATATCAGGAGCCTCTACGGGAACAAGGAGATCTTCGACGCCATCAGTCCCGATATTTTCCAGGAGCTCTTCATTGAGTGCGTCAGGAACAACCGCTACCTGACCCGCTACGGCCGCAAGAAGATCGACAAACTGTTTAAAGGCCTGCTGCAGATCAGATCAGGAGACAGCACCTATCGCGAACTGGCCACCATAATCCAGAGCGTCCGTGAGGATGAACGGCTGTATGCGCTCATCCACCGCTATGTCAAGGACCGCTTCAAGAGCATCTATGCGGAATTGAACTCCAAGGAGGACCAGGAGATCTTCATCCAGGACCTCAATCGCGAGATACAGGCCAAAGGCATCGTCCAGGGCCCCGTGCCCCATGAGGTGTTCGAGGAGATCATCCTTGATTTCAGGAAGGAATCCTTCTATCTCAATAACCTCCTGCCGCACATCATTGTTTCCCGGGACAGCCAGGTGCGCGATGATTTTCTTACGAACAGCGGCCTGGACCGGTTTTATGTGGAAGAGCTGGAAAAGGATTACTTTGGAATGAACCGGATAGAGCAGCGCATCCTGGAAGAGATCAGAAAATAGCCATGTTCAAGATCAAAGTTCTGGACCGTTACATATTCGAAGAGCTCCTTCCGCCCTTCTTCCTCAGCATGTTCATCATAACGCTGGTGCTGTTCATCCAGAAGATGTTCAGACTGGCGGAACTGGTGATATCCAAGGGCGTCACGGTCACGGCTACGTTGAAACTGCTGGCCTTTATCCTGCCGGGCTTCCTGGTCATCACCATTCCCATGTCCGCCCTCGTAGCGGCCATAACCGCATTTTCCCGGCTTTCGTCGGACTCCGAGATCACGGCCATGAGAACCTCGCGCGTCAGCCTGTACCGCATGCTCCGGCCCGTTACCCTCTTTGCGTTCCTTGCCTTCAGCGCCACGGCGCTGACCTCGCTCGTCCTGCTGCCCGCGGCAAACACCGCGCTGAAAGCCCACTTGTTCAATATGGTAAAATCCCAGGCCATGGTCGGCATCGAAGCCGGGGTGTTCAGCAGCGCGTTCGACGGCATGGTCATTTATGTCGATAAAATGGAATCGCTCGACAAGATGGAGGGCATCTTCATATCGGACGAACATTCGGCGAAGGACCCCTACTCCATCGTGGCCAAACGGGGGAAACTGATCACCGATCCTCAATCCTTCAAGGTAACGCTAGCCATGGAAGAAGGGTCCATATATTCCCTGCCGCGCGATAAAAGCAAATATCTCCTCTCCTCGTTCGCCGCAGGCAGTATTTTTCTCGATATCAACCGTTCCCTGCTTACGGGCGCGCCCTCTGCCACGGATTACCGGAACGCGTCCATCCAGACCCTGCTTTCGGACATCCGCTCCCTTCGCGCCCAGGGCAAACCGACCTTTCAGCTCGAAAGCGAGCTCCATATGCGGCTGTCCATCCCCGTGGCCTGTTTGATCTTCGGCATCATCGGCGCCCCCTTGGGCATCCGCAAATCACGCTCAGGCAGGTCCGCCGGCATCGCCATCGCGCTTGCGGTATTCTTTCTCTACTATGTACTGATCGGTACCAGTAAGAACCTTGCCGAGACCGGTTCACTGCCGCCGGCCGCCGCATACTGGATCCCCAATACGATCATTCTCATGGGTTCGGCAATCTTGCTCCATGTCAGGAACAGTGAGCTCAACCTTGGCATCCGTGACCGCTTCGCCCGGCTCTATTCCCGGCTTTTCCGACGGACATCGCCCTAAACGGGAAGGAACGCACCAAAACCATTATGAACATATTGACCCGTTACATACTGAAGGAGTTCCTCCGATCCTTCGCTACAGCGCTGAGCGGCATCACCATTGTCTATCTCTGCGTCGATTTCCTTCAAAAAGCCGACGATTTCATCCGTTTCAAGGCATCGCTCTCGCAAGTGACCAGGTATTTTCTCTACAACCTGCCGTCGATCATCACCCCGTCCATGCCGATCGCGGCCCTGATCGCGACGTTACTGTCGCTCGGCGCCCTGTCGCGCCACAACGAGATCATCGCCATGCGGTCCAGCGGGATCAGCCTCGGTCGCATCGTGCTGCCGGTGCTCGCCGGCGGCCTCCTGATCTCGGCCCTCGGTTTTATCAACAATGAGCTCGTCATGCCGCCCTACGTCGCCAAGGCGAACTACATCCGCAAAGTGGAGCTCGAAAAAAAGCAGCAGATCGTCATGTTCCGGCGCAACAAGCTCTGGCTTCGCGGTCCGGACAACAGCATCGCGAACATCGCCTTCGTCTCACCCGACCGCAATGTGATGTTCGGCCTGAACATTTTCAAGCTCAACACGGACTTCACCGTGCGTGAACGGATCCAGGCCGGCAGTCTTTTGTGGGAAGACAATGCCTGGCGCCTGAAGCAGAGCATGGTCTATGTACAGCAGGGCGATACGATCATCGACCGCCCGGCTGACGGCGAGGTGTACAACATCGTGGAAACCCCCGCGGACCTCGGCATGATCGTCAAGCGATCCGAAGAAATGAGCTTTAGCGAGCTCTGGGACTATGTACGCCGCATCAAGACCAGTGGCTACAATGCCATGCGGGAAGAAATGGCACTGTACGGCAAGATCTCATTCCCTTTTTCGAGCCTCCTCATGGTCATGATCGCCACACCGCTGTCCCTGCAGCGGGTGCGGAGCGGCGGCACGGGCAAAGGAATCGCGATCGCCGTTTTCATCTCATTCGCCTATTGGGGTCTGCTCAGCATCGGGACCGCGCTGGGCAGGTCCGGCGCCTTGCCGCCGGTGATCGCATCGTGGCTTGCCAATGGCCTATTCACGTTCTACGCGTGCGTGATGCTGTTCCGCATGCACCGCAATTCCTGATTCCTGCTGGAGAACATGCTCTAACCCGATGATGAAGAAGGCACTCAGCATACTGTTCGGCCTCGCCCTGGTCCCCTTCTGTGTCGGCTTTACATGGCAGCTCGGCGCGACCGTTTTCGGCATTCGCTATAAACCCGACCTTCCCTACTTCTTTGCAGCGGGATCACTGACCTACATAACGCTCCACGTGTTGTTCAGAAAACCGATCCTGACCTACGTCTTCGGCCACGAACTGACCCATGCCCTGTTCGCCGTGCTCTTCGGCGGTTCGGTCAAGTCGTTCCATGCAAGCGACCGCGGCGGCCGCGTTACGATCACGAAATCCAATTTTATCATCACGCTGGCGCCGTATTTTTTCCCCTTGTACACCTGTATCACGCTCTTGCTGTACGGTTCAGCCGTCGCGGCCGGACTGCAGGGGGCCCTGGGCTGGATCGTCTTTCTCGCCGGCGCTTCCTTTGCTTTTCATCTGGTCCTGACCGCCCTTTTTCTGCAGACCGAACAGACCGATATCAGGGAATACGGCATGATCTTCTCCTTACCGCTCATCTATCTTTTTAATGTGACCTTCACCGCGTTCCTCATCCAGCTGCTTTTGGCGGAGAACATGGAGTACCTCCTTTTCATCGGCAATGGTATAATGAAAAGTGTCAACATGACCGTGCTTATTCTGGGCAAGATCTACCGTATTGCCGGGAACGTCATGTGAAGACAAAGACCTATAAACATTGTCTCGCGCAAAGCCGCAAAGGCCGCAAAGAACGGCAAAAATAAAAGAGGAATTTGTTTTTATATCAAGGTATACCAGCTTTACTTTGCGCTCTTTGCGTGCTTTGCGAGAGACGCCTTTTGTTTCGTTTTGTCTTGGCCAGGTTCATGAAAGGATCGCCATGTTCATCGTTGGGCTGACCGGCGGGATCGCAAGCGGGAAAAGCCTTGTTGCCCGCGTGTTCAAAGACCTCGGCGCGACCGTCATTGACGCGGACAGGATCGTCCATGAGCTGCTGGAGCCTGATCAGGATGCGTGGAGAGAGATCCTCCAGTACTTCGGTCAGGAGGTTCAGCGGCCGGACAAGACCATCGACCGCAGAAAGCTCGGCGCTATCGTGTTCAACGACCGGGAGAAACGCACCTGGCTCAACGCCTGCCTCCACCCCCGGGTCTTTTCAGTTTACACCACCCAGGCGGCCCACATCAGGATGCGGACCCCTGACGCGCTCCTGTTCTTCGATGCAGCGCTGCTCATCGAATCGGGATACCACCGGAACCTGGACCGGCTCATCGTGGTGTATGCAGAACCGGAACAACAGGTGGAGCGGCTCATGGCACGCGACGGGTTCACCCGTGAGGAGGCGCTATCGAGAATTGCGAGCCAGATGCCGCTCAGTGAAAAGCGGATGCTTGCCGATCACGTTATCGACAACAGCGGGAGCCGTGAGAGGACCGAACAGCAGGCGAGGGAGCTCTTCGGACAACTGAACAGGGAATCGAAAGGGCGTGCGTGAAGACTTCACTGACCATCATACCGATGAAGCGCTCTCATATCAAGGTCTGCGACGCCATTGTTGCCGCATCAGAACCCTGGAAGACCCTTCGGGAAAGGGTCGATTTCGGACAGGCAATCACCGGTCGGCAAGCCTATGCATGCATCCGGAGCGGGAGCGGCACGATCGAGGTCGCCGGCTTCATTATCTTTACGGCAGAGCCTGTTTTTGCCCGCGGCGGCTACCTCCGCGCCATCGGCGTTGCGAACTCGCTGCGCAATCAGGGTATCGGCAGTAAACTGATGGCATTCGCCGAGAAAACGGCCTCCCGGCAGGCAACCTGGTTCTACCTTTGCGTATCTTCGTTCAATCGGAAGGGCCAGGCTTTTTATAAGAAGCGTGGATATACCAGGGTAGGGAAGCTTCCCGGTCTCACCTCTCCGAATAGTTCAGAATATATATACTGGAAACGGCTTAAATAATGATGCGAAAAGGAGATTGGAAGTCCCGGAGCAGCCTCGCATGAACAGCGGGCGGACCCGCAGGGCCGAATGACACCATGAAAAAAAACATCAAGCAGATAGAGCTGTTCAAGAACCTCACTGACGATGAACTGAAGGAGATGGACCCCTATCTCATCACCGCAACCTGTAAAAAGAAAGAAACGATCTTTTCCGAAGGAGAGCCGCCGGAATGGTTCTATATTGTCCTGAGCGGCAAGGTGAAGATCACCAAGCTGTCCCACGACGGCAAGGAGATCATTCTCGAGATCATATCGCCCCATGACATCTTCGGCGGCGTGGCAGTGATCCGCGGGTTCGCCTACCCGGGCAATGCCGTTGCCATGGAAGACAGCGAAGTGCTCAAGATCTCCCGGAAGAACCTGATGCGCCTGGTGGACCGGTTCCCGAACCTCATGTACTTCATTGCGCTCCAGCTCGGCGACCGGATGAAAAGTTCCTATGATTCCCTGAAGAACATCGCCCTGGAGCGCGTCGAAGCGCGCATTGCCGCGCTGCTGCTCAAACTGGCGAACAAGATCGGCGTAGAGACCGACGAGGGAACTCTGATCGACATGCGCCTGACCAAGCAGGATGTGGCCGATATGGTGGGCACCACGGTCGAGACCTCGATCCGTACGTTCAGCAAGTTCAAGAAAGACGGGCTGTTGACAGACCATGACGGCAAGTTCGTGATCAAGGACCCTGAGGGGCTCGCGGAGCTTTCGTCGTGAGGCAGTAGTTCAGCAGCGATACTCTGGGACGTCACGTGAGGGCGAATGCAAATTGCAAAGTGCAAATTGCAAAAGTCAAAATGTAGAAAAAAACATTAAGGCATCAGTCCATGCTTTAATTTTACACTTTTAAATTTGCATTTTGCACTTTGCAATCGTTACGGCTGAAAGCCGTATTCGGTGCTACTTCGCCTGCTCGACCTTGGTCAAAAGCGTCATGAGCATATTAAAGAAGAAGAGGAATACGGTGAAGGCTTCAACGACCCCTGACACGACGGTGATCGTCAGATATATGCCGGACGGTGCGTATACATTCAGGGTATAGAACACGAGCATGGCGATCAGCGCGATGTTCGCAAGGTAGAACTGCACCTCTCCGATCCTGTTGCTGTACAATGCCCTGCCCATGAAACGCGGCAAGATGTGGTAGCCTACGCCGTAGATCATCATTGAGACCCATCCCAGCATGTTCAGATGGGAATGCACGAACTTGAGCGCCATGAGGCCCTCATTGCCCAGCATCACAAGACCCAGGATCGTCGAGACCCCGAGATACACAATGCTCATTACGATAAAACCTTTCACGAACCTGTCCATGGATGAACCTCCTCTGAAATGAATTAATGTGCCCATAGTATATCAGATAACGCGTTTCTGCTATGATGTTTGTCATACTGAGATACGTCAGACTCTTCTTACCACGGAGACACAGAGACACGGAGGAAACAGATTCTTTTGACACTGAAAAAACGTGATTGCTTATGATTCCGGTGCAAATCATATAAAATCAGTGTAAATCAGTGTCAAAAAAAGAGGTTATGTATTGACCACGAGGTAACCGATGATCGAGATCAAACAGGCAACAAAGACCTATCACCAGGGTATGAAGGAGATCCATGCGCTCTGGAACATTTCCCTGACCATCGCCAGGGGGGAATTCCTGAGCATCATGGGGCCTTCGGGGTCCGGCAAGAGCACCCTCCTGAACCTCATCGGCGGGCTCGACCAGCCGACATCAGGCCAAATATTTATCGATAGCATCCCCCTCCACGGAATCTCCGACGATGAACTGACGATCATCCGCAGGCGGCGCATCGGTTTTATCTTCCAGTTCTTCAATCTCCTGCCGATCCTGACCGCAGCGGAGAATGTGGGCCTCCCGCTGCTGCTCGAAGGCCTCCCGTTCTCCAAAGTCAAACCGCGGGCCGAAGCGCTCCTCCGGAAAGTCGGTCTTGCCGAACGCATGGAACACCGGCCCGAACAGCTCTCGGGCGGAGAGATGCAGCGGGTGGCCGTGGCGCGCGCGCTCATCTCGAACCCGGCAGTACTCCTGGCCGACGAACCGACCGGCAATCTTGACTCGCGTACCAGTGAAGAGATATTCCGTTTGCTCAGCGGGCTGCATGCAGAAGGCCAGACCATCGTCATGGTGACGCATGACCGTTCAGCCGCCGGCCACGGGACGAGGCTCATTACCCTGAAGGACGGCGCACTCGACGAAGATACTGGAACAGGAGCCCGGGTTTAATGAATTTATACAACCTGCTCAAACACATAAGCTTGAGGCGCGTCCGGCTCCAGAAGGTACACACGCTCATGACCGTGGCAGGCATCTGCCTCGGCGTGGCGGCAATCGTGTCCATCGGCATTGTGAACAAGAGCGTCATGCATTCCTTTGAGGACTCCATCAACCGTGTTACGGGCAGGGCCGCGCTCCAGGTCACCGGCGCAGCCTCCGGTTTTCCCGAGGAACTTATCGACCGGGTGCAGAAGGTCGCCGGCGTTGAGTATGCCGTGCCGGTCATCGATACCCAGGGCATCCTCGTCAAAGGCAAAGAACGGACGCTCATGATCCTGGGCGTTGATGTGCTGCAGGACGGCAACATCCGGGAATACAAGCTCTCGGATGACAACGCCGACATCCCTGACCCGCTCCTGTTCCTGGCAAGGCCGGACTCCATCCTGCTCACCAGAGAAATGGCGGTCCGAGAAGGCATCGCCATCGACCAGACGATCCGGATCCAGACCGTACGCGGCATCCGGACCTTCCGTGTCCGGGGCCTCCTGAATCCCGAAGGTCCGGCCAAGACCATGGGCGGCAATATCGCGATCATGGACTACCCCGCTGCCCAGATGGCCTTTGGCAAGGAAGGCAGGATCGACCGCATCGACGTCAGCCTGCTGCGAGGAGAGGACCTGGAAACCGTGCGGGGCCGCATCAAAAAAGCGCTGCCGGAGGGATACACCGTCGTAACACCTGAAGGCAGGACCAAACAGGTCGAGGTGCTCATTTCCCACTTTCAGAAGAACATCAATCTCATCAGTTTTATCGCCGTGTTCGTGGGCATGTACCTTATCTATAATGCCGTCTCCATATCCGTTGTGCAGCGCAGAAAAGAGATCGGCATCCTGCGCGCCCTGGGCACGACACGGCGCCAGATCATAGCGCTCTTTCTGGGAGAGACCGCGGTCATGGCCGTGATCGGCTCCTTGCTCGGCCTGGGGACCGGCATCTTCTTTGCGAAATCGGCTTTGGGAGCCGTGGGGCAGACCGTGTCGGAGCTCTATATGCGGACATCGGTCACCGAGATATCCGTATCCTGGCCCGGGCTGGCAGTTGGATTCGTGACCGGCATCGTAGCAAGCCTTGCTGCTGCATTATTCCCTGCCCTCGCGAGTACGCGCATCTCACCGGTCTCCGCCATACGCTCTTTACCCTATTCAGAAGAAGGCCTGCTTTCCAGCAAGCGGCTGCAGATCGCGGCTGCGATCTTCGTTATCCTCGCCTTCACGTTCCTGGTCCTCTACAAATCCTTCGCGCAAGCACCTCTGCTGCACAATTCCGCGACCATGTTCTTTGCAACGATCTTTCTCCTGCTCGGCATTTCCCTGGCAACGCCTGCCGTGCTTACGGTATTTCTCGCGATCTTCAGAAAGACCATTGCGCCCCATGTCGGGGCAGTAGGAAGGCTTGCCGGCCTGAACCTGCAAAAGAACATCACCAGAAACGCCGTTGCGGCAGCAGCCATCTTCTACGGCATTGCCGTGTTCGTCAGTTCTTCCGGCATCATCTACAGCACCAAACAGTCCGTGCTCGACTGGATCGACTCCTACGTGCGCGGGGACATTATCGTGACCTCGGGCCATCCCATCGCGACCTCGGGGGCGCAGAACATCCCCATGCCTGTTGAGATGTGGAAGGACATCGAAAAAGTGCCCGGCGTATTGTCAGCCGATCCCTTTCGAAGGATCTATATTGATTATCACGGAAGGCGCATCCTGCTCCTGACCGTGGACATAACCAAACGGTTCAAGTACAGTCCCTTCAAGATCGCCCAGGGAACACGCGAGGACATGGCGCGCCTGCTGCCGAACCGGGACTATATAGCGGTGAACGAGGCCGTAGCCTCACAAGAGCGGATCAAGCCGGGAGACACCGTGGTTCTTCCCACACCGGGCGGTCCGGTGAGTTTCGTCGTTGCCGTCATCAACGTGGACTACAGTTCCGACTCCGGCTCGATCTTCATGGATCTGCACACCTATCAGCGATATTGGAAGGAATATCTCGCTGATTCGTTCTCGATCCGGGTAACGTCGCCCGACAACGTGATGACCGTACGCGACGAGATCGCCAAAAGGTTCGGCAACGAGCGGAAGCTCTTTGTCCTTCCCGCCAAAGAGTTCAAGAACGAGATCCGGAAGGTCATCGACCAGGGCTTTGCCGTGAATCATGCCATCAACATCATCACCATGACCATCGCCTGCTTCGGCATCATTGTGACGCTGCTGGCATCCGTGCTGGAACGCACAAGAGAGATCGGCGTCCTGCGCTCTATCGGCATGCTGAGGCGCCAGGTGTCCGGCGTGGTCGTCATCGAATCCATGCTGCTCGGCGTGATCGGCGGCCTGCTCGGCGCGGGGGCCGGGATCATTATCGGGTGGATGAGCCTGGAAGGGTTCCTGAAAGGAGATTACGGCGCAAGCATGCAGTACCATGTGCACTGGGTTTCCATCTTCTGGGCCATCGTGCTTTCAGCCTTGCTTGCGGCTTTGGCGGGAGTGTATCCTGCCCGGAGGGCGGCAAAGACGAATATTGTGGAAGCGCTGGCGTATGAATGATTCCAATTGCGGATTTCGGATTTTCTTCGTCAAATTCCTTCAAAAATCGTAATCCAATGCGATCGTGGTGAAGAACCCGCTTAAATGGTCGGTGTTGTACACGTATTGGATATTCTTTTGCTTCGATGTGGCGTAGTAATCCGCGCTCAGTTTCACCTTGACCTTGTCGGCATCGGACAGGAGTCTGTTGTTCCATGAGGGTTTGAGCAGGGCCATGAGGCCGATCGTGTTCGTGCGGAAAGCATACATCCGGTAATCCACGGCGATCAGCTTATCGCCCGGCGTGTACGCAGCCAGGTCTTTTGCAAAGAATGCCTGCTCCTGTGTGTAATATCTATAGCGCGCCCCGAGCACAAGCGAAGCCGAAATATCACGGTAGAGCTCGAAGTTTAGCGTATCCGACTGGATGTGCCAGTCATCCCGGTAATAGCGGTAGTATAGATGGAAGCTCGTGGGTTCGCTCAGGAGCGTGACGAAGCGGAACGCATAGGCATTTCCCTTCCGGGTCTCCGGATACTGCGCGTAGAGCGTGATCGTAGCGGCGGTTACCAGAGATTCCGTCGGCAGGGCGATGAAGCCTGTCGATTTGAGGGACGAATAGGTGAACTGTATTGAGCTTTTCGGCGACAGGAACTGGGTGGCGGTCAGGTCCAGCGTGCGCTCGCGCCGCGAGTTGTCCGGCAATTGCCGGTCCGGCTTCCAATAATCGAAGGACTGGCTCAGCCCGATGCCGAGTACCGTGTTGTTCTGGTTCAAGCTCCGCGTATATGCGCCGAACAATGTCCTGCCGATATAGCTGCTTTCTGTTGAATAGTAGCCGCCGGCCGTAACCGTAGTATCAGTATCGTCGTACGTCAAGGACAAGGACGGAGAATAGCGCATCTGCATGTCATCGCCTTCGGAGTCATCGTCCTCGCCAGACCCGGTTCCGGCAGTCGCCTGAGACTTCTTCGTGGCAGACGATATCGCATCCACACCCAGCTTTGCCCCAAGGTAATACTGATCGGTAATCTTTTTCGAAAGCGACACCAGGGGCGCGATGACCCTATTCTTGGCATTATCCTGGTAAAAATTGAAGATATAACTGACCCCGTCCCGGGGCTTCTCAGCAAGGAGCGGCCAAGCCGGAAACAGCATACAGGCGACGATCAGCACTGCTATCTTTCTTGTCATCTGCAACCGCACCCTCCCTGAAATCCGCTCGATCCTCCTGCCGACGCTTCGCGTATACTGAAAATGTGCTCCTGGAAAGCGGCCCGTGAATCCATGGGCGTGAAACGCATCTTGTCCTGGGCGAAATATTCCATTTCGTACGGCTGGACCCTGGTCAGCGTTTCAGCGCAGCCTTGCAGAAGAACAAGGGCCAAGAGTATCGGAACGATGAGAAGCCTGTTCATTGAAGGGCCTCTTCAATCGCGGTCTTTAAAGCGCCGATGGTTTCTTTTGTGAAACTGCCGGGATATATTTTCTGCAAAGCGCCGTTACGGTCAATGAGGTACGACGTAGGCATGGCTCGCTGGTGATAGTCTTTGGATACCGCTTTGTCCTTATCAAACAGAAGGATCAATCCCTTTCTCTTTTCTGCTTTCTCCTCAAGTTTTTTCATGAAACTGATCGCCCGGGAGGGGCTATTGTCGATATTGACCGCGACGATCGCCAGCCCCCGGGGTCCGTACTGTTCCTGTATTGACATCAGGTCCGTCATCTCTTCCCTGCATCCGGAGCACCAGCTCGCCCAGATGTTCAGCAGCACGACCTTGCCTCTCAGGTCCTTCAGGGACTGCGTCCGGGCATCGAGCAGGCCGGGAAGAACGAAATCAGGAGCCGGCTGGCCTTCAACCGGCACGCCGGATAACGCAATGGCCGGCGCTAAACAGGTCAGCAGAAGCGCCAGGACGAAAACCGGAACGAGTGTTTTTTTAATGAACTTTTCCATAGACCAACTCCGTGAACATCGAGTTCTCGTGTAGAGGATAAACTGTAACAAAAATATTCGTTCCTGTAAACGGGGATTTTGGGGCGGTTTTATCCTAGTACTCAGGTAGTTGATGAGGAGGGCTTCGATTACTTTTTGCAAATTCCCTTGCCGGCCTGAACAAGATTGTGGACAGACCCGCGTCTTCAGCCTTCCCCCTGCGCCGGGCAACTCTGACGCGAAAGACGGGCGATTACGGTGTACTAGTTGCCGTACCCGCCTGTCCGGATATCAGTGACTTTACCGTTCCGGAATGTGAAGATACGCATGAACCGGTTCGGCCCGAAGTTGTAGGTCCACTCCTCAACGACGACAATGACCTTGCTCACGGTGTTGTCGTCCAGGCGCTTCCGGATGACCTCCTCGCGCTTGTCCTTCCACGCGGGCTCGCCGCAATTCGCCATCACGTCCGCGGCAGAGTCTCCTACAGAAATGATCTGGTCGCTGCATTGAGACTTGCCGGTCTGTTCATTTACGGAGCCGTAGCCGCCGGACTGCACGTCCACGACCTTGCCGTCCCGAAGCTTAAAGATGCGCATGAATCGATCGGGGCCGAGGTTGTAGGTCCACTCCTCCACGGTGATGGTGGTTTTGCGTTTGCTGTCCTTATCGATGGTCTCGATGATCGCTTCGGTATGAGACTGCTTCCAGTCCGGCTCTCCGCATTTCATGAGCAGGTCGACGCTCGTATTTCCGGCCGAGATGATCTTGTCAGCGCAGCGGTACTCGGCGGCCACAAGGGCGGACGGCAGCAGCACAACCAGTAACAGCGCTTTCGCTATGGACAAATATTTCATAATACCGGCCTCCTTAACCTTGAAACGATGAGTTCCACAGCGGTCTGCGAATCGTCGGATTACGCCTCTTTATAGATTGTATCCACGGCCAGACCTGCCGCGAGCAGCAGTATGGCTTGCGCCGGCGCCGGTTCATGGTTCAAGGCAACGATATAGTTATCCGCCGTGGTGAAGAGCTCTTTCCCGATGCCGGCCCATTTCTTCGTGATGGTCCCCAGTTCGCGCTCCGCCTTGTTCAGGTAGCGGAAGTTCCAGCCCTTCCAATCCCCCTTCACAAAGGCAACTTCGTTCTCAGCGGCGTCGAAAACATAAAATGCCCCGCCAAGCGAGAACACCTTGCTCTTCAACCACCCGACGATCGTTCCGCGGCTGTCGCAGATATTGACCCGGGCGCTGAACAGCGTGACGCCGCGATGGATCGAGAACAGCAGCTTCCGCTCGTCTTCATGGTCGGACCCTTCATAGACAAAGACCTTCGTAGGCAGGAAGCGCTTGTTCACCAGAAACCGCAGCACATGGATCAAGGCGCCCGGTTTCTCCCTCGCGATCCCCAGTTGTTTCTGCGTCTCAGGATCAAGGATGTCGTAGGTATCCGACAGCTTCATGAACCCGATATGTTCGCGGATAAAAAAAGTTTTTCTGTTCAGCATTAAATGCTCCCCCATTCTTGCTCAGTCCTGGTAATACTCTTCCCGTGAAATCAATTTGCCCGCTGAAATTGCCTCATTGTAGAGCGTCGAAGAGCTGGGGATCTCTTTTTCCGATTCCCCGTAGAACCTCCGAAACGATTCTATCCGCTCTACCAACTCTTATCATCTATCAAATATCTCTTTTGACAAAGTACCATCAGCCACTCGTGTGACAGGCCCCGTCATCATGACACGAAACTCATTATCTATGAACACGCGCCTAAAGGTAGGCGCAGGTTGGTTGGAATCATCCTGGTTTAGGCATGTTGCAGCGTTAAGACCCGCACTTCTTTCGCAAGACGCACGTCGAGTTTGTCTTTTTCCACTTCGAGATCATAGCGCGACTGAAGGTTGAGCCAGAACCGTTCTGAAAGGCCAAAATAGCGGGAGAGCCTCAACGCGGTATCGGCGGAAACTGAACGTTTGCCCTGAACAATTTCATTGATACGGCGGGGTGGTACGCTGATGTCCTTGGAAAGTTTGTACTGGCTGATTCCCATAGGCTCCAGAAAGTCTTCCAGAAGAATTTCTCCCGGATGGATTGGGGGCATTTTTTTTGCTCTCATAATTATCTCCTAATGGTAGTCGGTTATTTCAACATCATAGGCATCTCCCCGATGCCATCGAAAACATATTCTCCATTGATCGTTGATCCGTATGCTATGTTGCGCATGGCGATTACCGGATAGTTTCTCCAGCCGATTGCCGGGTGGTACTCTCAAATCTTCAAGGCGATCCGCAGCATCCAGATGCATTAGTTTCTTTAATGCAATTCGGCGTATTTCAGACGGAAATTTCGATGCAAACTGCCTATTGAACAGCTTTTCGGTATCTTTACCATGAAAGCTCTTTACCATATGAGAATAGTAACGCAAGGCGTTACTAGTGTCAAGCGGATTGTTCGTTCCTGGGTGGTGGTAAAAAAGGGACGGGGATGTTATTTTCTCATTGAAACTGTTGAAAAACGTATTTCGCAGGCTAAAGCCTGCGGCTACCTCGCCGATAACTCGACCAGTCGCTCACCGTGCCATTTTACACAACAATGCAAAAATAATCCTTGACCCTATACGCCAATTCATGTATATACTTTTATCTATTACGGGAGATACTATGTCAGTCAAGTACGCCATGCTCGGCATCCTGGCCCAAAAGGATCTGCACGGGTATGAACTCAAAAGCAGTTTCGATGAAAAGGTCGGTGATTTCTGGAGCCTGAACTACGGCCAGATCTACTCCACCCTCGACCGTCTGGAACAGGACGAGCTCGTTTCCCATGACCGACAGGCCCAGGACAGGCGGCCGGACAAGAAGATCTACAGCATTACCCCCAAAGGCAAAAAGGAGCTGGAGGAATGGCTTGCGACGCCGGTCACCAAGATCCGCGCCCTGCGGGACGAGTTTTTCATCAAGCTCGTTTTCATGGACAAGCGCAATCCCGGCCCGGTGCTCGATCTTATCGAAAAGCAGAAAACCCTTTATCTCAAACAGATGAACCAGCTCACGCACCAGAAGGTGGCGCACAGGAAGCAACCGAAAAAGCATGACTCTCTTACCACGGAGCTCTTAATGGATGCGGGGCTGTTCCATGCAGAAGCGGACATCAAGTGGCTGACGTTGTGCGAGGCGAAAATAAAACAAAACCTGAAGTTAAGAGGTTGAGAGGTTAAGAAGTTAAGTGGGCGTGGGGGTTTGACTAAAAATGTTACGAGGTTGCGCGTTTAGGAAGCTACCAAACTTCCCATCTTCCCAACTTCCTATCTTCCTGAATCAAAAAGGAGAAGCCCATGATCGAACTGAAGAATGCCAGCAAGAAGTATCAGCAGGGTGCGCGCGAAGTTCATGCATTACGGGATGTTTCTTTGAGCATCAAGAAGGGAGAATTTCTTTCGGTCATGGGAGCCAGCGGCTCGGGCAAGAGCACGTTCCTGAACCTCATCGGCGGACTCGACCAGCCATCCAGCGGTGAGATCTTCATCGACGGAATACCGCTCCACGGCATCTCGGACGACGAGCTGACCCTTATCCGCCGTCGCAGGGTCGGGTTCATCTTCCAGTTCTTTAACCTCCTGCCGATCCTGACCGCAGCGGAGAACGTGAGCCTGCCGCTCCTGCTCGAAGGAACGCCGTACTCGGAGATCAAGCCGAAAGCCATCAAGCTCCTGGAACAAGTGGGCCTGGGCGAACGGACCGAGCACCGGCCCGAACAGCTTTCCGGCGGCGAGATGCAACGGGTGGCCATATCCCGGGCGCTCATTTCCAATCCAGCGGTACTGCTCGCCGACGAGCCCACCGGCAACCTTGACTCCCACACCAGCGAGGAGATCTTCATGCTGCTCAAAAACCTGCATGAACAAGGCCAGACCATCGTGATGGTCACGCACGATCCCCGCGCCGCAGCCTACGGATCGCGCATCGTCACGCTCAAGGACGGCATGGTATCGGAAGATATCTCCCTCGGAGGCCGGGCATAACTGCAGGGTTCAGGAGTCAGGGTACAGGGTACAGGGTACAGTGTACAGGGTTCAGGGCTTTGAGTTAAAGGAAGGTAAACGATGACACTTACTAATCTCCTCCGGCGCATCAGCATAAAACATATCAGGCACCAGAAGGTCAGGACCGTCATCGCCCTCTTCGGCATCGCCCTGGGCGTGTCCTCCATGACCTCCATCGACATCGTGAACACCAGCGTGATCCGCTCTTTGGAGGACTCGATCAACCGCATCACGGGCCGCGCCGTGCTCCAGATCTCGGGCGCTGAATCCGGTTTTTCCGAAGAGATGCTGGAGCGCGTACAGAAGATCCCGGGAGTGGAATATGCTGTTCCGGTAATCGAAACGAACGCTTCCCTTGCCGCGGGAAGTGAGCGATCTTTCGTAGTCCTCGGCGTTGATGTGCTGCAGGATAGCAATATCCGCGATTACAGCGTGACCGACGAGAGCTCTGATATTCCGGACCCCTTGCTCTTCCTGGCAAGACCCGACTCCATCCTGCTGACAAAAGAGATGGCGCATAGGGAAGGGATCAGGATCGACCAGAAGCTCCAGGTCCAGACCGTGCAGGGGCTGAAAAACTTCACGGTCCGCGGCCTGCTCGAACCCGACGGGCCGGCCAAGGCCCTGGGCGGCGATATCGCCGTCATGGACGTGTACGCGGCGCAGCTGGCATTCGGCAAAGAGGGCAGGATCGACAGGATCGACGTCAGCATCCTGCGTGGAGAAACGCTCGACTCCATGAAGGCGCGCATCCAGGCCGCCCTGCCCGAAGGCTATAACATCGACACGCCGGCAGGCAGGTCCCGCCAGATCGAGAACCTCATGGCGCGTTTCCGGAAAAGCATGGACCTCATCAGTTTTATGGCGCTTTTTGTGGGCATGTACCTCATCTACAACACCGTGTCCATCTCCGTGGTCCAGCGAAGGAAAGAGATCGGCATTCTGCGCGCGCTCGGCGCGACCCAGGGCCAGATCATCAGGCTCTTCCTTGCGGAAACAGTAGCGCTCTCCCTGCTTGCATCGATCCTGGGAGTTGGACTGGGCCTCTTCTTTGCCAAACTTTCGATCAGCGCTGTGGCCCAGACCGTCTCGTCCATGTACGGCAGGACGCAGGTCACGGACCTGGTATTCACCTGGGGCAGCATGCTGAAGAACCTCGGTATCGGCATATTGGCCAGCGTTATTGCAGCGGCCTTCCCCGCGCGTTCGAGTACGCAGGTGGCGCCGGTGTCCGCGATCCGCTCCCTGCCCTATGCCGCTGACGGGGCTGTGCTGAACAAAACGATCAAGGTCCTGTCCGTCTGTATGATAACACTCACGGGCGTCATCATCCTGATCTACAAACTGGTCAGCCCTGCATCGCCCATCAGGAATTCCGGCACCACGACCCTTGCCGGGTTCTGCCTGGTGCTGGGAGTATCCCTGGCCACGCCGTTCTTTCTCCAGATGTTCATCAGGGCCTATCGCGCTGTTCTTGCCCGGCATCTTGGCGCAGGCGGCAGACTTGCCGGACTGAACCTCGAAAAGAACCTGTCGCGGAACGCGGTTGCCGTGGCCGCCGTGTTCTTCAGCATCTCGCTCTCCGTAAGCTCGTCGAGCATGATGAACAGTGCGCGCCAGGGCGTGCTCGATTATATCGACTCCGTTGACAACAGCGATATCGTCATTACCTCGGGCCATCCGCTGGCAACCGCCGGCGCGCCGACCATACCCATGCCGCTCACCATGCTCCACGAGCTGGAGTCAATCCCCGGGGTGGAATCGGTGGACCCCTTTCGCAAACTCTTTTTGAACATCTCGGGGCAACGGGTGCTGCTGGAGATGATCGATGTCGTGACCTGGACGAAGAACAATACCGTCACGGTCATCGAGGGCACGATGCAAACCATACCGCTTATGCGCGGACACGACGAGGTTGCGATCAACGAGACCATTGCGACGCGCATGAACCTGAAACTCGGTGATAAACTTGTTCTTCCAACGCCCGGAGGGCCAAAACTGTTCACCGTATCCGCCATTATTGTCAGCTATGCCTCGGATTCAGGGGTAATTTTCATGGACATCCAGACCTACGAGCGCTATTGGGACGACCATGTGGCGGATATGTTCTCCGTATATGTCAAATCGGGCAATGACATCCCTGCGGTGCGCACTGCCATCCAGGAGCGCTACCAGGGCAAGCGAAAGATGTTCGTGCTGCCGGCACTGGAGTTCAGGTCGGAGATCAAGAAGCTTCTGGACCAGTCGTTCGTGATGAACGACGCCGTGAACGTCCTGACGCTGCTGATCGCCGGGTTCGGCATCATCGTGACGCTCCTCGCCTCCGTGCTGGAGCGCACGCGGGAGATCGGCATCCTGCGGTCCATCGGCATGAAACGGAACCAGGTATCCGCGGTGGTGCTGATCGAATCGGCGCTCATCGGCATGGCCGGCGGACTGTTGGGGATTATCGCGGGCGTGATCACCGGCTGGATCAATCTCGAGGGTTTTTTCCGGCTGGACTTCGGGGCAAGTATGTCCTACCATATACACTATCCCTCGATCGGCTCGGCGCTGCTGCTGTCGATCGGACTGTCCGTGCTTGCCGGGCTGTATCCGGCGAAGCGCGCGGCAAAAACCAATATCGTGGAGGCGCTTTCCTATGAATAGGTTTCAATTGCGGATTTCGGATTTCGGATTTCGGATTTTTACATCTAAGTCGTGCGGCGTTGACCATTGCGGTCCCAATCCGCAATCCGCAATCCGCAATCCGAAATTGCGTCACATCCGGTACGTACTATTTTTAATTACAGTCATATCACTTATGCAAACCTCTCAGGGATTCGCAATGAGCGGTCGCGAAGTTTACGAAAAAGTGCATGAAGTAAGCTTGAAATCGCTGGACCATAAGATCGAAATGACGATGGTCCTGTTCGACAAGGGCGGCGGAAAACGCACCCGTTCGCTTACGTCATACAGCAAAAATGCCGACCCTGAAGCGTACAAGGCGCTTGCGGTCTTCAACACTCCGCCGGATCTCAAGAATGTCGGGTTTCTGGTCCACGCGCATACGTTCTCCGACCGTGATCTCTGGGCCTACTTTCCGGAGTATAAACGCGTGCGCCGCATCGCGAACACTTCCCAGGACGATTCGTTCTTCGGGTCCGATCTTTCGTATGATGATTTTACGGGTCCGCCGAATCTCGACGATTTCAAGTTCAATATTCTCAAAGAAGATGAATTGGACGGGAAATCGTGCTTTGTCGTTGAAGTGACGCCGAAAGCACACCGCAAATACACGAAATACGTCGCCTGGGTGGCGAAAGACCTGTGGATACAGCTTAAGATCGATTATTACCAGGACAAGGATATCTACCGTTCAGGGACCTTCAAAGATGTCAGGATGATCGACGGCATTCCGACCCCGTTCCGAAGCGAGATGGAGAACAGGAAGACAAATCACCGGACCGAACTTACGCTCGACAAAGTCCAGTACCACACGAAGTTCGCCGATGACCTCTTTACGCAGCGATCGCTGGAGCGGTCGGGGAAATAATTTTTTCTTCTGCAATGTCCGTCAAGTGTGCTATTCTATGCCGAAATCATCGCGGAACGGCCGGGTCCGTGTCCGTGTAGAATTACATGCAGACGAGGTTTTATCACATGACAGAAACGAACAATCCTGTTGCACCTCCCCAGGCAACTGCCGATACTGCATTAAGGACGAGCGACCCTGTCGACATTGTACTGAAATTCATGCGGTCAGGCTTTCGAGGGCTGACTGCCAGCCCGTACAACTTTTGCCGGGTCTTATGCGAGATTACCGAAGGCACTATCGGGAACATGGACCAGAAGAGCGGACTGCAGTACGGTTGGTATAAAGCAGGTGGCCAGAAAAAAGACATCATCAAGTTCAGGGACAACGCGGTCTATGAGATCATCTTCGAAATAAACGGAGAGATAACGCTTCATGCCATCGACCAGAACGATTATCTCCGGTTGCGCAGTCAACTCAGCCTGCATCCCCTCTCGCTGCTGATCAGCAAATTTGAGATCAGCAAGGAGTACAAGTCCGCATTGGACCTGTACCGGAAAAAGCAGCTTGAGGAACGGCAGCGGCAGGACGCGGACAAAAAAAGGACGGGACAGGAAGATACGATCGATTCGGTGCTCAGAAAGATCGACAACGCAAAGAGCGGTGATGTGATCTTTCCGATACGGGGCATCAAGAGCATCCATGCCTTGATCGACAAAGGTTTTGTGCCGGGGATCTGCGATAATCCCGACCTTTGGGTCGACGCCGAAGAATATTCGACGCTCTACGGTAAGGGCAAAAACGGCGATGAAGAGGTCCTGTTGGTCGGAAGGGAAAAACTGCAGGCGGTCACCGAGCACGACAGGATAGAATATAAATTTCTTGTCGCGAAAAACAAGGACAAACCCCAGGAGTTCCTGGCAAAACTTGCCCGGTTCAACAGGACCAGATCAGGCGGACAACCGAGGAACTGGAAAGAGGATTTTTTAAAGGGCCTTGATATCTTAACGAGATATCCTGAAGAGCTGAAGAACAAAACAGAGGCCGATCTCGATGTCATGGCAAAGGCCATTGATGGGGTGATCGTCGAAAGAAGCCGCATAGAAGAGGGACTGCTGCCGGTCGACGCCCTGTTTACCAGGGACACGCGAAGGGTACTGGAAGTTGTTTTTGCCGCGAACAAGCCCCTTTCCGAGATCAGAAAAAGCCTCGATTATTTTGAGCACACCGGCATGGTCCAGCCTGCGTACAAGGACTGTCTGTATGAACTGATTAAAATGGAGCTCGATGGCTTTGTGCTCTACGATCATCTGGCGAACAAGGACCGGGAAAAGACGCTTGAGTTCATGCGGAAACTGGCGCATCCCGAGGCCGTGGACATACGAACGATCCTGGAAGGAATAGAAATAAAGGAAATTGCGGAGAACCAGGCGTTCAAGGATTACATTTACACCAATGGAGCGATCGCTTTTTCAGAAGTTCACCGGAAACGGATCAAAGAGATCGTTGCCATGGTCCTGAAAAGCATACCGGGCAAGATCGACGCTGAGAATATCTCCATCGCCATGCAGCCTTATATCGAAGAGCTCGGCCTGGACGAACTGGACAGGATCAAGCAGCGAATATTGGTACTCAAGGAAGTTGTGGCAAGCCGGCAGGCACAGCAGCACATTGATCAGCAAAGCGATAAGGGAGCCCGATCAAAGGACAAGTGGTTGACCTAGCAGTATCCCCGTGAACGGCATCCGCCCTCGGTCCTGTTGGAAAGGACGCATGCCTGTCGAGTGCTACAAACGTTCTATGCATACTAAAGCCACTTCCCTCTCACGATCACTACTCCTGCTGATCGCGGCCAGCCTGTTCCTGGCCTCCCCCTCCCGTGGAGAGGAATCGTTCCCTTCCTCAGGCAGGCTGGACCTGCGCGGCGTTGATCCCCGGAACAGCGAGACCGCGCCTGATGATCCGGGACTGTTCGGACGGATCAAGCTCGACGGGAATGCTTCATCGTGGAAGTTCCATTCCTGGCTTGAAGGCGGGTGGGACGGAACGGTGAAACGGCCGGCCCGTGACCATTCGCTGTTCAAAAATTATGATACGGTCTATCAGAGCAATACGCCTTACTTCGAGTTCAAGGAACTCTTTGTAGCATACTCCGGGAGCGCCCTTGATCTGAAAGCCGGCATTCAGCGATTTTCCTGGGGCAGGCTCGATGAATACCCGGCAAACGACCTTCTGAACCCCTGGGACTATACGCAGTACCTCAGAAAACCCCTGGAGGACCGGAAGATCGGCGTACCCTCCCTGTCTGCAAACCTGATCATAGGCCAGTGGACCGTTGAGACAGTATGGGTTCCCCGCCTCGTTCCCTACCGGCTGCCCATGCCTGATGAGCGCTGGGCCGGGTCATCCTTTGCCGCAAGCGTCCACCAGGCCCTCCCGAACGCGCAGATCGTTCCGCAAGAACCTGACCTTCCGGCCCGTACGCTTGCGAACAGCAACGTCGGACTCCGGATGACCTATGCAGGGGATATCGAATGGGGAATGAACCTCTACCACGGCTTTGATCCGCGGCCGGTATTCAAGACCACGGTGCTTCAGATCACTCCGACCTTCATCGATCCGGGATACGTACCGGACTTCCAACGGATCACGGTCGTTGGGGTCGATGCTGCCGCGGTCGTGAACGACTGGAGCCTGCGCATGGAGATAGCCTATGCATCCAGCCGCTACCTCAACATCCGCAAAGAGCTCTGGGGCTATCCCGCAGCGCCGATGCCCGGCCCCAATACGCTTACCCCGGTAATTGAAGAGAAACACGATACGCTGGATTACGGCATCGGAGCGGACTACCGGCTTTTCGAGGATGGGACGCTCCTTATGCAGGTGCAGCAAACCATGACGCTCGGCAATACCGGCCTATTATATGAAAAAAAGAGAGAAACCATAGTCTGGGCGAATCTGAAGGTCTTTTGGATGAACCAGAAAGTGGAGACGAACGCAAGCATTGCCTACAACCCCGAACACCGGGACCCTATGGCAAAAGTGAACGCTTGGTACGTATTTACTGATTCGTGGAAAGCAGGCGTTACCGGCGTAGCGTTCAACGGTCCGGCGCAGTCGATCTTTGGAAGGTATTCACGGAATGACCAGGTGGAAGCGGAACTGATCTATTCCTGGTAGACGTATGCGGTCGTGTGACCGATAGGTAGGGCGGGTTTGAAACCCGCCCCTACTGAACCATGTACCTGACCCCTGGACACTGAACCCCGAACCCTGCCCCCCCGGACCCTGAATTACCGTTTGATCAACTTCAAGAAGTGATCGACCAATTGCGGATTGAACGATGCACCGCTGCCCTTCCGCAGAACCTCTTCGATCTTGGCGAGCGGCATGGCTTCCTGATAGGAGCGTTTGCTGCGCATGGCATCGAATACATCGGCAACGCAGATGATCTGGCTGGCAATGTTCGGCCTCCAGCCTCCTTTGATGGAGGGATAGCCGCTGCCGTCATACTTCAGGTGGTGTTCGAGCGCGGAGATGACCGCCAGCTTCGGTATGCCATCGAGGCCCATGAGATACCTCGCTCCTTTGACCGTATGGGTCTCGATGATGGTCCGCTCGTCCTGAGATAATTTTCCCGCTTTGTTCAATATCTCTTCCGGGATGAAGATCTTTCCCACGTCGTGCAGCAGCGACGCTACCCCCATCTGGTGCAGGTTTTCCCCCTTGAAGCCCAGTGATTCCGCCAGGCTCATGGTCAGGATGCAGACATTCGTGACATGCGTAAAAGTGTACTCATGTGCGGATTTGAGCGATGCCAGGAGGCTCAGCGGATTCAGTTCCTGGCGAAAACCCCGGATAAAACCCTTGACCATATCATCCACACCCTGCACATTGATCTTCCGGTGTTTTTTGACGTTCAGGTACAGTTCCTTCAGATGTTCGAGTTCGGCTGCGCTGAGAGCTAGAAGCTCCTCGTACACCGCGGGAGGAACCTGTGTCCCCCCACCTGCTTCAGCAGACGCTTTGTCTCCCTGCTCTCCTGGCATAAGTCCAGTGCCGGGCATCGCCGCCCCTGCAGTCGCAGCGCCAGCCTGACCATCGTATTGCATTACCCGGACCTCGACCTTGCCGAGTTTGGTGCCGGGACTGGGGCGTATCGAGGTCGCGTCAAGAGAGGCAAGGTCCCGGATCAGGTTCTGCAGTTCCTCTTTTGACAGGCTGGCAGTGAACGTCAGGCGTTCCACTCCTTTTTTCTTCATAAATCGCACGAAATTTTCAGCATAAGAGCTTACAGGAAAGGTCCGGTTCGCGGCCACCAGATCATTGCCTACCACGATGACAGTCACTTCGGGCTGGTCACGGAACAACTCGTCCAGTATGGCATAAGCCTTGTCCCGGTGCTGGGCGACCTGGGGGTGGGACGGTGAATAGAGGCTCGCGTTCGTTATTGCCGCGGTCAGCTGGGCAACTACGCGGGCCAGTCCTTCATGAAGGTCATATTCTGCCATAGGGCATCCTTACCACGATCGACGTACTGTTAAAAAATGACCACCGAGAACACAGAGCACTCCTCCGTGACCACTGTGGTTTCATACTTGCCTCTTCGGATTTCATTGAACATTGCAGGCGTTTCCGATGCATCATTTCCGCTCCAAGAGTTTTCTGCAGGCCCGCCTGATCGTCTCGTTATTCAGTTGCTCCCCGGTCCTGACCAGATCGGCAATAGCTTCCCGCGGATACCGTCCGAGCGATTCGAAGAGCACTTCTTTCATTTTCATCTGCCGTTGTGGATAGAGCGTCCAGCCGGACCGGGCCAGTTTCATCAGGTCAGGGATGGCACGGACGTCGCCGATCTCGCCCAGCGCCCTGATGATCTCTTCGTTGACCGTATAATCGGCCTCAAAAAAGATGACCCGCTTGATCCGGGCGAGGATATCAGTGGTGACCTCCTGTACCCGGTACTGTCCCGCCAGAACCACGGCCTGAGAGGCCAGATCAGGGTCTTCTGCCAGGAGCGCTTCACGCAGCAGCTTGATCGCACCGGCATCCTTGAACTTCAGCAGCGTGCTCAGTGCCTCCATCCGTATGGTCGGGTCCTTGTGCCTGAGCAGCTGCTTCACCTGAGGGATCGATGAGGGCGTTCCAACGCGCCGAATGAGCAAGAGCAGGTTCCTGACAAAATAAGACCGTGCATCGCGCAACCGCGTATGAGCCTCAAGCACCGCCTTGTCTCCGAACTGGCAGAGCAGATTAAAAACGATCCGTCTTCCGCCGACAGCTTCGTCTTTGCTGAAGATGTCCACGAGCCCCGGGATGGTCTCAGGGCCCAGGGACAGGATCAGGCCGGCCGCCTCGGGGCCTTTATCCCGCATCCACAGCTCGAAAGCACTCAACGTCTTTGCCCGGAAGTCCGCATCCAGAAATATTTTCCTGGCTTCATTGGCGCTCTCGCGGATGCCCTTGATTGGTTTGTCCGTGCCGTGGCGGCGCAGGGTTTCTGAAATGTCCCAGAGCAGCTCGAAATTCCCTGTTTCGATAAATTGCGGCACGATGGTGATCAGTTTGTTCGCGAACTCCCGGTAGTCCTCCTCATCGAGCTTCTCCTCCATGAACGCCAGAAGTGCGCGGCCGATCTGAAAATCAAGATGGGCGTCTTCGAGCGTCCTGGCATATTCATCAACAGGGAAACCTTCCAGCTTGGGGCCCACATCGTTGGACAGGTTTTTCAGCAGCGCATCATAGTCCTTTGAAACGTACTGTTCATAGGCCTCGCGGTCGAACAGTTTCTGCATGTGCTCAGCCTGCATGGCAGGCGCGACAAGCCCTCCAGCTCCCTTTTCCTGGACGCCGGCAGCCGGGTCCGCTTGCGCAGTTTGCGGCTTCGCCAGGGAAAGTCTTTGTACCAGTCCGGCCAGCGTGGGCGAGATCTGTTTGCCCTCCGCATTCGCCTGCCCGAGCATTTCGATGACCATATCATCGGTCAAGCCGCCGACGACCTCCTCGGCAACGGGCGACTGGGCGTTGTCGGAGACCCGGTTGAACGCAACGGAGAGGAATTGCTTTCTCAGTTCGGGATTCAATTCCTTTAACAGGTTGTTTAGACTTGCCAGGGTGACCGACTGCTCGCTGGTGAGCTCTTTCTGCGCGGTTCCCCGCATGTGCGAAGAGATAATCCGGTCATAACTCTGGATCGCGGCGCCCGGGTCCAGCTTGCGCTCGTTCAGCAGCTTTGCCAGTTCGGAAGGATCGATCTGCTCCGCATCCTTCAGCGATACGCCGCCTTGCCCCTGCCCCGCGATGGTGCCCGAGGCGAGATGCGACACGAAATCCTGCCAGATGCCCGCGCCTGCATGGGCTCCGGCTGTTCCGAGGCCCGCCTTCTCTCTGGTCTTGCTGCCCCGTTCGATGGTCTTTGCCCGGGGCTTGAATATTTCCTCTTCCTCCGTAAGATGGAGGCTGCCGAAGTCTATGGCCTGGACCCTGATATTGGGTATGGCGGCGTTCTGCATCACCTTTTCGATCCCGCCCATGGCAACAATGTCTTCCGGTTTGGTCGTGATGATCCGGTGAAAACGGATCAGCTGCTCTTTGTCAAGACCGCGGACAAAGGTCACTGCCGCAATGCCCTGCTGGTTCATTGAGAGCGCAAAATCCCGGTACACCGGGTTCCTCTGATCAAGGTAATCCTGCCCCACCAGCAGGGTATCCTTGGCCACGCCGAGCGTCATCTCGGACCGGATCTCAAAAAGCTTCTGAAGAATCTCGAAGGCCCGATCGATGCTTCTCGTGATCTGGATATGCCCGGGAGGATAGATACCGACGTTTTTGCGGGAAATGTTCAGTTCGATAACGGTTTCCGACAGCAGCCGTGTATCCATGGGCAATTCCGTGGGAGCATCCTTGGCCGGAGAAGGCGGGACATCGCTGGTTTTTTTGTCTGCCGGTTCCTGCATATGCCTATTATATCCGTTTTATCATTTAGTTGCACCGACTTTAAACTTCCCCGCAAGCCTGCAATACAAATTTCGTGTGCTATAATAAGCATGGAATCAACCAGTACATTCAAGCGTCGGCGGTACATCTCTTTTTTGAAAGCCATTCCATGATATTCAAAGTCTGTGAACAGGAAGAGCTTCGGCGGCTGTTTGATATCCTTGCCGCAAACAATACCGTTGTCGGACCGGTGCAGACCGGCCTTGACCGGAGCGGGAACGCATTAAATGCTTTTAAACCGGTTGCCGACTACACAAACTTGAACCTCGGTTATACCACGACCAAACTGTCGGCTAAATCCTATTTTCTCCCCTTTCGCGAATCTCTGGCGTCCTTTCGGATCGACGGGAATGACTGGCAGAAGACCGTTGATTACCACTGCGACCGGCCCATTGTCTTCTTCGGACTCCATGCCTGCGATATCAACGCCCTGAACAAGCTCGACAAGGTGCTGATGGGAAATACCTATCCCATGCCTTACTATGCGGCCAAGCGAAAGAACATGTTCATTATCGGCATCGACTGCCAGCCCCAGCCGTTCTGCTTCTGCCGCTCCATGGGCTCAGACACCGTGCTCCACGGCTTCGACCTCTTCATCACCGACATCGGCAACCGGTACTTTATCGAGATCCAGTCGGCCACCGCCTATAATATGCTTGCCCATATCAAGACACGCCCCCCCGAAGAGGTTGATCATCTCCAGTATATGGCAATTGCAGCACACAAGAACAAGCTATTCACGTCCCGTGTCGACACAACCGATCTTACCAAGATCCTCGACATGGAATTCCAGTCCCCGGTCTGGAAACAGTGGGGGGACAAGTGCCTTGGCTGCGGGACCTGCGCCAATGTCTGCCCCACCTGCTACTGTTATGGCGTTGAAGAGACCGTGGACATAGGCCTTCGCAGCGCGCAGAAAGTGAAGACCCTCTATTCCTGTAACATCGTGGACTTTGCCGAAGTGGCAGGCGGCCATAATTTCCGGTCCGAGCGGCATACCAGGCTCAAATACCGCTACTACCACAAGCACCGGGGCTTTGTAGAAGCTTATGAAGAATCGCTCTGTGTCGGTTGCGGCCGCTGCGGCGAGGCCTGTCTTGCCGGCATCACCGTGCCCGAGGTCATTGCCAGTGTCCGCGGAGAGGAGAGCTGATCTGGATACCCGGCTAAAATTCGAGGATGTGACCGCGCCGCACCACGGCAAACAGCTCCGCAAGAACGATCTTGCCAAGTTCGAGCACACCTATAAGGCCGAGATCGCCAGCGTATCGCAGCTGACGGCCATGGAGCGCCTCTACCGAATCCAGATCATCGATCCCGAGGAACGCAGACTTTTTTCCTTCAAACCCGGGCAGTTCGTCATGCTCGAACTGCCCGGCATCGGCGAAGCGCCGTTCGGGATCTCCTCGTCGCCCAGCAGCCGCGACGACATCGAGCTCTGCATCCGGACAGCAGGCAATCTCACGGCCTGGCTGGCCCGGGCCACGCGGGGAATGCGGGTAGGCATCCGCGGCCCCTTCGGCACGAGTTTCCCCATGGAGACCATGCATGGCCAGAACATCCTGCTCATCGCCGGAGGCCTGGGGCTCGCGCCGCTCCGGTCGCCCATCGCCTATGTGCAGGAGCACCGCAACCGCTTTCATCAGGTCGAGATCCTCTACGGCGCCAAGCACCCGTCGCAGCTCCTTTTCACCTTTCAGTATGATCTCTGGCGTCGTGACGAGATCGGCCTCGGTATCATTGTCGACAAGCCCGACCCTGCGTGGAAAGGTCCGGTCGGTCTTATTACCAGGCTCCTGGAACCGATCATCGCCGGAAAAGATGAGGCCTTCATGCAGAACACCTCGGCCATTGTCTGCGGCCCGCCCATCATGTTCAAGTCCGTCTGCGCCATGCTGAACGAGGCCGGCATTCCCATGCAGAAGATGTTCGTGTCCCTGGAGCGCCGCATGCACTGCGGCATGGGCAAATGCTGCCGCTGCAACGTAGGCTCCACCTATACCTGCCTTTCCGGTCCGGTATTCGACTTCTGGAGCGTTATGAACCTGAAAGAGGCCATCTGATGGATGCATCGCAGGCACAGAACAGGACCTATCTCGGCATGCCCATTGCCCGGCCGCGGGTGGCGTTCTTTGAGCTCTCGTCCTGTGAAGGCTGCCAGCTTCAGATCATCAATAATGAATCCAATCTCGTGGAATTCCTGTCGCTGGTAACAGTGGTGAACTTCCGCGAGGCCATGACCGAAAAGAGCGATGCGTACGACATCGCCTTCGTGGAAGGAAGCGTCACCCGCGCCGATGAGATCGAACGCCTTGCCGTGATCAGAAAGAACGCGAAAGTGCTCGTTGCTTTCGGGTCCTGCGCCTGCTTCGGCGGCGTGACCCAACTGAAGAACCGGTTTAAAGATCCCGCATGGGTGAAAAAACAGGTGTATGGGGACCGTTCGATCCAGACCAACGATACCGCGCGGCCCCTTGAGGATTTTGTCTCCGTCGACCTCAGGATCTACGGGTGTCCCGTAAAAAAAGAAGAGGTCGAAAAGATCGTCACCCATGTGGTGCTAGGGAGATCCATCGTCCAGCCGAAATATCCGGTCTGCATGGAGTGCAAGGAGAACGAGAATACCTGCCTCTTTGATCTCGGCGAACCCTGCCTGGGTCCGGTCACGCGCGGCGGCTGCGATTCCTGGTGCCCCAACAGCCGATTCGGCTGCTGGGGATGCCGCGGTCCTGCGGAAGACGCCAATGTCGCCCGGCTGCAGGTGATCATGAAACAGTATGGATTCACCGAAGAGACCCTGCTCGACCGGCTTGAGTGCTTTGGCGGGTTCTCAAAGGATGCGGAACAACTGCGGACGAACATGAAATTATCGCCGCGATGACCAGGAAGAGGGCCACTCTGAGTCTCGAAGGCACGAAGTGAATCAACACCTGAATTTACGTCTTTCTTCGCGTCTTAGTGCCTTCCTCCGTCCCGCATCCAATAACATTGGTTACGGAGCGGGGGTGGCAAAATCTTTTGAGGTTTAAATAATGAAATCAACCCGCACCATCGATATCCATCATATTACCCGCGTCGAAGGCCATGGTAATATTTCTATCACGGTAAAGGACGGACGGCTTACCGAAGCGCGCTGGGAAGTGGTCGAGACACCACGGTTCTTCGAGGCCATGCTGGTCGGGAAGAAATGGGAGAATGCTCCCTGGATCAGCGGACGGATCTGCGGCATCTGCTCCATCGGCCATACGCTTGCCAGCATCCGCGCCGTGGAAAATGCCTTCGGGATCGTTCCTGACGAACAGACCGCCAAACTCCGTCTGCTGCTGAAACACATGGAGACCCTGCAGAGCCACGTCCTCCATCTCTACTTTCTCGCAGCGCCCGACTTCCTGAATGTCGGCAGCGTTTTCCCGCTCATCAACTCCCACCCTGACGTGGTGCAGCGCGCCGCGAAAATCAAACAGCTCGCCAACGACCTCTGCGATTGCGTGGGCGGACGACGCATGCACCCTACCCGGACGGTCGTGGGCGGATTTACCATGCTCCCCGAGAAAAAAGAGCTGGTGCGCTTCAAGGAGCGGCTCAACGAGATCAAGACCGACCTGCTCGATACCGCCGAACTGTTCCGCACCTTCGCGATCCCTGACTTTTCCCGGGAAACGGAATTTGTCTCGCTCCAGGGAAACGGCGCGTACCCCTTTATCGGCGGAAACCTCGTGTCCAGCGACGGTGTTGTCAAAAAAGAGCAGGAATACGCTTTGATGACCAATGAATATCTCGTTGAACAATCGACCTCAAAATGGAGCCGTCTATCGCGTCCGTCCTTTGCCGTGGGAGCGCTCGCACGGCTCAATAATAATTTCGCGCTTTTGAATCCGGCGGCACAAGAGGTTTCCGTCAGTTTCGGGCTCAAACCAATAAATCACAATCCCTACATGAACAACATCGCCCAGTTGGTGGAATGCGTTCATGTCGTGCTGGACTCTCTGCGGCTGATCGACGAACTGCTCGGCATGTCCTGGAAAAAACCGCGCCACCCCACCATCCCCAAAGCGGGCATTGGCGTCGGCGCCGTAGAGGTCCCCCGGGGGATACTGTATCACTGCTATGAGTTCGACGACGAGGGACGCATCGTCCGCTGCGACTGCGTCATTCCCACAAGCCAGAACCACGCCAATATCCAGCACGATCTCTCAGCCCTGGCTGAACAATGCGCTTCCCAGGGGAAACAGGACCGGGAGATAGAACTCCTTGCCCAGATGCTGGTCCGGTCATACGACCCTTGCATTTCCTGTTCTGTCCATTAGCAGGTTGTTGAAAATCCCGAAAAATCCCCCCTTTTATCCTCTCCCCCGAGGGGAGAGGGCAGGGTGAGGGGTTTTCATTAGTCGAGATGCCGACTCGTCGGCATGGGTATTCATCCAAGTCACAGCCCCTCCCTGCCCTTCTCGCATGCAGGCGGATCAAAACGGATTCACCGGAGGTGTGCCCCAGATATGACAGAGCCGGATAAAGTTGTTGTGAGATTTAAGGACGGCAGGATCTTAAAAGGCCGGGTAAAGGATTTCGATCCCGATGCCGTTCAGTTCATCGTGATGCAACTGGAAAACGGGGTTGACCTTCGGCTGCCCATCGATGAGCTGAAAGCCCTCTTTTTTGTTCACTCACTGGAAGGCGATCGTGAACACCGGGAGCGAAAGGTATTCGGCATCAGTAAAAACCTGGGGCACAAGATCTATATCAAGTTCCTTGATGGCGAGTCCATGCTCGGGTTTGTCAAAGGAGATGTTCCCTGGGAAAAAGGTTTCTACCGCTGCAGTCCGGGAAACAGCTCCAACGGTTTTTTCATGGCGCCGGTGGACGGCGAAAGCAACAACATCAAAATATTCGTCATCGCCAGCGCCATACGCGACATCTCGGTCATTGTTGCATGATCCCCGCGATGCGTGAACCTTTTACTGCCGCTCTCGCGTCCTGCGCTTTATCAGGAGCAGCAGCAAAAGAAGGGCCAGAAGAAGCAGCATAAGCGGGCTGGGCAAAAGACTCCGTTCTTGTTGAACGGCCTGCACAGGGAGCGGAATTGACGCCGCCTGTATTGGCTGCGGCGTTTCGACCTTCTCCAGTACCGGTGCAACAGGAGGCTCTGCAGCGACAGGCTGTTTTTTCTTCACTTTTTTAGCCACCCGTATCGGTTTGCCATCCTTGTCGTGCAGATGATACTCGCTGAAAAGCAGCTCCCATTTTTCACACCCTTTGTAACATTTATGCCCGCCGACGTAATCGGTCTTCCCCGGATGAGACCAGGCCAGACCGGGGAAAATGAAGATCAGCAGTGTCAAGAAGAGTGTTCTCATTGGTTGAGTTTAACCCATCAGCCTGCAGGTGTCAAACCTCGACAAAAGCCTAAAAATACCGTCTTTTTTCTTGACAATACCAGCCCCTGATGTTAAATTATCCACCTCGTTGCACCGGTTTCAGCATCAATGGGGCTGTAGCTCAGCTGGGAGAGCACAAGGCTGGCAGTCTTGGGGTCAGGGGTTCGATCCCCCTCAGCTCCACCAAGAAAATACAAAAAGGTTGACCACTCGGTCAGCCTTTTTTTATTTTCTCTGTGTGAGGGGGATCGAACCAAGGGAGTTTGAGGGAAGGATTCCCTCATGTTTCAGGGGAGCCCACGAGGGGACAAGTCCCCTCGTGAAGCGAGCATGCGAGCGCGTGAGATTTCCCCCTCAGCTCCACCAAGTAAATGACAGGGTTGACCGAAAGGTCAGCCCTTTTGTTTTTGGTGGAGGGAGATCGAACCAAGGGAGTTTGAGTGAAGAATATTCATTGACAACAAAAATCCTACTTTTGTCGCATTGATATTATTTCAGCCGGTGCTATCCTTTACTCAGAGAGTTTTATCAAGGACGTATTGCCTCCGAATTGCAAACAAAGGAGATGAGGACAGATGAAAACACAGAAGATCGGTATAGTTGGATCAGGTAAGATCGGGGGAACCCTGGGAATCCTGCTCGCAAAGGCGGGATACGAGATCCTGTATAGCTCAAGACATCCCGATACCCTCAAAGACCTGGTGAAAATTGCGGGACCCAAGGCCTGCGCGGGGACCGTAGCCGAAGCCATCGCGTTCGGAGAGGTGATCGTGCTGTCGGTTCCGCTGAAGGCGCTGCCGGAGCTTGACGCTGAAACGAAGAAGGCCCTGAAGGGCAAGATCGTGATCGACACGTCCAACCCCTATCCCGAGAGAGATGGGGTGATTGCCGAAGAGGCGCGAAAAGAACCGGGCGGTATGGGCACCGTCGTGGCCCGCCTTCTGCCCGGCGCGCGGGTAGTACGGGCGTTTAATTCGGTTTACTTTGAAGACCTCAAAAAAACGGTCAACGCCAGGGGTGAAAAGATCGGGATTCCCATAGCAGGTGACGATGAGGAAGGATTAAGGACCGCTGTCGAGCTTGTAGAGCATGCTGGTCTTGACCCGGTTGTCGTGGGAGGCTTGAGCACCTCGAAATTGTTCGATGTGGGAACAGCGGTGTATGCAACGAGCGCCCCTGCTCGGGAGATCAGGGAAAAATTGCACTTGAAACCTGCAGGTTCTAAGCGTGCGGCGTAGAAGGCTCGAACAGCGACGCTGCGGCGTTTGTGAAGGCTTGATCGGTGACAATGGCTTTTTAATGGGGGATCCCTAGTATTTTTTGCCAATTCAGGATTATTTTAATTCCTCGCTCTTTTAGAACCGCCCTTGATTCTTGGCCCCTATCAATATATAATCCCTGTAGTTATCCCTCTGGCATACCAACGGCATATTTGGATGATCCCCTTCAAGGTACCGGAAGTCGGCCTTGGACTGCAGTGCTGCCGGAACTGTGCTTTCCAGGCAATTAGTTCCTTACCCTAAAGGGATAATTACAAAGGAGTACTACGAGCGACCATGGCGTTTACCGGAGATCTGGAACATCTGCATATAGTAGACATTATCCAGTTGGTCCACACAACGCGGAAGTCGGGCATTTTTTCCGTTAAGGGGAGCACGGGAGAAAGTAAGATCGTCTTCAGCAATGGATCCATTGTCGGCGCAAATCATATCAACGACAGCATCCGCATCGGGACCGTGCTGGTAAAGATGGGCGCCATAACCATTGAAGATCTCAAACAGGCCCTCGGCACCACGAACGATGCCGCCAAGGACCATAAACCGCTTATGGTCACTCTTATGCAGATGGGCAAGCTGAAGCGGGAAGACGCTCTGAAAGGACTCAAAAAGCTGGTCGAGTTGACGATCGTTGAGCTGATGAACTGGACCAAGGGCACCTTTACGTTCGATACGGATACGGTCATCTTCTCTTCGGAAGGCGGGGCCGCTTTCGGCGACATGGAGCAGGAGGTGGGCCTTGATGCCCAGATGATTTTGATGGATGCGCTTCGTATCTTTGACGAGCGTGAACGGGACCGCGCGAACGGGAAAGAGGTGCCGTCCTTTGAGGCAGCCTATGCCGATGTCCTTCCCGAGATAAACGCCGGTGGAGCAAAAGGAGAACGTCCGGCCATTACCGCCGACGATCTCGGGCTTGCCGACATTGATCTGCTTGAGAAGAAAATACCCCGGCCGGTATCCGAAATGGAGACCTTCGATCCCGTCGAGATCCATCGCCAGAATATAAAGGAAATACTTGCAGATTTTTCCTTCGAAGAGCAGGAGGTATTTGTTTCTTTTCTGAAGAGGTCCATGGATCGCAAGGCTGCGCCCGACGCTGCGGCTCAGCAGGCGGGCAAAGCTGTCGTCCTGTTCAGCAATGACAGGCTGATCCGGCATTCAGTTATGACCCTCGGTAAAGAGGATGGAATCCCCGTATTTGCAACAGACGACGAAACAGACCTCGACCGGATCGTATCGCAGTGTCTCGCTACCATGAGAATGCCCGTGGTTGTTTTCGATAGCCCCACAGAACCGGAGGGCGTCTTTTCCGAGGAAAAGATCGTTGCTTTGCGGAACCGGTTGAGGGAAAAGTACTCTGCGGTCCCAGTCCTGCAACTCGCCTCTCTCCAGGAGAGCAATTTCATCCTCCAGGCATACCACGAGGGCGTCAGGGCCGTTCTCCCGAAGCCGTTGAAAGAGGTCCGGAGAGAAACGTATATCCCGGATACGATCAAGTTTCTCGGCGTCCTCAAGTCGTATATCAAGGGCCTTCAGTACCGGCTCGATGACACCGATACGTACGTAAAAAAACTGAAAGACGACATCAAATCGCTGCGCGAACTCGCCAACCCTTCCGATGCCCCGCTGGTGATCCTTGCAGCCGTGGCCGAAATGTTCGAACGTGCGGTCACGTTCTTTGTCCGTGCTTCGGAATTGACCGGCGAAAGGGGCATAGGAGTGAGTTCTGAAAAAAGCATGGGGCCGACCCAGGCGGACAGGCTGAAGATACCGCTCTCAAAACCTTCAATTTTCAGGGATGTGCTTGAAAAAGGGCTGGCGTACTATGGAGAGAGCGGCGATGAAACGCTCAAGGGACTCTTTCAGGAAATAGGCAAACCGCTCAGTCCGGCCGTTGTCCTGCTGCCCGTGCTCTGCGATCGAAAGGTCATAGCGGTCGTTTACGGGGATTTCGGGAAGAAAGAGTCCACCCCGGTGCGGCTCGATATACTCGAGATCCTTGCTCAGCAGGTCGGCATGGCCCTGGAATACGCGCTTTTCCGCAGACAGGTGTCGAAGGCGGCGCAAAAACCATAGATCCCTGAATTCTGCAGCGGGCGCAGTTCCCGCTCAAGGTCCAGCTGACTACAAGAGAACGTGGAGGTACCAGAACGTCATGGATACTGCAATACTGAACCAGATCCTTAACATTGCCTTCGAAAAAAAGGTCTCGGACATTCATTTTGAGGTAGACAACCCGCCCATGTTCCGGGCGCGGGGCCATCTTATTCGCGCCAAGCTCGCGAACCTGACGAAACAAGATACGGAGTTCGTCGCAACGGCGGTCATGGAGCAGCACAACCGGAAGCTGCCTGAAGACGTGAAGGAGCTTGATACGTCCTATACGCTGGCGAACGTCGGCCGCTTCCGGGTGAGCATCTTCCGGCAGCGCGGCAATCTCGGCATTGTCATGCGCGTTATCCCTCATCAGATCGGCACGTTCGAGGAGTTGAATCTTCCAGCCGTGCTCGGTAAAATTGCGCAGGTCCCGAACGGTCTGATCCTCGTCACCGGGCCGACGGGCAACGGCAAATCAACGACGCTCGCTTCGATGATGCGGTACATCAATGATCATTTCGCCTACAATATCATTACGATCGAGGACCCCATCGAGTTCCTGTTCACGTCGAACAAAAGCTGCATCATCCAGCGGGAAGTAGGCATTGATACGGAAAACTTCACGATCGCATTACGGTCTGCAATGCGCATGAATCCGGACGTCATCATGGTCGGAGAATTGCGCGACCTCGAAACCGTGGATGCCTGCGTAAAAGCCGCCGAGACAGGACATCTGGTCTTGTCCACCCTGCATACCCATAATACGGCTTCCTCCGTCAACCGCATCCTTGGTTATTTCCCGTCCCAGGCGCATGAGAATATCAGGCAACGGCTGGCAGAGAGCCTGATCGCAGTCATCTCGCTCAGGCTGGTACGGGGGAAAAAAGAGGATACGATCGTTCCCGTCCTTGAAGTGATGTATGCGACTTCCACCATAAAGGCGTGCATCCGGGACAATAAACTCGACGAGATCGAGCAGTATATCGAAAAGGGCCGCGACGAATACGGCATGCAGACCATGGACCAGCATCTCATTCAGCTCTGCAGAGATGATCTCGTAACGCTCGAAGAGGCAAAGCGCATCTCTCGCTCGAAAGACCTTGAGCGAAAACTGACCTACAGTTAAGCCACGTGCAAGAACGAATCATGAAGTAAGGCGATTAGTTCTCAGCCTGCCGTCCCCTGCACCGCATCACTCCGTCGGACGTAACCGCAGGGACGCGGAGGCGATGGGGACATTCTCAATATATTTCGATGGCATTTCCCCGCGCCCGCGTTTTCTGCCGTAGATTCCGCACTCCGCATTCCGCATTTGAACTCTCGCCAGAACAGGACCAGCCCCGACTATCAAGAGATGTCAAATTCTAGATTAAGACAAAAATAGTCTTTTTTACTTGCACCCGGCACGGGCTTCGGCTATACTTGGCTTAATACAGGACTGAATTGGTGTTAAATGAGCACGTACAGGAGGGAGTCTATCATGCAAACCACAGCCGCTGCTTCAATGGAGTACAAGAACGATTACTTCTCCATCGTCATTCGTGAATCCGAGCACCGCCCCGGGAGCTACATCTTCTGCAGCGGCATCAGCCTGCCCCGGTTCGACCCGATCATCTGGGGAAGGACCGGCATCTGCTCCAACGCGGCATTCAAGGGACTGCAGCAGCTTCGGGCCGATGTGTCCTTCTTTGCCCTCAAGCGGGGAATTGTGACGAAGCCCGCCGAGACCCCCTGCGACTCGAAGCGCGAGCACGGGGACGGATGGTATCAGGAAAACGCCCTCTTGATCGAGGATCCATCTCCCGAGGCTGTCCAGGACATCCTCGAGTTCAGCGCACGAGACCTCGTCCAGACCATACTGAATGCCTGTCTTTCGGATGTCAAGGTCCCGGCCGGGTCCCTTGATCCCGAAGCAATGCAGCGTTTCCTCGAATCCCTGAGCGTACCCAATTACAAGGAAATGGCCCCGCCGCCGATCGCGAGACCGCAGGCCGCCTAAGAAGTACGTCAAACGGCGCACAAACAAGAAGGCCCGGGATTTTCCCGGGCCTTTAGTATTTCATTGAGAGACATGCCGCCAATAATGAAGAACAGGGACTGAACTACTGAACAAGACAATTGTTAAGCAGACCTAACCCTGAAATATTCTGAGATAGTCCTCCCGCACCGGAGAGAACACTTCGATGGCAACGGATTGTTCGTGGGCAACTGCACTGTGCTCGACCTCTCCGGGAATACACCAGCTGTCCCCTGCCGACACCTGGTGTGTTTCGGCGCCGATCGACAGTTCCATCCGGCCGAAGACCAGGTAACCGGTCTGTTCGTGGGGATGTTTGTGGCGTGGCAGTACTGCGCCCTGTTCGAGCCGGAACTCGGTCATAAGCGTCTTGTCGCCGTGGACCAGCGTCTTCATTCTTATCCGGTCAAGGGGAGTGGAAAAACCTGAGAGATCCTGTTTCGCGAACATACGGCCTCCTCACAACAGCATTTTAATGAATTCTATCCACACAAACCGGTTAAACGCTGCAGTCCACAATCTTTCCGGACAGCATCCAATAAACCCGGGGAAGTTTGCTGTTCCCTGTCAGTCTGGTGCATCAAAACGGGCGGCGGTCCCTCCATCAAGCACCTGCCTGACCGTGGTCAACAGCCTGGCTCCGTCAAATGGTTTTTTGATGACCCTGTCAATGTCCTGTGCCGCCTGTGCGATAGCGCCGCCGCTAAAACCGGTGATCCCGATGACCTTGATATCCGGCTTTTTCGTTTTGAGCTGTCTCGATAGTTCAGCTCCATTCATGAGGGGCATCACCATATCCGTTATGATCAGGTCAATGTCGTCCGACATCTCCTGAAACAGCTCCTGCGCGTACACGGAATTGTCCGTGGCAAACGTCTTGTACCCATGGGAATCGAGTGTGTCTTTGATGAACGAGAGGACATCCTGCTCATCGTCCACGACGAGGATGCATTCGCTCCCGGCCGCGTCATAGAGCGGAACGCCGTCGAACTCCCGGTTGGGAAGCCCGGCGGGCTTGTCCAGGGACGGGAGGTAGATCTCGAAGGTCGTACCGACCCCGAGTTCGCTTCGTACCCAGATCTCTCCCTGGTGGCTCTTCACAATACCGTACACCATGGCCAGTCCCAGACCGGTCCCTTTGCCGATCGGTTTGGTCGTAAAGAACGGCTCGAACATCCGGCTCCTGACCTCCGGCGGGATCCCCGTCCCCGTATCTCCCACCACGAGGACCACGTACTTGCCGGGCGTCAGGAAGGGGCTTATTCTCGAGGCCCGGCCAACCTCCATCGCCGAGGTCGCGATGGTCAGCGTGCCGCCACCCGGCATGGCATCCATGGCATTCATCACCAGGTTCGTGATGAGCTGCTCAAGATGGATGCTGTCTCCGGAGACGGCAGGTATTGTCGGGTCGATATCGACCTTCGGCGTTATGTTCCGATCGATAAATGCCCGGCCAAGCAGTTCTGCGGTATCCATCACGACCATGTTCAGATCGGTCGGGACCAACTCCAGGGATTCCTTGCGGGCGAAGCTTAAAAGCTTCGAGACCATGAGTCCGGCGCGTTTCGCAGCGTTCTCTATGGTGGTGACCCTTTTCAGTCCGAATTCGTCGGCACGGATGCGTCTCCGCAGCACCTCGGTATGACCCAGGATCGCGGTCAAGGTATTATTGAAATCGTGTGCAATGCCGCCCGCGAGCACCCCCATGGATTCCATCTTCTGCGACTGGATGGCCTGTTCCTGGAGCTGTTTCTTCTCCGTAATGTCCCGGTGGAAGGACTGGATGTGGATCACCCCGCCGATCTCGATCGCCCGCGCGCTGATCTCCAGCTGTACTTTGCTCCCATCGCTCCGGTAGTGTTCTGCTTCGTACAGGAGCGATTCGCCCTGCAGCATCCGGGTGAGCCGTTCATCCTCTTTTCCGTCGAACGGGCCGGCGCTCAGGATCCGGTAATCGGTCCCCAGGATCGCTTCCCGCTCAAAACCATGGAGCAGGCAGAACTGCCGGTTCACGTCGGTTATTACGCCGCTCGGGTCGAGCACGGCGATCCCGTCGGTCGCGCTATCAAAGAAGCTGCGGTATTTCTGTTCCGAGATCGTCAGTTCACCCGTCTTCTCGGCGACCTGGTCCTTCAAACTGAGGGAAGAAAGTTCAAGCTTGCGTTTGTCCTCGGAGAGCTCTGCCCGGAGCTGCAGTTCGGAAACGATCAATTTCTGGTTGTTATACCGGAGCAGCAGGCCCATGATGAACGATGAGATCAGGAATGCGTTGTTGCTTATGAAAACGCCGCTGGTGATCGTCTCGGTAAGCAGGATCGGCACGACATAGATGCCGTAGACGATGCCTACCAGGATGAAGGCCAGGGGCATGCTGATCGGGACGAACCCCAGACCGCAGATCGCCAGGACGATCATTGCCGCATAGTAGGACGAGCTTTGGCCGCCGCTCTGGAGAACGGCAAGCTCGATGGTGATGGCGCATAAGGCGGTGCCGGCCGAAGCGATGCTGTACTGGTAGACCTTGCTCCGCTTCAACCTGTTGAGATAGTATAAGATGATGAGAAGACAGGAAATGACCAGCCGGTACATCAAGAACCGCACGAATTCATCGTAGGGCAATATGAAATAGTCCATGAATTCCAGCGCCGGAAACAAAACAGCGCCGATAATGAGGACGGTGCCAAGCCAGTCCTGGGTCAGTTTTGCGAGGTGATCTTCGGGAGAGTAGCGCTGTTCCATTGGCGGTAGTATACCATCAAACTAATTAAATTATACTATCAGGTAAACTTGACGACCTCGCAAGAAGTCCCCAGTGCCGTCATTTTGCGAGGAGCGGAGCGACGCGGCAATCTCGTCTTAACAGATAGATACGAACTGCGAGATGGTGGAGTTTATCCCGAGACATAATACGAGATTGCTTAAAAAGGATCAGAAATGAACATCCAATTTCCGCGCGACTTCGATTGCGGACGTTACGGCATCTTCATGCAGGCCGAACCCAAAGTGACTGCCGCAATAATAGGTGTTCTTCACCCCATTCAAGGACGGCAATTCCCTGGTGGTCGAGCAGGATCTGGGATCAAAGCGCGGGGTCCTGAAAACTTTTTCGAATACGATGTGATCCTTCGCGATCGGGAAGTTCGGATGCTGCGTACTGATCAGGTCGCTCTTTTTTGATACGTTGGGCAGCGCCCACAAGGAGCCGCTGACGGACGTTTCGATATAGCGGCCGCAGTCCCGGAACAAGAACGTAAAACCGTCCATCAATTCCCGCTTCGGAAAGCGGGTATGATCGGAGTGAACGACGATCGTGGCCTCGGTGTAGCTCCAGGCGGACAGCAATCGTTGTTCTTGCTGTGTCGGCTCATGCAGCAACTGCAGCGCCTGATCGGCATTGCAGGCAAATACCACCTTGTCGAACGACAGGTCACTCCCGTCTTCCATGCACACGCGTATCCCGGCATCCTGTCTCGTGACTTTCCTGATGTTCGCATTGAGCATGATCCTGTCCAGATACGGGGCGGACAGGGCGTCGATATACCATTTTGTGCCTTTTGTCGCGATACGGATAGAGCGCAACGACCGGGGGGTCGGAAGCATAATATCGTTGTACACGTTCAATTGTTCGAAAATAAAATCGGCAGGAGCCTCCAAAACGTCGTTGCACTGCATGGACGTTGCCAGGCACAGCAGGCCGATGAACAGCAATTTAGCATCGCCCCGGAACTGAGGGAGCTTCTGCAAGGCCTCTTCAATGGTCAGCCCCTGAAAGTCCCCCCGGCGCGAGGCTGTTTGCGCCTTTTTCAATCCGTGCATCAGGCGGAGAACGCTCAGAACGCGATCCGGCCTCAGTATGGCAAAATGCTGGGCAAGGAGCCCTTTGAACCTCGGCGTAAAGAACATACCTTGTTCCGTGTCGAGATTATAATAACTTAGGCTCGGGCAGGACAGGCTGAACGGGTTCATCTTGAAGGCCCTGACCGTCTCTACATCCAGCTTCCTGAAAAGCCGAAAGAGATTTTTGTAGGAGAATTTCCCAAAGACCGCAGTAGCGATATCCATCTCGGCGCCATCGGGTGCGGTCAAGGTATAAGCATTTCCCCCGACCCGATCGGATTTTTCGAACAACATGATGTCGTACTTCTCCCGAAGCAGGTATGCCGCGGTTAAGCCTGCTATCCCACCGCCGATAATCGCAATTTTCTTTTTTATCATAGGATTTTTAACGCCTCAGTGCCCATAGTATCCATACTCCGCCGCCTTTGCAAATGAAAAATAGAGACAAAAGAATGAGCTGTTTTTACTGAACATGCGCCGGCGAGTCAAGAATATAGCGGGGTTCTGCGCGTTGTTGCTATTTGTCACATTCCCTTCTTGCATAACAGAAGATACCTTTTGTTTTAATAGTTTTTTAAGATCGGCGAACGGCTTGTGTCGAGAGGATGGGGAATAGTACAGGGTGCGGGGTACAAGGGTCAAGGTCTCGGATTGCGGACTGATCGAAAACAGCTCTGAGTCAGGCAGGATGGTACTCCACCTCCCTATGAGGTCAGCCAACGCCAACTCCGACCGGCCTCATAAGCATGCGGGAAACTTTTAGCGCGGATCTATTTAATATAGTTGAGAAACGTGTCATGCTCCATTCCAATGCCACCTGCAGCCGACCCTCGTACCAAAAATGCTTTTGGTCCCGCGTTGGCGGACCCGGACTCCGGATCAACATAGCCGGCAACCCCGCTCGGGTCGATATAGTTCAGGAACGTGTCTGGCTCTCTGCTCATGCCGCCTGCCGCAGACCCTCCTGGGATGAACACCGGCATTGGCTCTGCCAGGGTAACGGACCCGGTCTCCAGCTCCACAAAGCCGGGAACCTTGCTCGGGTCAAGAGTGTTAATAAGGGAATCAGCCCTTTCCGCGTAGGCGATGCCAAAAGCAAGAACAAACCCCATTATTGTTAAGATCGATATTGTTTTTTTCATTGTAGTCACCTCTTTTCTATTATTTTTTTTACCGCTTCCTGTTCATATTATAACACCACTCTTTTTCGAGCAGCGATATTGTCTGAAGTACGAGAACATGCAACTAAAGTTTGAGGAACAGACAGTGATGATACCGTATTAACGGTCTCATAATAGTATTGACATTCATCGGAGAAAAAACCTTGCCGGAGATCTTCAAACACGGCTTAAACGATACCATGCCGCCGCGCTCTTGTTCAAACTGCCGGGGTCCGGCATCATCGCCCGCAACTTCTATCGGTGGTTTGCCGGCCGGAGATACCATATTGCGAAGGTGCTGTTCCCGAATAAATAAGCCAGAAGGCTTGATTTCTCTATTTCCGAAAAAAAGGGAAAGTGGTAATATAATAACAGAGAAGTTCATGGTAGTTACTTTTAGAAAGGCGTTGCCGACCAAGACCGAAAGGTCAACGTATTGAGGACTCAGTTGAGGGTTACCAGCCGGTCTACAAGGAGCTCCGAAACCTGAACAGTTAGGCAGCAAAAGCTGTTTTCGGCAAGCGGGATTCTGAAAGATCGGACGGACAAAAGGCCCCGCGTCCGGAGGAAAAAAGCGGTGACAGTAGAAACGATTTCTGCAGAAGTTTCATGCTGCAGAACGAGTTGATACATCACGGTAATTATACCTGCGGTTCAACTGGCAGGTTTGAGATACGGGCCAGACAACGCCGTCCTTATTCACAGGAAAAAGCCGGAAAGAACATATTTCCGGCTTTTTCCTTTTCCTGCCGCAATAGAAGTTATGAAGTTGGAAGTTCGAGGACTACCCTTTTACACAAGCGATCGGGACGACACGGACGACCTTGCGCGCCAATCCAGCATGGTGCGCTGCATCGACGACCGCGGTCACATCCTTATATGCTCCCGGCGCCTCTTCGGCTATGCCCGAGAACGAATGGCCGCGCACGATGATGCCCTGCGTTGCAAGCGACTGGACAACCTCCCTGCCCTGCCAGAGTTTTCCTGCCTGCGTCCGTGACATGGCCCTGCCTGCGCCGTGGCAGGCTGAACCGAAGGACGTCTTCATCCCCTCATCCGTCCCGATCAGAATGTAAGACGAGGTCCCCATGGAGCCGCCGATCAGCACGGGCTGTCCCATATCCCGGTATTCCCGGGGAAGGTCGCGCCTTCCTGGGCCGAAGGCCCTGGTCGCTCCTTTGCGGTGCACATAAAGTTTTTTTATTTTGCCGTTGATCTCATGGCTCTCCACTTTGCAGGTATTGTGGCTTACATCATAGAGCATCTTCACCAGTGCTTCGGGAAAGAGCTGGCCCACCACCTGGCGAACGAGGTGCGCTATGATCTGACGGTTCGCCAGCGCACAATTGATCCCGGCGCACATGGCGCCGAAATAGCGCTTACCCTGCGGAGAGTTGATGGGGGCGCATACGAGCTCGCGGTCTTTGATCACAATACCGTATTGGTGGGCTGCTGCTGCCAGGTCCTTCAGATAGTCCGTGCCGATCTGGTGCCCCAGGCCGCGCGAGCCGCAATGGATCGATATGAGCACGTCGTCCCTTTTGAGCCCCATGGTGCGCGCAGCCTGCTCTTCGTAGATATCCCGGACCACCTGCACTTCGAGATAGTGGTTCCCCGCGCCCAGCGTGCCCATTTCCCGGAACTGGCGTTTTTTGGCTGTCCCGGAAACCTGGGACGGATCAGCGCCAGCTATCATGCCCTGTTCCTCGATGTATGCAAGATCTTCTTCAGACCCGTATCCCCTCTTCACCGCCCAGCGCGCTCCTCCTGCAAGCATCTCATCGATCTGACCTGGAGTAAGGTTTATCAGCCCTTCGGAACCCACCCCGGCGGGAATGTTGTTAAAAAGAGCGTCTGCCAGCTGCTGCAATCGCGGCCGGACCTGTTCGAGGGTAAGACCGGTCTTTATGGTACGCACTCCGCAGGAGATATCGAAGCCCACGCCGCCCACGGAGATGATCCCGTCCTCATCAGGGTCAAAGGCCGCAACACCCCCGATGGGAAAGCCATAACCCCAGTGCGCATCGGGCATTGCCAGCGAGGCGACCTGGATCCCCGGCAGCGCAGCCACGTTCATCACCTGCTCACGAACTTTCTCGTCCATGGCCCGCACCAGCAATTCGCTGGCAAAGATCCTGCCGGGCACGCGCATGGGCTTCTTTTGGGGGATCTCCCACAGGTGATCATGAATCTTATTCAGCGTAGTAGTATCCATAGAGGCAGGGTTCAGGGTTCAGGGTTCAGGGTTCAGGGTGCAGGGTTACTTCTTACTTCTTACTTCTTACTTCTTACTTCTTATGTCTTACTTCTGACTTAAACCTTCAGCCTTCACACTTCAAATCCTACGTCCAGATTCCATCAACAACCGCCCCACAATTTCCGCATACGCCATTGGCTGCCGCATTCTCGATCACCTGGAACCCGATCCTCCTGATGAGCTTTTTGCTGCAGCTCCAGCAAAGCGTGTCCTCGCCTTCACCCGGGATGTTTCCCTCATAAACATACCGGAGCCCGGCGTCGATGCCGATCTGGCGGGCCCGTTTAAGCGTTTCGGCAGGCGTTATCCCGGCGTCGGTCAGCTTATAGGTCGGGTGGAACCGAGACACATGCCAAGGGATCTCTTTTCCGACTGAGCGGATGAACTCGGCGATCTGCCGGAGCTCGGCATCGGAATCGTTATGCCCGGGAATGATGAGCGTGGTGATCTCGATCCAGATACCGGCCTGTTTATAGTTTTGAATGGCATCGAGCACCGGGGCGAGACGAGCGCCGCAGATCTTGCGGTAGAAGTCATCGGAGAACGACTTCAGGTCGATGTTGGCGGCGTCGAGGACGGGCCTGATCACGCCGAGCGCCTCAGGGGTTATGTACCCGTTCGTCACGAACACGTTCCTGATCCCGGCCTCTTTTGCACGGGTTGCCGTGTCATAGGCCAGTTCAAAGAATATGGTCGGTTCGGTGTAGGTATAGGAGATGCTGGCGCAGCCGGCCTGTTGCGCCGCCAGAACGATGGCAGCAGGGGCAACGGCTTTTCCGATGATCCTTCCGCGGAGTTCCCGGGGAAGCTGCGAGATGTCCGAGTTCTGGCAATGCCTGCACCTGAAGTTGCAGCCCGGCGCGGCAATGGAATAGGACTGGCTTCCCGGCTGGAAATGAAAGAGCGGTTTTTTTTCTATGGGATCGATGTTCTGAGCAATGATCTTGTCATATACGAGACTATAGAGGATACCGTTGTCATTTTCCCGCACAGCGCACAATCCCAGCTTGCCGTCACGGATACGGCAGCGGTGTGAGCACAGGCCGCACGTTACGTCCTTCCCTTCCTGCGTCTCCTGAAACAACGCCCGCTTCATCTCTGTTGTCATAGGTGACATGCCTTATAAAGAATATCGGCTTTATTAAATATTTTAACCACGGAACACACTGACCAAACGAAAAAACCGAAGCTTTTTTAGACCTCTTCCGTGTATTCTGTGTGTTCCGTGGTAAAGATAATAAGCCGATTCTCGTTTCAGCTCGAGGACATCTGACGCGACCGTTCTTCCCGTATCTTGTGGGTCAGCGATTCCGCCTGGATCCTGGTCTTGCAGCTCGTGCAGATAATCTCCTCTGACGGATTGCTGCATACGAGACAGCGCCGGTCCTTGCCGGGCTGCAGGCCCTCAGCCTGGAAGATCATCTCCAGGAACTCGCCCTCGGTCACATGCCCGTCCATGTGCAGGTTCTCTCCGAAAATGGTCTTTGGCAGGGTTTTCATGGAATATTTTCTGATGAGCTCCGGGTACTCGCTGGCAATGAGGATCTCCGTTCCAACCAGCGTATTTTCCATGGCCAGTCCGATCGCGGTCTGGGCCACGGGGCGGCACAAGGGACAGTCCGTTTCAACGAACACCTGGATAGGGACCGTTCTTGCCAGATGACGCAGCGTCGACCGGATATCCGCGGGAAACCAGGCGCGCTTTTCCGAAGCAGCGTGAAGAGTATCGATAAGGATCGAGAAGAAAACATCCTCGAGAAGACCGTAAAACACGACCGTGTGGCCGTCATTGTCCTGCACTACCATGGCAGGGACGCGCTTGATCCCGTACAGCTGCGTTTTGTCCCGGTCCATCACCTGGTCATAGATCTCGAGCGCCACCAAGGGCGCGTTCTTCTTTATTGCCTGCGCAGCCTGCTTGGCTTCGGCGCAGGTCTCGCACCCCACGTCATTGACGAACAGTATCAATCTGACCGGCTTTTTGAGAGCGCCGGCCGACTGCATCACCGTCTGGATCGCGCTTTCATGCATAGAGACACCTCGCGTTTTTACTCTCGCTACTTTCATTATACCAGATTTTTATGGCCTGACCGTCGGCACGGTCTGCCTGCAACGGCCCAAGAAAACGCTTGTACCCGGTTCGCTGAATTGTTATAATGTGCACAACAAAAATGTATAGTTGCGCATAGTTGCATAGGTGTTCAATTGCAGGGGGGAGGATCATATTATGAAAAAGGCACTGGTACTCGCTGTTCTGTACTGCCTCGTTTTACCGTACGCCGCTTCTGCCGAAAAAGTCGGGGGAGGTGACATAACCTTTACTCCCAAGAACGCATCGGTAGTCATCTTCAGTCATGAAAAGCATGTGAATGAAAAAGGCCTCAAGTGCACCGGCTGTCACTACCAGATATTCCAGATGGCCCAGGGTTCGTACAAAATGGAGATGTCCCGCATCAATAAAGGCGATTTCTGCGGAAAATGCCACAATGGAGAAAAATCCTTTGATGTAAAAGACCAGAAGAACTGCGGCAGGTGCCACCACTAATGCCTATAAAGACCATTCTCACCGTACTGCTCATGGTATGCCTGCTTCCCGGCGCGGTCTTCGCGGTCACCGGCGGCGATGTGACCTTCAGTCCCCCCGGTACCGACCCGGTTGTTTTCAGCCACGATTACCACATGAAGAACAGAGGGATCAAGTGTTCAGCCTGCCACTTCAAGGCATTTGCAGCAGGAGGCGAGTATAAGATCCAAAAAGAAAAACTGAACAAAAACGATTTTTGCCGGCATTGCCATAATGGCATGAAGGGATTTGACGCGGCATCAACCGGCAATTGCGCGCGCTGCCATAAGAAATAGCACGTGCTGCTTTACTTGTGGCCTTCCAGCGAACGGTACCCCGTACTTACGGGTACCGTTTTTTTATGCTCTTCCTGTGGGGAAACGGCGGTAGGGTTGAAAAAGGAGACAAGGGATAGGAGCTTTTTTTGGGCAACTCATCGCTCAAAGATAATTCTATGGGGTCAGAAATATCGTTCAGGCTGCAAAGGCGATGTGCAAAAACTGCGATTGCTTCGCTTCGCTCGCTAAGACTTTCCAGCGACCTGCTAGGCCTTTCCCAACAGCTCCTGCTGCTTCTTGATAAGGGCCTTGATCCCCTTCTCGCCAAGAGCAATAAGTCTGGTGAGCTCGGCCTTTGAGAAGGGTTCGCCTTCCGCCGTGCCCTGCACCTCAACGATCCCGCCCTTGCCGGTCATGACCAGGTTCATATCGACCTCGGCAGCGGAGTCTTCGGTGTAGCAGAGATCGAGCATGGGCTTGCCGCCTACGATCCCGACGCTGATCGCCGCAAGGTAGTCCGTGACGGGTATGGTTGTGATCATCCCCTGTTTTTTTGCGCGCCGGAGCCCGTCCACCAGCGCGATATAGGCGCCTGTTATGGAAGCCGTTCGGGTGCCGCCGTCCGCCTGGATCACGTCGCAGTCGATAAGCACGGTCCGTTCGCCCAGGGCCTTCATATCCACGACCGATCGCAGGGACCGTCCGATGAGCCGCTGGATCTCATGGGTGCGGCCGCCGACCTTGCTTCGCTCGCGCGAGATCCGCTGGGTCGACGAGCGGGGAAGCATGGCATATTCCGCCGTGACCCATCCGGTCCCTTTGCCCTTGAGAAAAGGAGGGACCGAGTTCTCCACCGTGGCCGTGCAGAGCACGCGCGTATCGCCGAACTCGATCAGGACCGAGCCCTCGGCTGTTTTGAGATAATTTCTGGCGATCTTCAGTTTACGAAGTTCATCCGCTTTTCTGCCGTCTGCCCGCATTGCTTTCTCCCGTTCTTCTCTTAGATCTTGTATTTTTTCAGTTTGTACCGCAGCACCCGCTCACTGATGCCGAGCCGTTCCGCAGCGCGCGTCTGGACGCCGTTGGACCCTTTCAAAGCATCCAGGATCAGCCCCCGTTCCACGGTATCAAGCGTTTCATTGAGCTGTCCTTTTAACGGAACAGCGGGGATAGCGTCATCGTTGCCGGCGCCCTGGAGATGCAGCGGAAGGTCTGCTGTCGTGACCGTCCCCCGCTTCGCCAACACCACAGCGCGTTCGATGATATTTTCCAGTTCTCTGACGTTTCCGGGATAGGCATACCGCATCAGGAGGTCCCGTGCCTCTGCTGCCACGCCCGAGATCGCCTTCTTATTCTCTTCCGCGTATTTCTTAATAAAGTGCTCCATCAATGCCGGGATGTCTTCCTTCCGGTCGCGCAGCGGCGGAATGATCACGGACACGACGTTCAGCCGGTAGTAGAGGTCCTCCCGGAATTTCCCCTCGCGAATGTCCTTTTCAATGTCACGGTTCGTTGCCGTGATCACGCGAACGTCGACCTTGATCGTCTGATTGCCGCCGATGCGTTCGAACTCCCGTTCCTGCAGCACCCGCAGCAGCTTCACCTGCATCCCCGGCGTCAGTTCGCCGATCTCGTCGAGAAAGATGGTCCCTGTATCAGCTGCTTCGAACCGCCCGATGCGCTTTGTTGAGGCGCCGGTAAAGGCGCCCTTTTCATGGCCGAAGAGCTCGCTTTCGAGCAGGGTCTCGGGGAGCGCTGCACAGTTGACCTTGATAAGCGGAGCGTTCGCCCGCGGACTGTGATAATGGATCGCCTTGGCTACCAGTTCCTTGCCCGTACCGCTCTCTCCCCGCAGCAGCACCGTGGCATTGCTTGTTGCCACGCGGCCGGCGAGGTTCAGCGCCTCTTCCATGGCGTGGCTGGTGCTCACGATCTCGTCGAACTTATACCGTTCGCGCAGCTGTTCTTTCAGTTCCGAGTTCTCGCGGATAAGGTTCTGACGCTCCGAGATCCGTTCGACCAGTAGGGCCAGCTGTTCCAGGTCGATGGGTTTGGGAAGATAATCGTAGGCCCCGGCCTTGATCGCCTTCACCGCCGTCTCGATGGTGCCGAAGGAGGTCATAATGATGACGGCCATGTCGGGATTCAGCTTGCGGGCCTCGCCCGACGTCCTGAGCGCATCGACGCCCGGGATATTACAGTCCGTCAGGAACAGATCGAACCGCTCCCGCTTGATCGTTTCCATGGCTTCGGCAACGCTGCCGACCCCCAGAACTTCAAATTTCCGGTCCAGCAGGAAGGTTACGATCCTGTTCCGCTCCTGTGCTTCGTCATCCATGACCAGAATGCGCGTTTCCTGCATATCGTTCCGTGTCCTTTATGTTTATTGATGCGTCGTTCTCCGCCTCTGCGGCCGGCGATGGATACTGACGTTGCACAAATGCATCAAGATCCCCTTGTCAAAAGGTCCGCGATAATGCCTTCACGCAGACCCCAGTCGCTGACCAGCATTTCCAGGTATGCGTAACGTTCCATTATTTCCTGCGCTATGATCGCGCCGGAAAGAATGATGTCTTCGCGCCCGGGTTCCAGACCGGCCAGCGTGCGCCGTTCTGCTGCGGTGGAACGGACCAGCGTTTGCACGATCCCGTTCACGGCTCCCTGCGTAAGGACCGATCCATTGATCCTGGCAGGATCATAGACTGTCATGGCCTGGTCCATGGCGGCCAGGGTCGTGATCGTGCCTGCGGTCCCGATGAGCAGTTTCGGTCGTTCCCCCGGACCGTGCGACAATGCCGGCCCGCGCTGCTCTGCCTTGTCCAGTTCGCTCCGAACGGTCTGTCGAAGCGCTGCGAGCGCGTCCGCTCCAGGCGGATCAGCGGTAACGTATCGTTCGGACAGATAGACTGCGCCCAGGGGCAGGCTCTGCACCAGGGGCCTGCTGCATTCACTGGTCACGATGAACTCGGTGCTGCCGCCGCCGATATCGATGACCAGGGCCGAATCCAGCAAATCTGCCTTCATCCCCTCCTCCTGCAGTGCGCTCTTTACTCCCCGAAGGGTGAGCCGCGCTTCGTCCTCGCCGCTGATCACGCTGATATCGATACCCGTTCGCTGCCGCACGTCCGCGATGAAGGTATGCGCGTTCGAGGCGTTCCTGAGCGCACTGGTGCCGATTGCCGAGGTTTGATCAGCTGAAAAGCGATGAATACAGGCGCTGAATTCGATGAGGGCGGATAAGGACCGCGCCATGGCATCGGGGGACAGCATGCCGGTGCGGTCGAGGTCTTTGCCGAGGCGGGTGGTCCTGCGCGTCGAATACAGCTCGCGGAAGGCGCCGGGGCCGGTTTCGGCAATGAGAAGACGGATACTATTGGTACCGATATCGATCCCCGCAAGGATCATGCGGTAAGCAGATTCCTGAACCGGTCGCCATACGCCCGTATGCGCATTGCAAGCAGCTTGGTGATCGCCATCAGAAGTCGGGAGCCGGTCCGCGGGTCCAGGTCGAGCAGGGCCTGAAAGTCCTTCCGGGTGAGCGTCAACAGTTCCGTTTGACCTTCGGACTTCGCCGTCGCCAGACGTCCTTCTCCCTGTATCAGCGCCAGCTCGCCAAAGAATTCTCCCGGAGCAAGCAGCAGCAAACCTCGCTCGTGCCCTTCCCCGGCCATGACCGAGATCCTTACGCTTCCGCTCTTGATGATGTAGAGCGCCTCTGCAGGCATGTTTTCCGTAAAGATGGTCGTGTTCGATTTTATCTGGCGTTCCTGGAAAAGGCCCAGCGCAAGTTCAAGTTCCTCATCGCTGCATCCCTTGAACAGCATGGTATGGTGTAAGAGCTCCAGATTATCCATAGAAAATAGTTGCTCCGGTTGTTGCCGGTCCTCCGCAGGAAGGCCCCAAACTGCCTCGTACTGTCCTGATTATAAACGGACAGCTGATTTTGTCAAGAAACAAAGCACTATTTTGTCAAGGGACCTGCAGCATCACGTGCACTTGCGGGATCACCCGCACGTCGTTCAGGATCCCCATCGCTGTTTCCTGGAAAGAAAGGAGCAGGGCCGGCTCCGGTGCCGCATTCCCCGTGGCCGGCTGGAGAATAAGCGGAATTGAGGGATCGACCCCTGCAATGATTCCGGCGGCAGTAGTGATATCGGCCTCGGAGGTGTCGCCGGTAATGACTGCTTTTACAAAACACTCTTTCCCGCAACAGGCGGCAAGGAACTTCCGGTGTTCTTCCCAGAAAGGACGCAGCCCGGTGGCAGAAGGAAGTTTGATGTCCATGCTCACCACATCGATGAGATCGACGACCTGCTGCAGCGCTTCGAACAGGATGCCGTTCGTTTCAAGATAGATCCTGAACAAGGGCCTCATCTGCGGAAGCCATTCTGCTAAAAAATCCTGCTGAAGCAGCGGTTCACCGCCGGTGAGGCTCAGCACCGGCCGGGATCGGCCGGGCACGACAAGACGCGCGCATAATTCCGAAAGCTGTTGAACGGTCATCGGATTGTTCACCGCTTCACGTTCAAAAGAGGCGGGCGAGCGCTGCGGACGGCAGAAAGCGCCTTTTGGCAGTAGTGCTGCCGGCGTGTCGCAAAAACGGCATCGGATATGGCAGCCCTGAAATCGGACGAAAATATGCCGCTCTCCGAGCCGGGGCCCCTCACCTTGCACTGAGGAAAAAACTTCATCAACAAAGGCGGTCTTCATAATGCAGGATAATACAGAACATGATGAAGAATTACAAGAACAAGGAAAATAAATGCCTGTACCATTTTACCTAGTCGAATCAGGTATTTAGTCGTAACACATTGATCAATTTGATATTTTTATCAATTTTCATCCTTGACAATTAAGCATGAATAAGGTAATACTAAAGATAACGGAGGATTCATGCAAAGCGGTTTTATTCAATTTTTTGTCGTCATGCTCGCAGTACTGGCGTCCACCTCGTTGCAGGCTCAGACGCTTGCAAATCAGGCCCCGCCAACAACGATTCCCTCCCAGCTCAAGCCGCCAACCGAAGACATAGCACAGCTTGAAGAGCTCGTGGATGAGGATCCTGAAGAGAAGCCCTATCACATCCCCATGATCCTGAACGACAGCGTCGAGAACCATCTCGAGTATTTCAAAACGCGCGGAAGAGACACGTTCCAGCGCTGGCTCGACCGCTCGGCGCGGTACATTCCGGTCATGAAGGATATTTTCAAGGAAAAGAACCTCCCTGAAGACCTGGTGTACGTGGCCATGATCGAAAGTGGGTTCAATCCCTATGCTGTTTCCTGGGCCAAAGCCGTGGGCCCCTGGCAGTTCATGCCCGCGACCGGCAAGCTGTACGGGCTCAAGATCGACTGGTGGATCGACGAGCGCAAGGACCCGATCAAGTCGACCATGGCAGCAGCAGAGCATTTGAAGGACCTTCACAACCTCTTCGGATCCTGGCCTCTTGCCCTGGCATCATACAATGCCGGCGCCGGAAAGGTCCAGCGTGCGGTGCTCCGGACGCGGTCCGATGATTTCTGGGACCTGAAGGCATCGCGCTACATACGCAAGGAAACCAAGAACTACGTCCCCAAGTATATGGCTGCGACCATTATTGCCAAGAATCCCGAGGCCTATGGATTCAGCACCACCAGCATCGAACCGTTAAAATTCGATGAGGTTGTGGTCGACCAGTCCACGGACCTCCGTTTGATCGCCCGGTGCGCCAACTGCACCTATGAAGAGGTCAAGGAATTGAATCCCGAGATCAAACGCTGGGTGACGCCGCCTCAATACGAGCGCTATGTTCTGAGGATCCCCACCGGCAGAAAAAATATTTTTCTTGAGAATTATGCGGCTGTCCCGGCGGAACAGAAGATCAAATGGGAGCGGCACCTGGTGCAAAAGGGAGAGACCCTGGCCGTCCTTGCCAGGAAGTACAATACGACTCCCGAGGCGCTCCGCGACATCAACGGGATCAAGAAGGACCGCGTCATTCCGGGCAAGCACATCCTTATCCCGCTCGACCTGAACAGCAAAACCCAGGACTTAAGCTACCTTGCCATCAACCAGGGCAGTAAACTGCAGGACATCTTGTACCGCGTCCGGAGAGGCGAGACGCTTGGCGGCATCGCACGAAATCATAATGTGACGGTCGCTGATATCAGGGAGTGGAACAAGGGTCTGGGGAGATCGGTGCGGGCAGGCCAGAAGATCAAGCTGATCGTCGACTCTGATCAGATCTGAAAGAAGAACGTTAAAATGAAAAAGGCCGGGAGCGATCCCGGCCTTTTTTTATTTGTCTCATTCGTTCAATCAATGACTCAGACGGTCTGCAGGGTCCCCTGATTCATGCGGAGATGCTGTTTTGTCTGCTTCGCCAGGTCGGTATTATGGGTGACCATGATGAACGTGACCCCTTTGGACTCATTCATGGTCTTAAAGAAACGCATCATGTCCCCTTCCGTCTCTTCATCGAGGTCGCCCGTGGGCTCGTCGGCCAGCACGAGGGCCGGGTCGTTCATAAAAGCCCGGGCGATCGCCACCCGCCGCTGCTGTCCGCCCGACAGTTGCGCAGGATAGACATTGATCTTTTCCGTGAGGCCCACCAGATGAAGCAGTTCTTCGGCTTTCGCCGCTTCCTGTCCGGCTGGACGCGGTCTGAAGACCGTGGGCAGCAGAAGGTTCTCTTTGACCGTGAGTATGGGAAGAAGACTGGCGAACTGGAACATAAATCCGATCTTTTCACAGCGGTATTCAGAGACCCGGTCGCTTGCCAGCTCGTAGATATCCTCGCCTTCGAACAGGACTTTTCCCGAGGAGGGACGGGTAATGCCGCCGATCATGGACAGCAAGGTCGTTTTGCCTGACCCGGAATGTCCGACGATCGAGATGAAATCCCCCTTCTCGATCCGCAGCGAAACGGAACGAACGGCGTCGATGGGAACTTTATCCACCAGGTAGGTCTTGGTAATATTTTCGACAATGATCTGCGGCACGAATTACTCCTGTTTGATCACGAGCAGGGGTTCCAGTTTTTTAAGCCGTTGTACCGGCGACAGCGCACCGAGCACGCAAATGCCGGTTCCGAACACCAACCCGGCAAACGCGATGACCGTGCGGGTGAAGTTCGTGAGGTCAACCGGGAGGTTCTTCAGGATCGAAAAACTTTGCGCCATGATGAGCGTCAGCGAGGTTCCCGCGATAATACCGACAATGCTCCCTATGGCGCCGAGCACCAGGACCTCGAAGAGGAACAAGGTTACTACGTGCTTTTCTTTCGCCCCGAGAGCACGCATGATGCCGACCTCACGCGTCCGCTCGTTCGCAATGGCGGTAAAGATCGCCCAGACCAGGAAGAGCGAAAGTATTGTTGAAAGGACCATGGTGAGATAGAAGATCTTACTGATGTCCCCCAGGGTGGTAATAAGGCTCTTTCCGATGTCCTTGCGCATCACCACGTCCAGTTCAATGATATTGTTCTCGATCTCGGACATGACCGTATAGGGGTCAGCGCCTTTTTTGAGCTTGGCAAAGATCACCGAGATCTGGTCCGGTTTGATATCGGCCTCGCTGTTTTTGATGATCTCTTCGATGTTCTCATCGCTGATGAATACCGCCGTATCGAGGCCGGAGCCGGTCTTGTCCAGTACGCCGACCATGCTGAACACGCTGCCGAACAGCTTTGCCTCCATCTCCACCATTCCGAGATTGATATTATAGGCCGACTCGCTGCCCACGATGGCCTCCCCTTTTCGCAGTTTCCGTCCCAATTTGTCTTTCATCCAGGGCGCAACAATGAAATCGGTCTCCTGGTTAAAGGCAACGACCATGGATGACGGGACGGAGCAGCAAAGGCCGGTGAGCGTTACCAGATAGGTCTGCGCGGAAACCTTATCGATGCCCTCGATCTTTTTGATCCGGTCCACAAAGGACTTATTCATATAGAAGGACGTGGCGCGGTTCTCTACCAGGATGTCCTCCGCCCCACCCCGGGCTCCCGTAGGCACGATCAGCAGGTCGGCGCCCAGTCGGTCCGACGTCAGCTTGATGCTCGAATTCACGCGGGTGACAAAGGAGAGGGCAAAAACGAGAGCAGCAACCATCAGGGACAGCGCCGCCACGAGGATCCCGGTCCGGAGGGGCCGGCGGCGCAGATTGCGGAAAGCCATGGATGAGAGCGTAAATTGATCAGGCATAGGGTTTTGGAGGCAAATAAAAACCTTCTCCGCGGAATATCCCGCAGAGAAGGTCAGGATGTATCAGCTGTTTGTATTTATACTACTACTTCCAGTTCGTGTCAAGGCCGCACAGAACGGCATTCTTGTCGCCGAGGCCCATGCCCTTATGGCATGCCAGGCAGACCGAGGTGGACTTCTCGGACAGCTTCTTCGCGTCAGCGTCATAGAACATGAGCGTGCCGTCGGTGATGTCAACGCCCTTGCCCTCTTTTACGATCGCTTTGCCGTCGGCATCGCAGCCGGCTGTCACGGTACGAACCGTCAGCATGGCATACTTGTCGTCAGGCGTCGTCTGTGCATCGTGGAGCTGGTTTCCTGCCGGCATCATTTTCTCGTCGATCAGCGCCAGGGTCTTTGCATCGAGCACCCAGAGGCGGTCGCCTGCAGACTGGTAGATGCGCGTACCGTCGTTCGAGAAATACTGGCGGAAAGTGATGGTCTTGTCCGGTTCGCCCTTCAGCGTGTTCTTGGCGATCTTCTTCATCTTGCCCTTTTCAAGCTTTTCCATGTCAACAAGGATGAAATCGATGGAGCCGTTCCCCTTGCCGTTTGCAGCCTGATTGAGCACCAGGAGGAAGGTCTTCATGTCGGGAGAGTTGATGCCGTGCGTGAACTTGTACGTCCCCTTTTCATAGCCCAGGTCGCTCACCCATACCCGCTCCTTGTGTTTCATCGTGGCCTTGTCATAGACATCAACATAGCCTTCCTGGCCCATGAACACGGGCATGTAGGAACCATTGCTCTGGCCGGATGCGCAAAAGAGCGGCGGCTTCGAGCCACCTGCGCTGGCATCGGGGTCCATGGCCACATCCTTGATCACGTTGCCGGTCTTGAGGTCGGACTTGCCTACATGCTGCTTGCCTTTCGGGTCGAGAACATAGGTCGACCAGAACATGGTGTTCCGGTCTTTCACATCGATACGTGCGTCATGGGTCGGATGGGTCTTCTTGTCCCCGATAACAATGCGGTCAAGGTTGGTCACCTTGATCGGCTCATTTTCATTGCTCGGGTCGATGGTCACATCGGCCTTGGCAAAGTGGCCGCCCATGCCGGCGACATAGGTCGTGCCGCTGTAGGTAGTGCCTGCCGCGGTAGCGACCGGCGTGGTTGAGTCAACGGTCGTAAAAGCAAGGTAGCCCATAACAACAACTGCGCATATGGTCAATACAACCAAAACCTTTTTCATACTGTTCCTCCCCTTAGAATATTATTTAACTTCACAAAGTAGTTCTTCGAGATAATACTTCTGTAGCACGTTGTCCCTGGCACCTCCTTGAAGTTTGGTTATAGAGGATTTCATCTCGTGGGATACAGTAGCACAGGGATAACAACGCCGTCAACTTCAAATTATAATTTTACATCAGTGATAGCGCGTCCGCGGGGCCTTTGTTGCATACTCTGTTAACTTTATGAGCATGGTTCTTTCACCGGAGCGTTTGAAGGTCAGAACGATACGAAGCTCCGACCCCGTCTGCATGGTACGCGGCAATTTGAATATCATAATATGCTGTCCGCCCGGCCTCAACACACGTGTGCTGTTCGCAGGAATATCCATGCTGGTGACCGTCTTCATTTTTCCGTCTTCTTCATCATGCAGTTCCGTCATCGTTCCGGGGATGTCAGTACGGGCAGACAGGAGCCGATCGTCTCCGTCCCCTGAATTCACGATCTTCATGAACACGGAGACGACGCCCAGTATGACGGGCGACAGTTTAGCCTCAGGTTCTTCGATCACGAGCTGAGGCGCTCCGGAAGAGCACGCAGCCCCTCCCAGAAGCGAAACGATCAGCATCGCCTGTATGGTCCGGAAGAGAGGATCTGCCTTCAGGGGCATGGTCGGAAGCTTTCCTGGCACGCTTATTTACCAGCCGGTCCTGGTGCAGGAGGCGCAGCCGCGCCCGTTGCAGCAGCGCCCCGTGCTTCAGGCGTAAAGGTGGTGCCGCCGAGCTTTTCAGCGATCACCTTATACTTCTTCTGCGCTTCAGCTCCGTTCCCTGCCCGTTCGTACAATTTGGCCAGTTCCACCGTGGCAAGCCCCGGCCCGAGAACCGCCTCTGCCTGCTCGAACGACGTTATGGCTTCACTTTGTTTGCCCAGCGCACTATACACGTATCCCATACGCTGGTAGGCCAGTCCGGCCAGCCCCTTATCCACGAATTTATTTTTGGCAAGGGCCTCGTATTCTCGAAGGGCCTCGGTGGGCTGATTGAGCTGTACAAGACAGTTGCCGATGTAGAATCGGGCGATTGCGCCGCTCGTCGTGCGCGGATACTTCTTGAACACATCGCGATACCCTTCGAGCGCTTTGGCAAAATCAGGCGCAGCACCGGCCGCCTGCTCCTGATAGAACCCCTGTGCGGCGGCAAGCATTGCCGAGGCCTTTTTGTCGTTGCTGGACTGCAACAGCGTATAAACTGCGGCAATGACGACCACTGCGGCCAGGACAACGGCGGCCCGCGTAAGGTTCTTCTGGTGCAGTGAAACGAGATCCAGGGCCTTGTTCGCCATGGTCATGAGCTGCGGCTCCGATTTCTTTGACGGGGAAAAACCTTTTTTCTTTATCGTTTGCATCCGTGCGACCTCCTCAGATGGAATTCACCGGTTTTTTTTATCCGATGCGGAATTAGTACGATCGTTATGAGCTCTTCTTAAACCTTTCCAGCGCCACCACGGACAGCTCCTTCGAGTTCCTGAACGCGACGGAGATCTGCTCACCTGCCAGTCCGGCGCCTCTGAGCACGGTCTCCGCGAACTCTTTGGTGATCAGGTCGCCCGGTTCATGGGTATCCGTGTCGATCACGAGTTTCGCACCGGTTTCAACGGCCATCTTCGCCACATATCCATTGGAAAGGCTGTGACCCTTTCGCGCTGAGATCTCGAGATGAACGCCCTTCTGCGCAGCCAGTTCCGCCTCATCCTTCGTGATCAGCCCGGGATGGGCGAGAATATCCACTCCGGCCTCGATGGCAGCACGGTTCGTACCGGGATGGACCGGCTCCACCAGCGTCTCTCCATGGGCGACCACGACGGCTGCGCCGAGGGAGCGCGCCTTCCGGGTCAGTTCGGCGAAGGTTTCCGGCGGGATGTGCGTCAGTTCGATTCCCGGCAGCGCGATGATCTTCCATCGGCGGTTCAATTCCTTGCACGCTGCGGCTACCCGCGGTATGGTAAAGTCAAGGTTCGAAGCATCAGCGTGGTCGGTTATGGCGATCACTTGGTAGCCCTTCATGACCGCCCGGCGCACCAGCTCCGACGGCACCAGCACGCCGTCGCTGAACAGAGAATGAGTATGGAGATCGATCATGGCAGCTCCTTATAATGGTGCATCGCAGTACCGCAGACGTTGCCTGCCCTGGAACGCGCCCTTCCGCGCCATATGCGCGTCCAGGTCGTTCAGCAGTTCGTTGCGGGTCTTGTTCCAGACCGGAGCAATGAGGATCTCATCGGGAGCGGCGGCAAAAAGCCGCTGCAGCACGATCTCCGGAGACAACCGCTCCAAAAAATCGGAGAGCATTTCTATATATTCATGATAGCCGAAGGTCGGAAACGGCCGTTCCGCATACAGCCCGGCAAGCGCCGTTTCCTTGACCACCTGCAGTTGATGGATCTTGAGGAACTCAAGGGGAAGTTCTGACAGCTCATCGGCCATACCGAGCATCTCTTCCCGCGTTTCGGTCGGGAAACCGAGGATAAGGTGCGCCCCGAGGTGAATGCCCCTGCCCGCGCTCAGTTCCAGAGCATGTTTGAAACAGGCGTAGTCATGCCCCCGGTTGATGAACGTCAGCGACTTGTCGTAGATCGACTGAAGCCCGTATTCCACCAGGATAAAATGATCGCGGCCCAACCGTTCCAAAAGTGAGATCTTTTCCTCGTCCACACAGTCAGGGCGGGTCCCAATGGCGAGCCCCACGACGCCCGGGTTATCGAGGGCCTGGCGATAGAGCCGTTCGAGGATATCAACGGAAGCATAGGTGTTCGTGTAGGGCTGAAAATAAACGATGAACTGCTCCGCTCCATAGCGGGAGCGGAGGTAGGGAATGCCCTTGGCGATCTGCTCCTTGAGCGACGTTGTGCTCGTGCAGGCTGACGGCCTGAAGCTGTCGTTATTGCAGTAAATACAGCCGCCCGTGGCCACACTGCCGTCCCGGTTGGGGCAGGTGAATCCTGCGTCCACGTTCACCTTGTAGACCGGCTGGTGGTACAACTCCTTCATATACTGCCCGAAAGCGTTGTACCGCCTGGTCGTTGTCTTTTTATGGGATAGAGCTGCAGCTTTCATGTGCTATGACCTGTTGCCGGGGGCCCCTGGAGTAGGAACGGAAATTGGATTCGATACTATACCAGAGGCATGGGGAAAAATCCAGAAAGGAATTCGTCCGGGGCCCACACAGAGGCCCCGGACGGGTGATCGCATTTACAGGTCGGCGTACTTCCGGGTGGATTCCACGACGATGAGGAGCGCTCCCAGCAGCAGGACGACCAGAAAGACCTGCTGGATCCTGACCGCGTGCGTGCTGGTCAGTTGGGTGACCGCACCAATGGCCAGCGTCGCCGCAAGGATGATCTCGGCGATCACCAGTTTTTTGGGCTGTACCGCCGGGAGCTCAAAGGTCTGGACCGCCAGAAGCGCCAGGCCGATGACAAAGAACGCCGTGTCCCCCTTTACTGCCGTAGCGCCGACAAGGACGAGCAGGACCCCGAGATTGATGAGAATGCTCTTTAACATATCGCTTTTCTTTTCCGCCATGATTCCCCCTTTTTGCCTTTTCGGTATAGAAATTATGAAAAACGTGAATAGTATATCGGCGCCTCGTACACTCGTCAATCTTTTTTTATGCCACCGCGCCTGTTTAACGATCTCCGATCAGCCGTCCCACGGCATCAATGAACCCTGAAGCATCGGCCAGCAGAGTCTCCACCTCGAACCGGGAGATCCTGTTCAGCTGCGGCGTCGAGCATTTCGGCTTAAGCTCGAACAGCCTGAGAAGGGCTTGAAAGAAGCGTTGATCGATCATTCCGGTCTTGACGAATTCTCCTTCGAACAACGCGATCGACACGCTCTGCATTGCCGCCGGCATCCCCTTGGCATGGAGCAGCGCAAGCGCCGGATAATAATATGCATAATACAGGCTGTTCACGACAAAATTCAGCTCCGCGTTGTCGGCCAGAAGGCCTTGTGCGTCCTCGAGCGCCTCCCTGGCCTGCGCCAGCTTGAACCGGGCATACTCCCTGTCAGCCTTGTTTACTTCCATCAGGGCAGGCTCCTCCTCAACCGGTTCATCCCTATCTCGTCCAGACCGCTGTCCTGCCGAGCAGCGAAATGCCGATGAACCCCCGCAGGTTCAATTGCGCGGGCGAAACGAGCGTCAGCTTTCCGCTGTAGGTCCTGCCGTTCTTCGGATCGTAGACCCGGCCGTGGGACCATTTGTTTTCCCCGGCATAGGAAAAGTCATGCACGATCTGCAGTCCCATGACCGGCGCTTCCCTGAGATCCTTATCAGGGTTGTTATGGTCGACCTTCGGCGTTCCCGGAACACCCTCGCTCGACCCCTCAGGATAGTTCGGCACCTTGAGCCAGACGATCCTGCCGCAGTATGTATCGCCGCACTTCTGGATCTCGATCCTGGCATCCTTCTCTTGGTTGTTCCAGACGCCGAGGATATCGTCGCCGCTTGCTGCATACGAAGAGGTCGTTGCTATGCTCATCAGTACCAGCGCGGCCAGAATTTGTTTTTTTACCATAAATGCTCTCCTCTCATGGTTTATGAAAAACTTGTTGCGTGTCAGACACTGCCGGCCGGACCTTCCTTGGTGCGGCTGGCATCGAGCAGGACGCCGACCCCGACAAAGAACAGATTACCAAAAAACAATAAGAGCGCCATTTTCATCTCCGGAGATGCCGGATAGTACAGCGCCCTCAATGGTGCGTCGACCATGGTCCAGAAATAAACGATCAGAAGACCTGCGATGAAGAAAATGAAACCGGGACGACCTATTGAAGAGGACGGGGAAACAGCCTTCTGGTACCAATACAGTCCCAAAACCAAAAGAACCCCTTCAAGGGCGGCACTCCCCGCCAGGCTGCCGAAGAGGCCCAGCCCTATCCTGGGGGAAGCATTCCCGAAGATCGGGAGGTCCGAGTGATGCGATATGCTATCGCAAAGAAAATGGGAAAAGATCGCCGCTCCGAAAATGAACGCCGGCCGCAGACGGGAACCACGCTTGCGGACAACAGGCCAGTATTGATAGAGCAGGAAACCAAGCAGCGACAGAACAATTCCCCCGGCCATGCTGTGGCTGTAAGGGATGTCATAAAAGTCAAAAGGGTAGATGCCTGCCATGGTCGGCACAAAGCGGGCATGTTCAATGCCGACCAGCAGAAGGATGCCGAACACCATATCGATCAGGTTCACGCCAAGCAGCAGCATTCCCAGAGACAGTCTCGGTTCGACCCTCTTCAGAGCGAATCCTACAGCATAATGGCCCAGTACCATGGATGAATACCTCACGCACCTTGGCCTCGCGAGAAAACTACTGCTTTTCTATCAGGGACCTCACGATCTGCATATTTTTCGGATCGTCCTCTTCCGTTTTTTTCGGCGTCTCCATGACCTTGGGCACATCTTTAAAGGCAGAGTGATTGAGCAGCAGTTTGAAACCATCAAGGCCGATATTCCCCTCGCCTATATGCCAGTGCCGGTCGACACGGGAGTTGAACTCCTTCAAACAGTCATTGAGATGCATCCCTTTTAAGCGCTCAAGGCCGACCGTGGACGCGATCTTGTCTGCAAGACTGTTCACTCCCTCGATCGTGCGGATATCGTAGCCTGCGGCAAAACCATGGCAGGTATCGTAGCACACCCCGATATGATCAGTAGGGGAAAGCCGCGATATGACTTCCTGCACCTGCTCCAGGGTATAGCCCACATCGCCCTTTTCCCCTGCCGTATTCTCCAGCAGAATGGTCGCTTTCGGTTTATGGAGCTTCATGGCCATGTTCAGCGCGCCTGCCACGCGTTCGATCATCCAGTCCTCGCTCTGGCCGCTTGCCGAGCCGAGATGGGTGACCAGATATTCAGCGCCCAGGGTCTCGGTCCGTTCAAGGTCGATGACGAACTGTTCGATCGACTTCTCATACAGCTCCGGCTTTGACGACGCGAGGTTGATGAGGTAGTTCGTATGCACGAATACCGGCGCGATGTCCAGTTTTTCGCGCAGCTTTTTGAATTCGGCCACATCGGCTTTATCAAGAGGCCGAACAGTCCAGCCGCGCGGGTTCCTGCTGAAGAGTTGCATGCAGGTACAGCCGAGTTCGTGGGCCCGTTCGACTGAAAGAGCGAAGCCGCCGCTGATGGAAACATGGAAGCCGATGCGCATTATTACTTTTCTCCAACCAACTTCAGAAGGTCTTTTTCAGCTATGATCTTTACACCAAGCTTATTTGCCGCATCAATCTTGTTTTTTCCGGGTTCGTCACCAGCAAGCACATAATTGGTTTTTTTTGACACAGACTCCGTCGTCCGTCCCCCATGGCTATTAATAAGTTCTTTTAATTCATCCCGTGGACGGGAAAGCGTCCCTGTAACAACTAGTGTCAAACCCTCAAGAGGACCTTTTTTTTCCTTCACCCCTTCGACATAGTCGGGATTCGATATATCTAATTTATATTCTCTTACTATTTTATCTAATGTCAGTTGATTGTCTTTTTCAGCAAAGAAGTTTGTAATAGACTCAGCCAGCTTTTCCCCCATCTGCTTAATTTCCACAATGCGTTCACGCTTCACATTATTCAAGTCCTCAAGTTTTCTGAAGTTCCTTGCTAAAAGCTTAGCAGCTGACTCACCCACGTGAAGAATTCCAAGGGCATAGAGAAATCGGGAAAGCGTCGTCTTTTTACTTTTCTCGATTGCATCGATCAGGTTCTGTGCCGACTTTTCCCCAAATCTGGGGAGATTCAATAGTTGCTCTTTATTGAGCGCATAGAGGTCAACAAAATGTTTAATCAACCCCTCGTTGTAAAGTAACTCAACATTTTTTTCGCCAAGCCCCTCTATGTCCATCGCTCCCCGGGAGGCGTAGTGCCTGATTCTCTCCAGCACCTGGGCTGCGCAGTTCAAACCGATACAACGGTAAGCAACCTCGCCCTCTCCGCGGACAACGTGCGAACCGCAAACAGGACAAACTTCGGGTGGCGCAAATCGCCGTTCATTACCCGTTCTTTTTTCCATGACGACCATAGCTACACGGGGGATCACGTCCCCTGCCCGCTCGACCACCACCGTATCGCCGATGCGGATGTCCTTGCGTTCGATCTCGTCCCAGTTATGCAGGGTCGAACGCGACACGGTAACACCGCCGATCCGTACCGGCGTAAGAGAAGCAACAGGAGTGATCGCTCCGGTCCTGCCCACACTCGCGATAATATTCTCGACCACCGTGGTGCCCTGATGAGCCGGGAACTTATACGCGATCGCCCAGCGCGGTTCTCGGGTCTTAAAACCGAGCTCTTTCTGAAGGATGAAATCATTGACCTTGATGACCGCACCGTCCGCTTCGAAGGGTAGTCTGGACCGTTCATTCTCGATGTGTTTGACCGCATCGATCACCTTTTCCACGCCCTGCGCCACAATAAAGCCCAGGGGCACCGGGAAATGGCACTGCATAAGCCAGGTATTCAGCGCTTCCTGGCTCTTGAACTCGATACCCTTCATGGCGCCCACACCATAGCAGGCCATATGGAGCTTTCGTTTTTCCGTGATCAATGGATCAAGCTGACGGATGGAACCGGCCGCGGCATTACGGGGATTGGCAAAGAGGGGTTCTGCGGCCTTCTCGCGCTCTTTATTCAATTTCTCGAATTCCGCAATGTCGATGAACACTTCGCCGCGGATATCGATCTCTTCGGGGATCATGTCCATTCCTTCTATTTTGAGCGGAATGGCCTTGATGGTCCTGATGTTCTGCGTGACGTCCTCGCCCTCATAGCCGTCTCCCCTCGTCGAAGCCCGGACGAGCAAGCCCTTCCGGTAGGATAATTCCATGGCGAGTCCGTCATACTTGGGCTCAACAGTATATTCGATATCGCTGTCGGATTTGAGCGCCTTCTTGACCCGCAGGTCAAATTCACGAACCTCTTCATGGGAGAATGCGTTCTCCAGCGAAAGCATTGGCTCGGAGTGCTTGACTTTGTCGAATTTTTCGAGCGGCGGAGCGCCGACACGCTTGGTAGGGGAATCAGGAAGGACGTAAGCATAATGTTCCTCCAGCTCTTTCAGTTGGCGGAACAAGCGGTCATACTCAGCATCGGAGATTACGGGGGCGTCCTGAACATAGTAGTGATAATTATGTTCGTTGATCTCCTTAACGAGACGAAGGATCTCTTTTTGTATGTTGTCAGGAATCTTTTTCATAATCAATTTTACGCCGCCCACTCCGGCGCAAGGAGCTCAGCCTGCTGCAGAACCGTCTGTGTCGCTCGCTCCTGCTTGTCAGGCGGATAGCCGTACTTCCGAAGTATGCGCTTGACGATCACGCGCAGCTTTGCCTTGACCGACTCCTTCACCGTCCAATCGATAGACGTATTCCGCCGAACGGTCTCAACCAATTCCCTGGCAATCGCCTTGAGCGTCTCGTCCCCAAGGACCTTCACCGCGCTGTCGTTCACTTCCAGCGCCTCATAGAAAGCCACCTCGTCGTCGCTCAGGCCCAGGTCCTCGCCCCGCTTCTCAGCCTCGCGCATGTCTTTGGCAAGCTTGATCAGTTCTTCGATGATCTGGGCTGTCTCTATGGCCCGGTTCTGGTATCGTCGAATAGAGCCTTCCAGCATCTCAAAGAATGACCGCGCCTGGACCAGGTGCCGCTTGGCCCGCGTCTTGATCTCGTTGTTCAGGAGTTTCCGCAAGAGCTCCACAGCCAGGTTCTTCTGCGGCATACCGCGCACTTCGGCAAGGAATTCGTCTGACAGAATCGAAATATCCGGCTTTTTCAACCCCGCTGCGGCGAAGATATCGATCATCTCGCCGGGAGCTATAGCCCGCGAAACGATCTGCTGAATCGCAAGGTTCATTTCGTACTCGGTCTTTCCGCCTGTAGGCTCGCTCTTGACTAGGGCTGCCTTTACCGCCTGGAAGAAAGCCACGTCATCGCGGATGCGGATCGTTTCCTCATGCGGTACGGACAGGGCAAAGGCCTTTGACAGATCAACAACTGCCTTCGCGAGCCTCGCCTTTCCGTCCTCCTGTTTCAGAATATGCTCCTGCGCAGGCGGAAGCAGTGAAAGCTGCTGAACAGCTTTCCCGGTTTTCCAGGCTGACCAGTCGAACCCATGGAACATCCCGAGGCAGATCTCGTATTTTTCAAGCATCAGCGCCACAGCCTCCGCCTGGTCAATGGCAGTCTCTCCCGTGCCACCGCTCTCGGTGTATGCTGCAAGGGCGTTACGGAGCTGGTCAGCCAGTCCCAGATAATCCACCACCAGGCCGCCCGGCTTGTCTCGGAACACCCGATTCACCCGAGCGATAGCCTGCATCAGGCCGTGGCCGCGCATAGGCTTATCCACATACATGGTATGCAGGCACGGCACGTCAAATCCGGTGAGCCACATGTCGCGCACCAGAACGATCTTGAAGGAATCCTTAGGGAGTTTGAACCGGTTGGCCAGGACCTCTCGCCTGAGTTTGTTCCTGATGTGCTGCTGCCAGTGCAGGGGGTCGGACGCTGAACCGGTCATCACGACCTTAACAGCGCCTTTGTCGTCATCCTCGGAGTGCCACTTAGGCCGGAGTTTGGTTATCGCTTCGTATAGGTCAACGCAGATGCGCCTGCTCATGCAGACCACCATTGCCTTACCAACCATGGCCTCCTGCCGTTTCTCGAAATGCTCCACGAGATCGCGAGCGATCACGCTCACGCGCTTCTCTGTGCCTACGACAGCCTCAAGGGCTGCCCACTTGGTCTTGAGCTTTTCCTTCCGCTCGACCTCTTCGCCCTCTGTTGCCTCGTCGAATTCCGGGTCAACCTTAGGTTTCTCAGACTCGGCAAGCTGCAGCTTCGCGTACCGGCTTTCGTAGTAGATCGGCACGGTCGCACCGTCCAGCACCGCTCGCTGAATGTCGTAGATGCTGATGTAATCGCCGAAAACTGCCCGGGTATTCTTGTCCGTAAGCTCAATCGGCGTGCCCGTGAACCCGATAAATGACGCATTCGGCAGGGCGTCGCGCATGTGGCGCGCATACCCGTCGATGAAGTCGTATTGGCTCCGGTGCGCTTCGTCTGCAATCACGACGATGTTCCGGCGGTCCGAAAGCATATCCATATTACCCCCTCTCCCCGCCGAGGGAGAGGGCTGGGGTGAGGGGGACTCGGGAAAAAACTTCTGGATCGTCGTAAACACCACGCCGCCTGAGGCAACCTGTAACAGTTCACGGAGGTGCTTTCGATCACTGGCCTGCACTGGCGCCTGGCGCAGAAGCTCATGACAGCGCGAGAAGGTGCCGAAGAGCTGGTCGTCAAGGTCGTTCCGGTCTGTGAGAATAACGAGCGTCGGGTTCTCCATTGCAGGATTGAGGATCACCTTGCCCGCATAGAACGCCATGGTCAGGCTCTTGCCCGATCCTTGTGTATGCCAGACCACGCCCACGCGCCGGTCGCCCACGTCTCGTTTCTCTTTCGCTTTGTCAGCGCGGGCGTAATAAGCGCCGATTTCTTCCTTACTCTTGCCAAGTTTATCCGCCGCCCGAAGCGTCTCTTCGACCGCTGCTTTGACCGCATGGAATTGATGATAGCCCGCCATTTTCTTAGCAAGCTGTCCGCCGCCTTCATCCTCGAACACGATGAAATGCCGGATCAGGTCTAGGAAATAACGTTTATCAAAAACCCCGAGAAGCAACACCTCGATCTGTGGCATGTGCGTTGGAGCAAGCGTTTCTCCCTCAATGGTCCGCCAAGGCATGAACCGTTCGCGATCAGCCGTGAGCGTACCGATACGGGCTTCGAGGCCGTCGGAGATTATGAGCGCGGCATTGTACAGAAAGAGCGAGGGGATCTGCTGCTTGTAGGTCTGGAGCTGGTTAAAAGCGGACCAAATCGTGGCATTCTCGTCAGCAGGGTTCTTGAGCTCTATCACAGCCAGCGGCAGGCCGTTCACAAAAATCACGACATCAGGACGACGGTTATACTTGCCCTCGATTACCGCGAACTGATTGACCGCAAGCCAGTCGTTGTTCTCGGGATTCTCGAAGTCGATTACCCGGACCGTGACCCCATGCCCGCCATCAGGCCGGACAATGTCGATGGGAACACCGTTTACGAGATAGTTGTGGCTTGTGTGGTTATTTTTTATCAAGGAAACATGCGAGGAATTAAGAAGTCTCCGGATCGCTTCGTCAATGGTTGTTTCATCAAGGGACGGGTTAAGCCGCGCCAAGGCATCGCGCAACCGTGTTTTCAGCACGACTTCGCCAAACTCGGCGCGTTCGGCAAGAAGCTCGCCTGGAGCAATGCTGGGACCGGACAGGACGGTACAGCCAAGTCCATTCAGCCAGGAGAGCACGGTTTGTTCGAGTTCGTTTTCGTCGAGCATTTTCTCTCTAATCTAAAAAATATTGAGCAAACCTTCGAAGCTTTCCTGATTAAAACAACCTACCTAACGATGATACCGCTTGATATCGGATCGGTTTCTTGACCTTTTCAAGTAGCCCTTCCTCAGCAAGGCGTTCCAACCACTCCTTAGCCTGACTTTTGGAAACTCCCAGCATCTGGGCAACTTCGGCATCAGTCTGTGGTGTATTCATATTTCGAAGCAGCTCTCTAACCGTGCCAAACAACGCCTCAGCAGGGGTCGGCGTGACACTTGAGTTCTGATTCATTGTCACTTGTTCACTTTGTAGAGCGGGCACTTCAACAGGAGAAAGTGTTATTTGTTCTTCTCGCACTGCGAATGATAGTTCATCCTGACCAGGCGCACTCTGTTCGGGATAACTTTTCGCTGCTAAAGCTTCTGCAAATGTTTCTGTCGTTTCTGGATTCGGCCAGGACAAGGCACCATTTCTCCGTAGCGCATCAAGGCCCTTATTTGGTTCACCCTTCGTGCGAACATAGACCGGTACAAACCGCAGTTTTTTCAACTGTTCAATTGCACCCGCCCACGTACCGCCCTTCTCCACGTCGGAACTCACCACAAGCGCAGCATCGGCAAAGGCATAGATCAGCTTATTACGCTGCATCGCATTCCCGACATTAAACCCGGCTGACGGATCATAAGGCGAAACCAGGACCAGTCGGTTTTCCATCAGGAATTCCCGATGTTCCCGAACCAAAGCCATCCGTTCGAGACTTTCTGACAGCACACCTACGACGCTTCCACCCGCAGCCAAAGCGCCCCTCATCGCAGCTTGATCGATTCCTCGTGCTCCGCCCGAAACCACCGTCCGCTTTGCCTCCGCCGCCAGTCTGCCGATGCCCTCGGTATATTCTACAAGAGCAGCGTCCACATTCCGTGATCCGACAATTGCCAGTCCGCCTGTCTCCAGGAGTGCCGCGTCCCCGCAACCGTACAGGAGCGGTGGAGCATCGTCTTTGAGTCGAGTCTTTAATTTTCCAGGGTAGCTGGCATCAGCCCGGCTAATAACCCAGATCGTTCTCGCCTGCCATCGCTCGACAGCCTGGCTCAAGAGAAAGCCCCTGCCCAAAAGACGCTCTATCCGGGTACGATCAAATAGGACCGAACACTTCTCAATAATCTCTTTTGCATCCGAACCGAGAAAGTCTGAAGGCTGCCGCTGGTTATCGCGCAGGAACCTTGCCATTTGTTTGTATTCGCCGTGAGTCAGGCTATCAGGTGATTGTTGACCTTTGCCTACAATCAAGGGGGCTGTGAGCAAAAGAATAGCTTGTGTATTTGGAGAAAGATTCATAATTTAATCACCACGTCCCGTGCGTGCAAGCGCCAGGGGAAATACTTCGCCGCTGCCTTGCTTTCTCAACAACCATGCAGCGACTGTTAAAGTCCAGCGGGAATCTACCATATCATCCACAAGCAGCACCGGCCCATTTGGTATTGTCCCGTTCCGGATAGCAAGGGAACCGTCAATGTTGCGAGCTTGCTGCGTACTGTTTGCCATTGTTTTCTGCTCCGGCCGACCTACTGTTTTTTCCAGAACCGGGTGAAATGGGATATTCATCGCCGACGCAAGACGTCTGGCAAAATCAGGAACCAGATCGGGGTGTCTCAGGGATGGAATGCAGGTCACCCACTTCGGCGCAGGCTGCGGCGCCCACGCGCGAACGAGGCCAACGCATGCAGTGACCAAGTCTTCAGAGAATCGTCGGTCTTGATATTTTCCCTTCCTGACAAGTTCACCCCACCCCGCATCACCCCAAACGCATAGCACCTTTCCCGGCTGGGCCTGATGCTCAGCTGGAATATTTCCTTTCACATTATACTGCGGCATTCCACCAGTAGGCCACTTTTTCCGTAGCTCAACAGGCAAACTTGTCCGCCTGAGAAAACTTACCGCCTCCCTTACCAGTGTCGAGTCAACGGTCATTGGCAACAGCGGAAGTGCAGGCGTGTGGACAACGCCTGGATCGCCATCAAGCGCACGTATGAGGAATGCCATGTGACCGGTTGTCAACCTCACATATTCCTGCATCTGCTGCTGCTCCACACGCCGGAGAGCTGTCAAACGCTCCGCCCGTTGCCAGAAAGCCTCGCTCAAAGTCGCTGTCGTCAACTGCCATTTCGTGCCTTGTTTGACAATGGGCGGAGGAGACTCCAAAGACAGCAGGTCTATTACTTTATTTATGCGGCCATAACTGACGTTCACACAGCCCATCAATTCCGGAATAGAACGTCCACTCGGAGAAGCAGTGAGAGCATCAAGCACAAGCTGGACTTCCAGGCGTGTCGGAAACGCGCTTTCTATAAAGTAGTCCGCAATCTCCGTCTCTTCCTCGCCGCTCAGCAACACTCCGTACGCGGCATCAAGGGCGCGGCCCGCGCGGCCGACCTGCTGATAGTAACCAACCACCGACCCCGGCATCTGGTAATGGATCACAAAGCTCAAATCGGGTTTGTCGTACCCCATGCCCAGTGCTGTCGTCGCGACCAAAGCTTTTACCCGGTTTTCGAGCAGCGCCTGCTCCAGCTCCACGCGGCGATCTCCGGTCTCACCGGTATAGGACTCCACATTCAAGCCCCGAGATCGGAGCCACTCAGCCACTTGGACAGCATCGCGTACGGTCAGCGTATAGATAATACCGTGTCCAGGCAGAGACGGCACCTGTGCAGCGAGCCACGCCAGACGCTCTGCCTGACTTGGCAGGCGGATGGTCTGAAGCAGCAGCGATGGACGGCTAAGATCGCCGCGTGAGACGCTGATGTTCGGCCCGAGCACTGCCTTCAGGTCATCCATTACGCGATTGTTGGCTGTAGCCGTTGTTGCTAAAAGCCGAAGATTCGACGGAAGCGTTCGAACGATGCGCTCCAAGAGGCGATAGTGCGGCCGGAAATCGTGGCCCCAATCCGAAATGCAGTGGGCTTCGTCTATTACCAGCAGGGCGATGCGTGAAGCGATACTTGCCAGCACCTCTGAACGAAAGCGTTCATTCGCCAGCCGCTCGGGTGAGATCAGCAGAATGTCAACCTCGTTACGCCTGACGGCTGCTTCAATGTTATCCCATTCATCCTGGTTGTCGGAGTTGATGGTGACCGCCCGTACACCCATCCGCTCCGCAGCCGCAATCTGATTGCGCATTAAAGCCAGCAAGGGAGAAATGAGCAACGCCGGGCCGGAACCTGCTTCGCGCAACAGTTTGGTTGCAATAAAGTAGACGAAGCTCTTGCCCCAACCGGTCTTCTGCACAACGAGCAGTCGCTCGCGTCCTTCTACAATATAGCGGATGGCCTCCTCTTGGCCGTCACGGAATGTCGCACCTGATTGACCGGAGCCGATATGGAGGAGTTCTAACGAACGCTTTGTGCTGTACGTCATGCGGTCCCCATACCATCATCTGCTAACGGAAAGTATTTATCATGATCCACATCCAACTCAAAAAATAACATCCTCAGTCGCAAAAATTTTTCAATTTTATCAATCCTAACGTCTTGTCTCCTAAAAACAAACCCCATTGTCTTGCAAACTGACAGCAATGCAAAATGAAGATATTGCTGTAATTTTTCCTCCGTAAACTCTGAAACGGGATAGGGCTGAAAATCTTCCTCCTCTTTAAACGTCATCATTTTTTTCTTCTCTTCGTCAGTTTTGGGATACCAGTCAGACGCACCGGCATCTTTATGTTTTAAGTTAAGGACGGCATTGAAGGTTCCGAGCAGAATATGCCAATCCTTCCAGCCTTTTTTTCGCATATTTATTACGATAGCGGCAAAATCTCGACTTTCTTTGAGATATTTTAATTGACGCGGGAGTGCTTTCGTTATATTCAAATATCTGTGCTCTATGTCTTTTTTCATTTTTATTTCATTGAATCTTTTATGAAGTGGTAGATCGCCAGCTTGTGCCATCATATACCTCTTTTTTACAATGAATTTGTAAATACTGGAATAGAGGTCCCATTGCAAACGCTCTATGAAAGGCACCTTCTTTATACATCCAATCTATTTCTCCTTTCAGCTCATCAATTGGATCTATACAAATTTCAAAAAGAAGGTGCAGCAGCTGAACTTCAATCCATTTGATACCATTAATACCATAACGTTCTTTATTCGCAAATAACCCATCGTAAGACACTTGGCTTATCTTGTAAATTTTATAAATAGATTGCCCCTTGTTACCGTCGTATAACTGAATTTCTTCACTATTAAAGGTATCTGTATCGAACTCGACTTCAATTTCATCTTCTATAATTGCCAAGTTCTCTAAACGAGCATTAATAAAAAATGCCTGGATGGCTGAGCCAAGCGTTTCCGCCAATAAATGGCATAGATAATCGTTACGCACTTTAAATCTAAAATTAATTCCCGCAATAGTAAATTCCTCATGAACATATGTAGTATTCTCGTCACAAATATAATCCATGTTTTCAAAGTTGAATTCAGGAGAAAGTGCTTTATTAAGAGGCTCTAGCAACTTCGGCCACATATCTTCCCAATCCAATTGCCTTGTTTTTTTCTTTCCTGCTTCTATACCAGACAACAATGCTTCAGAAAAAATACACGATAACGGCATTTGAAGATAATCAGCAATCGGATAAATACTATTAAATATATTTTTGTTCGATTTAAACGCCCATACCAGCAAACACGATATATAGCTATCAGTCTCGCCAGCAAATTGAACACCTCGGGGACCCAGCATTTCTTTATCTGCTCTCCAATGATTACAAAACATATCGTGCAATTGAAGCCACCACAAAGCGAGACGTACCCTACCTCTATGAATTTCAATATTATTCAATGCTCGCAAGGCTAGCAAGGCTTCGCTCTTATATGTTTTATTTTCATAAAGAGTAGCTAAGTGATATGCTGCGACTAATTCACCCTTAGCAGCTAAATAAAATCCCAATTTAATATAACAATCAGCCGCTGCCATAAGATTGCGTAGCGTCTCATATAATGTTTCCCTCGAAATTCCCTTGTCTTTTGTTTTTGCAAGCTCTTTTAGGGCCTTTTGATAAGCTCCCTGATCGAAATACATTAATGCTTTATTAAATGCAAACTCAGCCTCCGCTAAATCCCCCTCTCTTTTCCCAATGGCTGTTTGAATAGTATCTAACACCTTTTCGAATTTTGGATTCTTTTTTAAAAGACTATCGTCTTTGAACAGTCTATTTACTAGTCTTCTCAATGGAAAGAGAGAAATCTGACCAGCTTGCTTAACTATTGACCTTAATTCATTTACGGTCTTATCCGAGACAGCTCCTGTTGTAGTTGATTCAATAATAACGTGATGCCAAAACAGCATTTCTTGCGTCATAAGTGACGAGGTTGGCCGGTCCTTATCATGAACGATCCGTTCACATGCATCTATAAGTATCTTTTCTCTGGACTCTAGCAATGCATCCTGCTTATTTACAAAATCTTGATAACTAGCTCCATACAAGCATGCCCAAATATTAAAACCCCTTTCTAGCGGTTCAGGAAGATTCATTTTTTGTATAAGCTTAAAGAATTGATCCAAGTGAGGCATTGCGTTCGACACATCATCCCAATACCACAATGATGTCCAAAAATAATTATATATTGCACGATGCAATAAATACTCAAAACCACTGGCCATTGCATCTTCTATAGCTTCCCGATATGCTCTTTCAGAACTCGCCCTATCTGATTCCTTCAATAGATCTGCTAGTTCCAGCAAATCTTCTGCTCGGTGACTTATATATAAATAACTAGTACGGTAAGCAACCTTATCACGTAGTGTACTGATCCGGTTACTCAATTCAGATGGCATCGTTGGTGCCATATTCTTTTGGTCAGCATTACTCTTCTCTATTCCCCTTAAAGCTTGAGGAGCATCCAAAAACTCAGCTGCCAGACGCCAATGCCCCTTATAGACGATTTGATGAACAATCCACGTTCTATCCAGGATTTCAGCATCAAAACCAAATTGTGCCTTTAGGTCCTTTTTTACATCCTCTCTTTTCTTTATTTTTATCGGCTGCGAAGTAACGAATAAGAATTTCTTAGGGACCGGATTTCTCTTTGCAGCTTTTTCCGCGTCTTCTTGAATCTTCGTTTTCCATTTTTTCTTTATGCTGAAAGCAAAAAGCCAATCATCACCAATAGAAGTAGTGCCAACTCCAACCCAAAAATATGCATTCCTGACATCTTCAGAGACCGGATGCGTTGATGCATCTTCTCCGTAGTCACCGCCCCCAACAGGGCCAGTAGCGGGCTTAATATTTCTGCAGACCTCTATTTCACATAAGCAAACTGCAAGCCTTTCAAATTCATGATGAGCATTTTTTTCAGGTAGCCTTTCAAGTAAGAATTCGACTTCGCTCTCTGAAAGTCTAGGTTGTTCTTCTTTCAGAGTTAAATTCTCAGCATTCTGAATACTGCTTTCTTCAGGATGCAATATTTTTCTAAGCTCGCTTGGCTTTAATGTTTTTCTTTGAGGATGATCATTCATAAATATTTTACGCTTTCACCCGTATCTCCCCTGATAACAGCTTTGACAGGAGAGCGTCGCGCATGGCGACGAGGGTCCGGGACTCGTGACGGTTTTGCTCAGCCTTCTTATATAGAGGTCCACAAATGCGGTGAAACGCCTCCGCAATTGCAAGCTTATCCGGCCATGGTAACTGCCGCTGGCCGATTACTTCCGGTCGAACAGCAGGATACGCGCCGCCGTCTGCCAAGTGTCCCAATTGTTCAAACAAGTCAGGCTGAGTCAGAGCTGCATGAATCAAACTCCATGGAGCTGTAGTGGGCGTAAACACAGCAAAGCCAGTCGATGCAATCAAGCAAGGCGCAGGTTGTAAGCAGAGGAAATATGAGCCTCGGTCTGGGCGTACAGTCGAAAGAACCGTATCCCCATGTCGCAAACGACGACGGGCGCGACTTGGCTCTTGACCGCGCAGAAAAACCTGTATCGTGCCAATATCGCCCCTCGATACTTCGGAAATTTCGACATATTCAATTCGATCCAGATCATCGGACTTGCTTAGCGTCCAGCTATTCAACTCAGCAAGATCAGCAACAGTCTTTATCTCCCACCCCTTCGGAATCTCTCCCAACTCCGAATCCTCGAAGCTATCAGGGAAGAGCGCGGACAGGTCGCGGGGCAGTCCAGGATCACGGCCTTCGACTTTGGCGCGCACAGGATTGAAGTCCACGAACCACGACTTGAAGATCGCCCGGGCCATGGCTTCAAGCGTCTGGTTCATCTTGCGGTTGAGTTCGATTTTGTCGTCCAGACTGCCGAGGATGCGGGCGATGGCGCGTTGTTCTATCTGCGGCGGAATTACGAAAGGAACTTCCGACAATATCGAAGTATTCAAATTTGGCATTGTAGCGCCGTGAGCGTGCCGCACAATCCACTCACGTACAACAGGATGCCCCAAATAATATGATGCAAATAACGGATCGATATCGTTTCCAAACCGAACGCGTAAACACCCCGTTCCGCATAACCAGCCATTCTCATGCTCTCGGATAAGCGATCTTAGTTCGACATCACCACGACGGCTATAAACAATATCGCCGGTTTGAACTAAATATCGCGTCAATCGTTTTGCGTCCTCTGGAGTTATTCGCGCTATACCATTCTCACTAATGCGGTTGTCTCCGATGTTTTGCGGCATAATTGAAGGAATACCTTGGGAGACGTAGTCCGCAGCGTGTAGCTGGCTACCGAAAGGGCCAGTTTGAATGTCACCGCCACCGCGCTTGCATGCTTCACCTAGTGATGTAGGCTCCCAGGTATTCGGTAACGATTCGAATAGAAGTTCAGGCGGCATAGCCAAACTCCTTCACCTTAACAGCGAACAAATAGACGGCAAACCTTCTCACGCCCGCCCCTCCTGCTCTTCAACCCACTCCACGAGCTTCTGCCTCAATTCCTCTTTTGACGGCAGGTAAAGCTGGTATTCCTTCGCGTGGATATTGGCGTCCTTGGGCAGGGTGATCTCCACCAGCGCGTCGTGCTTCTTTTTACAGAGGATAATGCCGATGGTGGGATGCTCGCCTTTTGTCTTCACATGACGGTCGAAGTAATTGACATACATCTGCATCTGCCCGAGGTCCTGGTGTGTCAGCTTGCCGATCTTGAGGTCGATCAGCACGTAGCAGTGGAGCAAGCGGTTGTAGAAAACGAGGTCCACGAAGAAGTGGTCTTCCTCGAACGTGAAGCGCTTCTGACGGGCCTCGAACAGAAAGCCTTTGCCCAATTCCAGCAGGAAGTGTTCGAGCTTGTCGATGATGGCGGTTTCGAGGTCAGATTCCGAATAGTCTGATTTTTCCTCCAAACCGAGAAATTCGAGCACATAAGGTTCCTTGAGCAGATCATGCGGTTTCGACACCACATGCCCGTCACTTGCCAGCTTTCGTATTCCTGTTTTATCCCTGCTCAGCGCCAGTCGTTCATAAAGCCCGGCATTGAACTGGCGTTTGAGTTCCCGAACTGACCAGTTGCTTGCCGCAGCCTCGACTTCATAGAAAGAGCGTTCTTCCGGGTTTTTAATTCCCATCAGGAAAGCATAATGGGACCACCCGAGAGCAAATTGAGCAGAGGCTGACGTTACGTTGCGCGCGACGAACGATTTCCGAGACAGCGTCTCGGAAATCGGGTTTGGGTCGCCATATACAATGTAAAATTTGCGCATTGATGAGAGGTTGTCTTCTGAAAATCCCTTGCCGAATTCCACAGTCAACCGTTCCGACAGGGTTTTGAGAACAAGCTTGCCGTACTCGGCGCGGTGCGCGCCCTGCTGCTCATGCTCCACGATACGGCGGCCGATCTCATAATTTGTCAGCACCTGCAGGGAATTCACGCTGCGAAAGGCGGTCTTTCTCGCTGAGAGGATGAGATCGCGGATAGAAACAAGGAGCGCATCGACACGCTTTTCCGCGCCACTCATTTTCGTAACTATCTTGTCTTTACCCGCCATACCCCAATCCCTTCAAATTCTTCCGAGTCGCCTTCTCCAGCTTCGCGCTCTCCGCAAACTGTGATTCCAAATCCTTCGTCAGCCGTGCCATCTTCTCGTCAAACGGTTCAGCATCCTCTTCCATCGCTTCCGCGCCAACATAGCGGCCTGGAGTGAGCACGTAACCATGCTTTTGAATCTCTTCGAGCTTGACGGCCTTGCAAAAACCCGGAATGTCCTTGTACTTTTTCTTAAGATCACCGCGCCAGGAGTGGTAGGTATCGGCGATGCTCTTGATCTCTTCGTCTGTAAGTTCCCGGTGAACGCGGTCGTACAGCACGCCGAGCTTACGGGCATCGATAAACAACGTCTCGCCCGAGCGGTCGCGCATGGGTTTGCCGTCCTGTCCTTTGCCGTTCCTCTTGTTCCTGCTGATAAACCAGAGACAGACGGGAATCTGCGTTGAGTAGAAGAGCTGACCGGGCATGGCGACCATGCAGTCAACGATATCCGCTTCGATGATGTTCTTCCTGATCTCGCCTTCACCTGACTGATTCGATGACATGGAGCCGTTGGCGAGCACAAAGCCTGCGATGCCATTCGGCGCAAGGTGATGGATGAAGTGCTGGACCCAGGCGTAGTTGGCGTTTCCTGCGGGAGGGACGCCGTACTTCCACCTTGCGTCTTCGCGTAAACGGTCGCCGCCCCAGTCGGACATGTTAAAGGGCGGGTTGGCGAGGACGTAGTCCGCCTTGAGGTCCTTGTGCATATCGTGGTGGAAGCTGTCCGCGTGCTCTGAGCCGAGATTGGCCTCAATGCCGCGGATGGCGAGGTTCATCATGGCGAGTTTCCAGGTCGTGGGGTTCGATTCCTGGCCGTAGACGCTGATGTCACCGACCCGGCCGCCGTGTGCCTCGACAAACTTCTCTGACTGGACGAACATACCGCCTGAACCGTTGCAAGGGTCGAGCACTCTTCCTTTGTACGGCGCCAGCATCTCGACCAGGACGCCTACCACGCATCGGGGAGTGTAAAACTGGCCGCCCTTCTTGCCTTCGGCGCTGGCGAACTGGGAGAGAAAGTACTCATATACTCTTCCAAGAATATCCTTGGAACGGTGCTCTTTGCTGCCGAGCCCGATTGTTGCGATCAAATCAATCAAACCACCCAGAAGATGCTTATCCAGTGCCGGACGATTGAAGTCTTTGGGGAGCACTCCCTTTAGTGACGTATTGTCCTTCTCGATCGCGACCATGGCGTCGTCGATGATCTTGCCGATGGTGGGCTGCTTAGCTTTGCCCTGAATATACGGCCAGCGAGCTTCCTTCGGCACCCAGAAAATGTTCTCAGCAAGGTACTCATCCTTGTCCTCGGGATCAGCTCCCTTTTTCTTTTCCTCAACAAGCGCCTTGTGCTTTTCCTCAAAGGCATCTGAGATATATTTCAGGAAGATGAGGCCAAGGACAACGTGCTTGTACTCAGCCGCATCCATGTGGCCGCGCTGCTTGTCCGCCATGGCCCAGAGCGTGGCCTCGAAGCCGAGGGAAGCTCCATTAGTTTTCTTCTTGTCTTCAGTCTTTTTCTGCTTTGCCATGAAGCTCCTTACTGTTTTTGCAACTTCTTCTTTCCGGGATTGCTATCAGGAGCTTTTGCGTCATACGAAGCAGATTTGGTTCAGTGCTCACTCCCCGCCCTTTTCCTCCAGCTGATAATCCTTGATCTTCGTAAGCAGTGTCTTGTAGCTCACCTGCAGCACTTCAGCGGCGCGGGACTTGTTCCCACCGGTCTGCTTGAGCACCTGCCTGATGCGGCGGGATTCGACGATGCGTGTTGCAGCCTGGGCGATCTCATGAAGCGGGCCTTCCAGGGGCACGTGTTCTGCAAAGGCCTCCAGGATAGTCGTTTCACTGATGCCGAGGTCCCGGGCGCGGACCACAGTGCCTTCGGCATAGATGACAGCCCGTTCGACCACATTCTCCAGCTCACGCACATTGCCCCGCCAGGGCGCTTTCATCAGGATATCCATGGCCTCGCCTGAGATGGTCAGCGGACCTTTGCGCACTTCAGCGGAATACTTGTTCAGGAAGCTGGCCGTCAGCGCGGGAATATCGTCGCGGCGTTCGCGAAGCGGCGGGATGGTGATGGGGAACACGTTCAGGCGGTAGAACAGATCTTCGCGGAACAGACGGGCGTCCACGGCCTTCTGCAGGTCCTTGTTCGTGGCCGCAACGATCCGCACATCGATCTTGATCTGTCTGCCGCTGCCGCCGATCCGTTCGATCACCTGCTCCTGGAGGACACGCAGCAATTTTGCCTGAAGCGCCAGGTCCATGTCCCCGATTTCGTCGAGGAAGACCGTTCCTTTGTCCGCCAGTTCGAGCTTGCCGAGCTTTCTCGCGTCAGCGCCGGTGAAGGCCCCGCGCTCATACCCGAACAGCTCACTTTCCAGCAGCTCATGCGGTATGGCTGCGGAGTTGATGGCCAGAAAGGGCCGTTCCTTCCGCGGGCTCAGGTAATGAATGGCCCGTGCGAAAAGTTCTTTGCCCGTGCCGCTCTCGCCCTGGATCAGGACCGTGGCATTCGTTGACGCCACCTTCTGGATCTTCTCGCTGATCTCCTGAAGCTGACTGCTCTTGCCGATGATCTTCGGAAAACCAAGCTTGTCGGAGAGCTCCGACCGAAGCAGGATATTCTCCGTTGCCACGCGGGTCGTATCGAGGGCACGCTTGATGAGCACCAGCAGATGGTCCATATCAAAGGGTTTGGTCAGAAAATCGTAGGCGCCCTGCTTCACGGCCCTGACCGCGGTCTCGATGGTGCCGAAAGCGGTCATGACGATCACCGGCAGAAGCGGGTTGTCCTCTTTTACGGCCTTGAGCACCTCGAACCCGTCCTTCTTCGGCAGCTTCAGGTCCGTAAGCACCAGCGCAATGCTCCCGTCAGCAAGCTTCCGGATGCCTTCGGCGCCGTCCTTAGCAGGCACCACCTGATAGCCTTCAGCCACGAGGGTCTGCGTAAGCATATCGAGCATGCTTTCTTTGTCTTCTATGACGAGGATCGTGTCCATAATTGTTTTACCGAGACCAATCAAAAGGGCAAAAATATTTCTCGCAAAGCTCGCAAAGACCGCAAAGGGAACCTAGTACATTTCTGTCTTAAAACAAAAGAGCAAGCCTTGCCCTTAGGATTTTCTTGGCGCCCTTTGCGATCTTTGCGAGAGACGCCCTTTGCTTTTCAATTCCCTGCCATCGGCAGTATCATCGTAAACGTTGTCCCCCGCCCTTCACTGCTCTGGACGTCGATTCTTCCGCCGTGGGACAGGACGATCTTGTGCACCAGGGCGAGACCGAGGCCAACGCCGGTGTCCTTGGTCGTGAAGAACGGCAGAAATATCTTTTTGAACGCATCCCGGGGAATGCCGCTCCCCGTATCGGTTATCGTGAGGGAAAGCTCTCTGCCGGTGCTCATACCCCGGATCGTCAGCGTCCCGCCTTCCGGCATGGCTTCAACGGCATTCTGGACCAGGTTCGTCAATGCCTGGCGCATCAGCACTTCATCGAGGGAGACATCGAGATCGGGCAGGTCCAGCACGGTCCTGGTCCGGGCATCGCCCCCTTTGGCCTGAAGAACGTTGGCGACACATCCTTCGATCAGTTCCCTGATGTTGATCCGCACCCGGTTCAGCGAGGCGGGCCGGGCAAAGGTCAGGAGGTCGTCGATAATGCGGTTCATACCGTTGATCTCGGTGACCACGTCCCTGATGATCTTCTGTTCGGGAGCCGCGGATTTTTTCGAGACCAGCCCCAGATAGCCGGCAATAACGGCCATGGGATTCCGCAGCTCATGGGCGATGCCTGCCGACATCTCGCCCAGGGCAGTGAGCCGTTCGCGAAGCTCAACCTGTTCCTGCAGCCGCTTCACCTCGGTAAGGTCCGAAAATGACAGGATAACGCCAAGCGAAGAACCCTGCCGGTCGGTCAAGATCGCGGTGTTGTACCCCAGCCACATGCGCCCCGCGGGACGCTCCAGGGTTGCTTCCAATCTCACCGATGCCGCGGTACGGCCGATGGTCTCCCCGATTGCGCGGCAGATGTCTCCGCTTCCGAAAATTTCGCTGCAGGGCCGGTGAACCGCCTGCTCATGGTTTATGCCGAGCATCTCTTCTGCGGCGCGGTTCAGCGTCATGACCTTGCCGATCCGGTCGAAGGTCATGACACCGCTGGTCACGCACTGGAGGATGTTCTCATTGTAGCTCTCGACATTCTCGGCCCGCTGTTCCGCGCTGGCGCGCAGCCGTTCCAGCTCCTGTTCCTTTTCCTTAAGCTGCTTGGTCACGCTGTGGAAGGCATCGATGATGAAGCCGACGTCCTCTTTTTTTTCCCGCTCCTCCTTTTTAATGCCCAGGTCCTGACGGAAGCGGCGGGACATGCTCCAGGCGATCGCCAGACCGCCGGCCACGATTACCAGGCCGAGCAGCTCTATGGACAGGGAATAGGAGGTCATATACGGAGCAGGCCCAGGTACCACGATACGATATCGGTGCCGTACAGCATCGTTACCACCGCACCGACAGCCAGGAACGGCCCGAAGGGAATGACGTTCTCGGCCTTGTGCTTTCGGAGCAGGATGAGCGCCACGCCCACGACGGACCCCGCGATCGCGCCGAGCATGATGATGAGGAGCGCGCTTTTCCAGCCCAGAAAGCTCCCGAACATGCCCATGAGCTTGACATCGCCGCCGCCCATGGCTTCAACATGGCGCAGTTTTTCCCAGATCCAGCCGAGGATAAAAAGCGGCGCGCCGCCGATCACCAGTCCGATGAACGAGTTGATGACGCTCTGCACGTATGGCCAGTCTTGCGGCACCAGGCGGTCCAGATAGAACGGCGGGGGTCCGGCCAGTGCCGGCATGAATAACGGCGCAATGACCAGGCCGAGGGCCATACCCGGCAGGGTTATCGAATCGGGAATGATCTGGTAGTCGAGATCGATGAAGGTAATGACAATCAGGGACGAGCAGAGCGCCATGATGATGATCGCTTCGCCGTTCAGACCGAACTCGTGAAAGACCCAGCCGTAGACCAGGGCGTTCATCAGCTCCACCAGGGGGTAGCGCCAGGAGATGGGCAGGCCGCAGGTCCTGCATTTTCCCCGAAGCAGGAGATAACTGATGACCGGGATGTTGTCGTAGAATTTGATCGGTTGCTTGCAGCGGGGGCACTGGGACGGCGGTGTCACAATGGACTGGCCAAGCGGAAGCCGCACGATACAGACATTAAGGAAACTGCCGATAAGAAGACCCACCAGGAGGACCAGGGCGACGATCATGGAGCGGACTCCCCTGCCTGTTTCGGCTCCGGCCGGAACACCGACGCTTCGTTCTTGATCTCATCATTCAGCCGGTCAAGTTCCTTCTCCAGCACCGCGATCTCGATCAGCGAGGCTGCTATTCTTTCGTCCTGCAGCAACTGCTCCGCCAGCTTGGGTAATGATCCGGAATTGTTCAACTCCACCAGGGTATGGCCGATGATGCGGTACTGTTCATTGACGCTTTCCTGGACATCGTCGTTCCTGATACGGAGACGCACGATGTTCAACTCCGCCTGCGCCCGCTCCGAAAACGTGGCTGCCGCAGCCATCAGCTTGTCCGACCCCTTCTGCATGCTCGTAATGACTTTTTCCCAGATCATATGCTGTTGACTCCTTAAAAGCGGATCCATCAGTCGGGCAGTTACGGCTTCCTGCCCCCCGTACCCTGTACCCAGAACCCCGTACCCTGAACCCCGTAACCTGATTTTTAACTCTATCAGAATGGCCCCAAAATATCAACCGACGCTTATAAGCCCCAGCTTCCCCTGCCACCTTCTCCGGAGCGATTCGCGAAGCTGCGGATAGTGCGTAAGAGCGGCGTCCTGCCGGATAAGTTCAAACGCTTCGCTCCGGGCCTTTTCAAGAAGGTCCGCATCGCGAATAATATTCGCCGCGCGCAGGTCCGGAAGTCCTGACTGGCGTGTTCCCAGGAACTCACCCGGTCCGCGCATGCGAAGGTCTTCCTCGGCGATCTTGAAGCCGTCGGTGGTGCGCGCAAAAGCATTCAGGCGCTCCCGCGCCTCATCGGCGAACATCCGGGGACCCATGAGGATGCAGAAGGACTGATGGCCTCCCCGGCCGACCCGGCCGCGGAGCTGATGGAGCTGAGCCAGGCCGAAGCGCTCGGGATGCTCGATCACCATGACCGTGGCGTTCGGCACATCCACGCCGACCTCGATCACCGTGGTCGAAATAAGGATGTGGGTCTCGTTTGCTTTAAAGGCGGCCATGGCAGCCTCTTTCTCGTCCGCCTTCATCCTACCGTGCAGCAGTCCCACCTTCCAGTTCGGGAAAATGTCCTTCTGGATATGCGCCGCCATTTCTGTCGCGGCCTTGAGATCGCTTTTCTCGGTCTCCTCAACCAACGGGTAGACCACGTAGACCTGACGCCCTTTTTTGAGCTCCTCATCGAGGAACTGATAGGCCTCCCTGCGCCGGGGTTCGAAATAGATCCGGGTGACGATAGGGCTCCTGCCCGGCGGCATTTCGTCGATCACGGACACGTCAAGGTCGCCGTACACCGTGAGCGCCAAGGTTCGCGGGATCGGCGTGGCGGTCATGACGAGCACATCAGGCTCATAGCCCTTGGACGTGAGCGTGGAGCGCTGCATCACGCCGAAGCGATGCTGCTCGTCGATGATGGCAAGGCCGAGGTTCTTGAACTGTACGTTCTGCTCGATGAGCGCGTGCGTACCGACCACGATGTTGGCGGCGCCGGAACCGATCTCGGCAAGTATCGTTTCCTTGGCTTTTTTTCTGAGCCCGCCTACGAGATGGCGCACGGTGATGCCCAGCGGCAACGCCAGCGCCTCGATATTTCTATAGTGCTGTGCGGCCAGGATCTCCGTGGGCGCCATGAGACAGGCCTGGTAACCGTTCTCCACTGCCATGAGCGCGGCGATCGTGGCGACAATGGTCTTGCCGCAGCCTACATCGCCCTGCACCAGCCGGTTCATAGGCCGGTCCCCGGTCATATCCTTCTTGATCTCGGCGATCACCCGTTCCTGCGCGTTTGTCAGTCGATAGGGCAGCTTCGCCCGGAGCGAGGATTCGAGCCGGTCGACCGCCTTGAAGGCGATGCCCTTCTTTGCCGCCCCTCTTCCCTGCTTCCTGAGCGCAAGCCCCAGCTCCAGCGTGAACAGCTCTTCAAAGCTCATCCTGCGATGAGCCGCGCTCTCGCCCCGGTTCAGGACAAGGAGGTCCTTTTCCTGCTCCGGGAAATGCACCTCGGCAATGGCCTCGGCAGCGGACAGCAGCGAATATTTTTTAATAATATGATCCGGCAGGACATCGGGCATGGCGCTTACACAGGTATCGATGATGGTCTTCATCATGCTGCGCAAATACCGCACGGACAGGCCCGATGTCGTGCGGTAGATCGGGACCGTCCTGCCTGCATGGATCAGGTTGTCGGATTCGGTATCGTCCATGATCTCGTAGTCGGGATTGTCGATCTGCGGCAGGCCGCCCCGGTAGGGGTTGGACTTGACTATGCCCGAGAGGACCACCGTCTGTCCCGGCTTGAACGATTTTTTCATGAAGGCCTGGTTGAACCAGGAGCCCACAAGCATGCCGCTCTTGTCCGTGATCAGGAGCTCGAAGACCTTCACCCACTTCCTTTTTGTCTCGACCACTTCCGCTGAAACGACTTCTCCCATCACCGTCTCATAGGAGCCGATGCTGAGACGGCTGATCTTCTTCAGATTGCCGCGGTCCTCATAGCGCCAGGGGATATAAAACAGCGCTTCCTCGATCGTATGGATGCCGATCTTCTTGAGCAGCTCGGCGCGTTTGGGGCCGATGCCTTTACAGTATTGGATCGGAGTATCCAAGGCAATGGGCATGGCAACAGGCTCTGCCGGATGTGCAGCGGATGCCCGGGAACGGGTCTTGACGGCTGCCGTCGGGGCGGGGACCGGACGGCCCGGTTCAAGCGCGGCGATCACCGCTGTTGCTCTGAGCACTCGGTCCTTCTTCTGGTCGGCCGGAAGCAGGTCGAACCCGGAGAACAGCGCTTCAAGCTGCTCCAGGGCTTCCGGGTCCGTGGAAAGGCGCCTCAGTTCGTCTATCTGCACACGCATGAAAGGCTCAAGGGCCGCCAGGCTCCTGACATGGGCAAAGTTGTCCCGCGCCGCGAACCCCAGCGGTTTCCCTATCCTCTCGATGATGGTTTTGATATCGTCCATAGGCGATGCTGCGGACGATATTAGAATATTTTTAAGGTTTTGTCGAGAAAAGAGGTTCATCCCTTCGGAGAGAGCGTCATCTTCAGTTTTCATCCGCCTTTATCCGAAGGGAGCCCCATCTTTCCGTGTCAAAACGGATTATTTGCTTGCAAACACCTTATTCTTATGGTAAGGTAGCCATCTTTCAGGCAATCATTCAGGCAATCATTTTCACCTATGGAGGAATATTCTCGTGGCAGGTAAATGCGAAATTTGCGGTAAAGGCAGGCTTTCCGGCAACAAGGTAAGCCACGCTAACAACAAGAGCAAGAAGGTTTCCAAGCCGAATGTGCAGAGTGTCAAAGCCGTGGGCGCCCATGGCGGAAGCGTTCGCGTCCATGCATGCACGCGCTGCATCCGTTCCGGCAAGGTCAAGAAGGTCAGCTAGAGCACCATCCTGATCCAGCTACGCATATGCCCTCCACCCTTAGGTGGAGGGCATTGTTTTTTGTTACGCCTTTTTCTGCAGCAGCCGGTTACCCATCAAAAACGCAATTCGGAAACACATTACTCCTTTTTTCTCTCTGCCCTTGTGCGATTCCCGGGGAAACCTGTTTCAAAAACGTACATCCTCTTGTAAATCAGCGTAAATCGAACATGCAAAGCTATAACTTGACGTTGACACCGTCCCTCCAGGGAAGTACACTGCGCATGTGAAACGCAGTTCTATTTTGGGAAACGCGCATCGGCTCTGGATTTGATCGTCCCTGCGTTGCCCTTAAAAAGGAGGTGTAATTTCACGAGACCATTTGAATCACCTATATGCGCACGAATCACCTGGGCACATATCGTGTCCGGGATTATACAAGGGAGGAATCATGATGAAGAAAAGTATCATAGTTATGCTCGTTATTCTCAGCATCTTCGGTCTTGTCGTGGCAGTGCAGGCAGCTAACGAACTGAAGGGTACCATGTACGTTTCAGGCCATGGCGGACATCTTGCCATAGTTGATCTTGCCACCCTGAAGGAACCCACCGACATCGAAAAGGACCGTATCGTCATCACCGAAGCCGGCTCCGAGATGGAAGGCAAAATTGCCGGCATGGACTTTGAAGCGGTGAAGAAGTCCGGCGGTTCTCACGGCAGCACGATCATAGACAAGACTCTGTATGTGGGCCTGCTGAACGGAAGTGTGGTAACGTACAACCTGACAACCGGGAAAAAATCCGAACCCATCGCTGTCGGGAAAAAATTCTGCGACGCTGTTGTCGGTCCTGACGGCAACATCTACCTTGAAGATATGGCCGACGGCCATGTGTATATTTTCGATCCGAAAGGCCTGAAGACCGTTGACAAGATGCCTGTCGAAGGCGGGGCTGCGGTCTGCGGCATTGCCTGGACCAAAAACCACAAGAAGGCCTATGTCTCCGACATGCCCCAGGGAAAGGTCTTCGTGATCGACTGGAAGACGAAGAAGACCATCAAAACGATCACCGACCCTGAAATGACCTTCCTGCATCAGCTCCGCATGACCAATGACGGCAAGCAGGTGTGGGTGACCGCTGCAAATGAATTCGATCCAGGCCTAAAGCCCGGCACCCATAAATCCCAGATCATCGTGATCGACACAAAGACCGACAAGATCGTGGAGCATATCGTTCTTCCGGATACGCTCAGGACCCATGATGTGAAGTTCTCGCCTGACGGAAAGACCGCGCTCATCAGCGGACGCGATTATGCAAGCAAGGACGGATCGATCGGAATCATGGACGTCAAGACCCGTAAGATCGTGAAGACCGTATCCATCTGTGCCGGGTGCCACAAGGCGGCTGGCGTTCAGGTAACGATCGACGCCGGCGCACCGCTCCTGTGCGGCATGGCCATTGACTGGAAGAATTAAATCGTTTACTATATTTCAGCGTAGGTTCACGCCGGAGGGCGGGAAATGACCCGCTCTCCGTTTTTTTATGCACGCCGCTGTATATTTCATCCCCGAAGGAAAACCGCGCATCGTTATGAATATCCCCACTGTAGCGCTGAAGAACCTGAAACGGAAGATCACGCGGACCTGGCTGCTCTTTGCCATCGTTGCCGTGGTATCGGGAACGCTGTTCACGGCGACCCTGTTCTTGAAGAGCATCAATAACGCGCTCAAACTCGGCACCTATCGCCTGGGCGCCGACATCCTGGTCGTTCCGGCAAGCGCCGAAACCAGGGCCAAGGCAGCGCTCCTGTCCGGAGAACCAACGGATTTTCTCATGGACCGGTCGGTGCTTGACCAGGTGCGAAAGATCGAAGGGGTCAAAGCCGCCACCCCACAGCTCTTTCTCAAACCATCGAGCTTCAGCTGCTGTTTTAACGTGGATATTTTTCTTGTTGCCTTTGAACCCGAGACTGATTTTACCGTAAAGCCCTGGCTCGAAAAAAACCTGAACAGGCCGCCGGCCCCCAACGAGATCATTACCGGAAGGGAGATACCGGTCATCACCGGAGACGAAATTTCCTTCTTCGGCACGATATTCAGCGTCGTGGGGACCATGGAGCCCACGGGCATGGATTTCTTCGATCGCACGGGATTCATGAGCCTTGAGGGAGCATACCGGATGGCGGAGGCTTCAAAATTAAAGGCGCTCCAGCCGCTCGATATCCGCAGGGACCAGGTTTCCATCGTCCTGGTCCAGGTAACGGAAGACTTCACCTCCGACCGCGTCGCCATCAGGATCGAACATGACCTCCCTGCTGTCAAGGCGCTGACCTCCGACACCGTCATCAGCACCGTACGAAAACAGCTCTCAGGCCTCATTCACGCCATTATCATCATCAGCGTCATACTCTGGTTCATCGTCCTTTTGATCATGGCCTTTGCTTTCTATATGATCGTGAGCGAACGCCGTCGGGAGATCGGCCTGCTGCGCGCCATGGGAGCGAATCAAGGACATATTGCGGCGATCATTCTGACCGAAGCATCGCTGCTGTCAACCGCGGGCGGGACCGTGGGCGTACTGCTCGGATTCGGACTGCTGATGAGCGTCAAAGACTTGTTCCTTCACTACCTGAAGCTCCCCTATCTGTTCCCGTCATCCGTTGATTTGATCATCCTGACCGTGGGAGCCATATCACTCTCCATCCTGACCGGCCTGCTCTCGGCGTTCTTGCCGGCCCTCGCCATTATCAGGAGAGAACCCTACGAGGCGATAAGGAGCGCAGAATGAGATATATTCTTATGATTGCCCTGCTGCTGACCACCGCCCTGTTCTCCTGTTCCAAGGATGCAGCAAAACCGGCTGCTCCGGCTGTCGAGCAGAAGAACGACATCCAGCTCTTGCGCGAAAAGATCCAGAGCAATCCCCAGGATGCTGATGCGTTATATCTTCTTGCCGAAATGTATGAGCGCGCCGGTTTGTTCCAGGAAGAGATCGATACCCTGCAAAAGGTTGTTGCCATCAAGCCGGACATGGGATATGCCTGGTTCAAGATGGGGACCGCCTGCAACAGGATAGAGAAATACCAGGATGCGGTGGCGAACTTCACCAAAGCGACCCGGTTCATCCGGAACCAGCCCATGCTCTACAACAACCTGGCCTTCTCGTATGGCAAACTCGACAAGACCGACCAGCAGATCGCGACCCTGAAAAAAGCGATCGCTTTAAGGCCAGGCTACAACATTGCCCGTTTCAATCTCGGCATGGCATATCTTAAGGCAGGACAGCAGAAGGAAGCGCTGCAGCAGTACGCAATACTCAAGGACCGTGATGAGGGGATTGCCCGTGCGTTAAAAAAAGAGATCGATTCTAAAAGGAGATAAGTGATGAAGCGGTTTATAAAAATGCTTTTCCCGGTTTTGGCACTCGTAGCATTCTGCTCCCTGTCCGCATCTGCCGAGAACGTATCCTGCGCCCAGTGCGGCATGGGTGCGGACCTCGGTTCAAAGTTCACCTCCAGGACCGTTCAGGCGAAGCAAACCCTGCATTTCTGCGATATCGGCGACCTCTTCGCCTATTTGAAGGCCAACCCTGCTGCGGCCGCCGAAGCACAGGTCAAGGATTACAAATCCGGAGAATGGACAAACGCTCAGCAAGCGTACTATGTGCAGTCTGCAAAAAAGTTTCATACGCCTATGGGATGGAGCATAGCAGCATTTACCGCTAGACCGGAGGGCGCAGAGTTCGGGAATACGCTGGATTTCAATGGTATGAGGAAAATCTTGCAATAAGGAAACTGTTCAGGTGAATAGGCTGAAGACTGAAGGTGGCAAGGACGGCCGACCAAACCGCCTTAACCCCTTTAACCGGAATTATTGCAAAAAGAAAGGCATTTCATGATCGAGCTGAAAGACCTGTCAAAAACATACAGGGTGTCTGACCGTATCGTCAATGCGGTCCTTCCAACCACGCTCTCCATTAAGCAGGGAGACTTTGTGTCCATTGTCGGGCACTCGGGGAGCGGCAAGAGCACCCTGCTCAGCCTGATCGGCGGGATCGCAAAGCCCGACAAAGGGGCTGTTGTCATTGACGGCGCCAATATACGGGACTATGACGACAAGAAGCTTTCAAAATTGAGGAACGATAAGTTCGGGTTCGTCTACCAGTTTGCCAGCCTCATCCCCACGCTCACTGCCAAAGAGAACGTCCTGCTGCCGACCGTGTTCGGCGATCAAAAAAGCGATGCCGATGCAGTTCAATTGCTGAACCAGGTCGGCCTGGGCGATAAGATCGACCGCTACCCTTCCGAGCTCAGCGGCGGCGAGCAGCAGCGCGTTGCCATTGCGCGCGCCTTCATTAACTCCCCTGAGGTCATCCTGGCCGACGAACCGACCGGCGACCTCGACGAGGAGACCGAGGCGGAGATCATGGCATTCTTCGAGATGATAAATAAACAGAAAAAGGTCACCATGATCGTGGTGACCCACAGTTCAGAACTCGCGCTCCGCGCTGCGAGCAGGTTCAGAATGAAACAGGGTGCATTGGAAAGACTGAATTAATAAGTTTAATCATCAGTGTCAATACAAAAAGCGGCCTTCTTAGGCCGCTTTTTTATTTTTGTTCGATCATAAGCATGGATCAAGGGGAGCGTGAGGGTCTTATAAAAAAACGGCGGTTTTTGAAAGACCGCCGTTCTGATACTGATGGAAAAGAGGATCGTGAATATTACTACTTCTTCCCTGACTTATCTCCAAAGAGATGATCATATTCAGCCGGATGATGATGCTTCAGCTGATCAATGGACATCTTCCCGGTAAGCCACATCCAGTTCATGGGGAACACCTCGGAACGCAGGTGCTCGTTGTAAAAGTGGAAGATCAGGATGAACACGATCGCCAGCAGGGCTTCATCGCTGTGCATGGCAATGACCACGTCCCAGATCCACTGGATCGACCACATCGGAAAGAGCGTCGACACGGTCACCGGGAACGCCAGGAAGAACCCCGACGCGCCGATGATGAACATGCCCCAGTAGACGGCCCAGTAATCGAACTTCTGCATGTAGTTGAACTTGCCGAAGTAGGGCCGTTCTTTCCTGAGCCCGAAGAAGAACATGAAGTTGTGGAACGCATCAACAACGTCCTTGGGCATGGGTATGAGCGTGGGCCGCATGCCGCCTTTGCGATACTGATTTACAAGGTAAAACTGGTGGTAGATGAAGTCGATCAGCATGGTGATGCCTGCCACCCGGTGTATGAGCCCTGCCATCTTTGCGCCGCCCCAGAAGCTGATCCATGCGCTCGCCGGGTCCTGATACGCGTATTTCAGCCCCCAGCCGGTGAAGGACAGAAGCAGGAAGGTCGTGAACATGATAACATGCTGCACCCTCGCTGAGAGATCGAATCTCTCTATCTCTGTGGGAATGGTTCTATTATTCATGTTTGTCTCCCTTCCTGAATAACCGTTCGCGAATGTCCGCGAAAATATCCAGCAGAACATGGATGCAGATGAACGCAAACACGCTCATGGTAAGCACGATCAAAGCGAGCTCGGTCCAGTGAGCAATGGGATGCATCGGCTTGTGCGTGATGGCTGCTACGAATTTTTCAGTTGCGCCCTTGTGGCACGTCGCGCAGGTCGTGATCTTATTCTTCGAGGAAACCGGCGAGGACGGGTCCTTGGCGCTCTTCACGTCATGCGAGCCATGGCAGCTCGCGCAGGACGGCGCACCGGTGTGCCCGACCTTGAGCTTTCTGCCGTGGAAGCTTTCTTTGTAGCGCTCCATGACGTGCGTGCTGAATCCGTACTTCTCGCTCATGAACTTTTCTTCATGACACTTGCCGCAGGTTTCGACGATACTAAAATGATTGACTGACGATTCCTTGCTGCTCTTTGACTGGATGTAATGCGGCGAACCGTGGCAGTCCGTGCACACCGGTCCGTCAGAGGACTTCTTTACGATAACATTCTGGCCATGGACGCTCGCTTTGTATGCCTGGTAGGTATCGGCATGACAGTTCACGCAGGCGGCCTGCGCTACCGCGTTGGACCTGCTCTTCGGTGCAATGGCCGCGGCAAGGTCCGCTACGGTCTTGTCCGGCCTGGCATCCGACAACCCCTGATGCTGCGCGCCTTTCAGTGCCAGGTGGCACATGGTACAGTCATTCATCCCACCGTGGACCGACTTGGAGAATCTTTCCTGATCTACTTTCACAGCGCCTTCCATGGACCCGTGACAACCCAGACAGGTCGCAGCATCAGCTGCCGCCTGTGCCGACGGGGCCAGAAGAAGGGTAAACAAGAACAACGATACTGCGTTCAACCAGTTCCTCATACGTTCTCCTTTCGAGTAATGTCGGATCTTAACTAACGAGCGTGAACCATAACCTATAAGAGCATTGCATTATCAAGCGCTGCCGGCGAACGCACCACGGGCATCATGATAATGCATTTATCAGCGGTTATTATTTGCACGTATCATGCCAACGACAACCACTTGATATTACAACGAACAGCGCTGTATCGTCATTTGCATAAGTGAGAATTACCCGATTTCGGTTACAAACATGCGAAAACGATACTGCGTTCTATTCCGCATAGAGGACGCGCACCAGGTACAGGCCGTGGGCCGGTGCCGTGCGGCCCGCGGTCCTGCGGTCACAGGACAGGAGCATCCGCTTTACGTCCTCAGGCTGGAACCGGCCGAGGCCCACCTCCACCAGGGTACCGGTGATATTGCGGACCATGTACTGGAGAAAAGAATCAGCCTCCAGACGGATCTCGATCATATCGGCGCTCTTCCTGATGTTGATCGTTTTGAGCGTCCGGACCGGCGAGCTGGCGCTGCACCCTGCCGCCCGGAAGGCCGAGAAATCATGCCGTCCAATGAGGTGTTCCGCCGCTCTCCGCATGGCCCGCATGTTCAGCCGCAGGTTCACGTGCCATGCCGCATGACGATGCAGAGCGGACGGCGCGCGCCTGTTCAGGATGCGATAGGAGTATATCTTCCCAACGGCGCTGAACCGTGCGTGAAACTCCGGCGCGGCCTCTTCAGAAGAGAGCACCCGTATATCGTCGGGCAATATATGGTTCATTGCCGGAGCCCAGGCCACAGGCGGGATCGGGCTGTCGGTCACCACGTTGCAGACATACGCCAGGGCGTGAACTCCCGCATCGGTCCTGCTGGAGCCATGAACCTTCACGGGTCCGTGCGCCAGGGTTGCGAAGGCTTTTTCCAGCGTTTCCTGGATTGTTGCCTGCCCGCTGCGGGCCTGCGTCTGCCACCCGTGGTAATTCGTGCCTTCATATTCAAGGGTCAGCTTGATATTCCTGGACACTCTTGTGTCGGACCGTTGGCCTGCTGATAGTGTTTTACCGGTCATCGTGGCGATAGGTTCACTCTCCAAGATAGGCCTTTTTAATGCCCGGGTCGTTCTCGAGAACGGCTGCCGGGCCCTGCAGAACGATCTTCCCCGTTTCCATAACATAGGCGCGATGAGCCAGCCGGAGTGCGGCTTTTGCATTCTGCTCCACAAGAAGGACCGTGGTGCCCTGCTGATTTATCTCTTTGATGATCTTGAAGATCCTGCTGACGATAATGGGGGCAAGTCCCAGTGACGGCTCATCCAGCAGCAGCAGCTTCGGCCTGGCCATCAGCGCCCTGCCGATGGCCAGCATCTGCTGCTCTCCGCCTGACAACGTGCCGCCAAGCTGACGCCGCCTCCCGGCAAGCGCAGGAAACATCTCAAAGCAGCGTTCCATGTCACCGGCCGTCTCCCGCTTGTTCCTGACGAAGGCGCCCATCTCAAGGTTCTCAGTCACCGTCATCCGCGAAAAGATACGCCTGCCTTCCGGGACCTGGGACACGCCCATACGGACGATCTCGTGGGCAGGACGACCCGCGATGGGTACCCCGTTATACACAATGCTCCCCTGCCGCGGCAGTGAAACACCGGAGATCGACATGAGCGTCGTGGATTTACCGGCCCCGTTCGCGCCGATGAGCGCCACGATCTCGCCCTGTTCCACGCGAAGGCTGACCCCCTTGAGCGCTTCGATCATGCCATAGGAGACGACGATGCCCGTCAGTTCAAGCATGCGCTCCCCCCTGATAAAATCCAGAGAGGCAAGTAGGCAACCACAGTGGACACAGAGGAAAAATCGGCAGAGAGCCTTCACCCTTTTGTGATTTCCGGCTTTCTCCGTGAACTCTGTGGTTAATTTTTAGCAGTATGGTCGAATGAGGGAGGTTTTTGTCAGTCATGGCGGCCCTCCTCCTTGCCAAGGTAGGCCTCGATCACGGCAGGATCCTCCTGAATGTCCCGGGGCAGCCCTTCTGCGATCTTTACCCCGTGGTCCAGCACCAGCACGCGGTCGGAGATGCCCATGACCACCTTCATGTCATGCTCGATAAGGATGATGGCCACACCGTTATCGCGGATCCTGCGGATAAGGGCCATAAGTTCCTGCGTTTCCTGCGGGTTCATGCCTGCTGCCGGTTCATCGAGCAGCAGCAGGTGCGGTTCGGTGCCGAGCGCCCTGGCTATCTCAAGCCGCCGCTGGTCGCCATAGGAAAGATTGGAGGCGCGGTCATCCCCTTTGGCCTCAAGTCCGACGAATTTCAGGATATCCATGGCGCGAAAGACCATGTCCCGTTCTTCCTTTTGCACCCTTTCCGGCCGGAAGATCGCGCCGAACACGCCCGCCCTGGTCCGGCAATGACCCGCGACCATGACATTCTCCCGGCAGGTCATATCGTTGAACAGTCGAATGTTCTGGAACGTGCGGGCGATGCCCAGCGCCGTAATAGCATGAGGCTGCCTTCCCGTGATGTCGTGGTCATGGAACAGTACGGTCCCTGCCGTGGGCTGGTAGATGCCGGTGAGACAGTTGAAGAACGTGGTCTTGCCGGCTCCATTGGGGCCGATGATGCTCACGATCCTCTCCCGGTCGACCAACAGGTCGATGCCGTCGAGGGCCTTGAGCCCGCCGAAATGTTTGGCCAGATTTTTCGTTTCCAGAAGATGCATAGACGGAATATCGTATCCCTTGTCCTAGTTCGTGCAGGGTATTTCCTGAAAAATCATAATTGCTCAGGTCAAAATATTATCCGCAGATTACGCAGATCAAAGCAAACCTGAATTATGTTTTAAAATCTGCGACATCTGCGAAATCTGCGGACAAAAAGGTTTTTCTCTGGTGTATCTACTTTTTTACGCTTCCCAGCAGGCCCTGCGGCCTGAAGATCATCATCAGCACCAGCGCGACGCCAAAGGCGAGCATCCGGTAATCCTGAAAATCCCTGAACACTTCAGGAAGCGCGATAAGCAGGAACGCACCCAGAATGATGCCCGGGATACTGCCCATGCCGCCCAGGACCACCATGCACAGGATCATGACCGACTCGAAAAAGGTGAAGCTCTCGGGCGAAACAAAGGCCATCTTGGCGGCGAAAAATACGCCAGCCAACCCCGCCCAGGCGGAACCGAGGACAAAGGCCAGGAGCTTGAGCCTGAAGGTATTGATACCCATGGCCTCCGCGGCGACCTCATCCCCGCGGATCGCGATCCAGGCCCGGCCGATGCGCGAGAACATCAGCCGGTGCACGGCATACATGGTCACGGCAACGATAAGAACGATAAGATAGTAGAAATCGAACGTGGAAGAGAGAACATACCCGCCGATCACCGGCCGTCCGATCCGGGCGATGCCGTTCGGTCCGCCGGTCAAGGAGGACCAGTTGTTCAGGACAATGCGCGTGATCTCTCCCAAACCCAGGGTGACAATGGCAAAATAATCTCCGCGCAGCCTGAGGGTAGCGAATCCGAGAAGCGTCGCTGCCGCGCCGGCAGTCAACGCGCCGACGAAAAGTCCCGGCCAGAAGGACAAGCCGAATCGCGTCGAGAGGATCGCATAGGTATAGGCCCCGACGGCATAGAATGCCACATACCCGAGGTTCAGGAGGCCTGCCTGTCCTACGATGATATTGAGACCGAGAGCAAGAACGATATACATGCCCGTGAGCGTAAGGATATCCCGGTAATAATCGTTCAACAGAAGAGGCAGGATAAGAAGGATGATGCTGATGGTCGTTAGCGCCGCAGAGGACCTCAGATAAGGGGCAAGCGTTGACAGGAGAGCGCGCAAGCGGTCAATGCTTCCGGCTGCCGACCCGCGAAAGGCAACGACGGTCGCCGTTCTGTATACATGGAGCAGAAGCACTGCCGCACAAGCAACAGCAAAGACCGACAACGCATTTCCGACACCGGTGAACGGAAGCACAAGCAGTCCTGCCCCAAGGGGGACCAGGAGGATACTGCTGCGCATGTTCAATGATTCCATTACCCTGTTCATAAGATTTTGGATTATTACATAAATGCTGCGCGATATCAAGAACCTTGATACGCTGGAGCGGGTTTGGTCCGAAAGCGTTGAAGGGCCCAGGCTGTTTTCACCTTAGCTCGCATCAGGTGAAGTGCGCTCACCTCCTCCTTCATCGGAAGCACTGATCTCCATTTGACATTCCCGACGCTCATGTTAAGATAGGCAACAGAACATGAATAGAATCGTAAAATTATCAATTCTGGCCTTCTGGCTGCTGATGCTTGGACTGCTCATCGAGCGCACCTACCTCCGGCCGTCCACGGTCATCGCCCTCGATGTCATCAGTGAAGAAGGCGTCCGCACCGGCGACGACTGGTTCGGCATCTATCAGCAAGGCCGCAAGATCGGGTATGCCCATACCCGTACTCTGCGTGAAGCCGACACCTATCATCTTTTCGAAGAATCGGAGCTCGATATCCTGGCGCTCGGTTCGGTGCAGCGCGTTAAAACGGTCATCAACAGTTATGCCGCTAAAAACTTTCAGCTCAAATATTTCGACTTTACCCTTACGTCCGACCTGACCTCAATGACCGTCAAGGGCGCCGTGGTCGGCAATAAGCTTCTGCTCGACATCACCAGCGGCGGCCAGACCAGAAACGAACGCATTCACCTTGCCCAACCTCCCTTTCTCTCGCCGAACATCAAGCCGGCGCTGGTGCTCCTCGGCCTCGAGCAGGGCAAACGCTTCACCTTCCCCCTGTTCAACCCGGCAACGATGAATACCGCTGATGCAACGATCACCGTGGAGTCGCGGGAACGCATAAAAGTGGGCGACCAGGATAAGACCGTCTACAAGCTCAAGGAATCCTTTCAGGGAATGGAGGCCTTCTCGTGGGTCACCGACGAGGGGGAGACCCTCAAGGAAGAAAGCGCTCTTGGCTACGTGCTTTTGCGGGAGACCAGGACGGAGGCCCTGAAACGGGACAAACGCGGGCCTGCCGTAGACATCATCGCACTCACGATGATCCCGTCCGACCCCATCAAGGATTGGAGCCGCGTACGGCATCTCAAGGCGCGACTCAGGGGCGCACCGCTCAAAGGATTCCAGCTCCAGAGCGATCGGCAGTCGCTTTCCGGTGAGGTGATCGACGTAACGGTCCAGGACCCGGTCGCGTCGTTCACGATCCCCTACGCGGGAACGGACCTTCAGGAGTACCTGCTGCCGTCGGCATTGATCCAGAGCGATGATGCCAGGATCAAAAGCACCGCAGTGCGCATCCTTGGGGGACAGCGGGATTCCCGTCAGGCTGCCAGGACCTTGAACGAGTGGGTATACACCACGCTGGAGAAAAAACCGGTCGTCAGCATTCCCAGCGCTTTGGAAATTCTGGAACAGCGCGTTGGCGATTGCAACGAGCACACCACGCTGTTCACGGCGCTGGCACGCGCAGCCGGCATCCCCACGCGCATGGCCGGCGGCATTGTTTATATGGACGACGGGTTCTATTACCACGCCTGGCCCGAGGTCTGGCTCGGCCAGTGGACCGCGATTGATCCTACCTTCAACCAGTTTCCTGCTGATGCCACCCACATCAGGTTCGTCATCGGCAACCTCGATCAACAAACGGAGATCATGAGGCTCGTGGGAAAGCTAAAAGTGGACGTGCTGGAATATAGATAGTGCGGCCTTCAGCCGTAACAACGTCAAAATGCAAATTGCAAAGTGCAAAATGCAAAATGAAGAAAAAAGACACGATGGCATTAGGCCAGACCTCAATTTTGCAATTTTAAATTTGCACTTTGCACTTTGCATTTATTCCTGCAGGAGACCGCGCTATGATCAAGCTCGTCAACCTCACCAAAACCTACGGCAAGCTCACTGCCGTGAACAGCATCAACCTGGACATAGCGCAGGGCGAGGTCTTCGGATTCCTCGGCCCCAACGGCGCGGGCAAGACCACGACCATCAAAATGATGGCAGGGCTGCTCCAACCGAGCAGCGGCAATGCGTTCATCGGCGGATATGATGTACAGCTGCATCCGCTGGAGGCAAAATTCATCACCGGGTTCATCCCCGACCGGCCGTATCTGTACGAAAAGCTCACGGCCACGGAATTCATGCATTTCACGGCAAAACTGTATGATATGAAGGCGCCGGCGCCCCGGTCCCGGGAATTGCTCGGCGTCTTCAGCCTGACGGAGTGGGCCGATGAACTGGTGGAAAATTTCTCGCACGGCATGAAGCAGCGGCTGGTCATGGCTGCATCCCTCCTCCATGAGCCGAAAGTCCTCGTGGTGGACGAACCCATGGTCGGCCTGGACCCGCGCGGGGCACGGCTGGTCAAGGACATATTCAAGGACCTCGCCTCGAAAGGGGTCACGATCTTCATGTCGACGCACACCCTCGAGATCGTCGAGCAAATGTGCACCCGCGTGGCGATCATCAATAAGGGCGAAATCATTGCCGAAGGAAGCGTCGAGGAACTGGGCCGCCTGGCAAGCATGCCCGACAGCCATTTGGAACCCATCTTCCTCAAGTTGACCGGAGGGGATGAGGCGTTGTAACTTCGATTCAAAATTCAAAAGGGAATATTGTAACTGTTCAACATGGGGCAAAATCCTGTCATTCCGACAGTCGTTTTTGTAGGGGCGTATGGCATACGCCCTGTGGCAATGGCAACAGCAAGAAGGGCGCAAGCATTGCGCCCCTACAACGCAGACCTTTATGCACCTGATCTGATTGCACTGTAGTTACTGTATTTTTTGAGCTCTTTGCGATCTTTCGCGGCTAACCTGAATAGTTACGAAATATTCAACATTCTTGAATTTTGAGTATTGAATCATGCACTGGAGCTCACCATGAATGCAGCGAAGTTTTTTCCTTTTTTGAAATGGTGGCCGTCGGTCAACAAACGAACGACGCGCGCCGACATACTGGCAGGTTTGACCGGAGCGGTCATTGTCCTTCCCCAGGGCGTGGCGTTTGCCCTCATTGCGGGACTACCGCCGGAATACGGGCTCTACGCGGCGATCGTACCACCGGTCATCGCCGCGCTGTTCGGATCATCACACCATCTCATATCAGGCCCGACAACAGCGATCTCCATCGTCATATTCACCACCATCAGCCCCCTGTCGGACCCGGGCAGCGCGGAATATATCCGCATGGTGCTCACGCTCACGTTCATGGCGGGCATTTTCCAATTGGTCCTGGGTCTCGCCCGGCTGGGCGCCCTGACCAATTTCGTTTCCCATTCCGTCGTGGTCGGGTTCACGTCGGGGGCCGCCCTGCTCATCGCCGCAAGCCAGCTTAACAATTTCCTCGGCGTCCCCGGCTCGAAACGCCATGCCTTTATCCACCTGGTGACGGATATTGCCGACCTGCTGCCGCGGACAAACCCCTATGTGGTCGCCATAGCCCTCGTCACCCTGATCACCGCGCTTATCTTCAAACAATACGCCCCGCGCTGGCCGGGCATGCTCATTGCCATGGTGATCGGCAGCGGACTGAACCTCCTGTTGAACGGGAAGGACCACGGCGTCCGCCTCATAGGCTCGCTGCCGCAGCATCTGCCGCCCCTCTCCCTTCCGGACCTGTCAACGTCAGCGATACGCCAGCTGGCGCCGGCAGCGCTGGCCGTGTCCATGCTCGGCCTGGCGGAAGCGGTGTCCATAGCCCGCGCGATCGCCACGCGGTCGAACCAGCGCATAGACAGCAACCAGGAATTCATCGGCCAGGGCCTGTCGAACCTGATCGGCAGTTTTTTTTCGAGCTATGCCGCCTCAGGCTCGTTCACGCGTACGGGGGTCAATTACGAAGCCGGAGCGCAGACCCCTCTGGCCGCGGTCTATGCCGCGCTTTCCCTGACCGCCGTCCTGCTCCTCATTGCCCCGCTCACCGCTTATCTTCCTTTCGCAGCCATGGCGGGGATCCTGCTGATCGTGGCCTACGGCCTTGTCGACTTTCACCATATCAGGACCATCATCAGGACCAGCAGGCAGGAAGCGGCCGTTCTGGGCATCACGTTCCTTGCAACCCTGCTGGTGGAGCTGGAGTTCGCCATCTATGCGGGGGTGATCCTCTCACTGCTGCTCTATCTCAACCGTACGTCCCATCCGCGCTTCATTACCATGGTCCCCGACCCGGACAGCGATCGCCGGAGCTTCGTCAACATCGCAAAGAAACCGCTGCCCGAGTGCCCGCAAATGAAGATCGTCAGAGTCGACGGTTCGCTCTTCTTCGGCGCCGTCACCTATTTTTCGGACCAGCTGCGGGGGATCACAAAGCACTACTCGGAGCAGACCAATATCCTGATCATCGGCAGCGGCATCAACTTCATCGATGTGGCAGGCTGCGAGACCCTCGTCAATGAGGCGCACAATCTTCACCTGAACGGCAGACAGCTCTACCTCAGTTCGCTCAAGGGAAACGTGCGCGACATCCTTCACCGAGGCGGATATCTGGAACGCATAGGAGCGGACCATGTTTTCCCGTTCAAGGAAGAAGCCATAAAATATCTGGTGCCGCATCTCGATCCCGAGCGGTGCCGCGTCTGCAAGGTGCGCATTTTCCACGAGTGCGCACAGATGCCGGGAGGCTGACCTTAAGCCGAAAACCAATGCAAAGTGCAAATTGCAAATTTTAAATTGCAAATTTTTGCAAATTTGACTTTTGCATTTATCACTTAACATTTTGCAATTTGCACTTTGCAATTTGCACTTTGCAATTTGCATTTTACATTCTCAACAAGGGGCCATACCATGATCCATCTCCTCACGCCCCGCTACTATGCCCTCAGAAACCGCCTGACCCGCCTCGCGCCGGGTGACGGGCTGAAGACCCTTATGCTCGCCCTGCTCGGGCTCGGGTTCTGGGTTTTTATGTTCACCATCTCCTTCAGGGTCCTTTCCTATTTCAGGACCATCGAGGGACTGGGGGACCTGCTCGCGCTCAGGCTCTTGTCGATGATCCTTTTGACGTTCTTCTCGATCCTGGTCTTCAGCAATATCGTTACGTCCCTCTCGACCTTCTATTTGTCGGGCGAACTGGACATCCTGCTCTCCGCTCCCGTGAGGATCGAAAACATCTTCCGGGCAAAATTCGTCGAAACCATCATTGATTCGTCATGGATGACGCTGATCTACGGGCTGCCGGTCTTTATCGCCTATGGCGCGGTATTCAAGGCCTCGGCCTGGTACTATCTGGGCCTCATAGGCACTCTTGTCCCCTTTTTGATCATCCCTGCGTCCATCGGCATCATCATCACCATGCTCCTGGTGAACGCCTTCCCGGCGCGCCGGGCCAAGGACGTCCTGGTGCTCCTGGGCCTTCTGTTCTTTGTTGCTCTCTACATCCTCTTTCGCATGCTCAGGCCAGAGAGGCTCGTGGATCCGGACACCTTCCCCACTCTCGTCCAGTACTTGACCGCCATGCGCGGGCCGGTCACACCCCTGCTCCCTACCTATTGGGCGACTGAGGTGCTTTCTCCGCTGCTTCGCAGATCGGGCGGGGAAGCCGGCTTCTATCTGCTCATGCTCTGGAGCACTGCCGGCGCAGGGATCGTTATCGGGGAATGGGTCTGCAGCAGGATCTATTACACCGGCTGGTCCCGTTCTCAGGAGGGAAAACGGGCGAACATCTCACGCTCCCCGCTTGCCGACGCTCTCTTCAATTTTCTCTCCAGGCCCTTCCCGGGAAAGATGCGCGCCATCGTACTGAAGGACATAAAGCTCTTCTTCCGCGACACCTCGCAATGGTCACAGCTGTTCCTGCTGCTGGCGCTTATTATCGTATACCTGTACAGCTTCAAGCTGCTGCCCCTGGAGCGCGCAGCCATGCCCGGTTTCTATCTGCAGAACCTCATCTCCTTTCTCAACCTCGGCATGGTGGGCTTCGTCACCTCGGCCGTTGCGGTGCGGTTCGTATTTCCTGCGGTGAGCCTGGAGGGCGCTGCCTTCTGGATCATCCGTTCGGCGCCGCTCACGATCAGCGACTTTCTCTGGGCCAAGTTCTGGAGCAGCCTGCTGCCGCTCCTGGTGCTGGCCGAGTTGCTGATCGTGCTCTCCAACACGCTCCTCAAAGTCACCCCCTTCATGATGGGCCTCGGCATCGTGACGGTCGGCATGATGACCTTCGGCATTACCGCGCTCGGCGTGGGACTGGGCGCCGTATTCCCCAGGTTCAAACACGAGAACGTGGCCCAGATCCCGACCGGCTTCGGCGGCATTGTGTACATGCTGGTGACCATGCTTTTCATCGGCTCCGTCATCGTTCTCGAAGCTTGGCCTGTTTACCGCATCTTTGCATCAAAAACCTTCGGCACCTCCATCTCCCTGTACGGTTGGATAGGAATCGCCCTGTCCTTTACTGCTGCCCTGCTCATCAACCTTCTCGCCATATACCTGCCGCTTTCCCTTGGACTGAAGAGACTGGCACAGCGGGAAATATAGGGACTATTCAGGTGTCTTGAAATCATAGAAAACAACGGCACATCTGACCTGCCATACCGGACCATTTCGTCATTCCCGAATGCTTTAATCGGGAATCCAGAGATTTTTAACGTCACTGGATCCCCGATAGTGTCCTTCGGGGATGACGGATATTAGCTACCTGAATAGATACGAATTCAGCAATATTACCTCCTCTTAAGACTTATCCACATACTTATCAACACCTCAATAACCACAATATATAGTATATGCCCTAAATATCAGCACCTTAGCTTGTTATTTTTAGCTTTACAAACCTGGTTTCTTATGTTATAAACTTGTTCAAAGATAACAACGTGCAAGACGGTATTTCGACAGCACTACCGTTCCCTTTCTCTCTATTTTTTATCAATAATCGTAGTTCATAAATTCTTTTCACCAGAGGAGACCTATGCAGCTCAAAGCCCTTGAAATGATCGGGTTTAAGTCCTTCTCAGACAAGACAACCATAACGTTTCAGTCGGGAGTGACGGCCGTGGTCGGGCCCAACGGCTGCGGAAAGAGCAACATCTCCGACGCCATCCGCTGGGTGCTGGGTGAACAAAGCGCAAAACATCTTCGCGGCGACAAGATGGAAGATGTGATCTTTAACGGAAGCGAGAGCCGCAAACCCATGGGCATGGCCGAGGTCACCCTCAGGCTCTCGAACGTCGAGGGCATCCTCTCCAACGAGTTCAACGGCTTCACGGAGCTTGAGATCACGCGCCGGCTATACCGGTCCGGCGAGAGCGAATACCTGGTCAACAAGATACCCTGCCGCCTCAAGGACATCCGCGATCTCATGATGGACGCCGGCGTGGGAGCCAAACTGCATGCCATCATCGAGCAGGACCGCGTGAAAAAGATCATCGATTCAAAACCCGAGGACCGGCGCTTCCTGTTCGAGGAAGTTGCCGGCGTCATGAAATACAAAGCCCGCCGCCAGGAAGCCTTTTCCAAACTGGAGTCGACCCAGCAGAACCTGCTCCGGGTGAACGATATCATCATTGAAGTGAAGCGACAGCTCAACTCGCTCGACCGGCAGGCAAAGAAGGCCGAGCGCTACCAGAAGCTCCGGGCCGAGATGAAAGGCCTCGATCTGCAGCTCGCAGCCGTGGACTACTCGAACCTCGGCACCGACTGGACGGCATCGACGGAGGAATTCAAGAACGTCGAAGACGAGGTAACGAAGCTCCATGCTGCGCTCGGCACGATCGAGTCCGGCATTGAAGAGACGCGAAGCGATACCCTGGCAGCCGAGCACGAGCTCTCTTCGCTGCAGCACAAGATCCATGAGACCGAGTCAGCCCTGAGCCGTGCCGAGCACCGGGTGGAACTATCGAAAAGCCAGATCGCAGCGCTTACGGCGCAGCGCACCCGTGATTTCGCCGACCTGGAGTACCTGAAGCAGGAAACAGCGCGGACAACCGAGCAGCGAACGCAGCAGGAAGAGGAATCTCGGGTCCTTTTCGCGTCGATCGAGGAACAGAACGTCATCCTCGCCGGCAGGAACACGGTCCTTGAATCGCTTACCCTGGCGCTCAAGGAGAAGGAAACGGCCCTCGATGAGGCCCGCACCGGGATCTTCAATGCCATGGCCGCGTCCGCCGCGGAAAAGAACCGCATCGGCAACCTGGAATCGCGGATCCACCAGATCGACGAGCAGGAAGAGCGGGGCAGCAGAGAACAGGCGGAACTGACGCAAAAGCTCCAGGAGCTTGCAACGCGCCTGGCTGAAAAGGAACGGGAGCTCGAGGAGATCGCAGCGCGCCGGAGCGCCGCCCAGGAAGAGCACGCGCTCGTCACGGCCCGGCTGGAAGAATCGCTGGCAAGGAAGAAAACGCTCGAAACCGGGCTCGGCAACACCCGCAACACGCTGGCCGGACAGAGCTCGCGCCTGCGTTCCTTGCAAGAACTGGAGCAGCGCCTGGAGGGCTACCAGAAGGGCGTCCAGACCGTCATGTCTGCGCGCAAGGAAGCTGCTTCCAGCGACCGGCTCGGCACCATCCACGGGATCGTGGCGGACATGATCGAGACGGAGCCGCGGTACGAAATGGCCATCGAGGCGGTGCTGGGCGACCGGCTGCAGTATGTGGTCGTCGATTCGCAGAACGATTCGCTCAAGGCGATCAGCTATCTTAAAAGCGAGAGCGGCGGCAGGAGCACCTTCCTCCCCCGCATGCCGCGCGAAATAAAATCGGAACCCTTCATCAAGAACGGCCATGCCGGCGTCATCGGCTCGGCGCTCAGCATCGTGCGCTATCAGGACGACAACCGCAACGTGGCCCAATACCTGCTGGGCGACGTCGTGGTCGTGGACACCATGGACACCGCTCTTTACCTGTGGAACAAGGACGGTTTCAGCAAGACCGTTGTCACCCTGGCCGGGGAGATCGTTGATCCCTGGGGAGCCGTCACCGGCGGCGCCGTCGATGCCGGCGGATCGGGCATGCTCACCAAACGGCGCGAGATCAAGGACCTGGAGCAGGAGGTCACCGCGCTCAAGTCGCAGATCGCCGGACTGGAGAGCGAACTGACGGCCGTTGAAGCCACGATCGGGGCGGATACGAAGACCTCGGCGGAGCTCTCGCAGCAGGTCCATCGCATGGAGATCGAGCTCGTGAACCGGGAGAAGGACCGCACCTCGGTGAGGGAGGAAATCGGACGGTCCACCGCCCGGGCGGCCACCCTGGGAGCAGAGGCTTCGGAGCGTGCCTCGCTTCGCGCCGAGCTGGCAGCGGGGATCGAACAAGCCGCGGCCGCGCTCCGGGAGCTTGAAGCCGGACATGCCAGCGCCCAGGCGAGCATCGAAGCCCTGCAGACCGAGCTGTCGCTCAAGCGCGAAGGCCTGGAGGCTGCGCGCGTCGAGATCACTGAGATCAAGATGGAGGTCACGGCGCTCCAGGAAAAACATGCGGCCGCAATCCGCAGCATTGCGGCCCTGTCCCAGATGTCCCTGGAATTCACCGACCGCTATGCCAAACGCGAGGCCGAGATCACGGACATTGCGGCCACCCTGACCGGCCTGGAAGCATCCATCTCGGAAGCCGAGGGCGAGATCAAGGGCTTCATCGAAACGCTGGAAGCGGAGCGCCGGGTTCTTTTGACCAGACAGGAAGCCCATGCCGCGGTAATGTCTTCCCTCCATGCCGCCGAGGAGCAGGCGCGGCAGGTCAGACATGATATCGAAACCGCCCAGAAACGGCTTTCCGCGAACGAGGTCAGGCGCACCGAGCTCCGTATGAAGATCGAACATCTGAAGGACTCGGTCTGGACCTCGTACCACAGCGAACTGGAAGCTGTCGTCGCGGAACTGGGCCAGTTCGAGATCAATGTTGACGAAGCAAGGCTCCAGGTGGACGAACTGCGCCAGAAGATCGAACAGATGGGCCCGGTCAATGTGGAGGCCCTCCAGGAATTCGCCGAGCTCAAAGAGCGCTACGATCTGCAGACCGCGCAGCAGAACGATATCAACGAGGCGATCAATAACCTCAAGGCGACCATTGCCAAGCTCGATATCGAGACCAAGGAACTCTTTAACGAAGCATTCACCGCGATCCAGGGAAAGTTCAGCGAGGTCTTCTCCAAGCTCTTCGAGGGAGGGAAAGCGGAGCTGATACTGCTCGACCCCACCAATGCCCTCGAATCCGGCATCGAGATCATCGCCCAGCCGCGCGGCAAAAAGTTCCAGAGCATCGCGCTCCTGTCCGGCGGTGAAAAGGCGCTCACCGCCATTGCCCTGCTGTTCGCGGCGTTCCTGGTCAAACCCAGCCCCTTCTGCCTGCTGGACGAGGCCGACGCCCCGCTGGACGCCGCCAATGTCATGCGCTTCACCCGCCTTATCCGCGAAATGAGCAGCCGCTCCCAGTTCATTACGATCACGCACAAAACAGGCACCATGGAGATGGCCGATGCGCTGTACGGCATCACGATGGACGAACCGGGCTGTTCCCGCGTTGTTTCCGTAAGACTCCGCGAACCGGTCCTGATCTGATTGTCCTGAAAAAAGCAGTTGAGCCGCACAATGCACGGAATTCACAAAAAAATACCCGTGCTTCGAAAGTACCTCACCGATTTGGTGATGTCACGAGCCGTTTCAACTTCTTGATTTGTCTATCTGCCTTATGTGCGTTTTGTGGCTGATGTTTATGGGGTCATGCTTCTCTTTACGATTTCCGGCGCATGGTACAGGCAAGGCATGGTATGATCTTTAAAAAGTTCATGGTATTCTCTTCTGCCTTCCTGTCCCTGCTGCTGGCGCCGCATCTTTCGCAGGCACAAACAGCGCCCGCGGTGAATGAAAACAAACTCGCTTCCGACCAGCCCGAACAATTCAAACGGTTCAAGTTCGTATTCGAGCCCGACGCCTATTATACCGACGTCGAGCTCATCATCGCCCTGACAAAGGCGCCGATCCCCCACGTGGGGGAAAAAACGGAAGCTGAATTTTACCAAACCCTGCTTTCGGGCGCAGCGGTCCTGCCCCGCTATATCCTCTTCGAAGCTAGCGTCAATCCCATGCCCTATCTCGGGGTGTATCTGAAAAAGAATCAGCGCAGCTTCTATGACAATGCCCAGCTGGCCGGCAGCTTCAACTGGGTCAAGGCGCTCACCAGCGGGTTCGAGGAGCCTTATGCCGTTTCAATGCTGGCGGGGAATGTCGTCAGTTTCGACGTCCCCGGCAGCAAGGACATCAAGGGGAACGGCTATAGCGGATATTTGTTCAGTGCGGGAAATTACCACATCAAGGACAACGCTCTGGTCAATGACCGATGGGAAGAAGTTGAATGGAAGATCAAGGGAGACCGGAAGTCTCCGGTGAATAAACTAAGCTGGAGCTTCCGTATCGGGGCAAAACTGCACGGCAACCATGATATCACTGATATTTTTTACCTCTCCTTCAGAAGGAGCAGGCTGGATTTCCTGCCAAAAGATTCTTCCCTTACGAACAACAGCGGATTTGAATATACCGTCGACCTGGACCGCAAGACCCTCCATTCCATCAGGCACTACTTTTTTGTGGATAAAAAATGGCCTTTTGAGAACCAGAAGATGGCTTTTACGCTTGCCCTGGGCTTTGTCTGGGAATCGAAAGAGAAATACAGCGGTGTGCTGGCGACCTCAACAGAAGATAATTTTCAGTTCATCCTGCGCCCCAACATCGAGTTCTGATCTTTACTGCGTGTCTGTAGCAGGCCCGGTCCCGAGGATCTGACCCCGCGTTACGCTGTCCACTGATACTGTGTTCACCGTATATTCCTTCGCAGGCGCCCCGGGCATCGTTTCATTGCTGCCGGGAACCAACCGGGCCTGGGTTTCTGCAGCGGGAGAGCAGGACAGCGCCCGGATCTCTTCCCCTTCTTTGACCACGGTGATCTGGTCACTCGCCTCACTGCCCTGGCCAGGTTGCGTTTCTTCCCAGCTCGCAAGCTCTTCCTGCAGCCGCCCATCAAGCGTTGTCCTGATCGTATCGCCGGAACGGTACAAGGTCCGCTCACCGACCACGGCAAGCAGGACCTGTTCCAGGACATTCTGATAGCAGCGCCTGCCCCGGCCTCCGGTCAACCCGGCCCTATCGACCGTGCCTGAGCGCTCATCCCTGAGCTCCAGCGGCGCTTCCATGGCCGCGGTAAATTCATCGGCAGTGATCAGCTTTGCCTGCAGCATGTTGGAAAGGACCCGCTCCTGGCGGTCCCGGGCCTTGTTCTGCCGTTTGAAGGGGTCGTAGTACCTCGGGTTCGGCAGCATGCCGGCCAGCAGCGCAGCCTCGGCAACCGTCAGCTCCGTCGCGTGTTTGTCAAAGTAGGAGCGGCCTGCGGCCTCGACCCCGTAGATGCCGTCTCCCCATTCGACCTCATTAAGATAGATCTCGAGTATCCTCCGTTTGCTGATAAGCTCCTCTGCCCGGCGCGCCAGGACATACTCCCGGACCTTGCGGCTGATGGTCTTCTCCTTGGAGAGCAGGACATTCTTGATCATCTGCTGGGTGATGGTGCTGCCGCCGCGCGCGAACCGCTTTTTCTGAGCATCATGGACAAGCGCGTCCCAGGTGGCCTTATAATTGACCCCTTTATGTTCAAAAAAAGTGTCATCTTCCGCGGTCACGACCGCCTGGATAATGATGTCAGGCAGGCTGGAAAGCGGGACCCAGATCCTGAACTTGCGGTCATAGTACTGAGCCAGCACCCGGCCTTCCCGGTCGAGTACTTCGGAGGCGGCTGCAGGACGGTAGTGTTTGAGGACCGATACATCCGGCAGGTCGGACAGGACCAGAACGCCCCAGAGTACGGCGGCGATCACGACCGCGACAATAATGCCGATTCCGGCAAGAATAAACTTCTTCATGATACTGGTTATTTCTCCTCGTTATTTTGCACTGAACAGGTACGATGATTCCAACTACCCGTTACAGCAGTGCTCGAATAATTTCCACATTCGTGCGCAGAGACCAGTCCATGGGACCGATCACCTTATACCGGACCATGCCGTCGCGACCGACAACGTAGGTCTCGGGAAACTTCGTCGTGCCGTAGCTGCCGGCTGTTTTTCCTTCTGGATCGCGCAGCACCGGCAAATGGAGCTTGTTCTTATCCAGGAAAGTCTTCAGCGCATCAGCGCTCTTGTCCACACTGATCGCAAGGACCACGATATCAGTACCCAATACCTGTTGAGAGAATCGCTCAAGGGTCGGGATCTCCTCCACACAGGGAGGGCACCACGTGGCCCAGAAGTGCACCAGAACCACCTTGCCGTGGTAATCAGCAAGGCTCACGGTCTTTCCGTCGACCGATTGAAGACGGATCTCGGGCGCACGGTCCCCGACCCCGATGATCTTATGGTCTGCGCTTCTTGTGCAGGCGAATAGGAACGTCGCCATTCCGAGAGCAACGGTCAGGACCAGGAGCGTTTTGAAAAAGAGCTGTCGGTTCATGCTGCCACTATCCTGCTTGTCCAATGAATACCTCCTTGCAGCTTAATATACGGAAATAGAGGTGAATTATACCCTTCCTGCTTTTCATCATCAAGGAGAAACTGGCTTATAGCATATATGACCTGCATCATATCTTTTGCCAGCCTTTTCCTGTTTAATACGCCACATGGTCAGGATGCTCTATTCTTTATGATAGACTCAATCTAATGCTTGAGTACCTGCCAAGCCTGACAAGTTATTTTATGCATCTTTTTGCATCTAAAAAAACTGATGTTTATCTTAGAGAGGGGGTTCAAAAAATGAAGAAACGGTTTAATGTTGTATTGGCTGTACTGATGGCGGTTGCGATCACGGGCATGTGGCTGAACACCGCCCATGCGGCAAAGGCCGCAACCAAACAGAAGGTGGATATCAAAAAATGCTACGAATGTCATGATCCGGTCAAAACACTGCATACGATGGGTAAACACATCAAGGTAAATTGCACCGAATGTCACTCCGGCCTTGATAAGCACCTGAATAATCCCGGGCCAGACACCAGGCCTGCGACGGACACCTCATGGGAAGCATGCGGGTACTGCCACAAGGAACAGTATAACAGTTTCATGCAGGAGACCTATCACCGCCCCGCTCGCGATGAAAAATCGCAGCTTACGGGCAGAGCGCCCAACCCCTTCTGGGACAAGCTCATGATGGGGCACGGTTTTACGAAGGAGCATAACACCACGCGCAGCCACGTGAACATGCTGCCCGACCATCTGGTGGTCGACCGGGCCTACGGCGGCCGGTTCCAGCCCAAGGACGGCTGGAAGTACATCCTCGAAAAAGGCAAGGCCTGGGACCTGCTAGTGGACCGCGACCCCTCGACCACCGACCAGAAGACCTTCATCCCACAGAGCGCAACAGCCGCCAACCCGGTCTGCCTCCAGTGCAAATCCCAGGACCACATCCTGAAATGGGCTTACCTGGGCGATCCGGTCAAGGAAGCGACCTGGTCCCGTACATCGAAACCGGTCGAGATGGTGAAGGACCTGCAGCAGGGACTGAACTGCATTTATTGCCATGACCCCCATGCTGCAAAACCGAGGATCGTGCGCGATGGCCTGATACAGGCTCTTACCCGGCCTGAAGCGGACACGCTCTGGCATAAGGATCCCAAGCGGACCGGCATCAAGGTCATGGACATGGGGCTCCGGGGCTTTACCCGGAAAATCGCGCTGCTCGACAAATATGACACGAAACTTCAGTGCGGGCAGTGCCACGTGGAGTATAATTGCAATCCGGGATACGAGCCGAAGAACACGGACCTGTCCAAATACAGCGTGACCATGACTGACCAGCGTACGAACCACTTCCCCTACCAGGAGGTAAGCGACCTCTATGAGCACTACGTGAACAAGGTCGGGTTCCTCGACTTCAAGCACACGCTGACCGGCGGCCTCCTCTGGAAAGCGCAGCACCCCGAAGCCGAGACCTTCTACAATTCAAAACACGCCAAGGCGGGCGTTGGCTGCGACAGCTGCCATACGCCGAAAATGAAAGACAAAAAGACCGGCAAAACCTTTACGTCCCACTTTGCCGTTACACCGCGCGTCCAGCTGAAAGAGACCTGCCTCAAGTGCCATCCCACCTGGACGGAAGAAGAAGCGCGGTACGAAATGGACTCCATCAAGGCCTATACGCGGGGCAAAATGAGAAAGGCCGAGTTCTGGCTGTCCGCGCTCATCGACAAGATCGTGGAGGGCAAGAAAGCAGGTCTTGACGCTGATACCATCAAAAAAGCTCAGGACCAGCACCTGAAAGCCCACATCCTCTGGGAATGGTGGACCGCTGAGAACTCAGACGGGTTCCATAATCCTGAAATGGCCCGCGACTCGCTGACGCGCTCTGTGGATGAATCCCTGAAAGGCATCAAACTGATCAACGACGCCATGGCGCCGAAGACGGCAGCGGCGGCCCCGGCTGCAGCTCCCGCGCAGGCAGGCAAATAAAACAACAGCTCTCGTGCGAGGCGGATGATCTTCTCCGCCTCGCTTTTTTTGTACCTGAACGACCGGGACCGCGGTGCTTTCGCCTCTCTCCTTTATCCTCTCCCCAAGAGGGAGAGGGCTGGGTGAGGGGGGGGGCGTTCGGGGTGTAACAATTATTGATGAAATAGTATAAAGTCGTCATTCCCGCTTGTCGGGAATCGTAGTGCTTTCAACGTACTGAAAAGAAACGATTCCGGACAAGCCCCGACTAGTCGGGGCAGGCCGGCAGCGCCCCGCATCCTGTTCTTTTGACATGGGCGGGGAATGACGTCAAAAGAGGGTTTATAGACTTCTTACGAGACCATCATATTTACTTGGCCGTATTAATACACCGCTCAAATTCAGACTTTAAAAAATCTCTTGCGTCAAACGCCAATTTCCTATAGTATTTTACAGTGGTTAAGATAATCCATCGGGCTCAGGAGGGAATGTGCCATGCAGGAAGTGGTAAATGTTTCAAGCGTAGAGAACCTTGAGCAGCTCAGGACCTATATCGATGCGCATTTCGCCAAAAACAAATACACCGAGATCACCCAGGCGATCGGCATACACTCTCTTCTCATAGACTCCGAACACACCCTCGGCGACCAGAAAAGTCTTTATCACCAGGTCCTGAACCTTTTGAAGGACCGCCTCAAGGCAAAGCTCGGCAAAAACTATGCTGCCTGGTATGCGTCTTTCCCGAAGCTCATGAGCGAGGCTTCCAAGCCTGCAGGCACGGACAAAAACGCGGAAGACGTGATCGATTCCCGCCTTCATGGCTACGGACCCTTCAAGTCGGTCGACGATTTTTTCTTCTGGGCACTCGATGACCGGCGGCTGACCCTTGACCGTATCGTGAGCATGATCGAAAAGACCGCACTATCGTAAAAGCTATACAATAAAAGAAAAGCTGCAATGGGAGAACCCCTTGCAGCTTTTTTTCTTTTCTCCGGACCGGACCGCGCGCTTCCCGCTAGAGCAGGACCTTCCTCATAACGTCATCCACGGAGATCATCTCCATACACCGCGTTCCGTCATTGCATTTCCGCTTAAAGCATGGCGAGCAGTCAAGTCCGGCGCGAACCACAACGTGTGACGGGCCGTGGGGACCGGTCCTCCACGGAGCGGTCGGCCCGAAGAGGGCCAGGACCTTTGCATGGGCCGCGGCGGCCAGATGCATGGGACCCGTGTCGGTTGTCACGAACAGGTCGGCCAAAGATGCCAGCGCAGCAAGCTCTTTGAGCGTCGTCTCCCCGGCCCAATTCTCCGCATGCTGCTTCATCATGCCCAGGATCCTGGACACGATGTCATGGTCCGACCTGCTCCCCGTAAAAACGATCGTCGCTTGTTTTTCCGTAATAAGACGGTCCGCAAGCGTTGCGAAGTTCCGCTCGGGCCAGAGCTTGGTATCCCAGCGGGCAACAGGATTCATAATGATCAGCGGCCTGCGCTTGAGCCCGGCGTCGGAAAGCCGCTGCTGCATCACCGGCCGTTCCCGTTCGATGGGAAGCGTGCAGGAAGAAGAAACCTCGCGGGCGCCCAGATAGCGGGCCACATCAAGATACCGTTCCAGCGCGTGCTTTTCCCGGTCGTAGGCAGGCAGGCGTTCGTTCAGGAATAAAGAAGAAAGTTCACGAGAACCGGCGAAACCTATCTTCCGGTCGGCGTGGGCCAGCCCCACAAGGACCCCGCTTTTAAAGAGCCCCTGCAGATCGATGGCGATATCGTATTTGGTCGCGCGAAGCTCCCGGAGAAAAGCAGCGATCTTCCGGAAGCCCGCAAGGAAGGTGGCCGGATGTCGGAGCATTCGGAGCCAGGATCTCCTGCCGGAGACGAGCACGGTATCGATCAGGGGATGGCCTTCGAGGATGCCGGCAGCAGCTTCTTCAACGACCCAGGTGATGCTGCTCGTCGGAAAGGTCCGTTTGATGGCTTCGAGCGCGGGCAAGGCCTGCACCACATCGCCGATTGCAGAAAGTTTTATGATCAGGATGTTCGTCATAAGAGCGTAACCGTGGCCATCATAATCCAACATACCTGATCAGTCAACTTGTTCTTTTTTTTGCAGTTCGGTCACGGTAGGAGCGGTGCGGATCGTGTCCAGGATCACCTTCTGACGGTAGGTCAGCAGCTGCAGCGTGTCTTCTTCCTTTTTCGACAGCTTCTTCATGGCGGACGCCCGTTGTATTTCCCGGGAAAGGCTGACCGGTCGGAAGACCGTGGCAACGCCGACCTTTTCACGAAGGGACCAGGTCGGCTGGAATGCGGTCCGGACGATGGCCGTCCTTCCCTGCTCCTTTTCCGCATAGATCATAAGGATTACGCCATCTCCCCGCAGCGCCCTGGCATGTTTTCTATTTTTGAAAGACACCCCGTCGTTCTGGCTCGAGATGAAATTCCCCAGACTGTAGGCAATGACCGTCTGCCTGCCGTCCTTTGCCTTATAGGATTCTACAGGTTGCAGCACATGCGGATGATGGCCAAGGATGATGTCAGCGCCTGCTTCGACCAGCTCGACAGCCGCCTGTTTCTGCCAGGGAGTAGGTGCGATCCTGTATTCATCCCCCCAGTGGAGCGATACCACAACGAGGTCGGCATGGGACCGGGCCTCTTTTATCTGAATGACCGCGGCAGCCAGGTCCTCCCGGGAGCCGGACCTAAGCAGGTTCACCGCGGGCGCACCCTTTCGTTTTTTCGGCAGGCCATTATTCGTGTTATAGGTGTAGGCAAGAAAGGCGGTCATAACTCCCTGCGAGTTCAGGTAGGCCGGCGTCAGCGATTCAACGCTGGTCCTGCCGGCGCCAACGACCACGAGCCCTGCTTTTTCGATGTTCTTGAGGGTGCGCAGGAGACCGCCCGCTCCCGCGTCCCGTGCATGGTTATTGGCAAGCGAAACGACATCGACCCCTGCTTTTTTGAGGGCGGACAGAAGTTCCAAACGCGCATTGAAGGCCGGGTATCCGGAACCAGCCGCAGTATGGTCCACCGGCGTTTCCAGGTTTGCAAAGGTGATATCGGCGGCGCCGAGGTCCGGCGCGATCTTTTCGAACAGAAGATCGTAGTTGTATTTGTTCTTTGCCATAGCATTTTGAAGCGACCCGGGCATCATGATATCACCCACGGCTGCGATCACGATGGCAGACTTCCCGCTGGGCTCCGTTCCTGTAACCGTGCTGACAGTACGCACCTCTCCAATCGACGCCATCGGGACAAACGTCAAAAAAAGAGCTATTGCTGTGAATTTGCGTCGAAACATAAGCACCATTCCAACCATTAGCGTAACATGGTTCAAGATAAAAAAGCAACCCCTCGTATCATAGTGTCAAGCAAACATGACCGTGCAAAAGCGCTTGAATATTTCCTGAAGGCATAGGATTTGAATCCGCTTAAGCCGTACATGCACCTGTATATGTGAATCGGGACGCAGGCAAACAGGAGCAGGCTAGAGAAGAATTCAAGCAATTCAACATGCTGAAGTAAGGCGGCATCCGGTCATAACACTCATCGGCGTTCTAAAAAAAAGAGGCGGCCTCCATTTCCAGGAGACCGCCTCTTGCTGTTTGAACAGCGCAATCAGGCGAAGCTTGATCTGTACCGATAACTATGCAAGAATTATTGACTATTCTTCGATTAGTATTTCCAGGAATAACTGAGTGCGATCTGCCACTGGTCCATCTTCAGCTCAATGGTCTGCTGCCCGGGAACTTCCAGGGGATTAGAACCGCTGACACTGTGCGAGAAAGCACGGGTGAGCGCAAAATTTAGGTCCTGATTATTGGCCATGGCCCTTGTGAAACCAACGGTAGCATGCTGCTCTATAACGCCAGGGGCCAGAATATTAAAGGGCATTTCACTATCCGGGATGGGCTGCTTCCCTTTAGAGTAACCTGCCCGCCAAATCCACGCCTTGCTGCTCTGCCACTGCGCCCCTATCTTATAGATCGTCATATCTTTCCAGCCGAAGCCGGATCCATTGTCCGTACCCAATGAACCAGGTGTCAAGTTAGGCAGCATTGGATTGCCGACGGATTTGACTTCGCTGTAATTGATGCGTTGCACATCAAATACAAAGGTCAGCCCTGGAGTCGTTTTATATGCAAGACCAATGGTCCAATTGGAAGGAATATCGAAATCGCCCTGCTCGGCAAGCAATCCGGCGTACTTGTGAAATTTGCTCATATATATTCTGGTCTGGTATGATACTCCCAGGTTCAGACTCGGCGCTATCTCACCCTGGTAGCCAATCCGCGCACCGTAGCCATAGGCGTCGTCATAACCCTTATTAGAGAGGTTGCCGGAATCGCTCGAATAAAAGGCTAATGTCTGGAGTCCTTTTTGTTCAAATCGCTGGTAAGCCAGTATCGGGGCTATGCCGACTGCGTGCTGGGGAGCAAGCTTTCTGGCATACGTGGGGGCGATAAATAATTGCATGAGATCAACGCCGGTCGGCAAGGTATCACCATACGTCTTCGTCGAATAATTAGTATTCATGCCTCCATTTCCAAATATCGAAATGCCGGCTGAGCTGTCCGCATTCAGCATCTTGTTCACCCCGAGTGAGGGGATCACAAACCACTTGGAATCACTTTTTACCGTGCCGGGCGCGAAACCGAACGTACCTGGAGCGCCGGAGGGATTACCGGTCACGGTATATTCCCTGTTCGGATTGAAGAAAGCGACTCCAAAATCATAACGTTCGCCGACAAATACCATATTTGCAGGGTTAACAGCCGCATCAAGGGTATCCTGCGGCAAGGCAACACCGGCGCCACCTAATGCCTGATCATTAACGCCATAACCATGAGAAAAGTACCCATTCGTTGCAAAGGCCGTTGGTGCTGAAAACGCCGCCAAAGAAGCAAAAACGACTACTAACATCAATATCTTTTTTATCATTGTTTCCTCCTTTTTTGAGAAGAATCAATACAGTAAAACAGGCATATTACGCTATCAACAATAAAGTGCATCTAGTATTTCATACTTATGCAACGATGTCAAGTAGAACGCTGTTTTGCAGACGAAGAGGTTCTTTTCTAAGAAATATTCTGCGCGTTCAACTACAATGCGTACACCCATCGCAGGAGAAATTTCCCTGTGTGATTAGTTCCTGTCTTCTTAATTTACACAGATGGGAAGTCACCATATCTCCGAACAATTTACACCGCAACGTGTCATTCTCCCCTGGGCCACGGTCTTCCGCAGATACTACGCTCATGTGGTCAACCATCCTTTCTTAATAACAAAGCAATGGCGTATTTTTAGAAACTATGCTCATTTCGCCTCTTCGATCATGCTTGGATCATGAACTGATAATAAACATTGCAAGTACTGTTCTTTTTAATTATCATTATTTTTCATACTGTTAGCATACGATGAGGTCACACTTAGAGCATAAATGCGCAGATAAGTACATAATTTCGCGCATAAATATCCGCTCTTGGAATTACAGATCCCGGCCGGACGATATTTTCACTTGCATTTTCCTGAATATTTGCTAGAATTTTTCATGGTTTTTTGACATTGTGGGAATTTACTCGCGATACGGAGGAATGCTGACCATGCCGAAGAAAGCGATCAAGAAAAAAGCCGGAAAAACCGCTCGTCGCAAAACTACCACAAAAGCCGTAAAGAAAACCGTGAAAAAGAAAGCACTGAAAAAGGCGACCAGGAAAAAAGCTGTTAAAAAGAAAGCGACCAGGAAGAAGGCCGCAAAGAAAAAAACCGTTGCTGCGAAAGCAACCGTAAAAAAGAAAACTCCACGGGCACTATCGTCAAAGACCGGCGTGCAGAAAAAAACCACGATGGTAACGCCCGGACCTCCGCCAGCAGGGATCCCGCCGGTGGAAGAACCTTCAGCGAACGAAGAAGCGCTTGGCGTGGTCACCCATTACTACAGCCATCTCGGCGTTGCGGTGGTCCAGATCAACAAAGGAACGCTCAGGGCAGGCAGCACTATCCACCTGAAGGGCCATAGCACGGACCTCACTCAGAAGATCGAATCAATGGAGTATGAACACCAGCATGTGAACGAGGCCGCGGCCGGCCAGTGCGTCGGCCTCAAAGTAAATGATCACGTACGCGAGCACGATATTGTGTACCTCGTAAAATAACGACAGGAAGATGACGATCAAGGTCACGGTCGAGGCCGATACTGAAAAGCCCGGCACCTGCCTGCAGATGATACACGTTAGCGCAGATCTTCCCGTCTGCGCTAATTTATTTTCAGAGCAGCACCCCTGTGATACAATAAGACAGTTTTGCAGCGTGTTGTCAAAGGAGCCGCTATCTCAACCGTTCATGGAAACATCACCGGCCTCAAACCGGCGGAAATAAAGACCCTGGAACGTCTCTACCGGAGGAAGAACCCTCCCAACACGCTGATCACGCCTGAAGCCGCCCGTGCGCTGTCTGAAGCGTCGGCGGCGATCGGCAGACAGGTCGGCCTGATCATTGACCGCTCCGGCTCCGTTAAAGATGTGCTGGTCGGTTCCGACCGCGACATCCTCATCCCCGATCTTTCCGCCTACCGGCTCGGCACGCGCCGCTTGCGAGGGGTCCGGCTCATTCATACCCATCTGCGCGACCAACCGCTGAACCAGGAGGACCTCACCGACCTGGCGCTCCTCCGGCTCGACATGATCGCCGCGCTCACGGTCCGTCCTGACGGCCTGCCCGGCACGATCTCCGTTGCCCATCTGGTGCCACAAAATCAGGACCAGAAGCTCTACGAGGTGCTCCCGCCGCAGTCCATTCACGATCTTGACATCGATGCGGCCAATTTTATAGCAGAGATCGAACGGGAAATGGAGCGTTCCCAGACAGCGGTCGCCGTCGGGAAAAAGGACCGCGCCATTCTGGTCAGCGTCTCTAAAAAAGGCCGGTCCGAACAGGAAGAATCGATCGAAGAGCTCAAGGAGCTCGCCCGGACGGACAACATCCAGGTGCTGGATGCCGTGATCCAGCGGCCCCATGACATCAATCCCCGGTTCCTGCTCGGCGAGGGGAAGCTCAAGGAGCTCATCATCCGCTCCCAGCAGCTCGGCGCCGACCTCATTGTCTTCGACCAGAACCTGACCCCTGCCCAGGTGCGTTCCATCGGCGACATGACCGAGATGCGCGTCATCGACCGCACCCAGCTCATCCTCGATATCTTTGCGCGCCGCGCGCACAGCGGGGACGGCAAGGTCCAGGTCGAACTTGCGCAGCTCAAGTACCGCATCCCTCGTTTGTCGGAGCGTTCGACCGCGCTTTCGCGCCTCACCGGAGGCATTGGAGGCAGAGGCCCCGGCGAGACCCGTCTTGAGATCGATATGCGGCGGGCGCGTGACAAGCTGCGAAGGCTTGAAAAGCAGCTCGAAGGCCTCGGCAAAGCGCGTCAGCAGCGCCGGGAGCGGCGCGTCCGGTCCGCCATTCCCATTGTCTCGATCGCCGGGTACACCAATGCCGGCAAGTCCACCCTGTTCAACACGCTGACCCGGTCCGAGGTCGCCGCCGAGGACCTGCTCTTTGCGACGCTCGACACGGCAACGCGAAGGCTCCGTTTTCCCCGGGACCGCGAGGTGGTCATTACCGACACTGTGGGCTTTATCAAGGACCTGCCGAAGGACCTGCTGGGCGCATTCCGCGCCACGCTCGACGAGATGCAGGATGCGGACCTGATCGTGCATGTCGTGGACATCAGCAATCCCCGGTTCGAGCATCAGATGGAGTCCGTGGACAAATTGATCCTCGAACTCGGCCTTGACCATATTCCCCGTCTTGTCGTTTTCAACAAGGTCGATCTCGTGAACCCGCTCTGGGCAAAGATCATCGCCGCTCGTTTTAAGGGAGTCGTCTGCTCAGCCATACAGCCGGAGACCTTCGGGGCATTACTGGGGGAAATTGAAAAAAAGGTTTGGAAGGAGTGACAAGGAGCTAAGAAGCGCGGCGCATTTCGCCACAACCCTCTTCGCCATGGTGCAACTGTTGCTGTGTATAGGAAGGACCAGGTAATGCAGGTTTCAAACGGTATTCGTTAACCCTACGGGATACCGGCTTTATGATTTACACCTACAAGTGTGGATTTTACCAAAACGAATAAATCATCAAGTCCCGATTGAAACCTTCAAAGGTACCATAAAAAGCAATAAATGGGGAGAGAATATTGCGCGCTACCCGCTGCAAAAAAGAGGATGCCGCCGGTTTAACACACGGACGGCATCCTCAACTTATCACATTAGTGGCAATATGAACTACTAAAGAAACTTACCGCGGCGCACTATGTCCTCTAGGGAGGAGCAGTCCTGATGGTTTCCCGAACTCGCTACCCGTCTTCATTTGCGGTTTAGTAAACCACACACCGTCAAGCCCTGGAGCACTATAGTAATCCTGTCGTGTCTGGTTTCCGTTCGCATCGTAGATGAATCCGCAATAGTAAGCCACTGCATCATCGGCGGTGAACCACACACCGTCAGTCCCTGGACCGCCATAGTAAACTGCTAACGTCTGGTTTCCGTTCGCATCGTATGTGAATGCCGTATAGTATAAGGGAGTGTCATCGCCGGTGAACCACACACCGTCGACCCCCGCACCGACATATAAAACCTCGCGGGTTTGGTTACCGTTCGCATCGTATGTAAATGCCCAATAGCTGCCTATTACGTCATCGGCGGTTAACCACGCACCGTCGACTCCAGGACCGTATTTGCTAATTATTTGCGTCTGGTTCCCGTTAGCATCGTATGTATATTCGTAATAGTAGCCCAAAATACATATTACATCATCGGCGGTGAACCACACACCGTCGATCCCAGGATTGTCATAGAACATCCTTCGGGTTTGATTACCGTTCGCATCGTATGTAAACGCGCTATAGCTGCCGATTACGTCGTCGGCGGTAAACAACACACCGTCTAGCCCTGGATCGCTATAGTAAACCTGACGCGTCTGGTTTCCATTTGCATCGTATGTGAATGAATTATAGCTGACTATTAGGTCATCGGCGGTAAACAACACACCGTCAATCCCTCGACCGCTATAGTCAACCTGCCGCGTCTGGTTTCCATTTGCATCGTATGTAAATGCAGTGTAGGAGTTCTCCGCGTCATCGGCGGTAAACCACACACCGTCAAGCCCTGGACCGAAATGGTCAAACTGGAGCGTCCGGTTTCCGTTTGCATCGTATGTGTATGCGGAGTAGCGATTAAATGTGTCGTTGGACAAAGTCTTTACACACGTCTGAGCAGAAAGGCCAGATTCGTTTCCGTCGAAATCAACGGCTGCGACCTGGTAGCAATATTGTTTGTAAACAGAAAGTCTGCGGTCCTCGGCATAAAAATCCCCAGTGAATTTGATGTACGAACCGTCGCGGTAAATTTTATATCCGAGTACCCAGTTGTCGTCCGTCGAGGGTGACCAGGAAAGAGCTATCTGGTTTCCGTCGTAGGCGACGGCCTGCAGATTTTCTGGCACAGTGGGTGGGGTCGAAACAGTGCCGTTATTGTTGCAAATGTAACAGCTGGAAGTAATCTCAGAGGTATCTAAAATCCCGCTTTTATCCGTATCCAAGCCTACGCTGATTTTATTCCCGCCGTATGTGCAGTTTGTCCCCGCTGACTCGCTTGTGATAGATACGAGGGCTGATAGGCCCGCCGTCCCGTTCGTACCATTGCAGACGTACTGCGTGCTCGTTACCTCCGAAGGGTCAAGAACACCGTTTGCGTTAACATCGATGCCAGCGTCAACCGAAATACCGCCGTTCGGGCACGTGCCGATTGGCGCTGTATTTCTGACCGCAGTGACCACTGAATGATTACCCGGCACGGTGTTCGCGCTCCCGCTGCCTCCGCCTCCACATCCTGCAAGTGCCAGCATTGATACCAAACCCAAAATCAGCAAACCGATTGATGCCTTCTTCATTGGTATAACCCCCATTTTCGATGATTTTTCTCGTGACCACAGACGTAAAACTGCCAATGAACGGATGAAGTATAACTTACAATTTTAACAATGTACACGAATAAATCGGGGCAATATGCTTACAGGAGTAGGGTTAATTTCAGGGTAATGGATCTCACATTGTGTAGAATAAAATTGTTTACGCCAAAGGGATTCAAAAGAATGTTCATTGTCAAGCTGCATGGCAATTCATTGGTTTAACTTGGCGTGGATTTTTGGAAAGATCAAAACGCTGGATGGTGCGGTCTGGACCAAAGCAATACTGAAGGATCAGCAAGCGACTGGTACGGTGCGTCTTCGGAGTGGATCAGCGAGGTAGGGCATACGCTGTATCATGCCCAGTTTCCTTTTTCGCGTTCCGTATATCCCGTTGGATATTGAGCAATGGTTGTCTCATACTGCACCGCCTATAAGCCCGTCCATAGTCGAGTGTCTCCCCTGCCAATAACGAATGTTCAGGGGCAAAATCCGAACATTTCATGTCGCAGGCTACTCGATGAAAAATATCGATAATCGGTTTTCGATAAAGTGCAATGAGCTTCAAGTCTGTTGTATTCAAAAAGAAATTCCAGATGGGCATCTTTGCCCACCTGGAATAGTGTAATGATTTGAACGGTTCCCAGAATGCTCATTCTGGGAACTCATACCTGCAAAGAACGCCGTAACGGGCCGTCCGGCGTTGGCAGGGTTACTTTCTGACTTTCATTTCTAGTAATGAGACTCGTTTAGACAGGTTGTTGAATTCTTCGTAGCTGACTTTTTGCCGCAGCTCTGACTTAATAATTGACAGGTCGTCTTTTATATCCTGGTACTGTTCTGCAATCAATCCGATCTGCGATTGCAGGTCTTCCTTTAGGATGCCCATGAAGTGCTGGTATTCTTTACGTTGATCGCCAAGTATTTCTTTCAGCTTGTTTTCGTTGATCTCCATGGTTTTCTCCAAATATTCCCGGAATGCTCTTTCCTGAGGACCCATGCCTACAATGCACCATACTATAGCGAATCTGAAATTATTGGTCAATCGAAAATCCTAAAATTTTGCCTGTGTACGTTTCTTTCACCGATGAGGAAGCGAGGTCCGGGGTGACGGTTTAAATCAATCAAATCAGTTCCCGCCGATCGACAACTCTCTCACGCGAAGCGACGGGCAATTGATCCTTCCGGTGAACCTGAGGTCACTGCCCACGGCATCGATGTTTTTCATAAGGTCGAGAATGTTGCCCGCGATCGTGATCTCGCGCACAGGATAGGCTTTTTCCCCGTTCTCGATCCAGAACCCGGTGGCGCCCACGGAGAAATCGCCCGATATGGGGTTGGCGGTATGGATGCCCATGACCTCGGTAACATAGAGACCGCTGCTGGTGGCGTTGATCAGTTCCTTCAGCGAGGAAGCGCCTGGTTGGATATACAGGTTCGTCACACCGACCATGGGCATGCCTTTAAATCCGCCGCGCATGCCGTTCCCGGTAGAGACCGTTTTGTCCTTGTTTGCAGAATAGGTGTTATAGAGGAACAGATTGAGCCTGCCCTTGTCGATGATCGTTTTTTTCTTCGTCGGCACGCACTCATCATCGGACGGTGCGGTGCCGAGACCGCCTTCGAGCAGGCCATCGTCGTACACCGTGATGAGCGGTGAAACGACCTCTTGCCCCAGTTTCCCGATGAACAGGGATTTTTTCTTCTGCACGTTCTCCGCAGAAAAGCCGCTGGCCATGATCGACAGAAATTCCTCGGCCACCACGGCATCGAGGATCACCGGCGCTTTTACCGACGGAATGGTCTTCGCGCCGAGCAGATCGAGCGCCCTGCGCGCGGCACGCCGTCCCACCTCTTCGATCCCGAGCTTGCGGTAAAATCTGTTCACATCGAAGTCCGAACCGGCCTGCGACTCCCCCTTTTCCTCGGCAACCACTTCAATGCTCGACGAAGCCGCGGTGCCCTGGTACGACACCAGCGCTCCATGGGTATTGGCAATGAGCGTCTCTGACGACGAGAAGCTCGCCGACGCCTTGCGTATGCGTTTGATCCGCGGGTCGACGGCAAAAGCCTCACGTTCCAGAGCCATGACGCGGTCGATCTTCTCTTTTTCGGACAATTGCGGTATCTCGGGATCGAACATGGCCACCGACCGGTAGGGCATGGATGGCTTTTCAGGAATGGAGTGGAAAGGATCGGGTTCGGTCGTGCGGGCGTTCGTAACGGCAGATGCCGCAAGGGTCGTAAGAGCGCTGTCCGAAAGATCGGTCGTAAAAGCAAAGCCCATATGCCCGTTCACCAGCACGCGCAGGCCGGCGCCGATATCATGAGCGCGGTCGAAGGCATCGACCTTCTGTTCCTTTACTTCAATAGTTGTGGCGCGGTAGGAGCGGAAATAGATCTCAGCAGCATCAGCGTGACGGGACAAAGCAAGAGAAAGGACCTTCTCAGCGATCTGCGGGGTGATGACCATAATAAGTACCGTTGGAGCCCTTGTGCTCGAGGAATGCTCTTTGACCCGGCGTGATCCGGCATCACGGACCGCCGCAGCGCCGGGGCTATGAACGGCTAGTCGAAGTAGCTGGCCGACGCGGTATCGGACTCCCATACGGTGACGCTCGCCACTTCGAGATCGTCGCCGTTGATCTTCTTCGTCATGCTGTCGTAGATCCACTTGGCAAGGTTCTCTGACGAGGGATTGATCTGCGTGAACGGAAAGATATCGTTGAGGAATGTGTGCTCCAACTGGTCGAGCACCTCCCGCAAGGACTTTTTGAGATCGTGAAAATCGATGGCAAGGCCGATATCGTTCAGCCGTTCGGCCGTCACCGCGATCGTAACGCGCCAGTTATGGCCGTGCAATCTCTCACACTTCCCCTGGTAACCGCGCAACTGATGGGCGGCGGCGAATTTGGACTCTATCATAAGCTCGTACATGCCGGGGATAATAAGTGATATAGGGTTAAATGTCAATACCAAACAACCGGACCTGAGCCGCTCACCGGCGCCGCAGCACGAAATATTTCTTGCAAATAAACCTGAATTCAGATATCATTTTTTTAATGGAAGTGTTGAAAGAAGAGTCGCGGCAAACGATCGAACCTCAGTTCCTGTACCAGGCGAAAACAACCGGAGTCATGGTGCGTATCGGCCTGATGAACAAGACGGAACACGAAGGGATCATCCTCGATATCGGACGCTACGAACTGAATCTGAAAGAACAGAACAGAACAATAACCCTGCTGAAGCAGGAAATCTCCTTTGTGACCGCCCCCCATGCTCTCCTTCCCTCTCCGTCAGCAGATGCAGCACAGCAATCCGGTCTACAGACCGCTCAGGATTCTCCCGCAGGGCGGCCGAACATCCAGCAGGAATTCCTGGACAAAGCGATCTCCGAGAACCAGGTCCTTACCCTTTTCCTCATCAACGGCCTGCGGATCAAGGCGAACATCGAAGCCTACGATAATTTCACGGTCCTGCTCAATGAAGGGGGCCGGCAGCACCTCTATTACAAACACACGATCACCACGATCAACCGCTGAACACTATGGAAACGAATCTCCTCGATAGAATGCTGAGCTCCTACATGGCCGAACAGTCCTCCGTGACGGTCACGCTTCAGAACAAGATCAAGGTCTCGGGAAAGATCAAGGCCTTCGACAGCTATGTCATCATGATGGAAAAACCGAAGCGGGAGATCCTGTACCGGCATGCCGTAGCAAGCATCGCGCTGCACCAGCAGGAAGAGGTGAAGCATGCCCCGGCAGCGCCCAAGCCTGTTTCGGCCAGCAGGCCGTCGACCGTGAGAACGCCGGTCAGGTCGGCCAAACCTGCAGCACCGCAATCCCGCCCTCAACCCCGTCCCCAGCAACCGGCCGCAGCTGCCTCACCGGAGCAGAATATCAGCACCAGCATGAAAGAAGGGCTGCTCCGCTGGATGCAGGAACAAAAGGCGGCAAAATAGCATGAACCTCCGCACTGCGGCGCTGGCAACAGCCTCAGGCCTGTTGTTGGCGGCATCCTTTCCGACCATCCGGTTCCCCCTTCTCGCCTGGTTCGCCCTGGTTCCCCTGCTCATCGCGCTCAAAGGCAGCACGATCAGGAACGGCTTCTGGACCGGGGGTATCACCGGCCTGGTCTATTTTGCCGGCACCGTGCATTGGGTCACCAATTCCGTCCACTTCTACGGCGGCGTGCCGCTCGTACCGGCGTCGCTCATCACCCTCCTGCTCTGCCTCTATCTCGCGCTCTACCCTGCGCTGTTCGGCGCCGCCCTCATACCCATCAGGAAGAACCATCCGTCCCTGGCGTTCCTTGCGGCGCCAGCGCTCTGGACCGCACTGGAGCTCGCGCGAACTTACGTGTTCAGCGGGTTCCCCTGGTCCCTGCTCGGGTATACGCAGTATACGGAACTTCCCGTCATACAGGTTGCCGACATCACCGGCGTCTATGGGATCTCGTTCCTGATCGTGCTGGTGAACGCGGCCCTGGCCGAGCTGGTTTTTGACCGCAAACGGTTCATACCGCTGGTTGCAGCGGGATCGATCCTCGCGCTGGTACTTTCCTACGGCGTTCTGCAGCTTCGCAAGCCTGAAGCACAAGGCAGCTTCACGGTCTCGGTCATCCAGGGAAACATCGAACAGGACCAGAAATGGGACCCCGCCTACCAGAAGCAGGTCACCAGCGTTTACGAACGGCTGACGCAGAAGGCCGCGAAGCAGCATCCGGACCTGATCCTCTGGCCTGAGACCGCTACTCCTTTTTACTTTAACAGCCCGGGCGGGGCCGATCAGGAACAGACCGCCAACCTGGGGCGCTTCGTGAAGAAAAATCATATTCCGATCCTGTTCGGAAGCCCGACCTATGAGATCCTGCCCGGAAGGGTGGTCCACCTCAGAAATTCCGCATTCCTGCTGTCTCCGGAAGGCGCGGCCCTGGCCGAGTACCACAAGTTCCACCTCGTTCCCTTTGGCGAGTATGTTCCGCTCAAGAGCGTGCTTTTTTTCGTGGATAAAATGGTCCAGGCCATCGGAGACTTCCAGGCAGGCAGCGAATACACGGTCATGGCCGTTCCAATCCCGGGTCAACAGGACGTGAAGGTCAGCACGGTCATCTGCTACGAGATCATCTTTCCTGACCTGGTCAGGCGGTTCGTGGACAAAGGCGCCACAGTGATCACGACCATCACCAACGATGCATGGTTCGGCCGCACGGCCGCGCCCTACCAGCATTTTTCCATGGCCGTGCTCCGCGCCGTCGAAAACCGTGTACCAATTGCCCGCGCCGCCAATACTGGCATCTCGGGGTTCATTGACGCGAAAGGCAATATCCTGCAGACCTCGGGCATCTTTGTTGAAGCTGATCTCATGCAGACCCTGGCCCCGGGCGGAACAAAGACCTTCTATACCCGTTATGGGGATATCTTTTCCTACCTCTGCATAATCTTTGTATTGATCCTGATCGCAAAACCGCCGAAGAAACAACCTGCCCGCACCTAACGTACCCGTCTTACGGTTCCCATTCCGCATTCCGAAATTAGATATCAGATGTTACAGACCGTTCTGAGGAATTCCGTGGATTTGAGCCGTTTGCCGAGGATATGAAAGGTGTGGTCCGAGAAGGTCCGGTCGAGCTCCTGCATGATCGCGGCCGAAGGTTTGAGCCGGCAGATCTTATCCATGTCCATCCGGAGCGCCTGGTAGTAGAACCCGATCGCACCCGGCGAGATCCGCACCTGCGGATCGCCTGAAGAGACCATGCAGTCAGAGCAGATGACTCCGCCCTTCATGCTGTGAAAGACCATCTCCCCTGAGGATTGGCGACCGCAGGAAAGGCAGTGGTCAAGCTTGGGCTGATACCCCAGAAGCGACAGGAACCGGATCTCGAAGACACGGAGCAGAAAAACGGGGTCCTCGCCCCGATTCAGCAGCTGGAGCACATGGGCAAGCAGGAGAAACGCGGCGGCGTTGCGTTCACCCGGCGGGGCCAGCTCCCGCACCAGTTCCAGGATGACCGCCCCGACCGCGGCGCGCTGCAGGTCGCCGCAGATCGCGGACGCCTGGGTAAGGATGTCGGCGGACTCGATGCGCACAAGGTCCTGGTGCTCCCGTTCATGGAGGTGGAGCCGGCAATAGGTGAACGATTCGAGCCCTGCGCCGAAACGCCGGAAAGACTTGCGGGCGTTCTTGGCAACGCCCTTCTGCATCCCCCGGTCAAGGGAGAAGAACGTGACCAGTTTGTCGGCCTCGCCCAGGTTCATGCTGCTGATAATGATGGCTTCGGTTTTGGATCTCATGGCCCACCCGCATAAAAGATGCGGGCATTATACACTGGCGAGGGGAAGGAAATAAAGAAGGAATAAGAGGGCAGCCAGGCATCACTCAACTATTTTCGTCACGACCTCCCTCACTGCTGATCGACCGTGGTCGTCCACGGCGCGAACCACGAACCTCCCCGTTTTAGGAGTCCAGAAAAACGTCTTGCCGCTGTCCGAACTGCCGAGATATTCCTCGCTCACAAACCAGTGAATCGTCTTTGTATCCGCGTCGGTGACAGCCATCAACGGCACGCGCTCTTCTTTAAGCGACCCCGCCCGGAGGCTGTACACAACCCCGACCCGTGGAGAGGTGATCTGCGGTCCCGATCCTCTGGTAGACAGTTCTTCCTTGTTGCATCCTGCTTCGTAAGGCGGCGGCATGCGGCGCGGGATACCGGCCTGTTGGAAGATCGCGATAAGATCGGATTGCCAGAACTCATACACTTCGGATCTTGTCCCGGGTCCATTGTCAATGCAGGCGCGGAGGCCTGTGCGATTATTGATGGATATCCTACGGTGAACGTCGCATTTCGCAATGGGTGATTTCCCGGGAATGAACCAGGTCGATACCCGCTGCTTGCAATCAGGTCCCGGCAGTCCGCCTGAAAGGGAGCAGACCTCGACCTTGGTCAGGTCCAGGTCCGCGAGTCCCTTGCCGCGCAACTCACCAATCTCGGAGTCCTCGGATTTGAGTGAATCGATGATCTCGAAAAAAAGCGGAGCAGCCGCCTCCCGGCCGATGAAGGAGGGGTTGCCCTCCCCGTCGAAGTTCCCGATCCAGACTGCCAGCACGTAAGGCCCGACGACCCCCACGGACCATGCGTCGCGGAACCCGAAGGAGGTACCGGTCTTCCATGAAACAGGCAAATGGTCCCGGATCCAGTCCGTGCGAAATCCCTGAAGCGGATTGGGATTAGCGGAAAGAATGTCGAGCACCAGGTAACTCGCCTCTTTGCTTAAGAGCCGCGTCCCCTCTTCTTCTCTTTGGGACTTAAGGAACTTGAGCTGTTTCAACTCACCACCGTTTTCAAGCATGGCATAGAGCTGCACCAGCTCTTCCATTGAAACCTCTGCGCTCCCGAGGGCCAGGGACATGCCGTAAAAAGACTCCTCGCGCATGCGCGTGATCCCGGCCTTGAGCAGAAACCCGTGCAGCCCCGGCGGAGCGAGACGCGATGCAATATCGACAGCCGGCACGTTCCTGCTCTTCACCAGCGCGTCTTTCGCCTTGATCGGTCCTGCGAACTCGTTGTCGAAATTCTCAGGATTGTAGGACCCGAAGCTCATGGGCGCGTCTTTCAGCATGGTCAGAGGATGGATAAGTCCCTGATCGATCCCGAGACCGTAGATGAACGGTTTAAGAGCCGAGCCCGGAGACCGCTTTGCACGAGCTCCGTTCACCTGTCCGTCGATCTTTTTATCAAAAAAATCAGCAGAACCGATCAGCGATTTAACCTCAAGAGTCCGATGGTCCACAAGGAGAACCACGGCATTATTGATCCCCTTCTGCCGGTTTGCCTCGACATAGCTTTTGACATGCCGTTCGATCAGCATTTGGAGCCTGAGATCGAGCGTGGTGTTCAGCAACGGATCAAAGGGGTCAAGCTCACGCACTTCGTTCGCGAAATGCGGGGCCAGGAACGGCAGGTCTGACGGACGTTTGAGCACGATAGGCAGGTCCACGAAAGACTTCTGATCCTTATCTATTGGATATTTACTTACCCATTTGGCTAAAAGTACCTTACGCGCCTGTTCGAGGCTCTGGTACGCAGGCATGCCGTCCTCTCCCCTATTCCCCATCCGCTTGGCCGGGCTTTGCGGAATAACGCTCAAGGTGAGCGCGTCGGTGAGCGTGAGCTTGTCGGCGTTCTTATGGAAGTAGATGAGGCTCGCAGCGCCGGCGCCCTCGATGTTCAGGCCATAGGGTACGAGGTTGAGGTAGGCTTCGAGGATGTCGTTTTTGGAATAGAGAAGCTCAAGCCAGAATGCGGCCAGGATTTGCGTTGTTTTGCCGGTGATCGTGCGAGAGTTGATATCGTATTTAATACGGGCAAGCTGCATCGTGATCGTGGACCCGCCGATCTTCCGGTCCTTCTTTATGTAGGTATGCCATATCGCGCGGCCAAGTGACGCCGGGCTCACCCCCGGATGAAACCGGAACCACTTGTCCTCGTGCAGAAGCGTGGCCTTGACCAGGACCGGAGAGATTGCTTTCAGCGGCAGCCATAGGCGATACTTATCGTCCCGCGAGAGCGTTAAGCGAATGAGCTTCCCGCTTCGGTCGTAGATCGCCTGGGAGAAGCTGACGTCGGATTTGAGGGAGGGGGAAAGAAGACGGAAAAGAAGAAAAACAATGAGCAGAGGAACTGCTATACGGACGAATCGCATCATGATATGTCCCATACGATTCGCTTCATTTCCAGACATCCTCGTTGATTTTCTCAAACATACGAGTGTTCTTGCGGAATTCCTTAGCCTCTTCATTGCTCCAGGTGCCGGCAAGATGGTCAAGATCATGGTAAAGGATTCTCTTCTTCTTTACCGGGGATGTCGCCTTCACCGTCCGTTCAAGAAGAGAAATAATCGCCTTGTTCATGCTCACGCCCTTGCGATGCGCCTCTTTCTGAATCGCCTTCTTTACTTCTTCAGGGATGTTCCGGATGGTAATCTGCTTCATGATTTTCATCTCCATGCGAGAAAAGAGACCCGCCCCGATTGAACTTCACTCAGGGTAGACCAGCAAACCGAGACTTCTGAAATCCCTGTCAAAGGTCAGGCAGGGCATGGCATCGAGCAGCTGAGTGATAAGCACGAAAGAGAGAGCGTCGCAATAGGAAAGTTTTTTGTCTTTTGAAAGCTTTTTGAATACTTCGATTGCCGCCGCCCGGACTGAATCTTCATATCGCACGACTGCAAGGGTCGGTTTGATCACATCGAGAAACTGGATTGCGGCCTTATAACTTGCCCGATAACGAAGAAGGGTGACGGTTTCGCTGACAACATCCCACGTGGTATGGAGCGTGATTGACTGCTCCTGACACTCCTCAAGTATTTCCCCCGCCCTGTCATAGTTCGTGTCCCCGTGGTAGAGCGCGGCAAAAAAGAATGACGTATCACAAAATGCCCTTCCATGGGGAAAGTTCACGATTGGTCCTCGGCAACGTAGAGATGACTCTTGATATTTTCCGAAATTGGGTATTTTTTCGATTTACTTTTTTTGCGGCTCCGTTTCCTCAGCGCGAGAAGCTGCGCTGCGGCTTCTCCCGGTTTGACCCTGGGCGAGGTTTTGATCTCCGCAACGACTTCGTTATGCACCGTCACCTGATATACCGTATCGGGTGACTCCCTCAGCTTCTTTATGATCCCCGGCAAATTTTTACGGGCTTCAGAAATGGAAATGACCGTCTTCATGATCGGATCCCTCGGGCAAGCTTATAGTGTACAAATTGTACAATTAGTCTACCATAGTGCGGAATAGTTGTCATCTGGAGATTGCGGATTAAAGTGAGATTCCACGCCTCCACCCGGCTCCTTTTGAAGTCCCTCACCCCACCCTCAGCGGACGGACTTCCTTTTCCACAGGGATGAATTCCTTCACGTAATGCTTTGCGTGGTACACGGAATAGAGTTTTTCCAGCCCCAGGATGATCCCGAAGAAAATGAACTGGAACAGACCGTCGGCTTTTTCAGGAACGCCGGACAACATGTTTACGAGCCCCATGAGCACCATGAAGATCAAGAACGTCTCTGCCACGGCGTCGCCGGCTCCCAGGAACGGATGGTCGGTATAGAAGTAGCCTCCCCCGGGATAGATGATCGAAAGCTTCCTCGCCCGCGCTTCGTTCTTGAATTCCAGCCTGCAGGAGGAGCAGACGTAGACGCCCGCGGACAGTACCGCGTTGCACTTGGGGCAGAGATGGTGGCGATTACCGATGGCCGTGGGCTGCTGGCTTGCCAGCCGGAGTTCGGGCAGAATGGACTTGAGCTTGGCGCTCTCCTTCACATTCGAGAAAGTATCCTTTGACCCGTTCTTATATTTTACGGTAAACCTGCTCAGAAACCCGGAGGGCTTGATCTCCTCCACGTCGCCGTAGCGGACCTGGGCGATGGAATGCCGGGGCGAGAAGTCCTTCTTCGCGGGAAAGTGCAGGATCCGCCGGTTCGTCACCACCAGAGTACAGCGCTTAACGTAGTAGATCATCGAGCCCGTGGTAAGCTGCTCCATGGACGACATGGGCGAGCAGCCGCGCATGGCAAGCAGAACCTCCTCGTCCGGTTCGAGGAACTGCTTCAGGAGCGGGGCATAATCCTTCAGCATTTTGAGTTGCTGCTTCTTGATTTTCTCCTTGAAGTTTCCCTTCTTGTCGGAAAAAGCTGTTTTCTGGTTGATCGGTAGGCTGAAAGTTTCTGCCGCTGATGCCGTGGTGATCATGATGCCTCCTGGATAGGTGAGATAATTCTGACTTTATAGATTTCTACGGGTTGAGAACTCTAGATTCATGTCTGATGCCGGATGCCACTATATGTCCGCACCGCAACAGGTGCGACAACGTCACACTGTATCCTATTGTTTTTAAACTTCTGGAGTTATAAGCTTTAAAACCTGTCCCTCTCTTCTCCGACGCCTACGATGCAGCTCATTATTTACACTGTCATACAGGACTTCTTCTGGAAGCAAATCGGCAGCAAATTCAGGATCCTTTAATGCTATTTTGGGGTAATCTTGCTTTAAGCATTGAATAAACTCTGCGCGGAACTTCTGTTCGATATTCATGTCTTCTTTTTTTTCGGACTCTAAAATTCCGAACAACGTTATCAAAAGGCGAGTAATCGCCGGATAAAACCTTACCTCCGAGTCAAGATTCTCTCCAACCTTATTTTTTAGGTGCAATATTAAACGCCCACCGACCTCTATTTCTATTTTTGAACGCACGACTCCTATTTTGAACACTTTCAGCCAAATTGTGATTGCGTAAAACCTCATAGCATCATCATGCCTAAGTGCCATAGCGAGCTTTTCGTAGTATTCATAGATGCCGAAAGCAATTACACCATATATCGACTTGTCCCTTGACTGAACATACCCTTCCTCTTGAAAAGTATATTCCGGAATCTTTCCCTGATGTTTTCCGACAATGTCAATTATCTTACCAAGTCCGTAAGCTACAGCACCAATGATCTTAATTTCGACAGAATTATCTAAATCTTGTTTCTCTATGTGTCGAATATGCCAAGCCTGCGTCTGAACTATAGTCGTTAAGTGATCCAAACCAACTGATAAAGATGCTGTGTCTAGATATTTTTGCTCCACAAAATAGGCTTCGAAAGCTGTCTCAAAACAATCACAATATTTCGCAACCTGCCAGTCAGTCACAGTACTTTTATAATATGAATTCCATGCTTCCAGGGGGCGGTACCTGCTGTTGACAAATTGCCAGTTGCCGAAAACTGCATACCTAAATTGATTATAAAAACCTAAACCGGAATATTTTTCTTCCCGCATCAATATTGAATCAGGATTTGTAAGTGCCTGATGGATCATTTGTTGCGATAAGGCATAACCTCCACTGTTATAGTAATAATTTATTTTAAGCTGGTGAATTATTTCTATTGCAGTGCCTGGAGATTTACATGCTATATTTTTACACAATATTTTATCCGACCACAGGTCTAAAATTTCAAAGGCAATTTTCGTTGACTGGCGCACCGAATATTCCGTACCTCTTGCCTTTGAAATTTTCGCATCACCGTCATAATACAGTCTGCACTCTTCAAACAGTGGCTTGATGCTGTCTCTTATTTCGTCGGCAAGTTCTCGTAAATCATCGTCATTACCTCTTGCAATAATGACACCGGACGCAAGCAAAAATGCTTCTGAATTACGCCGGTTAAAGACGGGCTTATGAAAGCTTTTGTAAATGAGTATGGCTGAAAGGATAACAAATAAGGCGCCTGCGAGAAATTCCCAAAACACAGGATACCCTATAAGAGGTGGTGCTTGGCCAGGGACAAAGGGGAGTATCATCGCGACAAAAACAAATAAAATAGCAACGCCGAACATTAGGAAGATAATTACTTTGTTAATTCTGCCAGCCTTAAATCGGAAAATGACAATTGGTTTTGTGATGAGTTGCGAAAAAGCTAAGAACAGCGCTAAGACGGATACAAGTTGACCAATATTGAAATAGACTCTGGGGTTTGCAGGATCATAATCGCAATTCCCAAGGATTTGTAAGCCCAAGCACACGGAATCGTAAGTCACGTCTCTATACCTCTATTGATTCGACAGAGTATCTACCACGTCACACTGAATACCGTCTATTCTCGATAAAGTCAGTTGATGCAGTATGAACTTACGGATTTACCTTGTCAAATAGAATGTCCTTTGGCCTAGCCAGTCCCTCGTCCGTCTTCTATCTTTTTCTTGAACTAACATCTGCGTTGCCTCTTACGTTGCGTTGCACGCCCTGCGGCAGGCTGCATGGGTGGCCATCAAGGAAATCTGTTCTCCGCCGACGCCATGAATAAACAAAAACATATCAACTCACCAGCCCCAACAGCACTGCGCCGCCGAAAGACCAGAGTAAAACGGCCATTGCTCTCATGAGCGGTTTCTTCTGCGTCCAGGGAGCGGCGATACGCATACGCTCGCGCATTTGGGGTGTCCCGGGAAACGAGTCGGTGGTGATCATCCAAGCCACGCAGCCTGCAGCGATCAATGGAATGCTCTCGATCCAGTGCATTATTGCCTCCTTTGTTCTTCGAACAGACGTGCGACGTTTCTCTCCGTGCACAGCCACGTCTGTCTCGCATTTGTAAATTTATGGCTCAAGTGTTCATCCCTTGATGTGGTACCGGTAAATGCACCCTTTCACGCGAACGAAAGCCGGATCACCAATCTCGATGATGATATTGACCCCCGGTTTTGCCAGAAAGTAACCGTCCTCCTCAACAAAACGATTCTTTACCGGTATGAAAACACCCTGTTGGGTAATCCTCATTTTTTCTTTTTCAACGTGGAACGTTTCTTCAATGTCAGAAGCAATTTGCCGAAGTCCTGCTTTGCAAATGCCGTCTCGGCGAGCGGGCAAAGCAGGTCAACCCCTATCGAGGACTCATCGATTCTGTTTGAGCAAGACGCTATCAGTATAGCGAACAGCACAATGATAGTTGCTGTCAATTTTAGAGTCATTTCAACGAATGCACCGGTCCCGGAGATAACGGTTTCATGGCAACGGAAATGCCATCAGAAAATCAAAACAGGCCAATAAAACCTTTTAAAGTGCCTCAAATGATCGGTCAAAACATGTTGTTCGACCGGTTCCAGCCAGCCGTACTCTTCGCCTTGTAAACCTTCTCTATTCTTAGAGATAACGATACCGGACTCAAATTCTATTTTCCCGTCTTTCACAAAGTAAATGGCGCTCGATATCGTGGCAACATCGCCAGAGGTATAGGTAAAATTCCAATTTTTCTTCATGCTATCGAATAACTCGACGTCTTCGGATTTGAAGCATGATATTTTTTTGAACACCGGACTCAAATCACTATAATCTTCAGGAAGGATGACCAGATAAGCGACCCATTTCCCTTTGCCGAAATCCAGTCGTTGTAATGGACTGACAATTTGGGCTTTTATCATCCCCGGATGCACCTGCGATTTATATTTGGAGAGTGGAATGACCAACGTTGTTATGCCGCTCGCGAGGGACAGTCCATACAGCAAAAACACGAGGCCAAGTAATCCGAAAATAATTTTCTTCCTCATATCACTCCGTCACCGGCATTCTAATGCAGAAGCTCCATCAGGACCGTTCCGCCGAAGAGCCAAGGGAATCATGGGGGACATACGCAACGTGCATTTGCTAATCCCATCTCCCCTTCGTCCTTACCCTCTCTACAACAACCTCGACCCTCTTGATCTCCTCCAGCTTTGCCGGTGTCTCAGCCACAATCCGAAACCGTTTTGCCTCACGCGCCGACAGCCAGGAGCTATCCATACTTTGCATAAAACTGTCGATGATCTTATTATCCTGACCAAATAGATTCACCCGGAGACAGGTCTGTCCGGCATCCACGGCGGACGCATTCGCGACTTCGCCGTACACGAATATCCGGTCACTTTTGGGAGTGCTCCCGAACCGGTAGGATACATTCGCAATCGACAGCGACGCTTTGTCTATTTCGGTACGTTCCATTGGTTTGATAACGGCCCGTGACGTCCAGATCGTTCCCACGAGAATGAGCAGGAGCGGTACAAAAATCACCACCCACATCCGCGGGTCTTTCTGGTCCGAGATCTATCCCTGCATCCCTTGGCAATGCTGACAGCGACGCGCATCTTTATGTATGGGCTGTTTGCAGTGACGGCATTCCTTCGTTTCCATCAAAAACCTCCTTTGTCCACCTCAGCGACCTTCCTTTGCTATTTTCCGTGCGACAACCTTCTTTACGAATACCCGTTCATCTCCGGTGCCAATCTTCCTGCCTGCGGCTATGCCGCCAAGGCATAGAAGTGATTTGGCTTTTCTGAGCTTCTCATACCCTTCCTCAAAACCTTTGGCAAACGTTGCGTCACTTTTCTTTCTATCACTGATATATTTCCCGAGATCAGTTTTTTTCATAGATCACCCTTGAAAAGAAAAAGCCGGTTAAAAATGAATTGCTTCACTTCAAACCGGCGTCGTACTATTCCTTCCAGTACTTATCCTGCAGTCACGCATATAGTAAGCGCCACTCTCTCAGCATTGAAATGGCCAGGCTTAGCAAGCCTCGGCGAAATCGAAAACAGGCACTTCCATTTTTCTAACTGGCTTGAATTTGTCCTTTGCGAATTTCAGCAACTCATCGGCAACCGAAGGAGAATACGTCTTCTCTCCGCAACGCCCGCAAACCTCCGCAGGTACATGCTCAACGAGAAAGAATTTATCGTCCTCTTCGTAACTGAAGGTCACGGTCGTTCTCATTGTGTCTCCACCGCAAAAAACACACTTCATAGCTTTTCCCTCCTCACGCGACAATCAATCCATTCGGCCTTCTCCGGTCCGTAAGTCGTAATAATGACGACCGACGGAGGCAGCGAAAGCTGAACATGAAGGTCTCTTCCTGACTTCGTCTTACCATACACAAGACAACTCGGAGAATATTTATCATCAGGATATTCTTCGATGACTTCGCCCGTCGAAACAGCCTCCTCGATCTCACGACGATCGATGGACCGCTTGATCATCTGCTTTACGGCATGATCGGAATAGCGATATTCGCCTGTCTGTATTTTAACTCTAATCCCGGTAAGTTCCATCAATTTATGATTTCAATAAAGTTTCGTTTCTTTTCCCTTAACGTCATCAAAGGTTCTACCCTTACTTCAGGTTATTACAAATACCCTGAAAAGGCAAGATAAAACACCTTTTGGATGGCTCGGACCCCTCACCCCGGCCCTCTCCCACAATGGGGAGAGGGTGAAGTCAAGATCACTTTCCTTTCGGTTCTTGTTTGTCTTCCTTCTTCTGCTCCTCAACAACCATCACCCCCGGCAAGGTCCTCGCCCGCACCGTCCTGTCATACATAGACTCGGCAAACGCCGGCGGGATCACATACTTGCCTTTGTTCGTCGCCTTGATGCGGTACACAAACTCCTGGGCAGAGTCGCCCACACTGCCGAAGAGCACGACCCGGTCTTCCCGGATATCAACGAAGTCCGGTTGCCAGGTGGACGCATCTGTGCCAATGGGAGAATCCCAATGTTTCCGGGACTCCTGCTCCCCGGACTGCTCTTCTCCGCCATCGCCATCGCCTTCGCCTTCCTCGTGACTCTGTTCCTGAACCTGTGCGGGCTTTGATACAGGCCGTGATTTCTCGATCACAACGTCAAACCCGCCTGGCAGAAGGTCTACGATCGCTACGTTGCTGTGGTAGCCGGACTTGACTGAGCGCATCTTGAAGTGAACCTCTATCTCCGAACCGAGTGCTGTTGACGTGATCACGTTTCCTTTAAGGTCACGGTACTCGCGCTGGACCTCGATACCGTCCTTGATCTCCTTTTGGGGCAGGGACTTATCGAAACCAGCCATCGTGACTTGATAGAATGTGGGAAAGCCGCTCTTGCTCTCGATCCGTACCTTCTTTGCTTCATTCGAGAAGCCTACCTTGGGGAAGAGCCCCTTCGGCAAGGCGAGGTCTTTCATTCCTTTTTCAAGGATCTCCCTGATCCTGATTTCGGCAACGGCCTTCTCGCCCACGGCTTCAGCATAGGAGTCCATGGCAAGGATCGTATAAGCCGACGTTATGGTATTGAAGCTGTTGTTCGATATCCCGTTTACGATACACTCCATGCACAGGATGTCCCCTTCCGAGAACTTCTTGAATTGCTCGGGGAAATGCTTGCCCAGGATATACAAATGCTGTGAATCACGGGCCAGGCTGTCGTAAAAATTGTCATAATCCGGGTCAACGAGCTGGCCCATTTTCATGCCCGAGATGAGATCCTCGGCCTTTGAATCCAGTTTGAGCAATTTATAGGTCGCAGCAAGATAGGTCGCCGTAAGGTCCTTCTTCCACTTTTTCGTTTCCTTGGCCTTATCAAGCTGTTCACGCATGGCATTCACATAGTCCGTGGTAACAATGCCGTTCCTGGTCAGGAGATAGACCGCGTATGCGCTGGTGCGCGCCTTGGCAAGGGAATCAATCCCGGTCATGCCCTTTCTGCCTAGATAAGCAAGATAGGCGAGCCCGCGATCCATAAGTTCCTGAGGTACGCTAAAGCCCCGCTCCTTGGCTTCAGTAAGAAAGTGCATGGCATAGATGCTTGCGTACTCCGAGACATGAGAGTTCGCAGCCCAAAACCCGAAAGCGCCATCGGCGTTCTGGCGTGACCGGAGGACGCTGATCGTCTTCTCCAGATTATCCCCCGCCTTCTTGTGCGTATAACCGAACTCCGGCCGGTTCTTGAGCACAATTGCCGGGAATGCCATGCTCACCAGCTGCTCCGTGCACAGATAAGGGAACTTCTCCAGATAGGCCACGAGGCCATGGGCCAGGCTAAGCGGTATGGGCGACGCAGTGGCGTCCAGGGTCCGGAACTCGGGATGCATGGCCCGTTTCACTTCTACATCAGCTTTTCCGGATTTGAAAGACCCGCTCTTTACATCCGTCATGTACGGCACCGGCGGTCTGACACTTGTCTCGATGGAATAGGCGGTCTTCTTACCGCCAAGTGATGCGGTAAAGGTGAAGCTCGCCGACCCCAGAATCTCTTTCGTTTTGACCTTGAAAGATGCGCTTTCCTCCCTGCCTTCCGCTATCTTCAGGGAACGCTGTCCCTTGTCCAATATCTCCAGATGTTCCGATGTCGAAAGGTCGAGGGTGACTGACGCGTCCTTACCGGACCCCTCTACATTATTTGCAACACTAACGGTAACAATGAACTCGTCACCCGGCGCCACGAAGGTCGGCACATTCGGACTCAGCACAAAATGGCCGCGCACAGCGGCCCTCTTCTGGTTTGCGCCGATCGCGTCGGGAGTCACGGCCACTGCCATGACCCGGATCGTGCCGTTGAAGTAATCGGGCACCCGGTAGATCAGCTCCCTGGTCGATGTGTCGATATTCACGATGCCCGACCAGTAGACCACGGGCTTGTCGCGTTTGCGCTTAAAGGGGTTCAGGTTCTGGCCGAGAGCCTTGCCTGCTTCGTCACCGCCTGCAGCCGAGAGCATGCGTACGATCGAGTTCTCCGGCATGATGAGATCCAGGATCTGGGCCGTCTGCACTTCCAGAGCCCGCTTACGGAAAAAGTGCTCAAGGGGGTCAGGCGTCGTGTAATGGGCCACCTGGAGGATGCCCTCGTCCACGGCATAAACCACGGCCTTGCCAGTCTTGTTCCCTTTGTAGCGTATTTTAAAGGGTTCCCCAGGCCGTGCGAGCTCGGGCGTATCGATGTCGATCTTGATTGTCCTTCTCTCGCGGCTTACCGAGAAGGGCATCACGCCGTAGCTTAAAGGGCTCATGAAAATTTCCCTGGAATCCAGGCCCCGGACAAAGGAGACGTTCACGTACCCGTTCCCTTCGAAATTGACGGGAACGCGTATCTTCTGGATGGAGTTCGTCGCAGTCGTTGTAAACCACTTGGTCGCGTATACCCGGTCCCGCTCGATGGTGATAAGCCCGGCTCCGGTGTAGGGGGCGCGGATCTGAAGCTCGATCTCCTCGCCCGGCGCGTAGTCCGACTTGTTCAGCTTGATCAAAAGCTCGGCGTTCTTCTCCAGGCTTCGGGTGAGGTTCCCCATGCCGGCAACACTGAAGGACACACGGCTGAGCTCTGTTTTTTTATCATCCCGCACGATCAGGAGAAAATCTCCTGGATTGGCGGTCGGCAGCCGGAACTTCGTGCCTTGCTCGGAAAGCGACAGGTCCGTTGTACTGACCGGTATTTCCTTCTTAAGGGACTGATATTTATAAACGCCGCTCGACTGCTTGGTCAGGACCGAGACATACCGTTCTTCGATGACCTGTGCTTTAAGAGCCTTAACCCCGATCTTCTTGAGCGACGGGTCGATCGCGATCAAATCCACGGTCCTGCTGCTGCCCTTGTGGATGTAGGTGAGGTCGCCGTCGGGCTTGTAGCCCACGAGATAGGAGAGCGGCGATACGAGGACCGTGCTCGTCGAGCCGACGCTCCGGCCTCCTTCGAGCTCGTAGCCTTCAGCCGCAAAAGTCAGGCGATAGGTGGCTTTGTCAAAACGTCCCAGGTTGAGGTCGATTTCAGCGTCGCCCTTTTCGTTCGTGACCGCATCGGGCAGGGGCTCGACAAAGCTTGTTTCCGCTTTTGCCGGATCGAAGAAGATATAGTCTTGGTATTGTTTGAAGGCCGGCGAAGACGGCGCGAGCGTCACCTCGGCCGCAACGCGGTGATTGACCGCAGGAGTGCCGTAAAGGTTCATGAGGTTAACCATGCCCTTGAGGCCTGTTGGCGAGACCCAGCTTTCCTTTCGATCCTGGGAAAGTTTCGTCGAAATTTTCAAACGATCAGGCAGGAACTCCTCCACGCGCACCGATGCCGATCCAAGGAGCGTTCCCCGTTTTTTATCCTTCACAATGTAGAGGTTTGTCGTGTACCTTCCCGTTGGGGACGTGTCCTCGGTCTGGTATTTGACCTCCTCGAATCCCGAGGCTGTAAGGCTGATCTTCTGCCTCTTTACCTCCAGCCCCCGGGAGTCCATGATCGAAGCTTCAAGCGGGATGCCGGCGAGCTGTCGTCTCCAGTTCGCGGACTTGACGATGATGCCGACATGGAATTCGTCTCCGGGCCGGTAAATGCCCCGGTCCGAGAAGAGGTACGCATCAAGCCGGTCCGCAGCCCCCTCGGTCATCACGCCGCCGATATCGAACCGGGAGAAGTTGAGTTTTCGTTCGCTCCGTTCATAGGGCAGAAAAGAGATATCGCTCCCTTTCCGAACAAGATAGACCGTGGGAGCTTTTTCATGTTCGAAATCGGTCAGCTTCGGGAACTGCGCCCGACCTTCCGCATCGGTATCTGCACCGAATACGGGCACGCCGTTCTTCCCCAGGATGTCGACGCGGGCCCCGGAAACGGGGTGCCCGGTCTGGATGGACTGGACAAAAACATCGTGGGTCCCATCAGCACTATCTTTGACCAGTACTCCCAGGTCCGTGATCAGGATCAGGCGTTTGTCTCTTTTACCGGTGGTTTTCTTGTTCTTTGGGTCCCAGCTTTCCACCTTCAGGAAGAACATGCCCCGGTTCGTATACTTCTCGGTTTTAAGGTACCGGGAAAAGTCGAAGGTCGTATATTGGGCCTTGCCCTGTTCCCCCTGTCCTAAAACGCGGATCTCGGTAAAACGCTCAGAGATATTTTCCTCGTTGAAATCGTAGTTCTGAAATTCCGGACTCTTAATATCGCCCCGGGTTTGGGTCACGAGATGATTGATGTCATCGGGAACCACGCGGCCGATCACGAACCGGACAGCCTCGATGTCCCGGGCGAACACGGATATCCGTTTTTCGCCGTGCAGGCTCAGGATCGAGCCCTGGGCCATGATGCCCAGTTCCTGCGGGAAGTCGGGCACGCGCTGGATAGCATCAAACTCTTCCGCAAGCAGGTACCCACCGAAGGACTTGATGCCCTTATTCAGTTTTATATACAGGGAGCGGCCGGGAGGCACCGTATATTTGAAACTGTGAAGTTCCGAATATTCCCGGTCCCGCGGCAGGGGTTTCAGCTTGACCGATGTCGACTGTTCCAGGATCTCCGGTCCGATCTTGGAAGGGTCGGACCATTCAGACCACTGATAGTCCTTCTTTCCCTCCTGCTTCTGGATCGGCGGCAGGTCTTTCGGCAGGACGACAACGGAAAGGTTCTTTACGATCTCAGCTTCAGACACTCCCGCCGTGGTGGCCACCACGAGAACCTGCTCAGGCTCGTACCGCTCGTTCCGCACAAGGGACAGCTCGACTGAATCGATCCGGAGCAAAGTGAATTTGCCCGGTATCGGTACTGTTGTCTTAATGGGCTCGCCCGTACTCGGTCCGCCGCGTTCAGCACGCAGGCCTGAGTCGATGACGAGGGACATTGAGGTGTCCTTTTCGGGGATCTCCAGAGGCTTGGAATGGATGTATGCCTCGCCCTTGTACTTGTCATAGGACACGGTGAAGGGATAGCCTTTGCCGCCGATACCGAGGATCCCCGTCTTCTGGTCGACCCGCTCCAATTTGATGCGCTTCTCGAAATCGACGGAGTCCACGGGATGGGTGAACTTGATCGTGGTAATGACTTTCTTGATCTTCGGGTCCTCGGGGTCCTGATAAAACTCGGCGCTCACCTGCTCGGCCTCGAAGCGGGGCGTCCTGAAAGAGTAGGAGTACGTGGAAAGCTTGACATGGTCGGGAAAGAGTGACTTGTCCATGTGTACGGTGTATTCGGTGCCCGGCAGCCAGTCCGCTCTCGGCTTAAAGAGAAGCGCGTTGTCCTTTACGCACGTCCATTCACCTTCAATGACGGGTGATATGGAGATGCCCTGAGTCAGGGACTTGCCGATGAGATCGAGACGGGCGGCGGAACCGCTGAACAGAACACGAATTGGATCGGGTCTCAGGACGTCCTCAAGTTTGGTTAACTCAGGTGACGTACCGGAAACCTGGATAAGCCCCCTGCGGTGCGCTGCATACCACATGATCAGGACAAAGATGACGAAGACGGCCCCAAGAACGGTCCCGAGCCGTTTGAAGTTGATTCCACGCGGTTTTTCGCCGGCAGATACGGCCTCGCCAGCCTGTAATCGCGGCGTTTTTTTGATGAGTGAGCGGACAGCAGTGGTGATGCGAGTGCCAAGGGATTTTACATTCGATGTGAAGTTTTTGAGGAAATCGAACCACGGTGGAGGAGTCCAGGAAAAAGAACCAAAGAACTTTGAAAGGATGCCGAGCACTCCCTTGAACAACGCGCTGATTAGCTTCACAATCAACCTCCCCATGGTTTCAAGTATCCGACTAATACCCCGTTATTGAAAAATGCATGAAATCTTTCTGTTTCCCCGCGATCTCGCCGCCCCATTTGAAACCAGCCTGCTTGAACAGGGTGACGATACCGTTGTTCTTATCGAGCGTTCCTGGTACGCCGGGTTTCCATTCACCGCCACGGATCAGCCGGCACTGTGAGCCAAATTCAATGCAGTTATCGTAAAGCCCATTCAGTTCAGAGTTAATATCGATGGCCGTCCCGAAGGAGTGATTGCTGAATTCGGTGCGGTTACCGTTCCCGTCAACCGGACCGCGCGATTTGATCACGTGGTAGCCCACAATCGTATGGATCGGCGCGTTGTTGCTGATCATATCCCCCAGGATAGCGCGCACTTTTGGCGCCAGCTTGAAGCAAATAGAAAACGGTTGCAGCGGCGGAATGCTGATACGTTCCTGATCTTCGCTGCAGACCGTGCATCCCGTTGCGGGGTCCTGTTCATTCGCCGCAAGCTCTGCGTAGGAATGGTTGACCTTCTTTGTACCGATACTGCTTTTCTGATTCACGTTCCATACCTGCTTCTCATAGGTACACGCTGACGGCATCATGCGATCCTTTGCTTCAGCAATGCCTCCGTATGGAGACAATGAACCAATAACTATTACAAACGTGGTAAGAAAACGCATAATTCCCCGATATACATCGTCACAGTGCTTCTGAATTCAGGTCAATAAGAAAGGGATTTGCTTTTGGAGAGCTTACGATCAGATTATAATGAATTTACGCAATAAGATAAAGTAAATACATGGGGTAACGACGGGTATTGACAATGCGAAAAAAATTGCGGGCCACTACGGATCAGCACAAAAAAAAGACGAGGTAACCTACCCCGCCTTGGTATGTACGATGACTGTTCGTCTTATTCACGAACTTCACTTAGACTGCGGCCTTCTTCCTTCGGTGGTTCCACACATAGACCGCGATGATCGCGCAGCTCACGAGGACAACGCCGATAACGGCCTGGTGCGAGTACTGCATGATCAGCTCCTGGTTCGCGCCGATGAAGTAGCCGATATACGTCAGGACCGTCACCCAGATGCCTGCGCCGAGGAGGGTATAGAGCGAGAATTTCCAGTGGTTCATGCCGGCAAGGCCCGCAGGAAGGGAGATCAAATGGCGGACAACGGGAAGGAGTCTTCCGATAAAGGTCGAGACCTCGCCGTGTTCCTTAAAGAACGTCTCGACCTTCGCAAACTTCTCTTCGGTGATCCAGACATACTTGCCGTACTTGAGCAGCAGCGGCCTGCCGAGGTAATGAGCGGCAAAGTAGTTCGCGTACGCTCCAACGAGGCTTCCCATCGTGCCCATGAGGATCGCGATCCATATGTTCATCTGCCCCTGCTGGGCAAGATACCCCGCCGGAGGCATCACGAGCTCGCTGGGGATCGGAATGACCGAGCTTTCCATGGCCATGAGGAGAAAGATGCCGGGATACCCGAGGGTGCCGATCGTTATAAGCAGCCAATTCACAAGAGCATGCATGTTTGTCAGTCCCTTTTCTTAAAAATCCGAAATCCGCAATAGCATCATTCTTCCCCAATGATGCCAATGTTCTTCAACATCCGGTCGTCCTCGCGCCAGCCCTTTTTCACTTTCACCCAGAGCTGCAGGAAGATCTTGGCTCCCAGCAGTTTTTCCGCATCACGCCGGGCAAGCGTGCCGATCTGCTTCAGCATTGCCCCGCCCTTGCCGATCAGGATGCCCTTCTGTGAATCGCGCTCAACGTAAATAATGGCCGTGATCCGCGTGATCTCGGGTTCTTCCTTCATTTCCTCGATCACCACGGCGGTGGAGTACGGGATCTCGTCCTTGGTCAGCTCGAAGACCTTCTCCCTGATCATCTCGGCCACGACAAAGCGCTCGGGCTGGTCCGTAAGCTGGTCATCGGGGAAATATTTCGGTCCAACCGGCAGGCGCTTGAGAACATTATCCAACAGTTCGCCCAGGTCTTTTTTGAGCGCTGACACCGGGATGATCTCGGCGAATTTATAGAGCGTGCTGTATTCGGAGATGAGCGGCAGGAGCGCGTCCTTTTTGATGAGGTCCACCTTGTTGATCAGGAGGAATACGGGCGTTTTCACCTGGCTAAGGGTCTCGATAATGAACCGGTCCCCTCCCCCGGGCCTTTCCGTGGCCTCGACGAGCATCAGGATCACATCAACCTCGCTGTAGGTGGCAAGCGCAGTCTTGACCATGGCCTCGTTCATCTTGTGCATGGGTTTGTGGATGCCCGGAGTATCCATGAACACGAGCTGAGCATTCTGCTGGTTCACGATGCCGATGATCTTGTTCCGCGTGGTCTGGGGTTTATCGGAGGTAATGGCGATCTTTTCGCCAAGCAGGGCGTTTAAGAGCGTGGATTTGCCCACATTGGGCCGGCCGACGATGGAAATGAAGCCTGATCTGAAATTTTTATTGTCTGTCATGGGGGGTAGAATACCTGAAAAGAGCGCCCTGCGCAATAGAAAAGCCCGGTTCGTGCAGAAATGAGATGTGGAAAAGCCCATCCTTGTGGCTCGGATGCGACCCCATCGCACCTTCTAATTCGATTCGAGACTTACTGCCTGCTACCTATCGAACGATCAAAATCATTCCCATGAGGGGTTTTCCTACAAGTTCAACGCCGCCTAAAGGTACGGCGTTGTTAATCCTTATTGTTTCTTTTGCTCAGCGGGCTGCTGGTAATCGATTTTATCGCGCTGATACCAAGGGCCGTATGTCTCAAGACGATAGATGGTTGGTGCTTTACTCTTGTTTTCCAATTCCAACTTGCCATCGTGCAAACGAAAACTTGTCGATATCTTTTCTTTGTCGGTCCTGACGAGCACAAGTTGGCCGCCTTCAATTTGATAACAACCGCCAGATGAAGACATGGGCAATCGAAACTGAAAGAGATTTGTTGATGTATATCGCTCGTACGCAATAGCGCCGGTGTAATGTCGAGAGCGCCAAACACCGATGATTGATGGTTTTTCAGATGTAGGCACATCAGCACGTTCTTTACGGAATATTGCCCCGTCAGCTCCTTTTAATACAAAACTCAGATTATCAGAAGCAATCTCAGCAATATCCCCGTTATTGGATGACGTATCTTGGGGATCAATGATCACAAGCTTTCCATTCTCATAACGATATTTTGCATCAACAATAACACTAACTGCTTCTAAATATGAACCATCGTTCTTGAACTCAAATGTGTGGCCTATCCCGCCCTTTGATGTTCGTTCAGATTCCCAGAAGCCTACACCGGCTGGATTGGATGGTGCTGAGCAATTAAGCACTGCAGTTAAAAGAATAAGTTGAAGTGAAATCATATGCTCCTCTTTGGGGTTAACGGCTCGGCTGAGGGGCGTGATTTTAGCGACCCTCTCGAGCCGAATGGTTAGAATCATCAGCAGTGCTACACGCCGTTCTGTCGTTCCTTAATAGGTGAAATAGTTAATCTACGCGGTTCAGCAGCAAACAGTTCAATATCTATTAGATATCCAAGAACTTTCTTAGCCTCTTCTATTATTGAGCCATATTCTTCTGAAACATCTAAACGTTCCACATAACGGTATCGTTCGACGAAATCTCTGCAGACAAAATTGTGATATCTAGCCGCCCACTCATATTTTGCTTTTACCCCCGGACAACCATTGTATTCCTCCAACCCATTAACTACAGAATTCTTGTGGGCAGTAATCAAGTCAAAAAGGATTCCGCCATCAGGAAAGTCAAAGAACGCTTCATTAAGGTAGTTAAGGAAAATACTTCCATCAGAATCCTCTAATAGGTCATGATATTGTGGCGCAGTATAAACATCGGAGTAGAAACCGAGGTGTTTTCTGACAACTTCGATGGCAGAGGAATCAAGTGTAAGACGCGGCGGACCTCCGGTTTTATCGAGTGCTACAGCTTTTAAAAGAGCAACACCAAAAGCTATATCCTCATCCATGTAGTGATCGCCATAAGATAGTCCTCCTCGAAGGAAAAACCCCTCCATTGCTAATCCCGCCTGAAACTCTGAAAATATGCTCAATATATGACCCAACTCCGGTTCACCATGATCTATGTTGCGCATGTGAATAGGATATCCGACTACGATGTTGTCTGTAAAGACTTTTACAGAAAAACGCTGCTCGCCTTCAATGCCGATCGAGCGAGTTCGAACGCGCTCATACGCGTATGACAAGGCTTTTCTGAGTTTGACCAGAAAAAGCTCTCCTTCCCCCTTTTTTAGCGCCTCCTGACTCAACTGGCCGTAACCCAAAATGTCTGCATAGCAAACAAACGACGGGAGCATCTTGGTAGATTCTGATTTTAAGTATGGATTCATAGTCAGGAAGAACCACCCATCTAATGTTTCGATCTAATGATGAGTTCACACGCCGCGTGGCAGTCGGCGTGGAACGCATTGTTGGGCATTACTTTAAGTACGCTGTGATGAACTGAGCAGCATTCGCGCCAAGAATTTTTGAAACATCGTCGTTCAACCGAACGTTAAGGTCTGTAAGCGACAAGACTTCTACCAGCCCCACAGTCTGGAGTTCTTTGGCCCGGTATACGGCTTCGTCGTGGGAAACGCCGAGTTTGGTAGCAAGGTCGTTAACATAAATGCCATACTGATCAGTTTGGGCAACAATCTTTAGTAACGCCGCGTTCTTCAGGGAAATGCGGTCCAGTTGCCGTTTCAGGCTTTCTAAGGATTTCATCTCAGGCCATATTCCTACAGCACCCATAGGAGAAACTTGTAGTGAGTCAGCGACGGGAACCTCTCCCGTCGCTGCTCGTGTGAGAGCGGCTCGTTGTGGTGTCCAAATAACTGCCAGAATTAGAGCAGCCAAGGCCACGATTATAATGCTGAGAAAAATCTTTGGCATAGTAGAGAGAGTGGTAGCCCATGGTACAACTTTCTGAATTACCTCGATCATTCCCACCATTCGTATCCTCCCTGTTTTTTTCTCTATAGCACAATCGGCGATGGCATAACGACGAGTTGAGCCGCCATTGGCGGCTCGAACGATTAGGTTAGATCTCCTTTTCTCGTCCACTTTAGGATCTTTGCATCTACAAGGTCAAAGGTGGGCCAGTTGGGCGACTTAATTCTTCCAGTAACCATTGCGATGTCTCCAGACTTGAACAATTTGACATTGGGATAATCTTTTATTCTGATATCGAAGAATCCTCTTAACTTCTCATTACAAAAAATTATTTGCATACTTACTGATTGGCCACCTCTTTTTAAGGAAACCGTCCCAATCCTGCCTTCCCAAGTAATAATATATCCACTAAATGAGTTAAAATATTCGTCAAACTCCACTTCAGATAAATGGTCTTTTTTGTCGGCGATATCATTTGGAGCTATATTTAGAGAATCTCTTTCAGTGGATGGCGCGCTATCCAAATTACTATTCGTACTCGCTCTATCTTCTAGTAGTGCTGGACCGCTATTTATCCCAGCAGATTCTCTATTACGACGAAAAAGCTTAATAAAGGCTTTTCTCGGCGCTTCGAAAGCAAAAACGACTCCAAAAATTCCAAGAATCAATCCTACTGCTTCCACCATAATTTCACCCATTATCTAACCAGTGTTTATCTAGCCGTATCCGGCTAGGAAAGACCGATTTTTCGGTGTTTACCAGCCTGGCAATAACTGTGCCCGCAGTGTTCATATGAACGGGACTCTATCATTGACCATGCGCAAAGTCAACGGCTTATGCGAATTCCAATTCGACTATTCCAGAAAATTCATTATGGTATTTTAGAATCGAACAATCCGTCCATATGGCTTAGCTGATCAACAATTTCAAGCACGGATTTGGGTCGCCAGTTCTTTAATATACCGTTCCTGCGCTCGTCATGCCAGCCGGTTTCCCGGAAATGAACGGTATCTGTCCCCTATCGAGTAAGAACAGGATCCCGACGCTCGCTGACCTGCGCTGTCCTGTCTCTCAATAGCACCGACTAATTTCCATTTGACAATCTACTGCCATTATCTGTATTATCACGCTACTTATGACTCCTGAAAAAACCGACATCGCTGCCCTCCGTGACAAGATCGCGAAGCTGAAAAAAGACCTGAACGCAATCATCCTGGCGCACAACTACCAGCGGCCCGAAGTGCAGGACATCGCTGATATTACGGGAGACTCGCTCGAACTGTCCCGCGCTGCGGCAAAGACCGACCACCGCGTCATTGTTTTCTGCGGCGTGCATTTCATGGCTGAAAGCGCCTCGATCCTGTCGCCCGACAAGACCGTGCTGCTGCCGGAGATCACGGCCGGCTGCCCCATGGCGGACATGGTCACGGTCAAAGGCCCGCGCAAGACTCGGCGCGACTTCTACACCGACAAGCTCGGCATTGCCTTTGAATTCGCCGATGAGTTCACGCTCCTGGACATGAAAAAGAAGTATCCCGGCGTGCCGGTCGTGGCCTATGTGAACACCTCGGCCGCGGTCAAGGCCGAGAGCGACATCTGCTGCACCTCGTCCAACGTGGTCAAGGTCGTGGACTCGCTCAAGGAGGACACGGTCATCTGCATACCCGACCGGAACCTGTCGGCCTATGCGGCAAAAAGGACCAAAAAGAAAATCATCACCTGGGACGGGTTCTGCAACGTGCACCAGGGGCACCTTGACATGGAGGACGTGAATAAGGCGCGGCAAGCCCACCCCGATGCCGTGCTTGTGGTCCACCCCGAATGCCCTCCCGAGATCCAGGACATGGCCGACCAGATAGCCAGCACCTCGGGCATGCTCCGGTTCTGCAAGGAGTCGAACCACAAGGAATTCATCATCGGCACCGAGGAAGGCCTGCTCCACCGCCTCAGAAAAGAAAGTCCGGACAAGAAGTTCTACCTCGTCTCGAACGAGATGGTATGCCCCAACATGAAGCGGACGAAACTGGAGAGCGTGGCCGCGGCAATGGAAAAAATGCAGTACGTGATCAAGGTGCCGGAAGATATCCGCATTCCGGCCAAGCGGGCGCTGGACAGAATGCTGAAAATCCCTTAGAACAGTACACTCCTAACCAGGACAAAACGGAACTGCAGGGTGTCTCTCGCAAAGCTCGCAAAGGACGCCAAGAAAATCTTAAACCTCGACTTGTGTTTGGTTTAAATTCGAAAAAGATTTTGATTTAAGGTTCCCTTTGCGCTCTTTGCGACTTTGCGAGAGATAGCCTCGCCTTTTGTGTAGAATTTAATTCGTAAGCTCCGAACTCATCTTCCCAACTACGGACTACCATGCAAACAGCCATCCTCATACTTCTTGCCGCCGTTGTCCTCATCCTCCTCTGGCTGGTGCTCCAGTCCCGGACGAAGACCGCGGACCCGTCCATCGGCCTGATGCAGCAGGAAGTACAGTCCCTTCGCGGCCAGTTGACCGATGCCATGCTCAAGAACCAGGACTCGGTGAACCATCAGCTCGGCCAGATAAACCTTCAGGTGAATACGCAGCTCAACAACGTGGCCCAGCAGCTCCAGAAATCAACGGGCGACCTGAACAGCAGGCTGGACAATGCCGCGCGCGTGGTGCAGGAAGTGAGCAAGGGGCTCGGCAGCCTGAGCGAAGCCACGAAAAAGGTCTTTGACGTGGGCAAGGACATCGCGAGCCTGCAGGAGATCCTGCGCTCGCCCAAACTGCGCGGGGGGCTCGGCGAGCTGTTCCTGGGCGACCTGCTGGCGCAGATCTTCCCGCCCGCGCACTACACGCTGCAGCACCGGTTCAAGAGCGGCGAGGCCGTGGATGCCGTGATCCGGGTCGGCCAGAGCCTCGTGCCCGTGGACGCGAAATTCCCGCTGGAAAACTTCAAGCGCGTCGTCGAGACGGCGACCGAGGAAGAACGGAAGATCGCCAAGAAAAAGTTCATCGGCGATGTAAAGAAACATATCGACGCCATCTCCGGGAAATACATCCTGCCCGACGAAGGGACCTTCGATTTCGCGCTCATGTATATCCCTGCCGAGAATGTCTACTATGAGTTGATCATCAAGGACGAGGTCGTGGATACGGACAAGGCGCTCCTGAACTACGCCTTTGCCAAGCGGGTGATCCCGGTCTCGCCGAACAGCTTCTACGCCTACCTGCAGACCATCCTGCTCGGCCTCAAGGGGCTCCATATCGAGGCGCAGGCGCAGGACATCCTGAAAAACCTGGCCAGGCTTTCCGGAGATTTTAAAAAATTCCAGGATGAATTCCAGCTGGTAGGTAAACACCTGACCAATACGAAAACACGGTATGACGAAGCTGACAAACGGCTCGAAAAATTCAGTGACAAGCTCCAGTCCCTGAGCGGCGCCGAGCCTCATGAGGTCATTGAAGAGACAAAGAAGCTCCCGCTCTAAGCCATTTTCCAGACTTGAGCACCAACTCCCCCTTTTTTTCGTCTCTCCTTTTCCCAGCGGCATATTGGTATACTTTAGTCCTACTCTGCCGATCAAAGACAGCCATTCACTTTGCGTTCTGTTATGTGCAAGGCAGCGTTGAGTTAAAATACTCTTTTCCCGACGATCTATTGTGGACGAGAGAAGCTCATGATGGACTATCAAATTGGCTCAGGAGCCACGCACCGAAATCGAGCAGTCTGCAAACGCGATGATTTTCGAAAGCTTTTTTTACAACCACTACATGGCATTATTTTTGCTAATTAAATATCGGTCATCAGTGTGGCAAAAAGTGCAATGGTTCGGGACGAAGCAGTCACGCGAGTGTTTTTTGGATATGTTGAGTATGGAGAGGGAGGTGAAAATGAGGGTGAACCGAAAAGCGTGAGTATTTCTCAAAAAAGAAGGCATCATTAAAAACTCCAACAACACTGGCCTTTTTAACCGCCAGCCTCTTGATTTAAACCTGAAACCCAAAAAAGGAGGGTGGTATGAAACCGAGCAAGAGATTTCTATTGATAGTATGGATCTTTATTGTAACCGTCCTGCTCTCCGGCGTAGCTTTCGCCGGGGCAAGACCGTTGCCGGGCGGAACATTGGACCCGCTGTTGATCCCGAAATTCGTGACGCCGCTGGTGATACCTCCGGAAATGCCTGCGTCAACCAACCCAGATCCCGCATTCAGTGGAAAGTATTACGAAATAGCGGTCCGCCAGTTCCAGCAGCAGATCCTGCCACCGGGATTACCCGCGACGACCGTCTGGAGCTACGGATCGGTAAACCATCCCGGCACCTTCAATTATCCGTCTTTCACCATCGAGGCGACGGTGAACCAGCCCGTCAGGGTGAAGTGGATCAATGACCTGAAGGACGCAGCAGGGAACTACCTGCAGCACATTCTCCCCGTGGACCAGACGCTGCACTGGGCGAACCCCTCTCAGCAGCAGTGCATGGACGGCACATTCAGCACCGATTGCAGGACCGCCAATCCACTGCCTTACACGGGCCCGGTCCCGATCATCACGCATCTCCATGGCGCCCACGTGCAGCCTGACAGCGACGGCTATCCCGAGGCGTGGTATCTGCCGGCCGCTGGCAATATTCCCGCAGGATATGCAACGCGGGGTTCCAACTTCGACCAGATACCGGGCGCGCCTCTTATGGACGGAGCGGCGCTGTTCCAGTACCGGAACGACCAGCGCGCCACCACGCTCTGGTTCCATGATCATAGCCTGGGCATGACCCGGGCGAACGTGTACGCGGGCCCGGCAGGATTTTACCTGCTCAGGGGAGGGCCTGACGATGTCGCCTCAGGCATTCCGGGCGGACTGCCTGGACCTGCCCCCAGGATCGGAGACGCGCCGGGAACCAAATACTATGAGATCCCCATCGTGATCCAGGACCGTTCCTTCAACGCCGATGGTTCTCTCTTCTATGCGCCCTCGCGGGCCTTCTTTGACGGATATGCAGGTCCGTACGTAGCCGACCCCGTTTTCCCCAGCGACATAGCCCCGATCTGGAACCCGGAATTTTTCGGGAATACCATGGTAGTCAACGGGAATACCTGGCCCTACCTGAATGTAGAACCGAGAAAATACCGTTTCCGTTTCCTGAACGGCTCCGATTCGAGGTTCCTTGTCCTGAAGTTCGACGTTCCGGGCAATAAGCTGCCATTCACCCAGATCGGCAGCGAAGGAGGCTTCCTCCCTGCTCCGGTGGTCCTCGACCAGCTGCTTCTGGCGCTTGCGGAGAGGGCCGATGTGATCGTTGACTTCTCGGCTTTTGCGCCGGGTTCGGTAATCACCCTGCTGAACGTCGGTCCTGATTCTCCCTTTGGCGGGACGCCCATCCCGACGAAATTAAAGGCCGACCCGTCTACCACCGGACAGGTCATGCAGTTCAGGGTGGTCGCACCTTCAGCAGCCGATACCAGCGCGGTGCCGGTCCTTCCAGCCATCATCCCCATCGGCGCCCCGACAAACACGCGGATGGTAAGCCTCAACGAACTGGAGTCCACCCAGATCTGCGTTGATAAGAACTGGATCTACGTGCCCGGAGTGACCCCGCCGGCATGTAACGCGCATTCAGCGCCCCTCGCGCCGCTCGAGGCCCAGTTGGGTACGGTCGATCCCGTGACCGGTCTTGGTGTGCCTCTTCCCTGGATGGCCCCGATCACCGAAAATCCGGCACTCGGAGCGACTGAGATCTGGGAGATCCATAACTTCACGGTCGATGCGCATCCCATCCATGTCCACATGGTCATGTTCCAGGTCGTTGACCGCACGCCCATGGGCTCGCTGATCGGCGGCAATAAGACCCGCGGACCCGAACCTTGGGAGACGGGCTTCAAGGACACCGTGATCTCCTTGCCAGGCGAGATCACGAGGATCAAGGCAACGTACGATATCCCCGGTCTCTTCGTTTGGCACTGCCACATCCTCTCGCACGAAGACAACGAGATGATGAGACCTTACTGTGTCGGAGGCGGGTGCGCGCCGTAAACTGAATAAATTGAGGGCCGCCTTAAAAGCGGCCCTCAATTTTTACGCTCAAGTTAAATTTTTAATTATTAGATTATCTATATCAAGAAGTAAAATTTAGGAGGTAGCCATCATGAAGAAGCTTACGAGAAGGGAATTCATTAAACGGCTTTCCGTCGGCGCGGCGGGCGCAACATTCGGCTTATCGGCATCCTTATCCCTTGCCCAGATGATGGGCGGCGGAGGCGGAGGCATGGGAGGGGGCGGGAGCACGACCACAAGCATCATCAATCCGCCGCCGGGAGCGGCCTTCGCCGACCCCGTGGAGATGCGGAATTTCAGTACGGTGCCCGGCATCGTCGAGGTTGACCTGGAGGCAGCGCCGGCCTGGGTGAACGTCAACGGGACCATGGCGAACCTGCTCACGTACAACGGCTCCTATCCCGCGCCCACGATCCGGGTGAAAAAAGGCGACACCCTGAAGGTCCACTTCAAGAACTCCCTGCCTACGATGGGCGCGAACATTCTGGGCCACGAACGGGAGATGACCAATATCCATACGCACGGACTGCACGTGTCTCCCTCGGGGAACTCGGACAATATGATGGTCATGCTCATGTCGGGCGATACCTTTGACTACGAATACGACCTCTCGAAGCAGGATCCGGGTACGCTCAATTTCTACCATCCCCACACCCATGGTACGGTGGCGGAGCAGTACTGGGGCGGGATGGCCGGCGCTCTCCTGGTCGAGGACGATATCACCCCTCTTTCAGCGTATGAAACGCACTTGATGGTCATCAAGGACATAACCCTGAGCGGCAATGCGCCCGAGCCCTATACCTCGATGATGGATTACATGCACGGCAAGGAAGGCAATACCGTCATGATCAACGGCCAGGTGAACCCGGTGCTGAACATCAAACCGGGGCAGGTCCAGCGGTGGCGGGTCGTAAACGCCTGCAACGCACGGTTCCTGAAACTGAGCCTCGAGGGCCACACCATCCAGATCATCGGGACCGAGGGGGGGCTCCTCAACAAGCCTTATCCTGTCTCGTCCATCCTGCTTTCACCCGGCGAGCGGCTCGATATCCTCGTGAAAGCGAACCAGACGTCCAAGAGCTACCGGCTCCTCTCGCTTCCTTACAGCCGCCAGGGAAACACGGGCGGCCAGCAGGTGACGCTCATGACGCTCTCCTACAAGGGCGCGCGTACGAACGATGCCGTCCCGTCGGTCATCAACCCCGAGGCCGTGCGCATCAGCCCCATGATAGCCAAGACCGAGCGGCTTGTACTCTCCATGGGCCAGGGCAAAGGCTACATTAACGGCATATCCTTTACCATGGAGAATTACTTCGCGATCCACTCGCACCTCAACACCTACGAGGTCTGGGAAATCGTGAACCAGAGCGGCATGGACCACCCGTTCCACCAGCATGTGAACGGCTGCCAGGTGCTGTCCATCACCGGCGGTGACGCGTCCTACGCCTCGTTCCTGACGAATACGCCCGCATGGAAGGACGTCGTGATCGTGCCGAAATGGGGGAGCGTGAAGATCCTCGTCCCGGTCATGGACTATTCCGGTATGGCCATGTTCCACTGCCACATCATCGAGCACGAGGACATCGGCATGATGGGCGTCTGGGACATCATGGACGGGGGCATGCCGATGTAAGAATACTGAACATCCTTGCACGGCATTCAGCGGATTCGGTTCAAACCGGCGGGAGACTCTGACGAAGGTGACAATGGAATAGAATGATCCGACTTGTGCTTGAAGAAGTTATGAAAGCTTCGGGAAAAGGCATCCATGCCAGCTTTTTGCCCGGCCTTTATCTTCTGCTCCTCATCTTGGAAAGCAGCCTCAGGATTTCAATATAGAGCCAGATCAGCGTCACCATGAGGCCGAAGGCGGCATACCACTCCATGTATTTCGGCGCGCCCTGCGCGGCCCCGTTCTCGATGAAATCGAAATCGAGCACCAGGTTCAGCGCCGCGATGACCACCACGAAGAGGCTGAACCCGATACCGATGAGACCGCTCTCGTGAATATAGGGCATGCGTATGTTGAAGAAACCGAGCAGCATCGTAGCAAGATAGACCAGCGCTATCCCGCCGGTCGCGGCCACCACGCCGAGCTTGAAATTCTCGGTCGCCTTGATGAGCCCCGACCGGTAGGCGAACAAAAGTCCGAACAGCGTGCCAAAGGTGAGTCCCACGGCCTGGATCACGATGCCGGGGTAGCGCGCTTCCATAAGCGACGAGATGCCTCCCAGCACCAGCCCCTCCAGCAATGCGTAGAGCGGAGCGGTCACTGCCGCCCATTGTTTTTTAAAGACCGTCACCAGCGCAACAATAAAACCGCCGATAGCCCCGCCCAGTACCCAGATGCCCAGGGAGTCAGCAGCGGTAAAATACATCCGCCAGGTATATGCCGCGGTCAGGAGCACCAGCAGCAGAAGCACGCCGGACTTGTTCACGGTCCCCTGCACCGTCATGGAATCGCCGGCAAGGAACGCGCGCCCGTCTCCCCGGAACACATTGTCGTTCAGGGTAGGATTGGATGTTCTCATCATGGAACGAGTCTCCTTCGGTCTAGCCAGGTTGTTGAATCAACCGCGAATGAACGCTAATTCACGCTAATATTTTTTGTTTTTCTTAATTCGCGTTCATTCGCGTCCATTCGTGGTTTTCCCTCTTATAAAGACCGCCCTGTTATGAGTCCCTGCCTGCTGCATCGAGCGTCTCCGCCCTGCCCAGCACTACCTGGTTCTTTCCGGCCCGTTTTGCCGCGTAAAGTGCTTTGTCCGCTTCGACAACGAGCGCCCGTATGGTTTGTGCATTCGTCGGGCACGACGCCACGCCGATGCTCACGGTCATGTGTACCTTCGTTTCTCCTGCCGTAAATATCGTTTTCTCTATCAGCTCCCGAATTCTTTCGGCCACGAATTTTCCGGCTGCCGCGTCCGTTGCCGGCAGCAGCACCGAGAACTCTTCGCCTCCGTACCGGAAATCAAAATCCTGCTCCCGCGTGGAACGGACGATGCACCCCGCCAGGTCCCTCAATACCTGGTCCCCCGCCGGGTGGCCGTAGGTGTCGTTGATCTGCTTGAAGTTATCGGCGTCGATCATCAGGAGCGTCAGTTTCTCGCCATACTGTTCATAGAGTGCGAACTTCTTTTCGATCATGGCATGAAAATGCCGCTTCGAATACAGCCCGGTAAGTTCGTCGGTGATCGCTATACGGTACAGCGACGCGTTCTCGAAAGCAGCCGCCATATGAGCGCCCATGGCCTTGACGAGGTCCAGCCCGAGGTCATTGCTGATGCCGTCCTGTTTCCTGATGATGATGAGCGCCAGCCGGTTCGGTCCTTTTGCGATCGGCATGGACACTTCCTTTTTGTCCGAAGAGATCCTGAGGTCATCCTGACCGCCGCGCAGCCAGGCGAATACAATATCACGATCGGGGTCATCGTCAGGCGCCAAACCGCGTTCGATCGAAGCGGTGCTCTTTTTCCAGACAACGCCGCTGTATACGCGCGCCTCATGAGGAAGGATGATATGGATCTCATCGGCGTCGAACAGTTCGCTGATCGTGGCAACGACAGCGCGTTTCAGCTCTTCCATCTCGATGGTCTTGCTCAGCCGCTCCACCATCATGTACAGCATGGACAGCTCCGTTGACCGTACGAGGATCTCTTTGATGTACGTGTCGACCCCGCGTGAAAGCAGCTTCGACAAAAGCGGGACAAGAACGACAAGGCACAACCCTCCCGACAGCACGATCATGAGCTCAATATGGGTGATCAGGGCGTAGGTCGGCTGGATGGACCGGTCGATGATCAGTTTTCCGTTGATCCGGTCGGATGCGGCATGGCAGGCATGGCAGGGTTTGTCGTTATGGATGATCTTGACGTTTCTCAACACATCCTGGTCCTGCACCTTGATGATCATGGTGGTTTCCCGCGGGACCGTTATTGGACCGGAATGGCAGCCTGTGCAGGAGTTGTCAGCGAACCGGTCGATGATCGTGCCGATCTCGCTCCTGTTCGATGAATAAACCACCTTGCCGGTCTTATCGAGGATGAACGCCTTCACCACGGAGGAATCGCTTTTGCCGATGACCTCGAGGGTTTCCTGAATGCTTTGCGAGTTCCTGACCAGCATCAGGCTGCGCAGGCTCGATTCGATGACCTCGCTCACCTCAAGGGTATTCGTTTTGCTGTCGGCAACAAGGCGGGTCCTGAGCGTACGGGCGATGAAGAACATGGCGAGAACAACGGACAACGAGATCACGCTGATGATCCCGATAATGACCTTTTTCTTGTACCGGTAGAGCCACTCGGATTTGTTTATTTCCTGCACGGCCACATCCCCCCGCCTGCGCCAGACTCAACTGGATCGCACCCCTTCTTAGCTAGTGCCCGTGACCCGCATGCCCGCCAGAAACGACATAGACCGCCGGCATCGCACTTGAATTCCCAACCAATACCGTTTCGTCGCCTGCAAGGTGCAGCGCCTGCCCCTGCTTCAGCGTACCAACATGGGCGTTGGTCAGGGTCAAGTCCCCCTGGAGAGCAAGAACGATCTCCTCATGTCCGTGGCCCGGCTTGAGTTCCCGTCCGGTCTCCCCGGGTTGCAGGACCGCGTAGATCAGGTAACAGGCATGGCTTCCCGTCTCCTGCGAACCGAGAAGGTACTCGCCGGAACTGCAGACCTTTCCGATGATATCGAAGATCTTCATAGTGCACCTCCGAACAGGGGATGAACAACAGAAGGCCTTGTGGCGGGTACCGCTCCGGTCATCAGGAGAAAAGGCTGTGGCTACATCTCCACACGCGTCACGACGCCGTGAAGCTTGTTGGCAGGCAGATTATAAAACTGAACGATGTTCGGAGTAAGCCGCTTGATCACCGAAAAAAGCTGCCAGGCAATGTTGCTGGGCAAAATATCCTCGACGCCGTAGAAGATGGTCTTCTCCTGGATGCCCGCCTCACGCAAAATCTCCTCCACGTCGGGCACCTCCATGTATCCTGTCTGTATCTCGAACGACCGGAGCCCGGGAGCAAGCTCTTCCTTAAAGAATCCCGTCGAACCGAAAGGGTCCTCGCGCTTCACGATAGAGATGATGATGTTGTCCTGGTAGAGGATGTTGTTCCTGAACATGGTATGGACTATGTACGGAGGTATCTCTTTGGCATCCCTGGCGAAGAACAATGCCGTGCCGCTGATTTTGTTCACGGCCTTGTATATCTGATCATAGGACAGCAGGAACACATTGAGGGGCAGCGGCTGGAGCGCGATGTAAAGCTTCCGTTGGCCGGTGCGATAGAGCATTATGAGGCAGAAAGGAACGGCGGCGATGATGAGGGACCAATAGCCCCCATGGGGGATTTTGTAGGTGCTCGCAAGGAAGTACGATGCGGAAACCAGCGTGACGAGAAATGAAACGCCTGCACGGAAAAATTGCCGTCGAAGAGAGTAGATCCAGCTCATCATGATGCCCGTCAGCGTCATGGTGCCGGTGACCGCCAGACCGTATGCCGCAGCGAGGTTGCTCGATTCCCTGAATTCATACATGATGAAAAGAACGGCGGCCAGCAGGAACCAGTTAACGGTCCCGATGTAGATCTGCGAGCGCCTCTCCTCGGACGTATAATCCACCTTGAACATGGGCAAAAACCGCGTGGCGATTCCCTGATACACGATGGAGAACATGCCGCTGATCATGGCCTGCGAAGCGATGATCGTGGCCATGATCGAGAGGAGCAGAAAGGGGATGTAAAGGATGCGCGCCTGATGAAAGATCATTTCGAACAGAACGTTTTTCGCCTCGGGATGGGTAAGCAGATACGCACCCTGTCCGAAATAGTTCAGCGTAAGCGCCACGAACACGCCGGACCAGGCCCGCACAATGGGCTCGCGACCCAGGTGGCCCATGTCGGCATACAGCGCCTCGCCGCCCGTTGCGCAGAGGATAACCTCGGAAAGCACAAAAAAACCCGCCAGGCCGTTGTCGAGAAAGAACCTGACCGCGTACCATGGATTCACCGCTCTGACCACGCCGGGGACCTGGATGATCGAAGCGACGCCCGAAATGGCCAAGGCGATAAACCACACAAGCACGATTGGACCGAATGCGACCGTCACCTTGTCCGTCCCCTTCTTCTGGACGGAGAAAAGTATGATGGCGATAACTCCGGCGATCAGGATGAGACTGCCCTGTGCGGTCTCTTCCAGGCCGGGGATCAGCAGCAAGCCCTCCACGGCGGACAGGATGCTGATGGCGGGCGTGATCACGCCGTCTCCAACCAGGAGCGAGATGCCGATGAACGACAGAAGCGTGACAAAGGCCGCTTTTCTGCCCGAGCTCAGAAGCGGAACGAGGAGCTCCCTGAGGACGATGGTGCCGCCTTCGCCGCGTTTACCGAGACTCATGGCAAGCCAGGTGTACTGGACCGTGACCAAAAGGATCAGGGTCCAGAAGATAAGCGACAACACACCGATCACGTTCTGCTCGGTGCGACTGGTGAGGAGAAAGATGACCGTCAGCGTGTAAATCGGGCTCGTGCCGATATCGCCGAATACGAGGCCGAGCGATTTGATGATTCCTTTGGCGGGGGATATTTTATCAGGCATACTGAAACGCGGCTCCGGGGCGAGATGAATTCGCTATTTTGAGCTGCGATAAGATAATACAGTTCCCTCAAAAAAGCAAGGCGAAAACAGCTCGCGAAAACGGCTCGACACGTTCGGTACTACTGGCTCACAAAAGCTGAGATGGAAGCCTCGGCCTCCGGGGAGATACTCCTGAACCTGACCCCGTAATGATTCACCGTGTCACCGGCGTCTTGTTTGATGACGCGCGCCACATCGCCGTCGGCACTGACGCGCGTCCCGTCGGGCAGATAGAATGAACATGCGATCCGGCTTCCCGGCTCGAGCACTTCGGCGGTCCGGATCAACAGGCCCCTGGGGCTGATATTCTCCGAGTTGCAGGGGAACGGTCTGTTATTATGAACGCCGTTGACGGCCATGTTCAGGACCACCCGGTAGGCCCGGCGAGGCTCGACGCTCAAGAGCTGCGACACGTGCGCGGCAAGCAGCGCAGGTTCGGCCGGCAGGGCCATGACGATGTTGGCGCCGCACCGTGCGCTCCGTGCCCGCTGCACCGGATCATCGTTATGAAGCACCATGATCGACACCGACCTGAACGCCTCGTTCCGGCGGATAACATTGATCATCGTCTCGCAGTGCATGCCCCGCAGGTCCAGCAGCGTGACGATAAGGGCCGCACGGTGCTCGAAATGCGTCGTGAGCAGTTCATCCGCGGTGGCTGCCGTATGAACCGATATGTCGGAACGATGCAGAAAGTGCAAAGCTGACATGAGCACCGGATGCAGGTCTTTGGCCAGCACGATCTTTTTCATAAGAGTCCTCACCATCCTTCTTTCCGCTGCCGCGTGAAGGATCGCAGCCTGCACATTCCCCGTAATTCTAGCATAGTTAATTCACTTCCGCGCGTGCGATCGAATCCCGAAACGCCACAGATGTTGTTGCTGAAAACCAATGCTCCAAACAGGGGCAACCAAGAAAAAAGCGTGCAGGCGGAAGTGCGATAGTTTTTTATACTACCTAACTGCATTAAAAACCCTATGAATACCGATGTTACCGGTAACATAGATGATGTGTCAAAAATACACTACATTAGGTAATGCATTACCTATCCGCGACGCTAATTATTATGCAACCCATTGATAGTTTTATATTTTAGCTAGGCACATCTATTGCAATTAAAATAGTGATAAACAAAAAAATATACTTTATGCAACAAATTATGCAAGACAAACAGAAAATCATAGCCATTTCAGCCATTGCCGCAGTTACCCTCTGGGTCGCGGACTCCGCTATCTATGCCTTCATCCTGCACCAGGGCATGTTCTCAGACCTCGTGCTGTTCGGCGGTTCTTGGCAAAAACTTTTTTCGAGGCTGTTCCTTATCGCCGGGATCATTGTTTACGGCGTTATCATCACCAAGATGCGCGACAGTTCCGATCGGGAAAAAATTCACACGGAACTGCGCGCGAACCGGGAACGGCTCGAACGGGAGGTTGTGGAACGGACCGATGAACTGCGCTCGGTCAACGAGCTTCTGCATAAGGAGATTCTCGACCGCACCAGGACGGAAGAGGAACTGTACCGGTCCGAAAGTTTTCTCAGCACCATCTTCGACAGCTTCCACGACCCCTTTAACATCGTGGACCGCGATTACCGGACCGTGAAGTTCAACGACGCCTATTCCCGCATGAAGAGCATGCAGGCCAAGGACCTGTTCGGCAAAAAATGTTATGAGGCGCTCCATGGCAGGAACAGCGTTTGCGAGGACTGCGTTTTCGAGAAGACCTTTCAGTCCAAGGACCCCTGCGCAAAAGAGAAACGGGTACCACAGGCCAACGGAACGGATTTGTGGATCGAGATCTACACCTACCCTATTCTGGACCAGCAGCGGAATGTAACGCACGTGGTTGGATACACCCGGGATATCACGGACCGCAAAAAATCGGAAGAGGAAAAGAAGCAGCTGATCGAGAACCTGAACTATCTGTCCACGACCGACAGTCTCACCGGCTTGTGCAACAGGCGTGCGCTCACCGATACGCTTCATCGTGAGATCGAACGCGCCCAGCGGTATGACACGGACCTTTCGCTCATCCTGTGCGATCTGGACAAGTTCAAGATCATCAATGACACCTACGGCCATGCCGCGGGCGATGCTGCCCTCCAGGCTGTATCGGAAGCGCTCAAGAGCTCGCTCCGGAAAACGGACATCCTGGGCCGGCATGGCGGCGATGAGTTCATGATCATTCTGCCGGAGACGTCGCTCGACGGCGCAAAATTGCTCGCCGAGAAAGTCCGCGTTGCTGTATCGGAGATCGAGCTGTCCGTTGAAAAAAATAAGCGGATCGGCCTTTCCCTGAGCCTCGGTGTGGCCTCATGCTGCGCGCCCGCAGAGAACATCGATTCCCTGGTGCGACTCGCCGATTCGGCGCTCTACACGTCGAAACAAATGGGCAGGAACAAGGTTTCGGTTATGAGCGTCGAAGATTAACGTGCAGCAGGAATAATGATGAGGGTGATGCAGGAGAAACAAACGGCAGTTCACTTAAAATCCCCCCTCACCTTTATCCTCTTCCCGCGGGGAGAGGGTAGGGTGAGGATTTTCATTTGCCATTCTGTTAAATCGTCGACATAGATGATTCAGAAAATAAAGTACCGGGAATTTTTGTTCTTCCCCATGGGCCTCGCGGTTTTCAACATCCTGTCCACACGTAGTTTGGCCTTTTCAACAGCCTTTTCCACAGCCAATCCCTGAGATATGAACACGGTTATGGCAGCAGAAAGTACGCACCCCGTGCCGTGAAAATCGCCTTTTCGTCTGTTTGTGGAGAAACTCAGCACGGTTTTTCCGCCATACAGCGTATCAACTGCCGCACCCTCTAAATGACCGCCTTTGATAAGAACAAAGTCCGGCCCCATATCGAGCAGTATGCCCGCGGCAAGGTCCATGTCCTGTTCCGATCGAATAGCAATTCCGGTCAACGCTTCAGCCTCGGGAATGTTCGGGGTGATGATCCGGGCAAGCGGGAAGAGGTCCTTTTTCAACGAAGGGATCGCTGCGGGCTGCAGCAGCGCCTTGCCGGAGCTGGACTGCAGCACGGGATCGATCACCAGATTTCTGACCTTGTATTTTCGCATGGCCGCGGCAACAGCAAGGACGTTCTGCCGTGTCAGCAGCATGCCGGTCTTGATCGCGTCAGGAGTAATGTCTGAAAGAAGCGCCTCGATCTGCTTCGAAAGCATTGACGACGACACCGGCTCTACTGCGGCGACTCCTCTGCTGTTCTGGACGGTAAGCGCGGCCGGGACGGCCATGCCGTAAGCGCCGAGCGCCTGAAAGACCTTCAGGTCGACCTGGATGCCTGCGCCGGAGGAAGGATCGGAACCGGCTATGGAGAGGACTTTATTCATAATAATTAAGGAATTTAATTCTAGTCAAAAGGGCAAGAATATTTCTCGCAATGGCCGATGAACGGGCCACTCTGAGCTCGCAAAGAGCGCAAAGGAACCCTGAGTCAAAATCTTTTCTGGTTTTAAAATTAAAAACCAAGCTTTGGTTTTAGGATTTTCTTTGCGTCCTTTGCGAGCTTTGCGAGAGATGCCTTGTGTTTCCGGTTTGCCGGTGTTGGATAAAGTGATCGAAAACGCTACCGCGCCGGCACGGGAGGCTGCGTCCCTGCAACTTCGCTCAGTTCCAGTTTGATCAATTCCAGCGGGTCAACGCGCGCACCCTGCATACGGACGCCCCAGTGCAGATGAGCGCCGGTGGAGCGGCCCGTAGAACCTACCAGGGCGATCACGTCTCCCTTTTTGACCTGCTGTCCCTGCTTCACCAGGACCTTCGAAAGATGAAAGAACATGGTAAAGAGCCCCTGGCCGTGGTCGAGGACCACTGAATTGCCCGAGTAATAGAGGTCGTCAACCAGCGCAACAACACCGCTGTTCGGCGCATGGACGGAATCCCCTTCTTCCGCTTCAACATCCACGCCCGTATGGGGGTTCTTGGGGATCTTGTTCATAAATCTGCGCACGCCGAAGAGGGTGGCGATCTTTCCTTCGCGCGGATTCAGGAACCCGCCGTTCCAGACACGGCCGGTATCGTTCGGCCAGATCGAGTTCGTCAGCTTCAGTTCCCGCTCCACCCTCGCCTCGTTCTCGGGAGAAAGCTCGACCATGCCTTTCGGAAGCGTCAGGTGCTGCGCAGGATATTCCTTTTTCCGGACCACGACCGTACGGTGTTCCGTGCTGCCCATTAAGGTGATATCCAACGGATAAGAACCAGGCTCGGTAAAGAGATCGATGCCGACCACGGCCCGAAAGGAATTATCAGACGGATTGAAGTAGATCTTTTTATTATTAAAGGCGCCTTCAACAAGGAGGTTCGTCCCCTTGACCGTAACGATCATGATGTCACCCGGACCGGGAGATGGGGGGGAAAGCACGATCTCCGGCTGAGGATGGACAACAGGTTCTGCAGCAGAGGCGGTAAAAGGGAGACATAATACTGCGACAATAAAGAGAAAAGCCCCCCTCACCCTACCCTCTCCCGCGAGAGGAGAGGATATATTTAGTGACCGGTTCCGCAGTTCATTCCGCAATCCGAAATCCGCATTCCGCAATTTGTTCACCATCACTTCTTTTTAAGATACGCGCTCACGCCCTTCATGGAGCAGAACTCGCCGCACATGGTGCATACATCGGACTCCGTGGGCATGCTCGATTCGCGCAGCTTCCGCGCCCGGTCGGGATTGATCGAAAGCTCGATCTGCCCTTTCCAGTCGAGTGCTTTGCGCCTGCGGGCCATTTCCTTGTCCCAGTCCATGGCGCCTTTAACGCCTTTGGCGATGTCCGCGGCATGGGCCGCGATCCTGCACGTGATCACGCCTTCACGCACATCGTCCAGGTCCGGCAAACGCAGGTGCTCCGACGGGGTGACATAGCAGAGGAAGTCCGCGCCGGCAGCTCCCGCAATGGCGCCGCCGATGGCCGAGGTGATATGGTCGTATCCCGGCGCCACATCGGTCACGAGCGGGCCGAGCACATAAAAGGGCGCACCCTTGCAGAGCTCCTTCTGGATCTTGATGTTCGTCTCCACCTGGTTGATCGGCACATGGCCGGGCCCTTCGATCATCACCTGCACGCCCGCCTCGTGGGCCTGGTCGCGCAGCTCGCCCAATATGATCAGCTCCTCGATCTGCGCACGGTCCGTGGCATCGGCAAGACAGCCCGGCCGCATGCCGTCGCCTAAAGAAAGCGTCATGTCGTACTTTTTACAGATCTCGATGAGCCGATCGTACTGCGTATAAAGCGGGTTTTCCTTCTCATTCACGATGCACCATTCGAGATGGAACGCGCCGCCCCGGCTCACCACGTCCATGATCCTGCCCTGGCGCTTCAAACGCTCGATGCTCGAGAGCGTAACGCCGCAGTGCACGGTCACGAAATCGACGCCTTCTTCCGCCTGCTCCTCGATGATGCGGAACAGCGTTTCCGGGTCCATCTGGACGATAGGCTTCCCCTTTGCCACGGTCTCTACCGCAGCCTGGTAGATGGGCACGGTGCCGACGGATATGGTCGAGTGTCGCATGATCTCATTGCGGATCTCGATGATGGGCCCGCCCGTCGAGAGGTCCATGACCGCGTCAGCGCCGGCAGCCACGGCGACCTTGAGCTTCTCGATTTCGTCAGCCACGGACATGCGATCCTTGGACGTGCCGATGTTCGCGTTGACCTTGGTCCTGAGACCCTTGCCGATGCCGAGCGGCGTGATCGACGTGTGGCGCTTGTTGCGCGTGATAACGATCGTTCCGTTCGCCACGCCTTCGACCACCTGGGACAGGCTGACGCCCTCGGTCCGTGCGACCGCTTCCATTTCGGGAGTGATGTTGCCTTTTCTTGCTTCCAGTATCTGGGTCATCGTGCACCTCGCATGCAGGTTTCCATGTGATCGAATGTATTATCTTGGAGTACAATAATAGCAGGCTATCCTGTCCATGAAATCTATGGCCTGCATGAATTTTTTAGATGCTGCTGTTATATCATCGGCAGTAAGGATAGATGATATCAACGCCACGCCGTCCGCTCCGGCGGCAAGGACCTGGAGCACGTTCGTGCTTTTTATCCCGCCAAGAGCAAAGAGCGGAACATTGATGTGATATTTCACTTCTTTGATGGTCGACTTCCCGACCGGCTTCCCGTATTGAACCTTTGAAGGCGTCTCAAAGATCGGGCCGAAGGTCACAAAATCAGCGCCCTTTGCTTCGGCGTCCTTTGCCTCCTGAACCGAATGGGTCGAAGCTCCGATCAGCATGCCGTTTCCCACGATCTTTCGTACAGCGTCCACCGGCATGCTCTGATGGCCCAGGTGCACCCCGTCTGCCTCCACGGCAACAGCCACATCAACGTGGTCATTGACGAACAGCTTTGCCCCGAACTCCCGGGTAATGTTCCGCAGTTCCTGCGCCAGGACCAGTAGCTCCCGGACCGGAAGGTCCTTCTCGCGGAGCTGCACAGCAGGAACGCCGCCCTGCAAGGCAAGACGCACCGCTTCGGGAAGCGGCAGCTTCGTCTGCTTCCGGTCTGTTATCAGGTAGAGTTTGAAGTCTACTGCCAAGGAAAGCTCCTCTATAAATAAACCAATAAACTGAAACTAAAAGGCGTCTCTCGCAAAGCCGCAAAGAACGCAAAGGAAATCGTTAAGTCCTGGATCTAAATCCGAATAATTTGCATTTCTTTGCGAGCTTGGCGCCTTGGCGAGAAAACTCCAGTCTTTTGACTTTGCATTTGATGATTACTTCAACTTCCGATCATCCCGTCCAGCGGGCTACTTGCGGTGGCGTAAAGCTTCTTTGGTATCCTGCCGGCGCGGTAGGCGAGCCTGCCGCCGAGCACGCCGTATTTCATGGCCTCGGCCATGGCAATGGGGTCCTTGGCGCCGGCAATAGCGGTATTCAAAAGTACCGCGTCACATCCCAGTTCCATGGCAAAAGCAACATCAGAGGCCGTGCCTACGCCTGCGTCAACGATGACCGGCACCTTCACGGTCTCCATGATGATCCTTAAGTTATAGGGGTTCCTGATGCCAAGGCCGGACCCGATGGGCGCGGCAAGCGGCATGACCGCAGGGCAGCCGATATCTACGAGCTTCCTGCACATGATCGGATCATCGCTGACATAAGGCAATACGATGAGCCCCTCTTTGACCAGCACTTTCGCCGCCTCGAGCGTTGCCTCATTGTCCGGGAACAGGGTCTTGTCGTCGCCGATAACTTCGAGCTTCACGAGCTTCGTGATCCCCGCTTCAGCAGCGAGCATGGCTGTCCGGATCGCGTCCTTTGCCGTATAGCAACCCGCCGTGTTTGGCAGGATCTTGTACTTTTTCGGGTCAATGTAATCGAGCAGGTTCTCTTTGCTTTTGTCGATGATGTTCACCCGGCGTACCGACACGGTGATCACATCGGACCCCGATGCCTCGGTAGCCCGCTTCGTTTCTTCAAAATCCTTATACTTCCCCGACCCGACCCAGAGACGGGATTTGAACTCAATACCGGCAATTATCAGCTTATCGTCATTCATAGAAAAGCCACTCCTTCACCTGTCTTTTGATCCATTTAATCCGCAATCCGAAATCCGAGATCCGCAATTGAAAGCCCCTCCCGCCATAAAACTCACAACCTCAAAACTGTCCCCTTCTTGCAATACGGTCGTCTCATAGGTCGCCTTCTTCACGATCTCAAGGTTCCGCTCAACAGCCACCTTTTCCGTCTGGATTTTTAAATGCTCCAGAAGACCCCGGACCGTAAGTTCGTCAGGGACAGCCCGTTTTTCTCCGTTCAGCGTGATGTTCATACGTCTGTCTCCGATTGATAAAAACAAAAAGCCGCATCCAAAGATGCGGCTGGAAGGGCTTTTAATGATGGTACACTGCTCGCCTTCCCTACGCCGGAACTACCCGGATCAGGTTCTAAGGGTCGTCCGGAAAAGGACTCTCAGCCCTAAGGCTCCCCCAGCTCGTGCTATGTAAGTGTAGGTAAAATACAGCACACCCCAGCCAAAGTCAACGGTTTTCTGGTTAGTGTGCGCAGCCGCTATTCAAGATAAATATCGTTGAACTTCCTCCGGTCAGTCGTACTCCCTGTGCACAATTTTCTACGCATAAAGTATTAAAGTACCAAAGAGCAAACTTGCGCTTTGTTTTTTCCGCGCTATAGTTTAGACAAATTGTTTTTATTTCATTCAAAACAATCAATATGGACCAGACACTGCATCCGGTCCGGCGCCAAGCTCCCGATGCTGTGACAGGAGGTTGCGGTTCATCCGGGTAAGAACAATAACAGAAACGGAGGTGTTCGATGATACATCTGGAGATCAATGGGAAAAAGTATGACGTTGATGTCGCGGAGGACGTGCCGCTTTTGTGGGTCATCCGCGAGCGGCTGCAGATGATTGGCACGAAGTTCGGATGCGGCATCGGCATGTGCGGGTCCTGTACCGTTCACCTGAACGGCAAGGCGGTCCGTTCGTGCCAGACCCCGGCGGGAACCGCCCAAGGCAAAAAGATCGTAACCATCGAAGGGCTGCCGGAAAACCATCCGGTGAAACAGGCCTGGGTCAAGGAGCAGGTCCCTCAATGCGGATATTGCCAGCCCGGCCAGATCATGCAGGCCGCGGCGCTCCTTGCCGAAGACCCCCACCCCACTGAGAAGAAGATCGTCGAGCACATGAACGGGAACCTTTGCCGCTGCGGCACGTATGTCAGTATCAAGAGCGCCATTCGCCTTGCGTCCGCGGGAGGAAAAAAATGAAGACCGACCTGACACGAAGAGATTTTCTGAAAATGACCGGTACGGGTCTGGCCATTGCGGTTGTATCAACTTCTGCCGGCTACCGCCTGCTGTCTGCCGCGGAAATGGAAAAGGAGCAGCAGATCTTCCAGCCGAGCGTATGGCTTCGCATCCTGCCTGACAACAGCGTGATCGTCACCGTGAACAAGTCCGAGATGGGACAGGGTGTGTACACATCGCTGCCCATGATCGTGGCCGACGAACTGGACGCGGACTGGAAGAACGTTCGCATGGAGGTCGCTCCTGCCGGCGACGCATACAAGGATGTCGCATTCGGCATGCAAGCCACCGGCGGCAGCTCCAGCATCCGGCACATGTACGAGCCGCTCCGGAAGGCGGGCGCGGCGGCCCGCGAGATGTTGGTCATGGCCGCGGCACACGAATGGAAGAAGCCGGTCAAAGAATGCACGGCCGATCTCGGCAAGGTCCGGCACAGAAAAAGCAAGAAAACGGTCTCTTACGGAAAGCTCGTACAGGAAGCGGCAAAGCTGAAGGTCCCGCAGAGCCCCGTGCTGAAGAAAGAAAGCCAGTTCCGGTACATCGGAAAGGATATGCCCCGGCTCGACATGGACGACAAGGTGAACGGCAGTGCAAAGTTCGGCATCGATTCTTTTGTACCCGGCATGCTCTATGCAGCGATCGCCCGGCCCCCGGCTTACGGGGCGGGCCTTGCGACCTCCAGCAAGGAGGCTGCCCTGGCAGCGCCCGGCGTCCGCGCAGTGGTGCCGGTCCCCTCGGGGATGGCTGTCCTGGCAGATACGATAGACCAGGCGTGGAAGGGCCGCGATGCCCTTAAACCGGTCTGGCAGAGCGAAGGCTATCCGGGGCTCAGCACCGGGTCTCTGCAGAGGGAATTCCTGAGCAGGCTGGACACTGCCGGTATCGTGGCGCGAAACGACGGCGACGCAAAAAGAGCTTTTGAAGAGAGCGGCCGGAAGATCGAAGCAGTGTACCAGCTCCCCTACCTCTCCCATGCGACCATGGAGCCCATGAACTGCACGGTCGATGTGCGAAACAACGGGTGCGATATCTGGGTGCCGACGCAGAACCAGACCGGAGTGCAGGCCGCGGCAGTGCAGATAACCGGCTTGAAGCCTGAACAGGTGCATGTCCATACCACGTACCTCGGCGGCGGGTTCGGCAGACGTTTTGAGCGCGATTTCGTTGAGGAGGCCCTGCTCCTGTCCGTGTCAACGGGCAAAGCAGTGAAACTCGTCTGGACGCGCGAAGAGGACATGCAGCACGACTTTTACCGCCCCATGAACGCAACGAGGATCCGTGCAGCGCTCGATGCCAACGGCCGGGTCTCCGCCTGGTCGCACACCATCGTCTGCCCCTCGATCTTTGCCAGAGTTTTTCCGCAAATGGTGAAAAACGGCATCGACAACGCCGCAGTTGAAGGCCTTGAGAACATGGAGTACGAGGTCCCGAATATTCATGTGGAGTACGTGCGCATCGACACGCCGGTTCCCGTGGGCTTCTGGCGCTCCGTCGGCAGTTCGCACAACGCCTTCACGGTCGAGAGTTTTGTGGACGAGCTCGCTCATGCTGCGAAGAGGGACCCGCTCGACTTCAGGCTCAGCATGCTCAAAAACCATCCGCGGGCACGACGGGTGCTCGAAGTCGCCGCTGAGAAAGCGGGATGGGGCAAGCCCCTTTCCCGGGGCCAGGCGCGCAGCATCGCCTATCATCTGTCCTTCGGAAGTTACGTGGCCGAAGTGGCCGAGGTATCCGTTGACCGTACAAGCGGGGCGATCACCGTGCATAAGGTGACCTGCGCCGTGGACTGCGGAGCGACCGTGAACCCCGCCATCGTTTCCGCGCAGATGATCGGGGGCATCACCATGGGCCTTTCCGCAGCGCTCAAGGAAAAGATCGAGATCGCCAACGGAGGCATCAAGTCGGAAAACTTCGTTGATTACGATCTTCTCAGGATGAGCGAGGCGCCGGATGTAGAGGTGCATATCGTCAAGAGCGGAGAGGCCCTGGGCGGCATCGGCGAGCCGGGAGTGCCGCCCGCGGCGCCTGCGGTCGCGAACGCGGTCTTTGCCGCAACCAGGGCACGGGTGCGCGAGCTGCCCATGAGGCCGGAAGCAGTGCTTGCGGCTATGAAGATGGCTTGAATAGAAAGGCATTTACCGCGAGGGCGCGAAGGGCGCGAGGAAGGCAATCGAGACCGGGAAAAAAGCATCGTTGACACGGATAAGGGCGGATAAAGGCTATGAAGGGTCAGGATACGTCGAGAAAGCGTTACGCCTCTTTCCGTCATTCCCGCGCAGGCGGGAATCGTGCGCCTGGAAGCACGCGCATCTGAGAGGTGAAAGTCCTCTCCCGGGAGATGTCCACTCCCGGTAGTCAACGGTAACTGCGTCGCCGCGAGGCGGGGTGGAGAGCAACCGGAGACGAA
>Ga0210377_10000014_pt1 | contig 181494 bp, 138 predicted proteins | sample PLM4_65_b1redo_FD_155480 | JGI IMG/M metagenome (GOLD analysis project Ga0210377, IMG submission 155480) | Groundwater sediment microbial communities from an aquifer in East River, Colorado, USA - PLM4_65_b1 redo | ecosystem: Environmental > Terrestrial > Soil > Riparian zone | place: USA... | reverse complement strand
GCATGCCCGGCGACGTGGACAGCGAGGGCCAGCGATATTATATCCGCATCGAGCGGGTCAATTACAGTGACGGCTCAGCCTTAGATGACCTGTGGCCCGCCGAGCCGGACGGCCAGGGCCAGTCGCTGACCCGCAAAGTCCTCACCGCCTACGGCAATGACCCCGGCAATTGGATGGCCTCTACCCCTTCCCCTGCCAGGTGAGACTCCAAGTAAAGACCCAGGGGACCATCGCAGAACGGATTTGTCAACTTGAACAGACAACGTGAGCCTGGAGCTTCGTATCCGGAGCTACCGCTTCCTGCACTGGGAATGTGAAGAAGAAAGTGCTTCCTTCACCGACCTTTGACTCCAGCCAAATCCTGCCGCCGTACAACTCCACAACCTTCTTGGCGATAGTCAGGCCGACGCCGGTACTTTCAGATTTGTTACGCGATGAGAGGGTCTGGAAGATTTTGAAAATCTTTTCGAAGTATTTTTCTTCGATGCCGGGTCCGTTGTCCGCCACGCTGAATTTCCAGAAGCCGTCTTCCCGGACGCAGCCGACTTTCACCCGGCCCTGGGGTTTATCCATATACTTGATGGCGTTACTGAGCAGATTCTCGAAGACCTGCGTGATACGGGTCTGCTCGCAGACCACGGTGGGCAAGCCGCTTTCGACCTCGATCACGATAGTGTCCGGAGGGGAAACCATCTCCACAATCTTCGGAACAAGCTCGTTCAAATCCACCGCTACCTGTTCTTCCCGTACGCGTCCTACTCTCGAATATTCGAGCACGCCCTCGATCAGTTGATACATCCAGTCCACCTGGCCCGAGAGCAATCCCATTCGCTCCATCCCGTTTGCGTCGAGCTTGTCCGCATAATCAGTCGTTATCCAGGTCGCAAGGGTTTTGATGCCTCGCAGCGGCGCCTTCAAATCGTGAGACACGATGGACGCAAAATCATTCAGCTCCTGATTAATGTTTTCAACCTCTTTGAGAAGTCTGGCCTGATTCGACTCGGCCCGCTTACGCTCGGAAATATCCCTGATGACGCCGATGGATCCGGTATTTTGGCCCTCGGAATTCTTCAGGATGCTGAGCGAAATGTCCACGTCGATGAGCCTGCCGTCCTTTCTGATCATTCGGGTTTCCAGGTGATGCTGCATTCCTTTTTGCCTCACGTTGCAGGCCCTTATTCTCGCCCATTCCTGCGCGGGGTAAAGCGACTGCACCGGCCGGAGGAACAAGTCCTCCTCGCTCATATCGAGAAGCACCTCGGTAAAGCGGTTCCAGGAAACAAGCCGCTCCTGCTCATCCGCCATAGTGATAGCGACGGCGGAATTCTCAAAAATTGTGCGATACCTGTTCTCAACCACCTGGAGTTTCTGTTCCGCTTTCTTCCGCTCCGTGATATCATCCATGGCAACGACCACATATCTGCGGCCATCTATGATCACCGGCTCGGCGCTCATTCGCACCCATAATGCCGTCTCTTTGCCATCAATAACAAGCGTAGAATGGATTTCAGCATCGTGAACGGATTGCCCCGAATCGAGCACGCCTTTTACGATTTTCCGGAATACGCACACCGAGCAGGCCGTCGTGTGCCCGCATTGTTGCTTTCCACACACACAATGGATGCATCCCAGCGCATTTCCGACCGGCTGATCGATAATCTGCGAATTATCTCTTCGGACTATCTGCTCGATGGCATGATTGACGTGTGTGACGTTCATATTCTCATCGGCCAACAGCATGCCGACGGGGACCGCATCAAATATCGCCTCCAGGTTTTTCTGCTTCCTGTCAAGGGCCTCCTCCATCTTCTTGTGCTGAATGGCATTCTCGATTCTTCGAGGAATGGCCTTCAGATAATTGCGTTCGAGATCTTTGGGCAGATAATCATGGGCCCCGGCTTTCCAGGCACTGGTGACCACTTCTTCGTCGCCCGCGCCGGTGATGACAATGACGGGAACATCCTTGACAATACTCAGAATATTAAGTGCCGTGCCATCCCCCAGGGAGTAGTCCGTGACAACAACATCGAACTGCTCCGAAGCGAGAATGTGCTGCGCCTCTGAAACGGATCCGGCGACCTTATAGTTGTAGGGAAGATTCTTGGTTTCCACAACTCGCGTAAAAGCCATCTGGTCGAGCTTGTCGTCATCGATCAGCAGAACTCTGTACCTTGTTTGTTCCATAACCCTCAAGAAGCGACCTTCGAAGTCAATACGGGACTTTTCATCCCCAACCATACATGGAGCCTTCACTCCATCAGATTAGTATCGACCTCGCTGTATGATGACTTAAAGATAAATTTGTGCCGACGTTTCTCCCGGCGGCCCCTGTTAGACCGATAACAATTCTGTCCCGTCCCCGGCCGTCTGCTCGACGAGAAAAACTTGCGAAGTGACACGCCATAAACGCCGATAGACTCAGTCTAAGGGGAATGAGTGAACATTCGTCCGGACCCCGGACCGTGATTGACGCATCATTCAAAGGACAGGAACGATGGAAGAAACTGTAGCGCGTCCCACCAAGATTATGGCCATCAGTCTTGACACCACCGTCAAATCGGCGGCGACCCTGATGTTCACCAGCAAAATCGGCTGTCTGATCGTTAACGACCAGAACGGGAAGTTCGTAGGCATTGTAACGGAACGCGATATTGTCACTCGGGCCGTGGCCTCTTCGCTGGACCCTGAGAAAGCTCCCATAATCGAGATCATGACGCCTCACGTCGTGTCGTGTCCGGTCGGCACTCCGACCAGCAAAGCCCGCGAGATCATGGCTGAAAATCATATTCGTCACTTGCCCGTCGTCGATAACGGCGTGGTGGTCGATATCCTCTCGGCGCGCGATCTTATGGGACAGTTGCGCCTCGAAGATCGAGCGGCGGCTGAAGAGGTGGCCATGCTCTCCAATTGCCTCAAGAGCATAGAGCTCGGCGAAGCAGCCGACACCGTTGCCCAGGAGGTGCCCAGACTCTTCCACGCCGCGCGATGCGTCTTGTGCCTTTGGGGAAAACCGGCGGATTCCCAGAAACAAGCTTCGAAACAACAAACCAAGAGCCGGGAGGACCCGGTAGTCATAAGCGGCAACGAATGCCTGTGTGCCAAAGAGTACCTTGGGCGTCCTGAACGTGACAGCGAACAACTCGACCAAAGCGGATTCTACCACGATTCCATTCCAGACGATTGCTGTAAGGCCGGAGCGCAAAGCCCCCGTCTGGCCATTCCTCTGTCGATCGCGGGACTGAAAGGGGACACCGAACACAAGCTGTCCGGCTACTTGTGCATGTGCGGGCTGGCGGATTGCAGCACGCTGAACAGGGAGCTGACCTCCTACAAGGCAAAACTTACGAAAGAGATTCTGACCTCCCATCTGACCAACGCCAGCTTGTATCATCAGGCAAGGCTCACCTCCTTGACCGATGCACTGACGGGAGTCGGCTCACGGAGACTTCTGGAGGACAAGCTTGAGGCCGAGTGTATCCGCGCGAAACGGTACAGGCGTCCATTTTCCGTCGCGATCATAGACCTGGACAATTTCAAGACCATCAATGACATTCTGGGCCACGGCACCGGCGACGACGCCCTCAAGAAACTCGCCGAATGTATGAAGAGCCAGAAGCGGACGCCGGACATACTGGCTCGCTACGGAGGCGACGAGTTTGTCATCCTGATGCCCGAGACCAAAGCCCGCGACGCAGCGGTATTGCTGGAACGAATCCGCGCCAAAGTCCAAAAGATTCCGGTCGCCGAGAATATCTCGATGACGATGAGCTGTGGGATAGCACAAGGGCTGCCCGACCAGAATGATTCGTCCAGTGAAATCATTCGCCGGGCGGACCTGGCTCTTTATGAAGCCAAAAGCGCCGGGCGAAACTGTGTCAGAATCTGGGACAAAACGATGTCCAGAGTCCTGCGAAACAGTGACATCGAGGTCCAGAAGATCAGAGAGCTTAAGAGGCGCATTGCCGGCCTGTCGGAGCACGCGGAGAAGATGTTCATCCAAAGCATTTGGGGGCTGGTTCAGGCGCTTGAAGCGAAAGATCCCTATGCAAAGAAACATTCCGAGAACGTGACGCGGTATGCCCTCGGCATTGCCGAGACAATCCGGATGGGTCCCAGGCAGTTGGAGGTCATCCGCCGGGCCGCCATGATTCACGACATAGGAAAGATCGGGATTCCCGACGCTGTCTTGTCCAAGCCGGGCATGCTGACGCCCCACGAACGTAAGATTATCGAGCAGCACCCACTGATCGCCGTCCGCATACTGGGCAAAATGAGTTTCCTGGAGCAGGAGATCGCCATCGTTCGAGGCCACCATGAGAAATGGAACGGGCAGGGATATCCGGACGGTTTAGCCCATAGTGCCATACCGATGGGCGCTCGTATCCTGGCGGTAGCGGACACGCTCGACGCTCTTACCTCCACCCGGTCCTATCACAATTCACGGCCCGTTGCCGAGTCGGTCAAAATCCTGGTGGATTCATCCGGATACGATTTCGATCCGAAGGTCGTCGAGGCCTTGGCGTTGTGGATCCAGAAGCTACACAGCCGCCGGAGCAATGCCGATCAGCTCATATTGCACGACTTACTGGGGTCACAAACACAGCTCGACCATGACTCCGCCGCCGAGCTCACTGCTGAAACTTGCGCAGCAGATAGTTTATACTATTGATGCGGACATCGAAAGGCGGGTGGGAGGAAAAATAACCACCGAGGTCAAATGGATGGGCAGGCGAATTCAGCCCGGCCAGACGCGACAGCAGTTGTACGCAAGCCTGAGGGTCATAGCCGGCGGCGGCAACGAGGTGTACTCCGAACCTGTCCGCCTCGGACTCGATATCCTGTGAATACGCACTCTCAAGGAACTGCACACCCACGCGGTGAAGCCAGCCCGTAAGCAGCCCGCGGATGGGCGCCACCCGGGACGCAACGGCGATGGCTGAGTTGCTCACAATGCGGCTCATCGCGTGTCCCCGGATAACGTGCCCCATCTCGTGGCCAAGGATGAAAGCAACCTCGTTTCGATCATGCCGGCAGAGGTCCACCAGCGACCGGCTGATAAAAATGAACCCGCCTGGAAGAGCAAAGGCATTCGGTTCGGGGCCTTCCAGTGTCTCAAAATTGAATGTGCGAGCCTTGTTAACTACGCAGTCGGCCAGCCGCCGACCTACTTCAGCAAGTATACCGTCCATCTCTGGGTTCCGGCCGCAGCTTAACTGGCGCCTGATTTCGCCGGCCAGGTCCCGGCCCACTTCGTGCTCGACGGCAAGGGCGTCAGCCTCACTGCCCGCTATGGATTGCCACATCCACCTGGCCTTGCGGACCTTCGGCCCAACCTTTCTTCCCAAACTATAGAATAAGCCGCCCAAACCGCACAATCTCCTTCACAAAACGGTGTAATGAGGTGTAAAAATGAGAGTGCTGGGACTCGAACCCAGGACCTACGGCTTAAAAGGCCGTTGCTCTACCAACTGAGCTACACTCCCGAAATTTTCTAAGTCCCGAAAACATAACACCTTCTGAAAACATTGTCAATCCTCTTTGCCCGAAAAAGCAGGCGCGTGCCAAATTTTCACCGATTCCCGCACTCGCCGCAGCCCTTGCGTGGCCGATCAAACCGTCCGCCACGACCAGATAGGACTGGTGTGTCGTCTTGAAATCTGCCTGGCCGGCAAGACGCATAAGCTCATACTCGCTCATGCCGTCGGCAAACCAATTCGTCAGGGATAACCGTTAGTTTACAACAACAGTGTGGAAGGCCTATCTGAGATTAGCGTGAGCCCCGTCGGCCTTGCGATTGGCGGGGATTGGAGGAAAGGTTCCCCTCAAACATTACTGCTGTGGTTCTATGGCGATCCGGGCAATGCTATTACCGAACGAATGTATGTTAAGGTGAATGGCATCACAGTGGCATACCCCGGTAATAGAACGGCCACGTTTCAACCATGACATCCCAACGGTACTCAATCGTGTTGGCAGTTTGTGGGATGGACAAGTCCGATCACAATTGGCTGGTGATAGTGCCTACGGCCATTGTGACGGTCCTGAATCTGAAAGATCAGGTGTATCCGCCGCTCGGGCGTTGCTCACAACAAACTCGGCGAACACAAAGCCGCAGTCGATGTCCTCGAAAACCGGTTTTGGAAGCAACGGCCTATATTCCCCGTATCGTTTGGTGCTCGTGATCAAAGTAATACATCCCTTCCCCGGACTCTTGTCGATCAGTTTCTTGAACTGGTCGATACCAAGCAGACGTTGCTTCGAATCATCGTATCCCAACCCATATCTAAGTTCACCGCCTCTGTCTATGACGAAAACATCGGTACGCTTGTAACACCAGCAGACGGTGGGTGTCAGATAGTTGTCAGAAACAAGCACAGTATCCGGATAGACTCTCAGCGAGTTATGCAGCAGAAACTCATTCGGAGTTTTGCCGTATGCGAGGCGGTTGGGCATGGCAAAGTGCAAGTTGAACATCAGTAAGACAGGACCAAGGCACCACAGGGCGAGCTTTCCTTGGAAACTGGCTGCGTCGCGAGCAAGGATCAGCAGCAGCGCGTATGTTGAAAGCGCAACGACTACAATCACGCACTTCCAAAGTTCGTCGCGGCCATAGATTCTCACACCGGGCACGCAGACCTGGATCAGAATCAGCGCCGCCGCAATAATCAGCAGCACTATCGCAGAATTACGGAGGTTTTTTGACAGAGCTTCCGTCCGGCCCGCTGCAAGATATTTCAGAAGGCCGACCGCCGTCAGAATTGCCACAGCAGGGTAACACGGCAGGATGTACGTGCCGAGCTTGCCCCGGCAGGCGGAAAAAAACAGAAATGGAAATACCAGCCAGCAGAGCAAGAACCGAAGAAATGGGTCTTTGAGCTGCGTTTTCTTGAAAGCCCCAACGACAAGGGGAAAGACCAGGGTCCATGGCAGCGCGCCGCCCGCTAATATGGGAATGAAGAACCAGAACGGCGCGCGGTGCTGACTGCCATTGGGCGAGAGGAACCGCGCTACATGTTCCGTCCAGAGAAAGTAATGCCAGAAGCCAGCTTCTCGAAAACCTATGGCCACACACCACGGTAAAGCAACCAGAGCACTTGTGATCAGAGGGACCCAAAGAAGAGCCGGCAGCTCTGTCCATCTACGCTCCCAGACTACAAAAGAGATAATGACCAGAGCCGGCAGCACGAACGCAAGAAATCCTTTGGTCAGAAACGCCAAGCCGCAGAACGCACCCGACAGCGCCAGAAAAGCGTACTTTTTCCGCGAGGTCTTTTCCATCCATGCAAAATAGAAAGTAACCATGGTTGCTGTTGTGAACAGCGAAAACACGCTATCCAGGACACAAAACACTCCTATCGCAAAAACTTCCGCACAAGTCAGAAAAGTCGCCACCGCTAACAATCCTGCCGGGGCTCCGCCGGCAAATCGCTGAACGAATAGAAAGATGGCCAGGGCGGACAATCCTACGGCCAGCGCAGACGGAAGACGTACAGCAAACGCATTTCGGCCAAACAGATATTGCGACGCGGCGTTGAGCCAGTGGCCGAGAATGGGCTTTTCAAAGTATCGTAAACCATCAAGCTTTGGGACTATCCATTCGCCGCTATCCAACATTTCACGTGAAATCTCAGCATAGCGAGTTTCGTCTGGAATCACCATGGGCCGCACACCAAGCGGCACGATATACAGGGCCAGGAACACTCCGACAAGCACCAACGGTAGTTTCAGTCGCATTCCTATCTCACTGGAAGATACGTATAAGGCATTTGGTAGTAGTCGAAGATTCCCCACGCACGATGACCTGTGTGCCTTTCTAAGAGATAGGTCACGTTCAGGCCGATGCCGACATAGCCGTAGCGATGCTGCCCATCGAAGTGGAGCTCATCACGGGAGACATAGCCCCGCGTGTAGTAACCAACCTGCACCTCCGTGGCCTTCAGGAGGGGATTACCCGTTCGGAGCCAGCCGTCCAGCTTAAAGGCGAGCAGGAACTTCTGGCCGGAATAGTCGGTGAGGACGTCAAAACGCTCCCCTTCGCGGACGGACGACGAAGGAAACCACTCCCAGCGGAAATCCACTCGTTCCCGCACAGCAGGGACGCGATGGCGAAGATAAGCCATACTGGCACCGAGGGTATTCATGACTTCATCTTGCCAACTGAATCCCTCGCTCAGGCTAAACCCATCGCCGATTTCGATCAGTGTCATCGTCAGCCAACTGTTGGCTGCGCCCATTAGAATGGCGTCGTGCTCGGAATAGCCCCAGCCCTTGTAGATGCTGTTATAAACGCTCGCCAGGGCGTAGCAGGTGAAGACGTGCCCGAGTTTATCGGCGCCCCCATAGGGGGTGTCACTGTCGAACCAGCCCTCATTAGCCGTGCGGAACGCATGACTGCCGTAGTCCCATCCTGCGACGCCAACGACCGTGATGGCCCCCACGGTCGCCGCGTTCAGCGCGATTACCTTTTTCCCCCGCGGCCAATCGTCAAATGAGCGTAGAGAACTGAGAAACGAGCCCTTTTCCTCCGAGCCGGGATGGGACTTGTCTGAAGATTCGTTTGCGGCAAAACTGTAAGGCCCGGACGGCACAGGAACGTCCTGGGCGGTAAGTTTAGTTCTCATCCCCAGGCAGATCGAAGCCGCAACTAAAAGGTAATAACGAGATTCCATTTTCAACGGCAGGATTCCTCCAGTCTTATGTCCGCGATGGAGCAGCGATGCGTGATAAATCTGACTGACAACAAATCCATCCTTGGCGCCCGGGAATTTCTCCGGCCACGATGGCGGCGGGATCACGTTGTGGGTATTCTTCGAGTAAAGCTTTTAAGGGAACAAACGAGAAGCCTTTCGAGCAGGCTCTCCCGATGAATTGTTCGAACATCTCCAGGCGGGCCATGCCTTCGACCTCCGCGTGAATTGTCAGCACATTGAGCTTCGCGGGCTCAGGCAGGGAGAGCATGTAGTCATTGTAGTTGCTATCCGTCACGCCGTTACGCCCGATTACTTCATCGTATGTCGGCAGAGTAACGGGGATCTGGGGCTGGAGAAGCTCGCGGCCGCTTACAACCGGATGAAATATGCTCCCGCCTCTGCAATCGCTGTTGTAGTCAAAAGGAAAGCGGCTCTTGGCCCGAAGAACCGCCTCATTGCACTTCCATCCGGGCACGGCCGAACACGTAGGAGGTTTTCCAAGAATCTTGGTGAGCAAATCGTAGCCTTTCTTAAGCTCGCCGTAGAGGGCCTCTTCGTCCATGACGTTCATGTGGGCCTGCCACGCATGGTGGTCCCAGGCGTGCAAACCGACCTCATGGCCGGCTTCAAACGTCGAGCGTATTATGGGGCCGAGCCTTTCCCCGATGACGGGTCCCGGCCAGAACGTACCTCTCAGGAGAATATCCCAGCCGTACAGGCTTGCAGCCCTCGTCCTTAACATTTTCCAAAGGAACGCGGGCCGAAGCAGCCGCCACAGGTGCCGGCCCATATTGTCCGGACCGACCGAAAAAAAGAACGAAGCCTTCACGCAATAGGCAGCAAGAAGCTCGCACAGATTCGGTACCCCGAGCTGGGTTCCTCTGAGCGTGTCAACGTCAATCCTGAGGCCTACTTTCACGGTCTTATTCTCCGTAGGCTGCTTTATGTGCAGCCACAACTATTCTATCGTCATCCATTTTGAAGCTTTTCAATATCTCAACGTCACTGAGATCTTGCAGTTGCGTGTCATAGGCTACAACTGCTGTTCCCGGCTCTGAGGTCAAGAACCTTTCTATGTCTTCCCTGCCAGCAAGCGCCTGAACGGGGCTTCCAAGATAAAAAACGGCTGCCCCGCTCATGTGTTCTTTAGGGCGCACGAGGGCGATGCGGACTCCTTCCGACTGGAGACCCCTGCAATACTCAAACAGAGGTTCAACGGAATTCTTCTTGTTAAAGATAGGTGCTATCGACGTGTCGAAGGCCAGATAGACGGCCAAAAGCGCGGGCGCAAGTACAACCAGAAATCCCTTGAGGTTCTCTCTTGAGAGCCGGCGCTGTGCCCAGATGCCCATACAAAGACCAAGAACGCAAAGGAGTAGCCAGCCGCTGAAAGGCTGCTTGAAATAGACGTACATGCAAATGAAACCGAGCGGCGCGAGAATCACAGTCCAGACAAGTATTCCCACGGGTATTCTGAACCAGCTCGTCGAATTCCCCCGGCCTTCCAGAGCCGCCCCTACGGCCTGTCCCACAAACAGAGCCGCCGCCGGGTAAAGCGGGAGCAGGTAAACGGTCCGCTTCCCCGCCGCTATGCAAAGCAGAAGGAAAGGAACAACGAACCATACAAGAGCGAAAAGCGAAGGGCTTTCCTTCCCTCGCCGTCGGATTTCCCGCCAGTGAAAAATGAACGCCATGGGCAAGAAGAGCAGCCAGGGAAAAAGCTGAGGCGGAAATTTCACCAGGTAAAAATAAAAGGGCCCCACATGTTCGGCGTAGCTGCCTGTAAACCGCCCGAAGTTGTTGGCCAACATGGCTTCATAAACCATGTTGCCTCCAAGCTGCCGGCAGAGCAGGTATATCCAAAAAGCCACCGGAACGAGGCTGAGCACTACACCGAACACCAGAAGAAACCATGTTCGCAAAGAGAACTCTTTCTTCACCAGGAGCCAGACCGTCAGGGCGGACAGTGGGATTGCCAGTCCGATCAGTCCTTTTGTCAGCACCGCGCAGGCCAGCGACAGGACAAAACCGGCCCTCCACAAAATCCCGCCCGTTTCCGGTCGAGAAGCCTGAAAGAAACAGAGCATGGCGCCCGTGATGAAAAGGCACAACGTCATGTCAATCATACATTGCCGGCCGAGACTCCAGTATTCCGCCGACGTGGCGAGCACCCATGCAGACAGAAAGGCTGTCGATGGGGAAAAACCCATCTTTCGACCCAAAATGAAAACGAGAATGACACCCCCGATTGCAGCCAGGGCCGACGGTATCTTAGCTGAATATGTGTTTTCCCCCAACAAACGCAACACAGGGGAAGCAATCCAGTAGTACAACGGGGGCTTCTCAAGAAACGGCTGCCCGTTTAATCTGGGAACAACATAATCTTTTGATCTTGCCATCTCCGCCATGATTCCCGCCTCGCGCGTCTGCCCATCCCACAGGTGCCGTCTTCCCAGGCCCACAAGAAAAATGATGGACGCAAGAACCACAAGAAACAGAAAGGGCGAACCTGCTAACCAATTGTCAGTATTGCGAACAAACATCGTTGCGCTAAAGCGTCTTGCCTGATTCCTCAATAAGAGAAGAAGCCTTCTCTGTACGAATCCCCCCTGCCGAGTCCGTCCTGCCCGGTACGCTGCCGCCAAATGGATTCAAACCGACAACACTAATCGACGGACTTGCTCTCGCGGAGTTTCTCTTGCGTCGATTTCCTGCCATCGGGAGAATCAATCGCGATAATATCTTGCCGCGTCTTGGTTTTCACACGCGAATCCTGCATGAACTCAGCAGACTCTATACTTTCGCGCAGGAAGAAGTCGAGCGTCCGTTCCACAGACTGCTCCAGATCAACCGTAGGCGTCCAGCCAAGCAGTTTCTTCGCATTGCGGATGCTTGGTCTTCTGTATTGCACATCCTGATACCCCTTGCCGTAGTAAGAGCTGCTTTCAACCAGCCTGAAGCCCGCGAATGGAGGAAACTTCGGCCGAAGCGGGTGCTGCTCGAATTTGGCCAATAACAGTTCCGCAAGTCCCCGGATGCTCACTTCGTTGTCAGGATCGCCTATGTTAATGATCTTGCCGTCACAAACGCCGGCCTTGTTCTCGATGATGCGGTACAGACACTCGACTCCATCTAAGACATCCGTAAAGCAGCGTCTCTGCTTGCCGCCGTCAATCAGCAGAATAGGAGTCCCTTCCACGAGATTGAGGATGAGCTGTGTGATGGCCCGAGAGCTGCCGATTCGGGCGGAGGTTAAACTGTCAAGCTTAGGCCCGATCCAGTTGAACGGCCTGAACAGTGTGAACTGGAGCCCCTCTTTCTGCCCGTAGGCCCAGATGACCCTGTCGAGCAATTGCTTGCAGCACGAATAGATCCATCGCTGCATCCGGATCGGTCCCAGAACCAGTTTGGAGTTGTCTTCGTCAAATTCCTCCTCGTCGCACATTCCATACACTTCGGAAGTTGACGGGAAAATGATCCGCTTTTTGTATTTGACACAATACCGGACCACCTTCAGATTCTCTTCAAAATCGAGCTCAAACACGCCTATCGGGTTGCGCGTATACTCTATCGGGGTTGCGATAGCGACCAAAGGAAGTACGATGTCGCATTTTCTGATGTGGTATTCCGTCCACTCGCGATGGATCGAGATGTCGCCTTCTTCAAAATGAAAGCCCGGCCTGCCAACCAAATGTCCAATGTAATTTGACCGAAGGTCCATCCCGTGGACCTCATATCGCTCGTTGCGAAGCAGACGCTCGCTCAGGGCACTGCCGATGAACCCGTTGGCTCCGAGAATCAGGATGTGCTTCTTCTTCGTCACTTCGACGCGGCTGCTCGAACTGGCGCCGAATCTCATGCCCTTAACTAAATTGAGCTCATGAGCTAATTGAGCGCCGTTCACGTACACTCCCTTCTCCGTCTGGCCAAAATCCACGCGCACCGCCTCCCTGCCGCACGCGATCATGAGAGGATCCGTGGAGACAACGGTGCCGGGGTCCAATTCCTCTCCGCAGTATGGTACTTCCGAAACCGTCCAGAACACGCATTTCTCGTTGGCGATATAACTGAAAGCGCCCGGGTACGGTCGGGTAACGGCACGGACCAGATTCCTGATCTGCTTTGCGCCCGCAGCCCAGTCAATTTCGCCGTCAGCCGGGTGCCGGCCACCGTAGTACGTTGCTTTTGAATGGTCCTGAGGCTCTCGCGGTGCCGTTCCATCCTTCAACTGCGGCAGAACCTCGTCAAGCAAAACGGAGGCTGCCTGGGCGGCTTTGTCATGCAAGGACCTGGCCGTATCGTCGTCGGTAATCGTGATCTTTTTCTGATGGACGATGTCGCCGTCATCCGGTTTTGGAGTCATGTAATGCAGGGTAACACCCGTTTCTTTCTCCCCCTTGACCAGCACCCAGTTGATTGGGCATCTGCCCCGATACTTGGGCAGAAGCGAACCGTGCAGGTTGAGACATCCGGCAGGTGGCGTGTCCAAAATGGGCTGCTTGATCATGTTTCTGTAGTAGAAGGAGAAAATGATGTCCGGGGCGAGTTCTTTGATCCTCTTCACCCACAAAGGATGGTTGATATCATCGGGAGCAAAAACGGGAATACCCCGCGACGCAGCAAGCTCCGCCACGGAATCAAACCAGGTATTTTCCCACGGGTCATCCTTGTGGGTGAAGACTGCGGCGATCTGGAAGCCGTTCCGCAGCAGGGCCTCGATACCAACGCAACCAATATTGTGATAGCCCAAAACGATTGATTTCATATTACAAACTCCGATTTCATCTGATTCCGTAGTGTCTCTTCCTGCTGTTCGTCTCGCCCAACTACCTTGTGTACAAAGTAGCGGGGTCTGGCCCTGACATCGTGGTAGATTCGACCGATATACTCTCCGAGCAATCCCATTCCAACGAATTGGGCGCCCACAAAAATAAACAGAACTGCAAAGAGCGTGAATACTCCTTCGGCGGCCCACGTGGGTCCGTGAACCAACCTCATGACAAGCAGAAAGATGCCGAACCCCACGCCTACCATCGATATCGCCGCACCGAGTAAGCTCAGGACTCGCAGAGGGAACGTTGTCATGCTGGTCAGCAAATCAAACTGGAGATTGATCAGCCGCCATAGACTATACTTCGAGTTACCGTCGGACCGGGCGGCATGTTTTACCTCGATTTCCGTTGTCTTTCGTGCAAAGCCGTTGGCCAGGATTGGAATGAACGTGCTTCTTTCGTGGCACTGGAGCATTGCATCCACAACGGAACGCCGATAGGCTCGCAACATGCAGCCGTAATCGTGCATAACCACTCCGGTGGCCTTTTGGGCGGCTTTGTTGACGACAAAGGAGCTGATTCTGCGAAAGAAACTATCGCGTCTCGGAACCCGGACGCTGCCCACCGCGTCGAATCCTGCTTCGATGGCATCGACAAGTCTGGGGATTTCCTCGGGCGGATTCTGCAAATCGGCGTCGAGGGTGACAATAATACCCCCCCGAGCCTCCGCAAAGCCGGCCATGACCGCGGCGTGCTGTCCATAATTTCTATTTAACAGCACCCCGACGACGTTGCCGCCGCTTTGCTCGGCCGCCTCCGTGATAATGTCGGGGGATGAGTCCTTGCTGCCGTCGTCCACGAGAATAAGCTCGAACGGCCACGGCATCCTGCCGCAGGATTCCGTGCATCGCCGAATCAGCTCACGGAGGTTTTCCTGCTCGTTAAAAACAGGGGCAACAATGGATATCAAATCTATCTCATTCATTTACTCAAAACCTCCTTGATCGTATTGACAACGTCGTCCACATCATCAAAAGTCATCTCGGGAAAAAGTGGAAGTGAACAGATCCGGTCCGAATTCCACTCGGTATTCGGCAACATGCCGCGGCGTGTGCTCATTGATTCGGTGTAATACTTCTGAAGGTGCACGGCGCGGAAGTGAAGTCCGGTTCCGATATTCCTCTGTTTAAGCTCCCGCATGAAATCATCCCGGCTCAGCCTGGCTTTGTCCGTGTCCAGGCGCACAATGAAAAGGTGCCAGGCGTGCTTTATCGAGTACGGTGGGTCGCAAAGCGGCAGAATCTCATCGACCTGCTCCAGACGTTCGCGGTATCTCATGGCCAACTCCGCCCGGCGATTGTTGAAAGCATCCACTCGCGCCAGTTGACTTGTCCCAAGGACAGCCGATATATCCGTCATGTTGTACTTGTAGCCCGGCTCCAGCACCTCGGCCTGTGGAGACCTGCCCTGGGTGTGGCGATCATGAGCGTCCGCCCCAAGACCATGAAACTTCAGCCGCCGAATACGATTTACCAGCTCCAGATCATCCGAGCAAAACATCCCGCCTTCGCCGGTGGTGATGTTCTTGATCGGGTGAAAAGAAAAAATCGAAGTTCCCCTGCAGCCAATCCGCTCGCCCTTATATTGCGTGCCCAGAGCATGGGCGGCATCCTCAACAAGCAAGACGTTCTTGCTTGCAGCCAGCTTGCGAATCGGCTCGATATCCACCGGCGCCCCGGCAAAATGCACCGGGACGATAAGCCGTGTCCTGGCCGTCAGGCACGCCTCTATAGATTCGGGCGAAGCCATCAGTGTATCGCGGTCCACATCGACGAAAATGGGGGTGGCGCCCGCAAGAACAGTCAGATTCACGGTAGAAACCCACGTCATCGATGGCGTTATGACTTCGTCTCCAGCGCCAATGCCCAGCGCTTCGAGAACCAGGTGCATGCCGGCGGTTGCTGAGGACAGCGCCACAGCCCCGGGGCATCCAGTATAGTCGCAAAATGCCTGTTCGAACTCGGCCGTCTTCGGGCCGGTTGTCAGCCAGCCGGAACGAAGAACTTCCGCAACGGCGGCAACGTCCTCATCACTGATGGAGGGCCGGGAAAAGGGCAAAAAGTCACTTCGCATGGTTCGCCTCCTTGCTCTCCACGGTGATTTTCGAATTGTCCGCATTGATAAGCCATGCCTTCAATTTCTTTTGGCATAGATCAGGAGATTCCCACGTGTGGCGGACTTCCGCATACGCCGGCTGCGAGGGCAACAGGGACGCAGTTTTTTCAGTAATATACCTGCTCTGGGAGATTACTATACCAGGTTCCTCACTTTCGAGAAAGGCCCGCAAGGCATTTTCGTCGGTCAGGAGCGTTGCGGGCGGATCCCACTCCATATAGAAAAGCAGTCTGTCTTCGCATCGATGCACGAACGCAACTCGCTCATGCGGCAATGACTCAACGACCGTTTTCATTTGCAGGGCAAATGACCGTTCGGTGCGGCAGGAGTCCAAAATGTTGTACTGCCAGGCGAAGAAACCGCCCTGCAGGACACCAGCCATCAGGATCAACGCCCAGATGGTTTGTAGCTGACCGCTCTGCAGCACCTTTGCGGCCACCTTGTATGCGACGACGCCCACCAGCAGGGCCGCCAAGGCGACAAACAGGAACGACCAGCCCAGGAGACTCGGCAATTCCCAACCCCTCGTGCTCACAAGGACCCACACAGCGGCAGGACCGAGGACCAATTCCAGGACGGCCACAACGATCAAGACGTATTTTTGGATCTGCAACCCACGCTCTCGATGTGTTCTGACAACCTCCTGGCCCAGTTCCGCCAGGAACACCGCCATCAGAAGCATACAGAAAGGTACGATAGGGAGAATGTAGTAGCTCCGCCGGGAACCGGATAGCGTAAAGAAGGCAAAGATTATCAATATCGCCTGTATCAGCCAGCGAGTATGGCCATCAAGTTTTCTCCAACTGCTCGCCGACACGACCAATGCACCAATCAAGATCGGCGCCCATGGCAGGGTCAGCAAGGGCACAGCACCCAGGTAAAGGTATATCGGGCCTTTGTGGTCGAAAGGTCGAATATACCGCAGGATATTTTCCTGAAACACCAGGGCCAGCCCGTTTTGCTGATAACCTTCCGGCCGGCTCAGGGCGGCATACACGAACGGCGAGAAGTAAACGGCAACGCCGATTCCCAGGGCCAGCCAGTGGGACGGCCACAACAAGCATCGCCAGCGCCCCTGCCGCAGCAGGTCCGGCAGTATGGCTAACACCGGCACCACGAACGCCGTCAATCCTTTCGTATGAGAACCGACAAACATAATCAGGTAGAAAACAAGAAACGTCACGAAACCCGGGCGGTCCCGCCGGGTCCAATACCAGGTTACTACGAGCATAACGGCGGCCAGGTTCTCGGTCTCGGCACTGGCCACGTGTGAATACATAAGCAGGCCATAGCTCGTCAGCAGAAGACCGCCGGCCAGCCAGCCTGCTTGCCGAGACCATAAACGCCGTCCCAGATACACGGTACAAACCAGCGTCACGAATGCGGCCAATGCACTGGGCAGCCGGATGATAAACTCATCCAACCGGCCGCTTACGGCGGAAAACGCTGCAATGAGCCAATACGTCAAGAGTGGCTTGTCAAAGTACGGCTCGCCCCCGATGGTTGGATGGAAGAAGTCCCCGCTGGTAAACATTTCCCGAGTGATCTCCGCCCAGCGCCCCTCAGAAGCCCACAAACTGCGCTGCCCAATCGCCCAAAACAGAAGAAACACAACAGCCCCGGCGAGCAGCAAGCCCTCCAGCCAGCCTTTCCAGGCGCACCTCGTCTTTGCGTTGTGTATCAAGTCACTTCTCAACAGCTACGGTCCTGGGCCGACTGCTACCATGCGGCCTTCTGCCTTTCCCTCGGCATTCGCGGACACCGACCCGGATTCTTCGGCCCAAGTATAACCAGCGAACCTTAAGACAAACTGAAGACTTTGAGATTATGCGCTGAGTTTGAAGTGAGGAATTGGATTTGGGTACGGACTCGGCCGGACTATACGCGGGCCAACCGGATCGAAACAAGCGTGCCGGACTCCGGGCTTGAGGTGATCGAGATATCGCCGTTGTGACGGCGAGCGATCTCCCGGGCGATGGCCAACCCCAGGCCGGCTCCGCCGGTCGAGCTGGAACGCGAGCGGTCTATGCGGTAGAAACGCTCAAACAGACGAGGCGTCGCCTCAGGGGGGATATTCCCGCCTTCGTCATGAATGCACACCGTGGCATAGCCGTCAGGTCCGCATCTCAGGGCTATGCGAACGGCCCCGCCGGCCGGCCCGTATCGGACCGCATTGTCCAGAACATTGCTGAACAGGCGGACCAGCTCGTCCAAATCGCCCCGAACGGTCGTTGCCGATAACTCCTCAAGGACCACTTTACCTCCCGCCTGCCTTGCCTTCTGGTCATAGGTTTCTGCCAGTTCGCCCAGCAACACATCCAACTCGACCTCCGCAGTGGCGGCCGGCCTGTTGACTTCATCCATGCGCGTCAAGACCAGCAGTTGTCCTATAAGCCGCTCCATGCGGGCAATGCCCTCCAGCGCATTGCCGATTGCCTGCCTATACTCGTCTGCTTGTCTTTGCTGCATCTGCGCCGCTTGAAGGGTACTCTTGGCCAAAGTCAGAGGGGTGCGCAGCTCATGTGCGGCGTCGGAGGTGAATTGTCTCTGCCGCTGCAAGACTCTGTTCAAACGTTCCAGCATATCGGTTAGTGCTCGCACGAAGGGGCGCAGTTCCTTTGGCACCTTTTTTTCGTCAAAGACAGTCTCTCTGATGTTCGGGTGTGCTATGTCCTGCAATTGTTTTGCGGTCGTATCGATGGGACGCAGGCCACACTGAACGGTCCACGCAATCGCAACAACTGAGCCTACGATGAGGCTGGCCCCCAGAACGAGCAGCAACCGCAGAAATTCATACAATTCGTGGTAAGTAAAGTGGCTGGAGCCCGCCACCACGATATTCACGATCCCCTCATCAATCCTGTGCCGCATCCAAACAGCTCTATATTCATCGTGAGGACGACCGATGTTCACGAAGACAGGCTCTTCCGACGACGCGATGCTCTGACCTGAAAGCTCGCGCAACCAGCGTCCATGTTCGCTGTCCGGCGCATCGCTGGCAAGCAAATCAGCAGGAGAACCGTCCATCCAAATCCGATATGAAAAAGAGGGAGTGTTCGGCCCCGGGGCGGCGGTGACTGCACGAACTTCCTTCTCCTGTTGATCTTCGCGCTGACGGTCATCCAAGCTTGCCGAGATGCCGTTAGCCATCGCCAGCAGCGTTCGGTCGATCTCCCGAAGGTGAGATTCTTCAAACTCGACATACGCCACAATGGAGACAGTGGCGATAACGGCCGCGAGCACGGCGGAGACCCACAAAGACACACGCCACTTTAGAGAAAGGCAAATCATGCGGGTAGCTCTCCAAGTACATAACCCTGGCCTCGAAGCGTATGAATCACTTCACGGTTTGGCCCCGAGCTGAGTTTCTTTCGCAGAGAGCTGATGTACACCTCCACGACATTGGAGAAGTTCTCTGAGTAAGAACTGTACAAGTGCTCGACGATATCCGCTTTGGATACTACTTCTCCGGCTCGCATTGCCAGGTACTCCAACAGGCGGTATTCCATGGCGGACAGCCGCACTGATCTGCCGCAGAACAGGACCTGATGCCTGGCCGTGTCTATACTTATGCCGCCGATTTCTATTACGGGAGCAGCTCGGCCGTACGAACGGCGAGCCAACGCCTTGCAGCGGGCCATTAGTTCTCTCATATCAAACGGCTTGACCATATAGTCATCGCTCCCTGTTTCAAGCCCTTCGATGATATCGCGGGTATCGTCCCTTGCTGTCAAGATAAGCACAGGAGTAGTTATACCTTTGGCCCGAAGGTCCCTGAGAATCTCAATGCCTCCGATTTTGGGAAGGCCCAGGTCAAGAACGATCAGGTCATAGGGATTCGTCATAGCCATGTGCCGTCCGTCTTCTCCATCGGTGCAAATGTCAACAGCCCAGGAATACTCTTCGTCCAGCACCTTGGTTATGTTGCGAGCTATTTTGACCTCATCTTCGATAATCAGCACACGCATGTCTGTTCGCGATTCTCGTTCAAGTCTTACTTTTTGTTCGGTCCGAAGATTCCAGGCGACCTATTATAACACCCGCTGCGGCTATGAAAAAAGGGGGTTCTTTCAGAAACAGTCACTTTTTGGCCAGGTCTTCAGGTTGTCTTAAGGAGCGATCTATTATCATATTAAGGATATTGTATTTTAGAGTGTTACAATACAGAACATGCGTATCGTGAAATCCATGGCCATCCAGGCGACCATTCTTTCCCTGCTGGCCGGTTGTGCTCGCTTCGAGGCTAAGCCGCTGTCCCCCCAGCGGACGGCAGAGCAGTTCGAGGCCCGCACGCTGGACGACCCGCAGTTGAAGGCGTTCCTGGAGACGAATCTGAATCGCGATCTCACCAGTTGGCCATTGCACGAGTGGGATTTTGACACGCTAACGCTTGCGGCGCTTTTCTACCACCCCAGCCTCGATGTGGCACGGGCCCAGTTGGCCGTCGCCCAGGCGGGCGTCACGACCGCCGGCGGTCGCCCCAACCCCGTCGCCGATGTCTCGCCCCAGTACACGACCAACTCGGAGAGCGGGGTCTCGCCCTGGATAGCGGCGTTGACCCTCGACACCACGATCGAGACGGCTGGCAAACGCGGGTATCGCATTGAGCGGGCGAAGCACGAATCCGAGTCCACCCGTCTTAACCTCGCCGAGCAGGCCTGGCAGGTGCGCAGCCGGCTGCGCGCCCGTTTGCTGGACTATGCCGCCGCCAATCGCTTGGTCGCGTTATTACGGGACGTGCGGGAGATCCAGAAACAGAGGGTCAAGCTTCTGGAAGGCCGTCTGGCCGCCGGCGCTATCGCGAGCACTGACGTGACAACCTCGCACGTGGCCCTAATCAAGACGCAGGCCGACCTCGGAGATGCCCAACGTCAGGTGATCGAGAGTCGCGCCAGTGTGGCGGAGGCACTTGGTGTGCCGCTGCTGGCCGTCGAGGGACACGAGCTGAGATTCGATTTATTGCCGTCGGCCGAGTCCGGCCGCAACCTGGAGTCCGCGGAGATTCGGCGCCGGGCATTGCACAGCCGGCCTGACATCCTGGCGGCGCTGGCCGACTACGCCGCCAGCCAATCGGCCCTCCAGCTCGAAATCGCCAAACAGTATCCTGACATTCATCTGGGCCCCGGCTACGAGTTCGACCAGGGCCTGCACAAGTGGGGGCTGGGCGTGGGGGCTGAGCTGCCCGTGCTCAATCGCAACGAGGGGCCGATCGCCGAGGCCGAGGCCAAACGCACCCAGGCTGCTGCACGCTTCCTTGCACTGCAGGCCCAGACGATTGCCGAGATTGACCGTGCGATAGTGGTCCGCGCGGCCTCGCAGGAACAGTTGCGGCAGATGGACGCCTTACTCGAGACGCAGCAACGCCACGTTCAATCCATCGAGGTTATGGTCAAAGTTGGCGGTGCCGACCAGCTCGAACTGTCTTCGGCCCGGCTCGAAGCAACTCTCGCTGAGGTGGCCCGGCTCGACGCGATGATCAAAGTTCAGCAGGCCCTCGGTCAGCTTGAAGACGCCGTGCAGGTCCCCTTCGACGCGATGCCGTCCGTTGAGCAGGACCCGCGCACCCAGGTCGGGAAGGAGAAGAAACCGTGAATAAAGTCATTTTGGGCATCCTGGCCGGCTTGGCTCTTGGCGCGGCGGGCACAGCCATCTACTTGAAATACCCCCAGGCTGAGCAGCAACAGCAACCCGAAGAACAGGCAGAGGAATCGTTTCTCCAGCATGACGCCGATGGCCGAACGCTGATCAAGCTCGATCAGGACACGCAGACCCGCATGGGACTGAAGGTGGAGCCCCTGGCCGCCGCGCAGATGTCGCCGCAGGTAAAGGGCTATGGCCGTGTCCTGGACCCCACGCCGCTGGCGGCACTGGTGACGGAAGCCACGTCGGCCCAGGCGGCGATGGAGGCATCCACGAAGGAATTCGAGAGGCTCAAGGTCCTGTATTCGCAGAATCAGAATGCCTCGGCCCGCGCCTTAGAAACGGCGGAAGCCTGCATGAAGCGTGACCAGATCTCGCTTGCGTCCGTGCGGTCGCGGCTGTTGCTCGGCTGGGGCCAGGTCATCGCCTCGCAGGCGGACCTGGCGGCGTTTGTCCATTCACTGGCTGCGCAGGAGACCTCGCTGGTCCGCGTGGACTTACCGCTCGGCGAGCAATTGCCGGCCTCGCCGACAGGCGGTCGCATTGCCCCACTGGGCACGCCGGAGCATCTTTCGGACGCCCAGTATCTTGGTCCCGCCCCGAGCGCCGATCCCCAGACGCAGGGCCGGGGAGTTCTGCTTCTCGTGAAGATCGATCCGCCACCCCGGGGCACGGCAGTGCTGGCGTGGCTGGCCATTCCCGGCCAACCACAGTCCGGCGTGATCGTGCCGCGCGGCGCGCTGCTGCGTCATGAAAGCCGGACATTCATCTATCTCCAAACCGCCGCCGACACTTTCGAGCGCAAGGCCGTGACCCTCGGGCGTCCAGCCGGCGACGGATGGTTCGTCGGCGAAGGCCTCCAACCGCCGGACAAGGTTGTCGTCGTTGGAGCGCAGCAACTACTCTCCGAGGAACTGAAGGGACAAGGGGGAGGCGAGTAGATTCCCATGCTGCAATCCCTGGTCAGATTCTCCCTGAAGTACCGCGCCGTGGTTGTGGCGCTGGCCTGCATCCTCCTGGTGTACGGAATTTACGTTGCCAGGAGTGCCAAGCTCGACGTGTTCCCGGATTTCGTCCAGCCGCAGGTGGCGATTCAGACCGAGGCGCCCGGGCTGTCCCCGGAGCAGGTCGAGCTGCTCATCACACAGCCGGTCGAAACGATGATCAACGGGCTGGGCGACATGGAGTCGCTGCGCTCGGAGTCCATCCAGGGCTTGTCCATCATCACTGCGGTGTTCAAGGAGGGGACGGATGTTTTCCGCGCCCGCCAGATGCTGGCGGAGAAACTGGCCGAGACGGCCGGGGAGCTGCCCGCCAGCGCCAAGACCCCGCGCATGACGCCGCTGACATCGTCCACGATGGACCTGCTGAAAATCGGCCTGGTCTCAGACAAGATGACGCCGATGCAACTGCGGACATTCGCCGACTGGACGCTCAAACCGCGGCTGCTTTCCGTGCCGGGGGTCGCCAAGTGCAGCTCCTTCGGCGGCGAGGTCCGCCAGCTTCAAATCCAGGTTCTGCCGGACCGCCTGCTCGCGTACGACCTGGCGCTGTCCGACGTGCTGGCCGCCGCACGGGTCTCGACGGCGGTGATGGGCGCCGGCTTTGTCGAAACGAGCAACGAGCGCATCACGATCCAGACCGAAGGCCAGGCGCTGACGCCCCAAGCGCTTGGCGAGGTCGTTGTGACATACAAAGACGGCGTCAGCGTGAGGCTCAAAGACGTGGCCCGCGTGGTCGAAGGGGCCGAGCCGAAATTCGGCGACACAGTGATCATGGGCCGGCCCGGCGTGCTCATGACGATGTCCAGCCAGTATGGCGCCAACACGATGGAGGTCACCAGGGTGCTGGAGGCGGCACTGGTGGAGATGAAGCCGGTATTCGAGAAGGAAGGCATTACGCTGTATCCGCGACTGCACCGGCCCGCGACGTTCATCGAGAATGCGCTGCGGAATATGAAGCACTCGCTGACGCTCGGAGCCATCCTGGTGGCGGCGGTGCTGTTTCTGCTGCTGGGCAGCGTGCGTACGGCCTGCATCTCGCTGACGGCCATTCCCCTATCGCTGCTGACGACCGTCATCGTGCTCGAGAGACTCGGCATCACCATCAATACGATCACGCTCGGCGGCCTGGCCATCGCGTTGGGCGAAGTCGTGGACGATTCCATCATCGATGTGGAGAACATCTTTCGTCGGCTCCGCGAGAACAAGGCGATGGCAAACCCGCGGCCGGTGGGACACGTCGTACTGGATGCCTCGCTGGAGGTACGGCGGGCCGTCGTGTATGCCACGTTCATAGTGGCGATGGTGTTTCTGCCGGTGCTCACGCTGACGGGGTTGCAGGGCAGTTTCTTTTCGCCGCTGGCATTGAGCTACATCCTGGCTATCCTGGCGTCGCTGCTGATGGCACTGACGCTGACACCGGCCTTGGCGTACGTGCTCTTCGGCAGAGGGGCGAGAAAGGCACAGGAGCCGCTCCTGCAGCACGCGTTGAAGGTGGTTTACCGCGGAATTCTGCGGTTCACCATGCACTGGCCGCGAGCCATGATCATCGTCGTGGCCGCTGTCTGCATCGCCGCCCTGACACGGCTGCCGTTCTTTGGAGGCGAATTCCTGCCGGAGTTTCGCGAAGGTCACCTCGTCCTCCAGGTGTTCGCCGCCCCAGGTACGTCGCTGCCGGAGATGCTGCGGATCGGAAAGCGAATCTGCGAGGAGATGCTCAAACACCCGAGGATCGACACCATCGAGCAGCAGGTCGGGCGCGCCGAGCTCGGCGAAGACCCTTGGGGCCCCAACCGCAGCGAGTTTCACATGGACCTCAAGCCCATGCCGGGCCGGGAAGAAGCGGAGATGGCCGACGTCGTCCGAGGCATCCTCAAGGGATTCCCGGGCATCCAGTTTGAAGTGCTGACTTTCCTCGGCGACCGCATCGGCGAGACGCTCACCGGCGAGACGGCCCCCGTGGTCGTTAACATCTTCGGCGACGACCTCGACGTGCTGGACGCCAAGGGGGCCGAGGTGGCGAAGGTCCTGGCCGCCGTGCCGGGCGCGGCGGACGTGCAGGTGAAGGCCCCGCCCGGTCAGCCTCGTATCGCCGTAACCCTGCGGCCGGAGCGGCTGACGCAGTTCGGATTTCGGCCGGTGGAAGTGCTCGAAGCGATTCAGACCGCCTACCAGGGAACCGTCGTGGCCCAAACGCATCGCGCCAACGAGGTCGCCGACGTGGCGGTGATTCTGGATGAGTCCGCCCGGCAGGACCCGGAGACCATCGGCGAGCTGCTGCTGGCCAGTACGCAGGGGACGCGCATACCGCTGCGCGAGCTGGCGGACATCTATCCGACGAGCGGACGACACTCCATCATGCACGAGGGCGCCCGCCGGCGCCAGACGGTGACCTGCACGACCAGCGGACGGGACACGACGTCGTTCGTGGCGGAGGCGAAGAGGCAGGTGGCTGCAAAGGTCAACTTCCCCGGCGGCACCTACGCCGTCTTCAGCGGCGCCGCCCAGGCGAAGGCGGAAGCGCAACAGCAACTGCTGCTTCACTCGGGCATCGCCGCCGTGGGGATTCTGCTGCTGCTGGCGATCGCCTTTGGCAACGGGCGCAATCTCCTGCTGGTGCTGGCCAACGTGCCGTTTGCATTGGTCGGAGGCGTGCTGGCGGTTTGGCTGACGAGCGTGCTGAGCGGTTCGGACGAAGGGGCGCTGACCATCGGCTCGCTGGTCGGCTTCGTCACGCTCTTCGGCATTACAACGCGCAACTCCATTATGATGATCTCCCACTTCGAGCACCTGGTGAACGAGGAGGGCATGACGTGGGGCCTGGACGCCGCAATCCGCGGAGCGTCCGAGAGGCTGATCCCCATTCTGATGACGGCAGGCGTCACGGCCCTGGGCCTGCTGCCCCTGGCGCTGGGCACGGGCGAAGCCGGCCGCGAGATCGAAGGCCCCATGGCGATCGTCATTCTCGGCGGGCTGGTGACTTCCACCGTGCTCAACCTGTTCGTGCTGCCGACGCTCGCCCTGCGATATGGCAGGTTTGTGACCAAAGAAAGCGCCGAGCTGTGAGACAATGGGTCAGTGCGGCAATCTGGGCAATCCTGGCACTTGGCACATATCAACATCTTATGTGGAAAGACGGAATTTGACGATGAGAATTCAAATGAGGCGACTTACACGGCTCACTAATGCGTTCAGTAAGAAAGTCCAGAATCTGCATTATGCTGTGGCATTGCACTTTATGCACTATAACTTCTGGCGGATTCACCACGCACTGAGAATCACTCCTGCAATGGCAGCAGGTGTAAGCGACCATCTTTGGGAGTTATGAAGATATTCTTGCTTGCTTGAAAATAAGGAAAATTCAAATTGACCCACTACCGAGCGGGCATTTCGATTGACTCCGCCGTTCTTTTTGTGTTAAAATAGCTAAAACAATTGGCATAAAAAGTCGAATGTCATCATAGCTGTTGACCGGGATTTTGAGGCCGATAAAACTATAGACCAAAAGCCGGGCCGCCGGTCTTTGACGCCGGCAGAGATGGAGGCAGAAGATAGTCATATCTATGAGAAATCTCCTGGTATTGCTACTGGTCGGATTAGTTGCGGCGAGCTTAGCCGATGCTCAACTTTCCTCCACTGATCTCGATAGTCATCGCGGAGGGGAATCTGCATTGTCGGCGGAAAACCGGCTCCCAAACACCGGCGCCGTAACGCTGATGATCAACGAATTGATGGCCAGCAATGGAGGCTCGGTCCGGGACCCCAGCGGCGATTCGGACGACTGGATCGAAATCTACAACTATGGCAGCGACGCCGTGGATATCGGCGGCATGTGCCTGACGGATGACCTGGGCCGCCCCACCGCGTGGCGCGTGGCCGACGACGAGCCGGACGAAACCACCATCCCGGCCAAAGGCTATCTGCTGATCTGGGCCGACAATGAAACGAAGGAAGGAACGCTGCACGCCAATTTCCGGCTCGGCGCCGGCGGCGAGCAGGTCGCCTTATTCGCCGCTGACGGCCGAACGCTCATCGACAGTGTAACCTTCGGCCCCCAGACGGCGGACCGCTCGTACGGCCGGCTGCCGGACGGCACGGATAACTGGCAGGTCCTTGCGACCCCCACCCCGGCGGCGTCCAACGGAGGCGGGGCTTCCGCCGTCGTGATCAACGAGATCATGTACCATCCCTACCATCCGGTTCCGGGGGCGGAGGACGTTCGCCAGGAGTACATCGAGCTGTTCAACCGGGGAACCGCGGCGGTCAACCTGTCGGGCTGGCGGCTGAGCAACGGCGTGGACTTCGTGTTCCCTGACGTCACGCTCGGCGCCGGGGCGTATCTTGTTGTCGCCGCGGACGTGGCCGTCTTCAAAACCAAATATCGCAGCGTCACCAACGTCGTGGGAGGCTGGACGGGCAAGCTCAGTAACAGCGGCGAGACGATCGAGCTGGTGGACGATTCCGGCGTGCGGATCGACCAGGTCCGTTACGCGGATGAGGGAGACTGGGCCGTGCGCGAGCTGGGACTGAGAGATAACGGCCATCGCGGATGGGGCTGGGTCGCCCAGCACGATGGCGGCGGCAAGTCCCTGGAATTGATGAACCCGGCGATGCCCAACGAATACGGACAGAGCTGGATGGCGAGCAGCCGCAATGACGGCACACCCGGCGTGACCAACTCGATGGCCGACGGCGACATCTCTCCATTGATCGTCAATGTGACGCATCTGCCGATCATCCCCGGCGACAGCGATCCCGTAACCGTCTCGGCTCGCGTTATCGACGAGCAGTCAACGGGCGTTACCGTAACTTTGCATTACCGTCTTGACGCTTCCGTATATCGGAATGAGAACACTTACCCTGTACATGATCCTGCCAGTTACACGGACGTCACCATGCTCGATGACGGAGCACATGGCGACGGCCGGGCCGGCGACGGCGTCTATGGGGCAACGGTACCCCGCCAGCAGGATGGGACGATCATCGAGTTCTACCTCGAAGCAACGGATGCGACAACCAATCAGCGTACGTGGCCGGCGGCGGGCATTTTGGATGGAACGTGGCAGCAGGTAATCAACGCCTTCTACCAGGTGAACGATTCCTTCGATGGGGACACCCATTGGACACCCGGAGGTCAACCAACCTATTACCTGATCATGACCGAAGCGGACAAGGATAGATTGCTCGACATAGGGGATCGCGAAGGCGGCGAGCACAACAGCGACGCTCAGGTGAACGCCACGCTGATCAGCGTGGACGGGATTGATCTGAAGGTGCGGCACAATCTCGGCGTAAGGAACCGCGGGCACGGCTCGCGAAGTGATCCGCCGAATAACTACCGCCTGAATTTTCCGCACGACCGGTCATGGAAGGGCCTTACAGCCGTCAACTTGAACACCAAGTACACGTACAATCAATTGGCCGGCAGTGCGGTCTTCCGCCTTTCGGGCTTGCCGCAACCCGAGGTGACGGCCGTACAGGTCAGACTCAACGGAGAGAATCTGGCCGAGTCGGGAAACCGGATGTACGGTTCGTACGCCCATCTCGAGGTTGTGGATAGTGACTACGCGGAAAATCACTTCCCCGACGACAGCGCCGGCAACGCGTATAAATGTATGCGCGACTTAGGCCCCGCCGACCTGGGTTACCGCGGGACGAATCCGGACTCCTACCGCAACAGCTACTTCAAGCGGACCAATGTCGGCGAGGACGACTGGTCCGACCTTATCGAGCTTTGCCGCGTGCTGTCGGCCAACACGCCGGACGCCACATACGTTGACGAGGTCAGCCGAGTGGTTAACGTGGATCAATGGCTGCGTTTCTTCGCCATCAACGCCCTGCTGGATAACAGGGAGACGACCCTGGCTAACGGTTACGGCGATGACTACTACCTCTATTGCGGCGTCCAAGACCCGCGTTTTGTGCTGATTCAGCACGATTTGGACACAATCTTCGGCAGGGGTACCAACGCCAGCCCCACAAGCAGCATCTTTCTGGCCACGGGGCTTCCGGTGATAAACCGTTTTCTCAGACATCCTCAGTTTCTGCCTCGCTATTATTTTCACCTGAGGAATCTCATCGAGACCACCTTCTCGGCCGAGAAGCTTGATCCGTTGCTGGACGAGCTTCTTGGTGGCTTCGTTCCGGCCGGCACGATTAGTCAGATGAAGAGTTTCGCCGCGGCGCGCAATCGACACGTCCTTTCACTTATTCCTTCCGCCCTGACCGTGGAAAGCAGTCTGCCCCAGGTCAACGGATACTATTACAGCGGCGCGGACAGTTTTACGCTCGGCGGGACGGCTGACGCTGTCGAAACCCGTTCCGTCCTGGTCAACGGCCGGCTGGCGGACTGGTCCCTGGTGGATGGGAGGTGGGATTTCGGCGGAGCCGGCGGCGTTGCTCAAACATTGGTCAGCAGCCGCTCGGCGTGGAAATACCTCGACGATGGCTCCGACCAGGGGACAACTCTTGACGGCGCCAACTGGTTCGCTCATCCGAACTACGACGATTCGGCGTGGCTCGAAGGGCCGGCCGAGCTCGGCTACGGCGACGCCTCGCAAGGCCGCCCCGAAGCCACTGTCGTCAACAGCGGCCCCCTCGGCAGCTACTTCATAACGACATACTTTCGGCACACATTCCAGGTGGACGACGCCTCGCAGTATTCGAGCCTGCATCTGCGGCTGCTCCGCGACGACGGTGCGATCGTGTACCTCAATGGAGTAGAAGCCGCGCGCAGCAACATGTCCCGGGGAACCTTCAACTACCTGACCCCCGCCGCCAGCAACGTCGGCGACGTCGATGAGTACACGTTTTACGACTTTCCCTTGGGTGCGAATCTGCTCGTCAACGGCACCAATGTCGTAGCCGTGGAGGTCCACCAGGCTTCCGGCACGAGCAGCGACGTCAGCTTCGACCTGGAGCTCGAGGGCGTCATGTCGTCTGCGGGTGCAGGAAAGCTCCAGCCGGGCATCAATCGTGTCCTCATTCAGACCTTCGACGGCCCCAACGGCATGGGCAGGGAGCTGAAGCAACAGTATGTGGACATCTGGCACGATGACGGTGACGTGTCACAAATCTCAGGCACGCTCGCCGCGGATACCGTTCTCGACGCCGCCTCCGGCCCATGGCACGTGACAGACGACGCGGTCGTGCCTGCAGAGGCCACACTCACCATCGAGCCGGGGACGACGGTTTACTTCGAGCAGGGTGTACGGCTGACCATCAACGGCCGGCTCATCGCCGAAGGAACTCCGTTCGAGCGCATCCAGTTGACCCGCCAGCCGGGCTCGTCTGCAACGTGGGACGGCCTGCACTTCAACAGCACAGAAGATAACCGTTTGGCGTACGCGGATATGCTGTACTCGTCGGCTGATAGTGAGTCGATTCGTGCGTCCAATTCGAGGCTTTCAATAGATAACGTCACATGGGCCGGCACCGACAAGACAATCATCCAAACGGACGGCTCTTCACTGAGCGTACGCAACAGCACGTTCCCTGATACGACCGTGCAAGCCGTCTCCGGCCACCGCGTGCTTTCATCCGACCCTTATCTGATCTTCGAGAATAACGTCTTCGGCATCTGCAGCGGCGTCAAGCAGGACGTCGTCGATTTTTCCACGAGCGGGCCAAATCCCAGCCCGCAGTTTATCAATAACGTCTTTCTCGGCGGCGGAGACGACGGCCTGGACCTGGATGGCACAAATGCTTACATCGACGGCAATGTATTCATGAATTTTCACAGAAACTTTGATCCCCAGGAAGGGGAATCCTACGCCATAACCACGGGCTACGACGGCAGCAACAGGTCCAGCCACGTCATCGTGCGGAACCTGTTCGTCAACTGTGACAATGGCATACTGGTTAAAGACAGGTCCTGGGTTACGGCGGAGAATAACACCTTCGTACGTTGCAGCGGCGCCGGAATCAACTTTGACGAGCCGCTGGAAACCGACGTCGATCCCGGCGACGGGGCGGACCTCGATGGCAATATCTTCTGGGAAACAAATACTGCTTTCGGCGAGCTGACGCTCTCGACGGTCCTGACTGTGAACCATTCGCTTCTTCCGAGCCAGTGGCACGTGCTGGGTGTGGGCAATATCGACGCCGATCCGCTGTTTGTGGATTCAGGCGGGGACTTTCATCTCAAGAGCGCCTCGCCGGCGGTCGGCGCGGGGCCCTGGGGTCTGGATATGGGGGCGTACGTACCCGCCGGGGCCGCGATCAGCGGCGAGCCGGACGAAATCACGTACCACACCAACGCAACGCTGACCGTCGGCGGGCCGGGCATCACACATTATCAATACTCCCTGAATGACCCGCTTGGCCCCTGGAGCGCAGAGCGGCCGGTCGAGACGCCCATCACGCTGACTAACCTGCTAAACGGCCACTCATACGTGGTGTACGCTGTCGGCAAGAACTCCGCCGGCGTCTGGCAAAGTGAGGATAGCCCGACCGTCTCACGCACCTGGACGGTGGACACGTCACATTCGAAGCTGGTGCTCAGCGAAGTGTTAGCCGTCAATAATTCAGCCGTCGAGCACGAAGGGACCTTCCCCGATATGGTTGAGCTGTACTATGATGGCGCAGCCGCACTGAGCCTTTCAGGAATAAGCATCACCGACGCCCCGCAGGACCCGGCCCGCTTTGTCTTTCCAGCCGGAACAACCATCCAGCCGGGCGGCTACCTGGTCCTCTACGCCGACTCCAATGCAACCACCTCTGGCATCCATTTGGGCTTTGGCCTGGAGGGGGATGGAGAGGGGCTTTACCTCTACGATAGCGCCGGGACGCTGCTGGACTCGGTGGAATTCGGCCTTCAGATACCCGATCTATCCATCGGCAGGCTTGCCCGCCGTTCGTCTGGCGGGACCGGTTCCGACGGCCAGTGGCGTCTGACAGCTCCCACCTTCGGCCAGGCCAATAGCGCCGTGCCGTTAGGCGACCCTTCGACGCTCAGGATCAACGAATGGCTCGCCGACGGCCTGGTCCTGTTCGAGGATGACTTTATCGAGCTGTTCAATCCTCACGCCGCACCGGTGGACCTGAGCAATCTGTATTTGACGGATAATCCGGTCACCCAGCCCAATAAGTATCCGCTGGGCCCGCTGAGCTTCATGGCCGGGCAAGGCTTTGCCGCCTTCCGCGCCGATAATCAGGGCCGGCCGGGGCACATGGATTTCAAGCTCTCGGCCGACGGAGAGATCATCGCCCTGCTGAATGCCGAAGGCAAAGAAATTGACAAGGTGTTCTACGGCCCGCAGACGACCGACGTCTCGCAGGGCCGTGTGCCCGATGGGATGGAGCATCTGGAATTCTTCACTCTGCCGACGCCCGGCGTGGCCAATCCCTCCAGCGGATCCGACACGGTCCAGGTTACGACCCTCGTGCCCGAATACGCCGACAAACGCGTGCTGGTTCCGACCGGTAACATCGGAGCGGCCTGGACGGCGGAGACCCGGTACGACGATTCAAGCTGGCTGGCGTGTACCGGCCGGCCCGGCGGCGTGGGCTTCGAGAGATCCTCGGGCTACCAGAGCTATCTGAGCATCGACCTCGGGGCCCAGATGTATAATATCAACACCACCTGCTATATCCGCATCCCGTTCAGCATGGAAGCCGAGGACTTGAGCCGGCTGACCGCGCTAAGCCTGAAGGTGCGGTATGACGACGGCTTTGTGGCGTACCTCAACGGCATGGAGATCGCCCGGCGCAATTTCAACGGCACGCCGGCCTGGAACTCCCGCTCCAGTGCCAGCCACGTGGATTCGGCCGCCATTGTTTTAGAGCCTATCGACGTTTTGCCGTTCATCGGCTACCTCAAGCGCGGCAGTAACATCTTAGCCATTCAGGGTATGAATGATAGCCTGACCAGCTCGGATATGCTGATCAGCGTGGAGTTGGAAGGGACCCTGACGACGCTGGCCGAGGAGTCTCCCTTCGCCGGGGCGATGGATCTGTTAGCCGGCCTGCGCGTAACCGAGCTGATGTATCACGCGAGCGCCGGAAGCGGCCTGGATTACATCGAGCTGAAGAATATCGGCCAAACGCCGCTGAACCTGGCGGGCGTTCGTCTGAGCGGCGGGATTGACTTTACCTTCGGCGTCCTGACGCTCCCGGCGGGCCAATGCATGGTGGTCGTCGATAACGCGGCGGCCTTCGGCGCCGCCTACGGCGTGAATCTGCCCGTGGCGGGCGAATACGCCGGCAGCCTGAGCAACGGGGGCGAAAAGATCGTCTTGCAGCTTGCGGCGCCACTGGATGCGGCGATCCTGCGGTTCGAGTACAGCGATGCGTGGTATCCCGCCACCGACGGCGGCGGCGAGGCGCTGGTCATCAACGACCCGCTCGTTCACCCGGCCGCCTGGGCCTGGCCCGAAAGCTGGTGCCCCGCCGCCCCAACCCCCGGCACGCCGTAAAACCGCCACACATACGACTTTGGTTCAAGATCGACAATGCCATTGATTTGCCAAAGCTAACAGCTATAATCCTGCTGGATCGTGTCGAATGCGTCTCGCCTTCGAATCGCGGGCGGGACGCCCGCGACACATAACGGGAGCTACAGGGATGGCTGTCTTGGTAGGGATTGATGAGGCTGGTTTCGGACCGATTCTCGGGCCGTTAGTCGTATCGTCGAGCGCGCTGTCGCTTCCGGCAGACCATCTTACATCCGATCTGTGGCAGATCCTGAGAAAAAGTCTCAGCGACAAGAGAAAAGGCCTTGCCGGCCGATTGCTCATCGCCGACAGCAAGAAGGCTTACAGCAAATCACTGGGCATCAAGCATCTGGAACGAACCGTTTTGACCGTCCTGAAATGCCTTGGCAAAGAGCCGGTCACATTGGGCGAACTGATAGAACTATTGTGCCCGGACTGCCTCGAGCGGCTGAAAGATTATCCCTGGCACGCAGGCTCCGGAAATCGCCTTCTGTCGGCCGACGTCGCCGACAAACAAATCGCTTCCGCGGTACTGGCGGGCGATCTGGCCGCCAACGGCATGGAATTGCTGGAATTGAAAAGCTGCTGCCTGGAGGTTGCGTATTACAACAGCATGGTGGCCGCCGTCAGGAACAAGGCGGACGTGCTTTTCACCGCGACCTCAAGTCTCATCAAAAACGCTTACGACAATTTCGGAGGCGATGATCTGCAAATCATAGCGGATCGGCAAGGAGGGCGGGCTTATTATCGCAGGAATCTGCAACGGATGTTCGGCGACCTGGAGCTGAGGATTCTCCGCGAGAGCCCGACAACCAGCAGCTACGAGCTGCACGGGGCGGGCAAGCGCATGCGCGTGCATTTCGTGGTCGGCGCCGATGGGCGATTTCTGCCGGTCTCGCTGGCCTCGATGGTGAGCAAATATCTCCGGGAGCTGCTGATGGGCAATATCAACCGCTATTTCGCCGGCTTCGGGGCCGACTTGAAACCCACGGCGGGATACTGGCAGGACGGCTTGCGGTTTATCGAAGAGATAAAAACAAAGCTGCCACACGTCAAATTCGACAGCAATCTGCTGGTCCGTTGCCGATAATCACCGGAGCGCTTGACGTAGTGAACTCCGCCGGGCGCCTGCCCAAAACGAGCAAACCGAAAATTTGACCAGAAAAAACTAAAAAAGCGTTGCATTTCAATTGCACAGTGGTATAATACTTTGCAGGTTTGATATGCACCGAGGAGACCGCATCTCACTGTTCGCGTGGTTTTACAAACAATCAAAGATCGGTTCTGTGGGCCGTTCGTGTGAGAAAAGAACTATTGTTTCCTGGAGGATTACATGATGAGAAAGTCTAATTCACAATTAGCTTTGGTTTGCGCGATGATGTTGCTGCTCGGCGTCGCAAACACCGCCCTGGGCGTTGATTGGCCGCCCAACGACAACTGCTCTGAAGCCGAGCCGATTGGGGAGGTAACAAACCTGGCGTTCGATACGACGAACGCGAGATTCGACGGCCGCGCCTATTGCATGGTTAGCCCGAATGTCTGGTACTGTTATACCCCTACCTGTACGGATGATGTCACGGTCACTCTGTCCGGGGCCAGCTTCGATACAATGGTTGCGGTTTATAACGGGTGCTCGTGCTTTCCCGAGGACCTGGTCGAGTGCAACGATGACTCCGGCATCGGTTATGGATCACAGATCACGTTCGCCGCGACTGCCGGCACTCCTTACATGATTGAAGTCGGAGGCTACGGCCTGGAGACCGGTCAGGGCGTGTTGACAGTCAGTTGCGGCGGTGCTCCCCCCCCGCCGCCGCCGCCACCACCGTCATCCGAGGATGACTGTGCAAACGCACAAGCGGTTGGCGAGGTAACGAATCTGTCCTTCGACACCCGCGGCGCGACCTTCGACGGGCCGGGCCATTGTATGAGCAGTCCGAATACCTGGTACTGCTACACCGCCTCGTGTACCGGCGACGTCACGGTCAGCCTGCTTGGCAGCAGCTATGACACGATGCTCGCGGTCTATAGCGGGTGCGATTGTTACCCGACGTCGGGTGATTTGATCGGGTGCAACGATGACTCCGGCACCAGCCAGCAGTCGGAGATCACCTTCGCCGCCACAACCGGCGGCACGTACCTGATCGAAATCGGCGGCTACGGCTCTGAGACGGGTCAGGGCGTTTTGACTATCCGCTGCGGCGAACCATCGCCGCCGTCTCCTTCCGGGGATGATTGTGCAGATGCACGGCCGGTCGGCGACGTAACGAATCTGTCCTTCGACACCCGCGGCGCGACCTTCGACGGGCCGGCCCGCTGTATGAGCAGCCCAAACATCTGGTACTGTTACACCGCCTCCTGCACGGGTAACGTCACGGTCGCCCTGTCCGCCAGCAGCTACGACACGATGCTGGCTGTTTATGACGGCTGCGGATGCTATCCGACGTCCAGCGACCTGATCGCCTGTGACGATGACTCCGGCCCCGGCTATCAGTCACGGATCACCTTCGCGGCAAACGCCGACAGCGAGTACCTGATCGAGATAGGCGGCTACGGCTCCGAAACCGGTCACGGCCGGCTGAGCATCCATTGCGAGCCGGTGGCGACTCCGCAAGAGCCAGACCTCGGCGATGCTCCGGACAGCACGAATAATTTCGCAAGCAACATGACGGCGTATCCGAAGGGAGCTTCCACGGGAACACGCGCCTATTATCCTACGGTATTCGACGATGGCAGATCGGTTGGACCTTACGGGCCCGCCCACCTGAACGCTCAGATCGTGGCCTATCTGGGCAAAAAGATCACACGCGAAGCCGAAGCCGACATCGGCTCCGACGAGGACGGCATTAACAACATTAAGCCCTCAAGCAACCAGCCGGACAATGACGAAGGTGACGACGGCATTGTCCTGCCCCTTAACCTGCCGCATTGTCGATGGACAACCTTTGACTATACGGTCAAAGTTGTCAAGCCGGACACGGACCTGTGGGTGAATATCTGGTGCGACTGGAACCGTGACGGCGACTGGGATGATACCCTGGAATGCACTCGCGGCCCGGCACCGGAGTGGGCGGTGCAGAATCAGCTCCTGTTCAATCTACCCGAGGGGCTGAACCAGATCACAACCCCGGCTATCCTGCCCTGGCATCCGGCGGACGGCCCGAAAGAGATCTGGATGAGAATCACTCTTTCAGAACAACCCTGGAAAGGCGGCAGTAATCCTGAGCTACGAGGTAACGGCGGTTCCGGACCTCGGGCAAAATACCGGATTGGTGAGACGGAGGATTACTACTTCACGCCGGATCTGAGTTATTCGGTGTGCGAAGATTACAACGGCGACGGCGTCATCAACACGCAGGACCTGGTGGATCTTACAGCCGCATGGCTTGCGAGTTGTCCGGAGTAACCGTAAGTCTCTGAGGAATGTGCGATTTGGGCTGTGAGTATTGCCCTGCTCACAGCCCTTTTTTGTATCCCGGCGTGTGTTGTGCGCTCGCAAAGCAGCTCAATATACTCAGACCTCGATGTGTTTGTGGTGACTTCTTGATCGGCAGGCCATAAATGCAGACGGGTCGGGATGCAAAAACCGCAGGCATACGAAGAACGCGACTGAAAACCGCAGGAATCCCCGCCTACTGGAACGCGCCGCGCGGCAGGAAGAAGGTACCCGACCCTATGCCGTCAGGATAAGGGACGCTACCGTCGGCCGTTTTCGAAACCTTCATCGGAACAACGTCCGAAGGCGAATAAGTCTCTACGTGTCCATCGGTGTAGCCTGCCCGCAGCTTGATTTGCGGAGGATTCTCGGGAGCACCCTCGCGGGACCAGTACGCTGAAAGAAGCCACGTTTCGGGTGTAACCTTGGCTCCTTCGAATCGTTCGCAACTGCTGTGAGACCAGGGGCTTCTCCAATGATCGTAGCCGTAATAGTCGGTAACAAGCAACTTGCTGTTCCGCCCGCCGCTGGCCGGACCTTGCGGCCCTCTGAAAATCACCCTGCGGCCGCCGAGGAATCCGGTGTAATTCCAATAGAAGCAATATGTTCCCCCGACGGGATCGGCTGAAAAAGCGCCATCTTCGGGATAATCCCAGTTATCGCCCGCGTCCCACGCCTGCTGCAAATAGGTATATCGCTGCGGCGCATCAGGGCAATACACCGTCCTGGCATCCGGGATATAGCTCCGCAGATATTCGCTCATGGCTCTGTGCAGACCCGGGCTGCGGTGTCTGTTCCCCGCCAGTTTGGTTGGGTCGGACCAGTTCCAGTTATCACCAAATCCCACAGTGGCAACGGATTCGGGGTATCTTTCGTGGTTGTCCGAGGCAAAGAGATTCACCCCCGAGGTAACCTCTCTCTGGTTACTCATACTCTCCATCGCCCGGACCTGACGCCTGACCCGGCCTAACGTGGGCAACAGTATCGCCATGAGTATAGAGATGATAGAGATGACTACAAGGAGCTCAATCAACGTGAAACCCCTTGCTTCATCCCTTACCTGCATTTGTCTATATCGAGCGCTGATCTTCCTATCCTCCAACCGTGCCCAGACTCCTTATGCCTGCGCTCGTAGCGCGTATCGATCTAAACTACTGGTTAATTATACGCACCATTCCATGACATGTCAACCATAATCTTCAACGTCCGAAAAAAAATAGCTCCGGGCAGACCAACCCGGCAGTTTCCAATAAATATCCAGTCCAGATCTCCCAAATGGGCAATAATGCCCCAAAAGGCTTCCGGTCAGCCAAGGAGCTCCTCCGTAGGGGCTTGGAATTCTGGTTCTAAAGGAGAATTCGTCCTTTCCGGTGTAATTTCCAGGGGGTTTTCTGTTGAATTCGACTGTTCATCGCCGTCGGCGTCGCTCCAGGAGGGCCGACCGCTCAGGCTTGCAAACGGCGTTCCGCCGTCAGCGCCCATGTTTATTCTGCCTCCATGGGGCATCCGCTCGCGCCCAGGACTCGCAGTCGGATCGCCGGCGTCGATACAAGGGCTGGAGACCGAATCGGTCACCCATTTGCCTTCCCGCGGCGAATACCTGCCATATCTGGACTTCAGATGGTAATCGCCGTTAGCGGGATCGGCAAACAAGGGGTCGGTGCTGATATTGCCGCTGCTGCTATCTGCGGCACTTTGTTGTGAGACGTCGCTGTAGCGAGCGCGGGCATGGTATAAGTCGCCATTCGGGGAATTCCAAAGAATACAGTTGCTGATATTCGGATTTGCCCCGTCATAAGCGCTGATACCGTACCGGTTATTCGAGATGGTCAGATTCGTCAGGGTAGGTGAAGCACTCGAGCAGTAGATGGCGGCCTCGCCGCAGCCTATGATGACGAAATTACGCAAGACGCACCTTGAGCTTTCTGCGGTGTAGAATGAGAAAGCGAAGCCCGCGGGGGCCGTGACCACGGCTGGATCGTCTGCGCTCTGGAGAGTAAGGGCCTTGCCGCTAAGGAGGACTTCTTCCCGATAGACTCCCGGCCAAACCAACACGGTATCACCGCTCCATGCCGCATCCACCGCCTTCTGGATGGTGGCGAATGCATCGTCTCTGCTCAGACCGCTGTTGGAATCACTGCCGTTGGCACCGTCCACATGGAAAATCCAGGGGTCGTTGCCTTTACTGGCTTCAACCGTCCCGCCATACGCACCCATGTTGACGCGCTTGCCATTTGGAAGCGGCTCGGCGCCGACCCGATCCAGGCTGCCGGTTGTCAGCCACTCGGCACCGACTGGATCCAGGGGGTCGCCGGCATCAATGCACGGGCTATGCTCTGCGTCGGTAACCCATCCGCCACTGCTCGGCTCGTAGTGGCCGTAGATTGATTTGAGATGATAGTCCGCAGATCCCACCGACACGAACAAAGGGTCGGCGTCCATGTTCCCCTGGCCCGAATAGCCTCTTTCGATATCCGAGTAGAGAACGGGACTGCTCGAAGCGGGATTGATGAGCCGGACGGGGATGCCGTCGTTATACCACACAATGCTGTTCCTGATTGCAATGTCGCTGCTCACCGAGTGAATACCCCCACCGGTGGAGGAGACCGGCTGGGTCCCGGAAAGCGTGTTGCGGGCCATGGTGCAATTTGTTACGAGTACGGACTCCACGGCATTGTCGGCCGAGACCCCGGCCGAGCCGGCAAAGATCCCGCCGCCGACGTCGGCCGTATTGTTGGAGATAACGCAGTTTTCCAGGATGAGGTCGCAAGCCGATCCGCCACCGTAGAGACCGCCGCCTTTCAAGCTCCCCGGTGCGCGGTTGAAAGAGACGTCGCAACCCACCAGCCGAGCTTTGCTTTGCCAACAATAGACGCCGGCCCCGAGGCTGTCACGGTATCCAACGTTCTGCGTGATCGTACAGTCAATGATCGTGGCGTCGGCGCCTCTGATCAAACCGATGCCGGCGCCGCGTCCGCCGGATTGCGATGAGCCCTGGCCGCCGGCGTGGCACGCTTCGATCCGGCAGTCAATAATCGTCGGGGCGCCGCCCACGCATCCGATCCCGCCACCCATCTCAGCGGAGCATTGTTCGATCACGCAATCTATGATGCTTGGGCTGCTGAACTCACAGAATATGCCGCCGCCGACCGGATGAGTGGGGCTTGAGCTCCAGCTCACATTGTCTGACGGAATCTCCGAGCCTTGTACGAGGCCGCCGGTGATCGTGAAGCCTCGCAGGATGGAGCCGGATCCTTCTCGACTGTGGAAATAAACGCCCCTGCGGCCGCCACAATCGATTGTCGTTGTCCCGGGTCCATCGGCGCTGCGAACGGTAATAGCTTTGCCCTGGAAGTCGATATTCCGGTTCCCGTCGCCGGCGTAGGTGCCCGGAGCGACTTCGATGACGTCGCCGGCCGACGCCGCGTTGATGGCTGCCTGAATCGTACTGAAATTGGCCGGCACACGGATCGTAGCAGGCGAGGCGTACAAATTCACTGCCAGATTATCGATCAGCACTTCCGTCCCGAAGAAAATGACGTAACACACACCTCGCATCGACTCGACCGAGATGTCGTGACTGCCCGGGTCCAGTTTCTGCGGACTTGACCAATTGACGCCGTCGGGCGAAAAGGAGTAACGCAGATAACCCGACGCCACTTCGCTGCCGTAGGGGAGGCGCACGTCAACATGCAGACTTCCGTTGATCGCCTTGCCCGGCAGGGTCAGACCGAGGGGGAAACGATAGCCCAGGTAAGCCGCCTCGCCGTGGTGGTCGCCAAACCCCAATTCGTGCTGCGGCCCCGAATCCGAATGATACAGATACGCCTCCGACGGAGGATAAGCCCCCTGGGGCCAGAAGATAGAATGGATATAGCTGTCGGCTTCCGCTTTGCCGGTGCTGAAATCGTCCTGGTACTCATAGCTCCAGTCAGCCCTGACCTGACCGGGTGCCAGGCACACCGCAGCCACCGCAAGAATAATCGCAGTCGCCCAAAACCAACCTGTGCCCAGCAGTCTCATTTACGTCACTCTGTATTACTGAGTCAAAGTAGGAGTCTGTACCCTCAACTCCAATCCTCGGCGAAGGCATTGGGTCAACCCTATGGGCGACCTGCTGTCCATTGATGTCCTCCTCTCACATTCTGCGTGTCCCGCAGCCGGGTCCGGCACAATCCCAATCGATTTATTCGAGAGAACCGTTCAGCAACTGGACGAGCCAGAGCAAACCCGGGCTCTCGTGGTGAGACGTCTTGTCGCTTCTCGGCCTGACCGGACGCACGAACTCCCCGCCCACTCCATCAACGGACTGCAGGTATGAGAACTTCAGATTCCCTTTGTTGCCCTGGTCGGTGGAGAAAGTGATTTCGTCGATGACGTCCGTTTCCAGACTAATCTTGTAAACGAGCCTTACACTCCCGCAATCAAGCTCCACCAGTACGAACTCGCTTGCCGGTGTGTATTTCGTCTCGAATTTGATATGCTGTCCGGCTGCATCCCGGCGCACGGTGTCGATGGTATGCAAGCCTGCCCAGGGTCTGAGCAGCCCTTTGAAGAAGCTGCCGCCCTTGAATGTTCCGAGCTGATCGGACGCCGAGCGGCTGACAAAAGCATCAGTGTATGAATCGGCAATCGTCAGGGATCCGACCTGAAGTTTCAGCCAGGGACTATATGATTCGCGCACAGAATCGACGAACGGTATTCTGCCCGCACCCCAGACGTCCTGACCGTTGATCCGGCCCGCGACCCGGAAGTAGGTCCAGCCGCGGCGGTGCATCTCGTCACGGTTATCAACGGTTCTGGCTGCGGCCGGCCAGTCTCCCTGGAAGAAGTCCTCCTCCAGCATATTGCGATGCCGGATAACCCAGGGCCGGCTGTCGTCGCCGGCTTTATCGCGGGCGGCAACCACCAGAAGGCCTTTCCCTGAAGCCGCTACGTGCTCCGGGGTCTTTGAACGGCCTTCAACCTGGCAGAGAAATTCAGTCATTTGGGGGGAATCCGTGGGGACCTTGAGCACGCTCAGGTCGCCGGTCCACATCCGATGATTGTTGATGTAAACGGTGCTGTCACGGTAGAGGTAGTTGGCCCGGGCATTCTGCAAGACCTGCCAGGACGATTTGTCACCGGGTGCCCCTGACCTGGCCCGCAGCATCATGGACCCCGCGGGACCATCCGGGAAATAATACCAAAACTCTTCCTCGGCGTTGTTGCTCTGGTCAAATGGAGCAACCGCTTGAGAATTAGACGTCGCTTGCTCGGGACCCTCACCATGCCCCCAGGGTGTCGAGGTCGTAACGACCGTACCGACCGTCAGGGCCCCCGCCGCCGTCAAGGATATGATCGCCGTCTTGGTTGTTGCCAGGCCGGCGATTCCCGCCAGAAGGCCAACCTTCGTGGCGGCAGCCGTGACCGAAACATGGGCCGCAGCCGCCTCGCTTGGGGCCGTCATCTTGCCGAACAGTACCAGAGCCGCCAGGAAAGACCCCTTACCAAAGCCGTTTTTTGAAAGCTCCCGCTGCAAGGCTCGCTTTGCGCGCAGAAACAGCATGCGCGTGCCAAACTCGCTGCAGCCCATCGCCTCGGCAATGTCAGCGTACGCCATATCATCATAGCACCGCATGACCAGTACGGCCTTATGCTGCGTCCTGAGCTTCTGCATGGCCGACCAGACGATCTGTTTAAGCTCTTCTCCCACGAGCCGCTCCAGACCATCATGGCGTTCTTTCGTTGAGCCATTGCGCTCCGCACTGGAGACCGCAAGATTCCGCTGCGTCCGCTCGGTTCTGTAATGATGCCTCAGCTTGTTCGTGGCGATTCCATGCAGCCAGGGCCAAAACCGATCCGCGCTCTTCAATTTGCCTAATACCTTATACATTTCGAACAAACTCTCCTGTACTATTTCTTGAGTCAGTTCTTCCTGTTGAGTCAGACGATAGACAAACGTATGCAGACGTCTTCTTGCCTGCTCAGCCAACTTCTCGAGGCACAGCCTATCGCCGCACTGAGCCCGCCTGATCAGTTCGATCTGATCCAACTGCTGATCCATACCGGGCTCCTCATATCGCCATCACACCAATAAAAATCATAATTAAGTGCCACTACTACAGCCAAATATAACGTTTTTTCCACAATTCTGCCAGTTTCGATTGGTGATTGGTGATTAGGCAATTGAGCATCGGCGTCCATTCACCAGTTACCATTCACAATTTACCATTCCCCAATAACCAGTAACCAATAATCAATCGTAAATCGCAAATCTATTCCATATCTTACTGACTCAGAGGGACTTATGAACAGGAGAACCGGTGAAATCTTTACGGACAACAGGTGTTTCGACATCAATCGGAGCTGAGCGGCTCCCCGGTTTTCCATTTCCTGAACAGCTCCTCATCACGGCTGAGCCGGAAAGGATATCCCGTGAAGTCGTCGTACACGGCGACCGCATCCAGGGTTACCGAGGTTACCCTGGAGCCGAACAGACTCTTGCCGATGGATGGTTCGCGTATATAGCCCAGCACCTTGACATGGTGCCCGTCGGCCACGGTCGTCCTGCCGCTGGAATAAACAACAAACAGCGAGTTGTCGGCGGCGGCGTTATTGGCCTCGCTCGAAGCCCCGTCTTGCACGAGTATCCGAAACACCGTCTGGCTCTCGGTTTTTTCGGCGTCCACAACGCGTCCGGCGAAAGCGTAAAGCTTGCCGGCGTGGCGCTGCGGATTCTGTTTTATCTCCCGGAGCTTCTCTATGCCGAAGACCTTGTATCCCGTGGGGTCCGGGTACGTGCAGCCGCCGACGATTGAAAAGGCAAGAACAAGCAATGTTTTCTTCATCTTCTGGCCCCTTTGACGAACCCCGTTATCGTACCAATTACCTGCATCGGGTAAAGCCAAAAATTCCTGCTTGCGAGCGAGTAAGGATCTGGCAGTATTGCCAGACGTGGTTGCCAGATCCATAGGGCGGCCACATGGGGCCGCCCCTACATGAAGAAGCCCCTGCTGCGTGCGGAGGGATAGGATGAAGCGAGCAGGGGCTCTGATTATACATGAGGGCATCGTTGCTGAAATCACACAGGATGACGAACATCTGCCTTTGATCATAAAGACCTGCCGCAAAAGGTCAACCTCGTAAAATTACGGGTTCCGCCGCGAAAATCTAACAGGCGTTCCGAGGAAAGATTGCCGATTTGCGATTGCCGAATGCCGATTGTTAATTCAAATCGCAAATGGTCAATCGTAAATCGAAAATTAAAAAAGCCCCTGCCTGGAGGAGAGGGATTCAGAAAGCAGGGGCTCGATTGATTGTGTAGGCTCATGCCCAGGAGCTATTCTTGCAGTTAAGTGCCGGCGGCGGTATCGAACGTAACGCTTTTTTTGTGCTTACGGTTTTTTCCGACTGTAGGGCTTTTCCCGATCCTGGCGAGGGGTCTATTCGTGGCGCAGTGATTCGATGGGATCCATATTGGCGGCTCGATAGGCCGGATACAAACCGAAGATCACGCCCACGATCCCACTGATCCCAAAGGCCAACAGCAGCGAAGTGCCCGTAATGATGGTGGGCATGTGGCCGAAACGGGTCACCATGAACGGGATAAGGGAGCCCAGGACAATTCCCAGGACGCCGCCGATGAACGTCAGCATAAGCGTTTCGGAAAGGAACTGAACGATTATGGCGCGTTTCGTGGCGCCGAGAGCCCGGCGGATGCCGATCTCACGCGTTCGCTCGCTGACGGTGGCTAACATGATGTTCATAATGCCTATGCCTCCGACCAGAAGCGAAATCGCAGCAATCGAGCCGAGCACGATACTGAAGATCCGCTGCGTGCGTCTGGCCTGGTACAGCAATTCCAGCGGAACGATGATGCGATAGTCCTTTTTGACCTTGTGAAGACGCGCCAGCAAAGTGTCCAGGATATCCCGCATGGGCAAGACCTGGTCGGTTGACTTTACCTTCACGGTGATCTTTTGCAGTTGCACCTTTTCTATGCTCTGGCTGCCCCCGGTGAAGCTGGCGCTCAACTCGGTAAACCGGGACTTCGCGGTTGACAAAGGCAAATATACGCTGCCCGTAGTCCCGCTGGCGGAGCCCGTTGCCGCCGGTGCAGCACCGTTGGAGTCGCCCCGCTTGCCGCCCACAGGTGGCGTCCCGGCCACACCCACAACACGGTAACAATTGCCCCTTATCCTGATATCCTTGCCGAGCGGGTCGTCAAATCCGAACAGACCGTTTACGAGCTGCTCATCGACCACGCATACGCTTTGCTGCTGATGCAGATCGATACTGCTCAGGAACCGTCCGTGGACGACGTGGATAGGCGAGACCTCTGTGTACCAGGGAATGGTGCCCAGGATCTTGATCGCCACCTTACGGCTGCCGTATCGCGCTTCCTGGTCTATCTCGCGAATGGGTACGACAACCTCGACATCCGGCAGGCTGTTGCGAATTGACTCGGCATCTTTATAGGTCAAGCCGTAGCTGCGCATTCTCCGCCCCGTGTCGCTGGTGTCGGCTCGCTCTTCCGGCGGCTCGACCGTCTCGACGATCAAGTTTGTGCTGCCCAGCCGGGCTATCATCTCCTGTGCCTCCCGGCTGGCCCCTTCGCCTATCGCCAGCATGGCGATCACCGAGCATACACCGAAAACAATACCGAGCATCGTCAGCGCAGATCGCAACCGGTGCATCCAGAGGCTCTTGACGCCCAGCTTCATCGTTCTCTTAACACTGGACCAACGCATCATGACCAACACCTTAGCAGCTATAGTCCTGCCGCAGCCACGCAATAAACCAACACACGCTCTGATTCAGCCACAAGTCTCGCGTCATTTCGCGGGATCTTGTTTGGTTTGGGTCTGTCCTTCCGTAGGTTTTGACTCGGTCCCTGTCTGCTCTTTCTTCGCAGATTCTGGCTCGGTCCCTGCCTGCTCTTTTGACCCCTGCGGCTCATTCCATTTCGGCGGATTAAGCAGCACCTTCTCGCCCTCGGCCAAACCGCTTTTAATCTCGACGAAATTGTCGTTGAACAATCCTGTCTGTACTTCGCGCTTTTCCGGAGCGCTTCCGGCAACATAGCAGATCTTTTTGTCCTCCACCGTGACGACAGACTGGATCGGCACATAAAGGACGTCGTGAAGCTCGTCAATAATGACCTTGACCTTGCCGGTCATACCCGTCTTGAGCGAGTCGTGTGTTCCATCAATACCGATATCCGTGGCGTACACTTTGAGGTCCGGATTGAGCCAGTCCTCCGTATCGGCCAGCGGCGCTTTTTTCAGCACCGTGCCCGTGAAGGATTTGTCCGGAAAAGCCTCGATGGTTATCTCGGCCGGCTGGTTCGGCTCAATCTTGTCAATCCAGGTTTCGTGAATCTTGACTTCGACCTTCATTTTGGACGCATCAGGTATTGTTATGATCTTATAGCCCTCAGGCACCTGCGCCCCCTGCTCGATTTTTATCCTTACCCACCTCTCCGTGCTTGACCAGTAAACCACCTGGCCCGCCGCGGGCGCCCGAATCGTACAAGCCTCGATCTGGGTGTGCAGCTTTTCCAGGCGCTGCTTCTGCATTGTATACGTGGACATGGCGCTGCTGAGCTTCGCCTTGGCCTGGGCCAGTTGTGCCCGCGCACGCGCTTCGGTGCGCTCCAGCTCCAGTTCGGCCTCTTGATAGTCACTCAGCAACTTCTCGGTTTGTTTTGCAAACTCATAAAGCTGAAACAGCTCCAGGGCGATCCCGGCCTTCTCCTGGTCGATCTCGAGGCGCTGTTTATCAAGTCTGTCCTTCCTGAGCTCGGTCTCAGCAACGTACTGTTTCTCATAGAGTTTCTCCGTCCATTCCAGGGTGTAGGCAGCCTTCTCAAGGTTCGACTCCGCCAGTGCGATACTGCCTTGCAGCTCCCGCAGTTTCTGTGAAGCCTCGCCGCCCAGACTGTTGGGATCATCGAGCAGCGATGCGATACTGAAGTTTGGATCCGTCTTTTTGATGGCTTGCGCAACCAACTTTTCTGCGACGGCCTTCCCCAGATATTTCTGAAGGTCCATCAAAGCAAACTTCAACTTCAACTCAGCCGCGGTGACATTGCTCTCGTTTTGCTTTACCTGAATCAGATACGACTCGTTTGCATCCGCCTGGCTTGCCTCCGCGGCGGTCAGCTCGATTTCCCTTTGGGACAACTGCTCCTTCAATTTCGACGAATCCAGCTCCGCCAACACCTTGCCGTCGTTCACATCTTCCGGCGTGATGACGGTGCCTTCGGGGACTATGTTGACTATGGTTGCCTGCCCTTCCACCTGAGACTTGATATCCACCGTTTTGATCGCCTTGATGCTGCCGCTTTCGGACACGGTGATAGCTAAATCACCGCGCTTCACCGCAAACAGGCCCGTGCCATCCTGCGGACCGTCCGAGCCGCCACCCTTCTGACGCAGGAAGCCGAATGCCCCTACTACCGCGACCATAACCACGCAGATCAATATCAAAAGAGTCCGCCTGGCCAAACCCGATTTGCAGGCCGCCTGGTCGCCTCGTTTTCCAACGTTCATTGGCTTCATGGTATCATCTCCCTCAATTGGGGTTCCTGACTATTGCTCGATTTCTCGCGTGCTTTCTCGGGCGGTTCTCCGGAATCGGTTTTTTCTGCGGGGCCGGCCTGCTCCCACATCCCGTCCGGCCTGACCTGCAAAACGCCTATATCCCGGAAGAAGCTCAATTTGGCGATTGCATGGGACACCAGGGCCTCCGTGACATCGTTTTGCGCGCTCAAAAGAGCGTCCTGAGACTCGAGCAAATCGCGCGTAGTCACCCGCCCCGCCTGAAGCAGAAACGTGGTACTCTCCACACGCGTTTCGGCCACCGCCAGACTGGTCTTCTGAGTTCTGTACCGTTCCGCGAACTCCTGTAGCTGACGATAGGCCCGACGAACATCCAGCTCGACCTCGTCCACGTCGTTCTGGTATTCACGCTGTCGCTGCTCCAGCGCTATAAGTGCCTCCCGGTAGGCGTTGCGCTCGGCTTTGCGGTCGAAGGGCAAGTCCGCTTCGAGGCCGAGCGCATACGTTCCGTTCTGAAATTGCACCCTCCTGACGTTCGTCCCGGGGGGCGACGCAGCGCTCGCGCTGCCGACCAGGTTGAGCTCAGCCCCAAGGTTGTCGGCGGCCACGACGACTTTGCGTTCGGCGTCGTCAACGGTGTCGGCGCTATTAGCCAGATCCAGGCGCTGAACCATCGCCGCCTCAATCGCGGCATCCAGCTCGTAGCCGGGCTCAGTTATGCCCATTCCCTCCAGGGCCTTAAGCTCGTTCTGATCCAGCACGACCTGGGTGCTGGTTGGTAAAGACAGCGTGATCTTGAATTCATCGAGTAGCTGCTCATAACTTTGCTGGACCTGGATGTAGCTGTCTCTCGCTTTCAGCTCGCTCTGCCTTGCCTGATCCACCTCGAAGGGAGGCTTGCGGCCGGCCTCGGCCTCCATCTCCAGGCGTTTCCTCGACTCCACCCTGCTGTTGTAGTTGTTTTCGGCGTTGGTCACGACGTCCCTCTGCTGCAGAACACGGTAGTAATCGCTGACAATAAGAACTACAAAGCTCTGGCGATAACGGTTGAACGCGCGTATTTGGTAGAGGGCGTTTCGCTCGGCCTGCGTCAGATTCTCCTGGACGATTTTGCGCCCGCTGCCGCGAAGCAGCGGCTGAGTAACACTGGCGCTCAAGACCGATCCCAGCGACGTACGCGGGTCGCCCGTCAGAAAACGCGTCCAGTCGATAGCAATGCTGGTACTGACCTGCGCCCCGTCGGCCAAAAGCTGGTTAAAACCCGTTCCGGCGTCGGAGCCAACCTGTTCATCATCACTATTGCGAAGATAGCTGGCGTCCACCGTCCCAAACCACCGCCGGGCGAACCGATGGCGGGCCAGAGTCAAATCCAGCGCCGTCAGGTAAAGTTGCTCTTTCTGCCGCTGGTAGTCCCGGTTATGGGCTGTGGCCAGGGCTACGGCCTGGACAAGCGTTATCACACCCGATTCAGGTATGGCCTTTTCAACTCGCACGTCATTAGGCGAGGCGGGGATATTGCTGTCGCTGATGATATAATTCGACTTGTTCCCGAAGCCGTCCTGCCATTTATCGTCGATAATCTGATAAACCTCTTTGTCCGCTTCGGCTTTGTAACGCTCGGGACTGCACCCGGCAACGAAACCGACGAAAACGCCGGCGCCAAGCAACCACCAAAGCCACAACCGGAGCTTTTGAAACATAAACTCCGTATTTCCCAATAGTTCCATGCTTTCTCTGCTCACATCCAAAACGACATGCAGTATAGTGCAATAAGCGCCAATCACGAGTTCTCACGCAATCACCCGGTTGCGCGACTCCTGAGAAACTCCACGGCAGGTACTTTAGGAACGCGATTTGCCCATTCTCTTGCGGGGTATTAGAGGTCACCAGAGCCCAGAACGACAGCCCGTCGCCCCTGCCAGCATGGACGCTCACCGCCAATATCCTATCCTGTCTATATTCTAAGACGCAGCACTCAACAATATGTTACCAAAAATCTCCGAGTTATACAAGAAAATCCGGTTTTTTGTAGGACTTTCGCAGTCCGTCAGCCCTTGGGCCGCCGGATCCCGCCCCCGGGGGGGGGCAGTACAGGCTCTGGTTCCGGTAGAATCAACAGCAGATAGCAAACGAATCCGCCGTCCGCGTCGTGAGGCTATTCGCTGCCGCCGCGCCCGTTGGGGCGGCTGTTCACGATTTGACCTAATAACGAGGGATTTACTTTTGCTCCAACTGTTCGGTGAGCAGGCGAATATGGCGATTTTCTTCTTTGATAATCGTCTCGATGGTCTCTTCGCTGGCTGGGTCGCGAGTGAAATCTTTCAGTCCGTGATAGAAAACAATGGCTTCCCTGGCTCTTCTGACCGCGTCTCGGAAGATCTCCTGCCTGTGCTCCCGGTCAACCGGGCCTTTGAGCGAACCCGGCTTGGTCGCAAATACAGCCAGACCCGCCATGACGTTGGGATTGGACAAGACATAATTGTCCGGGTCGAACGTTCCAAACTCGCCGGTCTTTTCGGAGAACCGTTTTCTCCTCTGTGCGAGGACCTTTTCGTGCCGAGCCTTCCATGCGGCCAGCTTGTAGCACGTATCACGGACTTCCGGATCGTCGGACAGCTCGGCCGTCCTGAGGTAGAACTTGGCGCCGTTATGCTCGATTCTTTCGGCTATTTGGAGAATCTCAAAGACGTTGAATTTGGTCTCCATAAGTCCGCCTCTTGCACCGAGAACATTGCCCTTCTTCAAGCGTCTTTTGCATTACTCAAAACACTTTTGCATGAACGGCAAAAAACGACGCACGGCTGAGCTTCACTCTTAGAATACCAGATTCACCCCGTCAATTCAACCAAGTCAAGGAGTTTTTCTTATCCGGCAACTTTCAAAACGGCGGCCGCCCGGAGTCTGGAGCTCTTGATCGAGCACAGAACCTCATTGGCCTGCTCCAGGGGAAATTCCTCGACCGTGGGCACGATGGGGATTTCGGCCGCCAGCGGCAGAAACTCCTGTGCATCCTTACGCGTAACGTTGGCGACGGACTTGATCTCTTTTTCAAGCCAGAGATACCGGGCGTAATCAAGCGGCGGAACGGGCGTTTCCTTGCGAATGGCGTTTATGACCAGCCTGCCGCCCCTTTCCAGAACGCCGAGGGCGTCGCGTATGCATTCTCCCGCCGGCGTGAAATCAATGATTTTATCCAGCTTCACACCCGGCCGGTCGCCCGAGAAGCCCGTCCAGACGGCGCCGAGGCTCCTGGCCAGTTCGGCATGTTGGGCCGTTTTGGTAAAAACAAAGACGGAGCTGTTCGGAAACCTGTGCTTGATGATTTGAATTACGATGTGGGCCGACGCCCCGAAACCAAACAGGCCTATTCTCTGGCCATCCGTTATATCGGCAAGCCTGAGCGTGCGATATCCGATGACCCCGGCACACAAAAGTGGAGCGGCCTGCGAATCCGAGAATCGCCCAGGTATGGGATATGCGAAATCCTGACCGATGACCGTAAATTCTGCGTAACCGCCGTTGGCGTCCTTGCCCGTCCATTTGGCCTGTTCGCAGAGGTTCTCGCTGCCGGTCCGGCAAAACTCACATACGCCGCAACTGGAAAAAAGCCAAGTAATCCCCACACGGTCGCCGAGACTGAATTTGGTTACAGCTTTACCTTTACCAACCACCGTTCCGACCACCTGGTGGCCGGGAACAATTGGGGATTTCGTCGGTGTCAGCCGGCCCTCAGCTTCATCGAGGTCGGTATGGCAGGCGCCACAGACCGAGACCTTGACGAGGATTTCGCGCTCACCCGGCGTGGGAGTCGGCAAATCGGCAAGTTTCAGGGGCTTTGCCTCAATCGGCGCCGGCCCATCCAGAATCATCGCTTTCATGGTGCTGTTCCCCGCTCAAGCCGGCCCGCGAAAACGTCGTAGCTGTCCCGCCCGAAAAGGCAGAAGACCACCTTCTGCAGGCCGGTTTGGCCCTTGAGATATTCGATGGTTGTCTTGAGCATTATCCCGGCGCACCGCTCGATGGGAAATCCGAAGATGCCCGTGCTGATGGCCGGAAAAGAAATGCTCTTGAGGTGATTTTCATCAGCCAGCTTCAAGGAGTTCAGCGTCGCATTCCTTAGTTTTTGGTCCTCGTCGCCCTCACCCATGCGGGGGCCGACGGCGTGGATCACGTGCTTTGCTTTCAAATTGCCGCCCGTTGTTAGGACGGCGCCGCCTACGAATGTGCCGCCTATTTTATCGCATTCGGCCTGTATCTTCGGTCCGCCTTTTCTTCTGATGGCCCCGGCAACACCGCCGCCCAGCACCAACTGAGCGTTGGCCGCATTAACGACGGCGTCCGTTTCCATCTCGGTGATATCACCCTCGAGCAGCTCAAGAACGTGATTTCCAATGTTTACCTTCATCGGTACGATTCACGACATCAGAAAATTTTGCTTCTGTCGCTAAAGAAGGTTTCCACTTTCTTCATCAAGCCCCGCTCCTGGGATTGACCTGCATCGCGTTTGGAGTTCTTCCTGCGGCTGCCACGGCCCCGTGTTCTATCGCCGGTTGCGGCCTCGGCCGTGAATTCCGCCTCGATTCTGACGATGGCATCCGCGGCCTCGGCCGTGATCCTGGCTATTTCCTTAGCCGCTTGGGCCTTTACTTTGGCTATCTGCTCCGAACAGGCCCGAACCTGCTGTCGTGTTTCAGCCTCGGTCTTTACTCTTTTGTCCGCTCCGGCTTGAGCCTTCTTTCCCGCTCTTGTTTTTGGTTTAGCTTCGGCTGCCGCCTTCGATTCGGCTTTGGCCGGAGCCGCATCGCAAGTCCCGGGTCCTTGCGGCGACTGGACAACGGACCGGGCCTTGGCTTCGAGCCTTTGCTGCACGTCCGCTTCACTGATGTTTTGTTCGCCCGGCTTGAAGAACAGCGGTTCGGCGAATTGAAGTGCCACGCGATTCACCCGGCTGCTGAGGCTATCGACCCGGCAGACGCGACCGGCCCGGCTGAAAAACACCGTATCGAATGAGCCGTGAGAGTCAAAATACGGAACACCAAAGTCTGCTGTGACCGGCTGGTCCGGACGCGGACAGCTCTTGTCGGCGTGGAAAAGCATGGCCATTCCCCTGCTGGAAACGTCAATCAACTGACCGGAGAAAGGTTGTTTCTGCTCCGGGCTTGTTGTGAACCGGACGGGCCAGCGGTAACGCAACCGCTGTTCTGCTCTGTTGTCGTTGGGCTTTTTCATCCTTGACACCGCACAATCTCCTTTTCTGCATTCCCCAGAAGCGGATTCATCCTTATTTGAGACTGGGGAAAAAACAGGCGGCGCCCGGATTCGAACCGGGGAATAACGGTTTTGCAAACCGTCGCCTTAGGCCGCTTGGCTACGCCGCCAGGTTGAAATTTGGCTCGAAGTTTACAGCTATTTCGCCTGTTTTGCAACAAAATTCCCTCGTTCTCACGAAGCATTCGCATATTTTCTGCAATATGTGCGACGGAAAAACCGTCTGAAGCTCTTACTAAAGATGATGAAGAATCACCATGAGTGTGGTAATATGGCGCAATTGAACATGGCTTACGATAGACGTATGGGAAGGTATGATGTTTTTTAACGCATTCTGGACACGGGTGTTAACGGAGAAGTCTGTTTATCGGGCGTCTGTAGCGAAACTGCTTGAGCCGAAGAACCGCCGCAGCGTGTGGCGCATAGCGGGGTTGACGCTGTTTTCCCTGCTTTTTGTCCAGGCAGGGTGTCGATCCCCTGCCGAATACCGCGCCAACGCTGACAAGGTCGCTTCGGACATCATCACGGCTAAGCAGGACGAGGCGTTTGGAAAGACTGAGCCTCTTGATATTGAACGGCCCAGCGATATCCTTCGCCGGCGCCTTTTGACCGAGCAGAATCTGGCTGTTTCGTCGCAGGCTTCGCTCGGCACGGACCAGCTCAAACCCATTGACCACTGGCCCGAGCCAAATTACCCGCAGGCCGCACCTTCGGGCAGCTTGCCCGAACTAACCGTTGAACCCAATAAGCCGGTCAAACTGTCGCTGATACAGGCGCTCCAGGTTGGCGCCCGCAACAGTCTCGAATACCAGTCCCGCAAAGAAGACGTTTTTCGCACGGCGCTGGCCCTTGACCTGACGCGCAACACCTTCCGAAATATCTTCAGCAGCCAGGTGCAAAACGAGCTGAGCACGGACACCGTAGCTACCGAGCTTGCCAGTAGCGGCACCGCAGGGGTAAGCCGAAGCCTGAAGAACGGAACCGACATGAGCGCCGCCATGGCGATCGATTTAGTGAAGCTTCTGACACAGAGCGGGACATCGACCATGGGCTTGAGCGCCGACGCGACGGTATCGATTCCTCTGATGAGAGGCTCCGGCGAGCACATTGCCGCTGAGCCTCTGACCCAGGCCGAGCGAAACGTAATCTACGAGTTGTGGGATTTCGATCGCTACAAACGCACGTTTGCCGTCAGCATCGCCCGGGGATATTTCAACGTATTGCGTCAGATGGACGTCGTATCCAATGCAAAGGACAACTACACCAGCGCGGCGACATCGGCCCGCTGGTCTCGCAGGCGGGCGGACGCCGGCCGCTTGCGAGAGATTGACGTGGACCAGGCGATCCAGCGTGAACTGAGCGCCCGCAATAGCTGGATATCCGCCCAGCAGCAGCTTAAGAGCAGCCTCGATTCGTTCAAGAATACCGTCGGTCTTCCAACGGACGCCCTGATCGAGCTGGATCCCAATGACTTAGTGCAATTGCGAGGCCGGGCTGAGAAGGTTCTTGAAGAAATGAGAACGACATCGCAACGGGATGCCTCTGAGACTGCCCCGCCTGCAGATGCTGAAGTAGAGCTGGTGCCGGCCAGCTATGAGGACGCCGGACCACTCGAAATCGACGAGACGGTCGCAATAAAGCTGGCCCTGGAGAACCGGCTGGATTTGCAGGCGGCTACCGGCGCTGTCTTTGACGCCCAGAGACAGGTGGTGGTCAAAGCCGATGCCCTCCGGGCGGGATTGACCTTGGGCGGAACAGCCCAGGTTTCCGATACCGACGACGACGGCAGCGTACAGTTGTTTGACCGGGGCAATTATGCCGCCCTGCTCACTCTTGATTTGCCTATCGAGAGGACCAGGGAGCGAAACGAGTACCGCAACAGCCTGATCGATCTGGAGAGGGCCACGAGGAGCGTGCAGACGCTCGAAGACCAGATCAAGCTGGCCATCCGCAACGAATTGCGCACGCTTCTCGAATCTCGGGAGAGCCTTAAAATTCAGGCTCAGTCCGTCGTAGTTGCGGAGAAACGGGTCCGGAGCACCCAGTTCTTTCTCGAAGCCGGACGAACGGAAATCCGCAATTTGCTGGAAGCCCAGGACGCCCGTCTCTCGGCCCAGAACGGCTTGACGCGAGCGGTCGTAGATTATCGTATAGCCGAGCTGGAGCTCCAGCGCGATCTGGACGTGCTCAAGGTGAACGAACAGGGTTTATGGCGAGAATTCTCGCCGGAGGTAGTCGATAATGGCCAATGATAATGCAAAAAACAACCTTCGCGGACTCAAATCCTTCCGGACGCTCGGCGTTATTGCGGCGGTTGCCGCGGTCGTCCTGATTATCTTCTGGCTCAAGGTGGTCCGCGGCAGTGAAGACCCAACAAGCCACCTTGCCACCTTCGTTGTCAAAAAGGGTCCTCTGACCATCAGCGTGTTAGAGTCCGGCACGATCCAACCGAGAGACCAGATCACGTTGAGATGCGAAGTTGAACGAACAACTTCCATCGTACGCCTCGTTCCGGACGGCAGCCTTGTGAAGGAAGGCGACTTACTGGTCGAGTTGGACGCCAGCACCCTGAAAGACCAAATCATCGACCAGGACATCCTGGTCCAGAAAGCCGACGCCGCTTACGTCAGCGCCCAAGAGAACCTAGCTGTCACCAAGAACGTGGCCAAGAGCGACACCGAGAAGGCCGAACTCACGCTCAGATTTGCCAAGCAGGACCTGCAACAGTATGAGGAGGGAATCTACCCCAAGGACGTCAATGATCTCGATGCCAAGCACCGTCTGGCCATGGAGCAGGTCAAACGCGCCGAGGACGTGAATGACTGGTCCAAGAAGCTGTATGAGGAGAAATACCTCTCCGAAACTGAATACACCGCGGATCGGCTTTCTCTGCAAGGCAGAATACTCGAGCGCGACGTAGCAATGAGCAATCTCCAACTGCTAAAGGATTTCACGCACCAGCGCCGGATCGACCAGTTGACCAGTGACGTCAATCAGGCGGAGATGCTTGTGGAGCGCACGCAGCGCAAGGCTTCCGCCGATGTGGTTCAGGTGGAAGCAGAGCTGAAGGCCAGAGAGCTTGAGTACAAGCGTCAACAGGAGAAGATGAAGAAAGTCGAGGATCAGCTTTCCAAGACGACGATAACAGCCCCGATGGACGGGATGGTGGTCTATGCGACCGGTTCCGGCGGAAGAGGACCTTTCGACCGTCGAGAGCCGCTGGATATCGGTGTCCAGGTCAGCGAGCGGCAGGAGTTGATAAACCTGCCAACGACGCAATCGATGAAAGCTCGGGTGGATATTCACGAGACAAGCCTCAGGAAGGTCCAGCCGGGTCTTCCTGCAGTCATCACCGTTGACGCGCTGGCGGGCAAGAAATTCCTCGGCAAGGTGGGTATTATCGCTCCCCTGCCGGACGCCCGGATGATGTGGGCAAATCCGGACCTGAAGATCTATCCAGCGGACATAGAGCTCGAAGACAGCGACAACTTGCTGCGTACGGGAATGAGCTGCAAGGCTGAGATTATCGTTGCCCAGTATCCGGATGCGTTATACGTGCCGGTACAGTCCGTGCTGCGGGTCGGAGGAAAACCGACCGTCTTTGTTGTCAAGGACGGCACAACCGAGGAGCGGCAGGTCGAGGTCGGACTGGACGATAATAACATGATCAGAATCATCAGCGGTTTGACCGAGGGAGAGATCGTCTGGATGACGCCTCCGCTGAAAGCGGCGACCATTGAACCCGGCTCACGCACGGAGGGAGCCTCGCCCGACGCGTTTGACAGCTCCGACACCATGCGGGATAGAGTGACCCAGAAACTTGAAGAGGCGGCCAATGGGACCGGTCAGGGCAAGCCTGGACAGGGACCTTCGGGGCCGCAAGACACCCAGGGTCAGCCATCCGACCAGATGGGTCAAATGCGCCGGCGCCTCGAGAACATGACGCCCGAAGAACGACAGAAGGAAATAGAGAACATGAAACGGCGCATGGAGAACATGACGCCGGAGGAACAAGAGCAAATGCGACAGCGCTCCCAGGGCCAGGGCTCAGGCTCCAGACAAGGCAGAGGTTCGAGGCAAGGAGCCGGGCAAGGCGGCCAGGAAGGAGGCCAAAGGCAGTCAGAAGGCCAGAGACCTCCGGCATCGGAAAGGAACCCATAGATGGCTAAACAAGCCCCGCCCAACGACCATCAGGAAATCGTCAGGCTTGTTAATGCGCGCAAGATCTACCAGATGGGAACAGAGCAGGTCAAAGCGCTAGCCGGAGTCAATATCTCGTTCAAACAGGGGAGCTTCTGGGCGATCATGGGGCCGAGTGGTTCCGGCAAGAGCACCATGATGAACATCCTGGGATGCCTCGACCGTTTGACTTCGGGCTCCTACTATCTGGCCGGTCAGGATGTCAGTCAGCTTGACGATAATTCTCTCAGCGAGTTCCGGCTCAGATATCTGGGCTTCATATTCCAGAGTTTCAACCTGATTCCGCAACTGACGGTCCAAAGAAATATCGAGCTTCCGCTGTATTACCTGGGGTGGGACGCGAAGCAGAGTGCGGAGCGCGCCCAGGAGCTTGCCGAGCAAGTGGGACTCGGAGATCGGCTGGAGCATCGGCCCACGGAGCTCTCCGGCGGCCAGATGCAGAGGGTCGCTATTGCCAGGGCGCTGGCGAATGACCCGCAGGTTATTTTCGCGGACGAACCCACCGGGAATCTCGATTCCACGACGGGCGAGCAGATTCTGGAGCTGCTGATCAAGCTCAACAATCTTGGCAAGACGATCATTATCGTGACGCACGAACCGGACATCGCCAAGCGGACACAGAGCAGGCTGCACATGCTGGACGGCCTAATTGACAGAATTGAAGGGAATTCCGAATGAGGCAGACCAGGATCGCACGAAATATATGGCTGGGTATCGAGAATCTGCTGCTTCATAAACTGCGCTCCTTCCTGACCATGTTGGGCGTCGTCTTCGGTGTGGGCAGTGTCGTGGCGATGCTCTCTGTAGGTGAAGGCGCCAGCAAAGAAGCTCTCGAGCAAATCAAAAAGCTCGGCAGCAACAACATCATCATCTCATCCATGAAATCAGCGGAAGAGGAAGCCACAAGCACAACTCACTCCCACATGGGCATCTACGGCCTGACCTACGAAGACTATCGCAGGCTTGCTCAGAGTTTCGAAGATGTCCAGCAAACCGTGCCGGTCAAGCTGATGCGAAGGGACTCCCGTCTTGGTGACAGGGTCATGGAGCTGCGCGTTGTAGGGACGAATCCCGAATGGTTCGATCTGGTGCCCCGCCAGGTCCTTGCCGGGAGGGTCCTTCTGAAGTCCGACCAGGACAAACAGGCCCCCGTAGCGGTGCTGACCGAATTCGGTGCTCGCAAGATACTGGCCACCGAGAGTACCATCGGCCAGACGATCCGCATCGGCAGCGACCAGTTCGAGGTCATCGGCATCGTCAAGAGTGAAAGCGGCCAGGCCGGAAGCATTCAGATTCCCGACCAGGACGTGGACGCCTACGTTCCCATCGAGGTCGCACGCCGATACTTCGGCGACATCTTTACCAAACGCACTTCGAGCGGAGAGGAACGCGAAAAAGTCGAGCTGCACCAGATGATTATCCAGGTCGATGAGCCCAAGAAAGTGGAGGCCGTCGCGGCGAGCGTTGAACGGATGCTGGAACAGGTTCACAAGAAAAAAGACTACGTCGTGAGCGTCCCTCTGGCGTTGCTCAAGCAGGCCGAAGCCATGAAGCGCAGGTTTAACATTGTGCTGGGCTCCATCGCCGGCATCAGCTTGCTTGTGGGCGGCATCGGAATTATGAATATTATGCTGGCCTCGGTGACTGAACGGACGCGAGAGATAGGAATCCGGCGTGCCATCGGCGCCAAGCGCAGACAAATTGTCTTTCAGTTCCTTATCGAAACCGTGGTGCTCTCGACCATGGGCGGTATTATCGGCCTGGGCGTAGGCGCGCTCATCCCGTTCCTGATAACGTATTTTTCCGGGATGGTCACGCTGATGACCTTGAGGGGAATCCTGGTGCCGCTCTTAATCAGTATGGCCATCGGAATCCTGTTCGGATTATATCCGGCTGTGCATGCCGCCAAAGTTGACCCCATCGTGGCCCTGCGGCACGAGTGATGAGCCGGCGACGAGCGATCTTCGAGACATTTCCATCCGCTGGGACGTAAGGCGAAAACTCCGGGGAGTTCGGGGAAACCTTCCGCTTTGAAACCTCTGTGAAAATCCATGAGCAGCAGCGGTCCATCCCTGGGTGCATGCCACGATTGTAGGTGCAACCATCCCCAAAGCCTGCGGCTTTGAGGCTGCCACCCGTTTTCCACCAATCCTGATTGGGTGGCAGCCTCATCCCGATTGTCGTTATCGGGATGGGGATGGCTCTTTCTGTTCTTTACCTACAAAGATGACATGCACCCTCCATCCCTGTCAAACTTGTTTTCATGTTGTTTTTCGGCGGTTTTGTCGTATAATGATGAAAGTTCGTCTAAGACGAAGATGAAAGAAAATGGCGTTATGCAGGCAAAAAGGGTATTGTAGAAGGTTCTATGCCGCTAAAATCTCAGACTCAGACGTTGCTACAGTGGGTTCTCAGCACAGCCATTGCCCTTGGTTTTGTCGCCGGGTGCAGTCCTGAGCGTTACAAGGCCGAAGCGGACAAAGAAGTCTATCGGATTATCGACGACAAATGGCAGGACGACTTCGGCGCCAAATCCAACTACATCATCAGCGACAGCAATGTTCCGGCCCCGCCGAATGACCTTCAGGTTGAAAAAGCCGTGCCGGCTTCGGGCGTGATAAATCTGGCGCAGGCCGTGGCTCTGGCGACGGCTCATAACAGGGACTACCAGCGGCAGAAGGAGCAGCTTTACCTGACGGCGCTGGATTTGACGCTGGCCCGGCATCAGTTCGCCCGGCAATGGTTTGGGACGGTGGACGCCAGCTATTTGCGAAACAGCAGTGATGAGCAAGTCGGCTCCGACAGCGAGGCGGGCTTCGATCAGCTCCTGGCCGATGGCGCCCGGATCAGCACGAGCATCGCGATCGACTGGACGCGTTTTCTGACGGGCGACCCGCGGACGTCGCTGGGCTCGGTTTTGAGCGCCAGTGTAACTCAGCCGCTGCTTCGCGGCAGCGGCCGCAAAATCGCTCAGGAGAATCTCACACAGGCCGAGCGGAACGCCCTCTATCAAATACGAACGTTCAACCGTTATCGCCAGACCTTTGTGGTTACTCTGGTAAGCGACTACTATGGCGTTCTGCAACAAAGAGATGCCGTGGCCAATGCGAAGAACAACTACGAAAGTAAGGTTGACCTGAGGCAACGTTTGCAGATGGAGGCAAATGAAGGCGTCACGCCGCGATTTCAGGTGGATCAGGCTGAGCAAAGTGAGCTGCTTGCCCAGGACAGCTACTTACGCGTCCAGCAACGCTATGAACAGTTGCTCGATGCCTTTAAGATCACGTTGTCCCTGCCGACCGATGCAACTGTAGAGCTGGACCAGGATGAGCTGAAGGCACTGGAAGAGACCGGCATTGTGGAGCCGGACTATGAGCTGGACGCGGCGATTGAAACGGCCCTGGCCCAACGGCTCGATCTGGCCAACAGTGCGGACGCGGTTGACGATTCGGTGCGGAAAGTGGTCGTGGCCGCCGATAACCTCGGCGCGGAATTGAATCTTGTCGGCAGCGCAAGCGTCGGCTCGACCCCGGAGACTGATCTCGAACGGCTTCAGTTTCATCGCGGCACGTATGGGCTTGGCCTGGAAGCGGACCTGCCGCTGGACCGAAAGGCCGAACGCAACGCCTATCGCGAGGCGTTGATCACATTGCAGCAGCGACAACGTCAACATGAAAAGGACGTGGACCAGGTGAAACTCGACGTGCGGAACGCTTACCGGAAACTAAAAGAAGAAGCGGAGTCATACCGTACTCAGCAGAAGGCCCTGCAGTTAGCCAAGGTGCGCGTCGGGGTCTCACCGATATTGTGGGAAGCCGGGCGAATGAACGCCCGGGATTATCTGGAGTCGCAGGATGCGTTCTTGAAGGCACAAAACGACGTGACGGCCACACTGGTGTCCCATGCGATAGCAAAACTGAACTTTTTCCGGGACATCGGTATCCTGCAGGTCAGGCCGGACGGTATGTGGGAGGAACAAGCAGAATGATTCGTCATAACGACAAGCCTATGAATTTTAATGCGGACACGCCCATCCTGCTGATGGAGCGGCTGTGCAAAAGCTACCTGCTGGGTACGGTCGAGTTGAAGGTCTTGCAAGAGGTCGCTCTGGCCATCAACAGCGGCGAATGCGTGGCTATCATGGGGCCGAGCGGCTCAGGAAAATCCACGCTGCTGAATATGATCGGCTGCCTCGACCGGCCGACCAGCGGAGACTACTGGCTCGGCGGGCAGAATGTCGCCCTGCTCGACGATGACGAGCTCTCGCTGATACGCGGCTCTCGGATCGGCTTTATCTTTCAATCGTTCAATTTGATCAACCAGCTCAACGTCGTCGAGAATATCGAGGTTCCGATGTATTACCAGGGCTACTCCGAGCACCAAAGCGCCCAGCGCGCCAGAGAGCTGGCCACGATGGTCGGCCTGGGAGAAAGACTGGAGCATCGGCCGTCCGAGCTGAGCGGCGGCCAGCAGCAGCGCGTCGCCATCGCCAGAGCCCTGGCGAACGACCCGCTGATCATTCTGGCCGACGAGCCGACCGGCAACCTGGATTCGGAAAGCGGGACCGAGATATTGAAGATTCTCATGGATTTACACCGGCAGGGTAAGACGCTGATTGTGGTCACGCATGACGAACATATTGCCGAAAGCGCCGGGCGGATCGTGGAAATCTTCGACGGCCAGATAAGGCACAAGTAACAGCAGATAAACGGGCAGGAATAGGTCATGTTCGTGTTTCGCCTGAAACGTACCGCCAAGTTAGGGATCAAGAGTTTGTGGATGCACAAGCTGCGCTCTACCCTGACGACGTTAGGCATTATCTTCGGGGTCTCTTCGGTGATTGCGATGCTGGCCATCGGCGAAGGAGCAAGCCAGGCCACACAGGATCAGATCGCCCGGCTTGGAAGCCGCAATATTATTATCAAGACGGTCTCTCCGCCCGAAGACAAAGAGGTGAGCGGCCAGAACCAGAGCATGCGGGAATATGGCCTGACCTATCTCGATGCAGAACGTTTCCGCGACAGCATGCCGAACGTTGAAGTGGTCGTGCCGAGCCGCCGTCTCCCTCAGCAGGGCTGGTACCGCAACCGTAAGGTCGCCGTGGAAGTCATCGGGACCGTGCCCTGGTACCCGGAGATATCCCCGATCCAGCTCAAATCGGGACGCTTCCTCGGCAGCATCGATATGCACCACAAGCAGGCCGTCTGCGTCATCGACGAGAACGTGGTGAAGGAGCTGTTTGTCTTTGATGATCCGCTGGACCAGAACGTGAAAATCCAGGGTGATTATTATCGCGTGATAGGAGTCGTCAGCCCCGAAGACCTCGGGCCGACGGGCAAGAGCCTTGAAAGCGGCGAACCAAAACCAAAGGGCCAGGGCGGCGCGAACGTGGGGAGCATTTATGTTCCGCTGACGACGGTTAAGAATCGCTTCGGAGAAACATCCATGCAGTATAGCGGAAGCAGCGGACGCTCGATAGAAAGAGTCGAGCTGCAGGAAATTACCGTGAAAGTCGGCGCCATGAACGAAGTGCTGCCCACTCGCGATATTCTGGAGACGCTGCTGAACCGATTCCACAAGAAAGACGATTACCAGGTCATCGTTCCGCTGGAGCTGCTGAAGCAGGCGAAACAAACCCAGCGGATCTTCAGCATTGTTTTAGGCTCGATCGCCGCCATCTCGCTTCTGGTCGGCGGCATTGGAATTATGAATATCATGCTGGCCACCGTCAGCGAGCGAACGCGTGAGATCGGCATCCGCCGGGCCCTGGGGGCCAGGAAACGCGATATCATTCTGCAATTTCTCTCGGAAACCCTGCTGCTGACGCTGCTCGGGGGCATTCTTGGGATTAGTTTGGGCTCGCTTGTCCCGTTCCTGGTAACGCGTTTCGGCCACATGCCAACCGTTATCACCGGCAGCTCACTGTTTCTGGCCTTTGGAATCAGCGGGATGGTCGGCATTATCTTCGGCCTCTACCCGGCCTACCGAGCGGCCAATATGGATCCGATTCAATCGCTGCGGCACGAGTAGCGCTGCGTTTGGGTGGCAGCATTGTAGGGGCAACCCCGTGTGGTTGCCCGATTCACAGGGCGGCCACATCGGAGTGCTTCTGTGTTGCGCTTGCGGCTGCCGGCTCGCCGGGCGCGTCAATCAACGGCTGAACCGTCAGCATGAGACTTCCATCACAAAGACGTTGGTTTGCGTGCCTGATTTTCTCGCCATGACGCGGAAGCATTCGCCAGGGCTGCAGGAAACCAGCAGGTCCAGCTCGTCCCCTTCGAAAACCTCGGATAAATAGGTCGCCTGCACACTGCGGATATTCCCTCTGAGCTTGAACGCTCTGCTCAGTGCATCCATGCCCCATCGCACATATTCGGTGTTGTTCACGTGCCCGTTCAGGTCAATTGAGCTGTAGGGGACACGCACCCGCTCAACCGAGCGATAGTCTTCTTGCGGCTCTAATCTGCTCAACTCGTTCGGCAGCGCCTTCTGGCCGGTTTTGGGCAGTCCCAGATCGAGATGGAACAGATTCTTCGGCCGACCGCTTTGTTTGTCCAGCACCATCCATTCGCTGCCGGCCCTGAACAGCTCGCCATCGTCCCGCCCCTGTCCGACAAACTCTCTGGTCGCAATTAAGCGGCCGTAGCCGCTCGGCCACGTTCGAACGGTAACCTGCTCATTCCACGTCGGTCCGTCGCCCCAGCGGGACGCCGGAGCGATTTCCACTTTGATGTTCGACAACACCCAATAACCGTCGAGCGCGTCGAGCTTCTCAAAGCCAAAACCAAGCTGCTCCGCATGCAGAGCAGCCGCTTCCTGCAAATACTGCATCAGCGAGGCAATCTTGATATGTCCATCGGCTCCGCACTCGTATGTTCTGACGGTGAATCTCTCTTCTCTGAAATCCATGACGCCCAAAATACCAGATACGCCCGGCAAGCACAATGAAAGGATTTACGGTTTACGATTTGCGATTTTTGATTTACAATCCGGGATTCTGGACAGACAAGTCCGACAGGTCAGACGTGTCGGACAGAGACAGTTGGCATCAAGTATCGAGTATCGAATATGGCTATTGTCACATTGTCTGAGGTTCATAAGGCGTTTGGAGCAGAGGTCGTTTTAGACCAGTTGAATCTCCAGCTCTACGTTGGGGAGAAGGTCGGCATGGTCGGCCCCAACGGTTCCGGAAAGAGCACAATCCTGAAGCTCATCTCGGGCCAGATCGAGCCGGACATGGGTCAGGTCACCAAACAAAAAGGCCTGCGTATCGGCTACCTGCCCCAGGAGGCCACCTTCAGCGGCCGCCGCACGGTACTGGAAGAGATGCACGCCAGTATGGACGATCTGCTCAAACTCCAGGGGGCCATCCACACGGCCTCGCATGAAATGGAGCCCCTGACGGGCCCCGCCCTGCAGGCCAAGATGAGGCAGTACGACCGCCTGTGCCGCGATTTCGAAATCGCCGGCGGGTACGCCTACGAAACCCGTATCCAGACGACCCTGACGGCCCTGGGCTTCGAACCGGAGCTGCATCACGCAAAGACGTCGGCCCTCAGCGGCGGCCAGTTGTCGCGCCTGGGCCTGGCCCAGGTCCTGATGCTCCAGACGGACCTGCTCCTGCTGGACGAGCCGACTAATCACCTCGATCTGCAGGCCACCGAATGGCTCGAAAAATTCCTAACCAGCTACCCGGGGGCCGTCGTCATCATCAGTCACGACCGATACCTCCTGGATCGAGTTCCGTGCAAGATCATCGAAGTGGAGAACCGGCAGGCCCGTGTCTGGAGCGGCAACTACAGCAATTATCTGCAAACCAAAGAGACTTTACGGCTACAGCAACAACGCGAGCACACCAGGCGAGTCGAGATGGTCGAGCGTACGCTGGACTTCATCGCCCGCAACAAGGACCAGGAGGGGATGCGCGGGACGGCTCGCGGCCGCAAGACCCGCCTGAAGCGGCTGCTCAAACAAAACCCCGACTTCCTCGACGGGCCCACCCAGCAAAAGACCATCAATTTTTCGTTCAGCAAGACCGACCGTACAAGCGATCTCGTATTACGCTGCGAAGGACTCAGCAAATCCTTCGGCAATCTGACGCTGTTTGAGAACCTCACGTTCGACGTGCTCCGCGGCGAACGCATCGGGATCACCGGCCCCAACGGCACGGGCAAGAGCACCCTGCTGCGATTGGCCCTCGGCCAGGCTGAGCCATCGGCCGGGGCGATTCGGCTGGGCAGGAATCTTCGCGTCGGCTATCTCGATCAGCAAGGCGACGTCCTGGACCCCGCCAGGAGCGTTATGGAGGAAGCCGCCGGCGTCAACCCGGCGCTTTCATCGGAGCAGCTCCGCGGCCGCTTAGGGGCGTTTCTGTTCACGGGGGACGATGTCTTCAAGCTGTGCGCCGATTTGAGCGGAGGGCAGCGCAATCGCCTGATGCTGTGCCGGCTCGTCCTGGCCGAGCCGGACGTCCTGATCCTCGATGAACCTACGAACCATCTGGATATTGCCAGCCGGGAGATGTTTGAGGCAGCCCTGACTCAATATGGCGGAACTATCGTCGTCGTCAGCCACGACCGCTACCTTCTGGACCGCATCGTGGATAAGCTGCTCGTGGTCGGCACGGACCCCCTTGGAAATCGCTGCCTCGGCAGGATGGAATTCGTTGCCGCAAGACCCGCCTATTCATCCTATGCTTCGCTGGTTCGCCAGCGAGCGGAGGCCGAGCAGCAGAAAGCTGCGTCTGCGAGCACCGGACCAAAGCGACGGCCTGCGCGCGCCGACAGAAAAGAGCGTCCCAGGACACCTGAAGAGCTCAAGCGTTTCAACAAGTACAGCGTCGGGCAGATCGAAGAAATGATCACGGCTCTCGAGCAGGAACTGGAGGCCATGAAGCAGCGATTTGGCGACGCCGAGGTTTACAGAAATCCTGAATCACTCGCAGAGCTGCAGCGCACCTTCGATGCAAAAACCGCCGAGCTGGACCTGCTCTATCGAGCCTACGAACGCCGGACCGGCTAAGGGGCACTATCAGGGGGCGGTTGGTTCGCATCTGACTGGCCGCGATTGACGTCGTCTCGCGGTAAGTTAGGTCCCGCGGGAGGACGCCGGGGGCCAAACGGCCCGGGCCCGGGGCCGGGGCCGCGACGGAAGTCCGGCTGTTCCCGGCCGGGCTCACCCCTGCGAAATCTCATCCCGCCCGGCCCCCCACCGCCACCTCGCCACTCGCCCGGATGAAGCTCTCCTTCGAGCCGGTCAAGTCCCTGCTGCCACTTCTGCCTCTGCTCATCGGTGAGGATAGCGGCAATGTCTTCGTTCATCTGTTTCAATGTATCGCCGATCTCCGTGCGCGCGTTCATACGAATCTGGTTGAGCTTGTCGATGTGCTTATCCATGATCGGCTTGATTTTGTCGGCCTGCTCGGGCGTCAGGCCAAGGTCGCGCTGCAGCGGAGGAATCATTCTGAAGCTTTCAAATTCCGGACCGGGCGGCGGCTTGATCAGCTTGTGCGGCACTAAAATCATCATCGACGCCCCGCCGATGACAATCCCCGCCAGCAGGATGACCACGCCAAAGAAGGCCATGCGCCACCGATGCAGCTTCTGCATGTAATCAATAGTCAGGTTGTCATGTCTGTCTGTATCGCTCATTGCGTCACCCAGGAAATAGCCTGTGATAGCTCAAACAGTGGTCCGACCCAGTTATTGTAAACGATGACGGCCAGCACCGCCGCGGGAACCGCCACCGCCGACGAAACAGCGGCCAGCCAAAACAGCGGCTTATCTGAAACAGGCTCGGGTCGGGCCTGCCCGGCCGAAAGGATTGCAATGACCCGGCCGGCCACGTCCACACTCGGAGGCGCTTCGCTGCGAGCCTGGTTCACCAGCCATTGGAATCGGTTTTCATTTTTCATCCTTCCAGCTCCTTTCCACTTTGGACGATGAGCTTCTCTAATCTCTTCTTCGCTCGGGCCGCCTGAACTTTTACCAGGGTTTGGGTCCAGCCCATCCGGCGGGCCGTCTCGGCCACGTCGCATCCTTCAAGATACCGCAAGGTCAGGACCAGCCGGTCGCGCGGCCGCAGTTGGGCGAGCAAGCGATGCACTAACGACGCCGCTTCACTTGGGTCCATCTGTTCGGCTGACTCCGCCGGCACCTGGTCCCATTCTGCCAGCGTGAAACTCTCCGTTTCATGCCGGCGAGCCATCTGCTTCCAGTAGCGATATCCGACACGGGTGGCGATTCGCGAGAGCCAGTGGCTGAACGGAGCTTTCTGGCGATAGCTCCGCAGGCTCATGTACGCCTCGACAAAAACGTCCTGCACTAATTCTTCATGGGCGGCACGGTCCCGGCTGAAACGCCACAGGATCCCGCTGACGTGCTTCTGATGCTGTTCGACCAGGCGCCGATATGCTTCGGCATCCCCCTGCCGGCTCTGGCGAATGTCCTCAAGCTCCGTTGTGTCCAACGTGTCCGCTTCCTTTCGGCCTTCTGCCAGAGACAGGCAGTCCGCGGCCGCGCGGGCCAGCTCGACCAAAAACTTTTCGGCCCACAGGCGGGCTACCCGGCCAGGCAAAACCGATAAGACCATACATGAAGGATACGTCGCCATGCGATTCTCATCAACTTAAATTATCAAGACGTTATCACTTTAACTGCAAAATCAAAACGCTGCCGACCTTTGATAAGAGCACAGGTGGCTACAGCCTTGTTGCCGCTGTAACCACCTATGGACCGCAAACCGTTCAACTGCCAAACTGTTCTTATGGTTGAGGAGCTTCAGGCCCCGGAGCATTTGCCTCCGGCCTCTGGGGCTGCTCAGGAACTGCTACCTCTGGACCGGCGGGAACGTCAAGTCCGTCCGGCGGATACATGTCCGGCCCGCGTCCAGGCCCACCGCGCTGCCATCGCGGAGGCGCCCAAAAATCATCTTCATTCTCGTCAAGGGGCGGTGTTAGGGCATCCGGGCCTGAACGGCCCCCGTCTCCACCCTGCCGCCATCCCCGCCAATCACCTCTGTTCCGAGGTGCCTGGCCCTGGGGCTGGAAAGCGCCGCCGCCTCTGCCCTGCCATGGACCTTGTCTCCAATTCTCGGCCATCGGCCCGGGCTGTCTCATTGCACCGCCGCGTCTTATGCCCTGGCCCCATGGTCCCCAGGCTCCGCCCTGAAAATTAGGAGCAGGCATGGGACCTCTGTTCTCGAAACGAGACATCGGACCTCTGCCGATTCCAAGTCCCGCCCCCAAACCACCGCGAGGGCACGGCGCCCCACAGTAGGGGCAAAATGCGTAGTTCCCGCGGCGAGCCGGCGGCACGTTGGCCCAGGGACCGTCGCCCTCGACCGAACCCTCGCGTCCGAGCTGTGAACCCGGCGCTCCGCCTCCAGCCCCCCGTCCCATCCCTGGCGCCTGCTCTTGTGGATTTACCGGCGCTCCACCCTGCAATCCGGGGCCGGGCCCCCCGCCGCCGCGACGGTAACCGCCGCCGCCCCCTCCGGCAAGCGCTTCGCCGGCGAGAATCAGCGTGGCCGCCAGGAGAACTATCCCTGTCTTGAATCCTATCGTTTTCATTTTTAGTTCCTTTCTCTAAACGTCTGGTTTTGTTGGTCGTCCGGCCCCACGGCGGGGCTCTTCTGACAGGATAGTGGACACAATAAGAGAAAGGTTACACCCGGCGTGAGTTTTTCTGAGAATTGTATTAGGTGTTCAGCGTTCTTCGTACTGCGTTCCTCGTGCCGCTGAACGCTGCTCATAGAAATCAATGACCCGGCCGAGCGATTTATTCGGCATTTCTCCGTGGATGCCGGGGAAAGAGATTTTGGGGATATCGAGCAGGGCCGAGGCGATCTCGCCCGGACTTTGATCTTCGCCCTGCGAGGCGATCAGCAAAGTGTCATTATCGAGCAGCCGGCGGATGTTTCCTACACTCAGCCGGTTGGGCAACGTCGGATCAATCAGCACAAGGCCGGCGGTACGGCCCAGCAGCTCCGGCCGCTGCTGAAGGAACTCCACCAGAATCTTGCCTCCCATCGAGAAGCCTATAAACCCTATTTTTCTGCCGGGGGCGACATCGGCTATGACCCGCTCGAGCTGATAAGTGAATGAGTCCCCTTCGATATCCGGGCCGAAACAGTTCGGGTCGATAGCCACCAGCCCGAAGTCGTGCCGTGCGAATTCGCGGAAATAGGGTTCCATGCTGGATTCGCTGACGCGCGATTGACGCAGCAGAGTGTATGACCAGACGCCGGCCTGTTCCGGATAGCCGAGAGCCGCAACGGCGATAAGCTGCTTGTCGAATGCATCCGGAGTCATCAGATTCGAATATTCTTTGCCCGTGCGCTCGTCCGTATAGAACTTTTCGCGAGCGACGTTCGCCGCGATCATGCCCGCCGCAACCCGAAGGGCGATTTTCTCTAATTCCGCTTCGTCCATCTCAGACCGCTTCTACAATTTGCTTTAGCCTTCGAGACAGACGTCGGCTTTTGTGAGGGCGTCGCGCAGGTCGCTGTAGCGCAGGTCGCGGGTTCCGCAATTCTTAGCGGCACAGAGGGCCGCAGCGGTTCCTGCACCCTGGCCCTGGCCCATGCAGCAGACCGTATTGCGGGTGGACATGTGCGCCTCGTGGTTCGAGGTAATCATCATGCCGCAGGCCAGAAGGTTCTCGATCCCCTTGACGCGCTGCGCTTTATACGGGATGCCATACGTGCCGCCGTTCTTGATTTGCAGACGCGGCGCGCTATCGTGGAAACCATAGACCATGACCTCGTCGTCGAAGTGCCTGCCTTCGAGCACGTCGTCGAGCGTAATATCATAATCGCAAGTGATCAATCGGCCCCGGCGGATGCACAGTTTCGGGCTGGTTCGGGCGATAAACGCCTTTTCGCAGCCGGGAACGTATTCTCGGAACAGATCGACCGCTTTGGCCTGGCGGCGACGCAGCTCCAGCTCCGCCTTGGCCACCTCATCCCGGCTGGTCGGGCTGACGGCCATTTTGAAATTTATTTTGACGAACATGAAGTAGTCATCGTGCGTCGTGGTGGTGACGACGGACATGCCGATTTTGCCTGCGCCCTCCCTGAAGCCGGCGGGAAGATTCGCCGCCCTGCCGTCCAGACGCACAATTTGATTGTCCTTGCCGCTGCGCAGCCCTCGGGCGAGCTGTGTCACGGCATCGTGCTTCTTGAGAAACTCGTAATATTTCTCCATGCTGACGTTGGCGATGCCGATGCTGTTGACGACCGGATAGTCGTTCGGCTCGGTAAACGTGGCGCCGGCAAAGGCGGCCAGGTCGCCGTACGCGGTGCAATCGACAAAGCACTTCGCGTAGAACGCCTCGCGGCCCGAGCGGCTCTCGGCAATCACGCCCCGGATTCGGGAGCCGTCCATAATCGCACCGGCCAGAAGGGTATTGACGCACACGAAAACGCCTGCCTCGACGAGCATCTCGAAGACGGTGAGCTTGTAGATCTCCGTGTCAATGCAGGTGGCGACGGAATCGTAGTCGTAACCTTCGGACATCTCGGCATGGCCGGATGTGCCGCCGACCTTCAACAAACGGTCGATAATCTGCTGAGGAATTCCGCGTACCACCTGGCGTTTTTTCACGCTGGGGAAGGCCTTCCAGAGATTATAGAAGCTGTGGAGCGCCGTACCGCCTTCGGTGACGGTTCCGCCTGGGTAGCCTTTGACCTCGATCAAGGCCGTCTTGGCGCCCTGGCGTGCCGCGGCTATCGCCGCTACGACGCCCGCCGTGCCGGCCCCCGCAACGACAACATCGAACTTCCTGACCGGCAGTTTCCTGGCCGGCTCTTCATAGTAGCCGCCGGCCTGGGCGCCAGGACTCACCGATTGACCTTGTGCAGAGCCGGCAAGCAGGCCCACTCCAAGCATTAGACCGTGTTGTGAAAACTCTCGACGATTCATTGCTGTCTCCTTTCTCAGCTAAAGCTTCTCAACGAACTCCCACGATGTCGCGGGCCATTTTCTTCACGATAGCCGCCGCTTCGGAACCGATCGCATCCGGCGTAGTACAAAACGGGACAACATAATGGCCGACCACTTTGCACTGAACGTAGTTACTCATTCTGGAAAAGACCACCTTGATGACGTCGGCGTTCTCTGCCACCGGTCCGCCGCAGGTCACCAGCAGCGCGACGCGTTTGCCCTTCAAGAGCGATTGATAATCGGGCGTGCCGTATCCCGTCGCCAGGCAGAACATCCGGTCAATCATCGCTTTGGCCTGCGAGGGAAAGCACCAGCAATAGAGCGGCGTGGCAAGCAGCACGGCGTCGGCGCTCATCATACGTTTGAATATCGGCACCGCGTCGTCCTTCTGAACGCACCCAGGCTCGTTCGGCGTGTTTTGACAAACTCGGCAACCCAGACACCCGTTCACGTGAGACGTCGCGATATTGACCCGATCCACCTGGTGGTCCGGCGAAATGATCTCCTCGAACAGGCCAAGGACCTTTGCGGTATTGCCGTTTATCTTTGGGCTTCCCAGAATTGTCACGACTCTCATCGCACGGCCTCTTCAACACTCGGTCAGCAAAACCCATGCCCTGTTAACAACCCGTTGATTGAACAAGAGCCTTGACCGAATGTCAAGCGCCGCGTTTCCGGGCAAATGAACGGGGCCTATATCGAATCACTCGATATAGGCCCCGAATTGATGCAATTGTGGTATCAACCACACAACGTCAATTGTCAGCTCAATTCCAACCTACAGCGCCGGCGGCGGAGGGGGTTCCACTGTCGTGAAACTCCAGACCGTCCCCTTCACCGTCTTGGGAGGATTGAACTCATCGACGCGCCAGTAGTACGTCTTGCCCTGTTCGAGCGCGCCGGGATTAAAGGTCGTAACCGGCAGCGGAGGTGCTCCAGCCGCATTGGTGACGGTATCGAGATTGTCGCCAAAATACACCGAATGCAACTTCGCGCCCAAACCTGCCGTCCAGCGAAGCACCACATTGGTGGCCACTCCTGTAGCTCCGTCGGCCGGATTGGGATTGTAAGCCGTATCCGGTGGAACCGAAAAGCTCCAGACAGCGCCTTCGTGTACGATGTTGGGGTCAGCCTCAACCTCATCGATGCGCCAGTAGTACGTCGTGCCGGGAACCAGACCGTCCGGAACAGGCAACCCTGGAAGACCGACAGTAAGTATCGTCGCCGCCTGGTTGACTTGCAGCGCAAGTGCATCCGGCGCGGTTCCGATGTACACGTTGTGCGAAGCGGCCGTGAGTCCCGCGGTCCAGCTAAGCATCACCCACGTTTGCTCAACGAGAGCGCCATTAGCCGGATCGGGATCCTGAGCGAACCGCGGCAACAGTAATGCGTCAACGGCTCGTCGCGGCTGCGTCGGGCTTTCCCAGTGCAGCCGTGCCACGGCGTCTCCGCCGTTCTCATAGTACGCCATTTCAAGGATGTGCCGTTCCCCTGCTTTCAATTCAATCGGCGTGCTTCCGGCCCACGTAGCGCCCTGGTCAATCCACCGATCGATGATGAGCTCGCCATCCAGCCACACACGCACGCCATCATCGCTCTGCGCCCACAAGGTGTAGGTATCGGAGAATGCGGCTTCAAGCTCGGCGACCCACTTGACCGAGTATTTATCAACACCAACTGCTGGATCCGGTGCGCCCGTGCCCCAGTTGAAGTCGATCTGAGGATCCGTGCGAGTCAAAACCAGCTCCTCGAAATTCATCCCTTTGTAGTAGCTTGCCTGTGCACCGGTATTGGGTCCTGCGGTCTTAAAGGCCCAGATATCACCGACGTGTTTGGTGCCATCGGCTTCAATCGCGTCAAGCTGCCAGTAGTAAATGGTGTTCGGTTGGAGCCCGCCTATGGTTGCGGTATCGAAGCTGTTCTCAGTTGTGTTGCCCAAGAACGGCGGCGGACTGGTCGTGCCGAAGTATCCATCGTGCGAAATAGCCGTAGCTCCAGGCGTCCAGCTAAGAACTACATTGACGGGCACACCGGCGGCCTTGTCGGCCGGATTGGGATTCGTCGCTTCACCAATGACGGTCGTAAAGCTCCAGACGACACCGGTATGCTTTGTACCATTGGCCTCGATCTCATCAATCCGCCAGTAGTACGTCGTGCTGGTCGCAAGTTTGGGAAGCTTAAAGCTGAGTCCCGTCGTGCGCTCCAGTTTCGCCGGTGAGCTGCTGGTGCCGAAGTACACGTCGCGCGAAACACCACTGAATCCAGGCGACCAACTAAGAGTCACGTTTTGGACCACATCTATCGCTCCATCAGCCGGGCTGGGTGCCGAAGCCGCTTCGGTGATAGCATCTATATGCAGCAGCGGCGCTACCGCAGCGCTCTCATCAACAGCTAAAGCACTTCGATTGTCTTTGGAGGGATTTGTTTCATCGTCTCTCACGAACAGCATCAAAGCATTGCCCTGGGCCCAACCGTCCTGCCCGATTATCTCCTTGACGATTTCGGAGATATCCGGGGTTCTCGACGCGAGCGTCGCCTGGGTGCTGGTCCAGGCCGGGATATCCGTCCAACTGACTTGCCCGCTCGTTTTGGGTTCTCTCTGAGCGAAGTTTTCGCCGCTGGCAAACTCGTTGGTATCGGGCTGCAGTAAACCATTAATGATGAGATTGACGGGCCCGCCGCTCAAATTCTCGTTATCCGCCGTGAACTGAACATAGGCTCCAATAATCGGCATGCCCTTTGCAACCACCATATCGGCAAAACGCAGGCCTATTACCTGATAGGAGCTCGTTCCGAAAGTACCTTCCCACGGCATCTCAAGGTCGGTGCTGCTACGGCTTTCTGCGCCATCATCAGCCGCGCTCCCATAGGCGATGTGGTCTTCTCCGTCATCGTTACTGGCAAGAACCTTCTGCTCTATAACTACGTTCCCGGCCGCAGTCGTAAAGCTCCAGATATCGCCGAGCCCTAATCTGCCGTCGCTCGTGACCGTATCGACGCGCCAGTAGTAGGTCTTGCCAAGAGCAAGGGGTCCGACCCCAATACTCGCGGCGTCAGCCGCCACATTACCGAGGAATGCGCCTGCGGCGCTGCTATTGACGTCCTCGAAGTTATCGGCGAAATACACGTCCTGTGAAGCTGCTCCGCCCGGAGGCGTCCATTTCAGCAGCGCGGGGCTTTCGATGACCAGCCGCCAGGAATTCAGCCTCGCGGGATCACGATACCAGTCATCCTGAATCTTGAGTCGCCACGTGCCGCTGGCATTGCGGCCATCGAAGTCTGACAGTTTGCCTTCGGGCTTGTAGATTCCCGTAAATGATCCGGTGCCGCTTGTGATCGATGTGGACGCCTCATCATCGAGAATAGTGTTCTTGAAATCATCGGCCGCGTGGAGGCCCACATCTGTGAACAACTCGATTTCCTTCCCATCAGGCGACTTGAGGTACACGTCCAAGTCCGCGTTATTGCCGGGTTTCCTGATATCAAGCTCGATGTTAAGATCAGTAATTCTGACTGAATCCGGCACACTCAACGTGGAGGTCGCTTCTCCTATAATATTCTTTCCGTCACCGGCCCTGAAATCAGGAACGTTCTTGGGTACGTCCGTGCTGAAATAAGTGTTACGGTTTGGTAAGTACGAAATCCCTGAAGCCCCATCAGCCGGATTCGGCTCGCTGGCAAGCTCAATTATGCTCAACTTGCCAACCAAGTGCAGCAGCGGAGCGGCACCGGCTTCTCCCTCGACAGACTCGGCTTCTCGCAATCCCGTCGACGGATTCTCCTTGTCGTCCCTGATGATCAAAACGATCGCGTTGCCGGAGACCCAGTCATTCTGGTCAACGATCTCCTGGATAACGCTGGAGATGTCCGGGGACTGGAATTTTTCATTCGCGGCGGTCCACGGGGGTATCGACCATTTCACTTTCGCCGTCGTCCGTGATGCTCTGTCCGTAATGTTATTAGCGACATCGGCAAACGCTGCGGCATCGGGGACAAGCTCACCTTCGATGATCAGATTGACCGGGTTTGCGCTGCCCTCTTTGCTGACAGAATCCACCTCGAGCTCCACGTACGCCGCGGCCACCGGGCCGCCTTTGTCAACGGGGATGCCCACAAAGCGCAGGCCAACAACCTGCTCGTCCGTGGCCGGATTCCCGGCGTCCTCGTAGGGGATCTCCAGGTCCGTGCTGCCTATGTCCATGCTGCCGTCGCCGAGGTGCTGCTCGGCGTCATCGCCGCCGTTGGCGATTCTCAAGTCGATCGCGCCGGCTACGCTTATGTGCAGCAGCGGAGCGGCTCCGGCCTCTCCCTCGGTAGCTTCGGCCTCTCGAAGGCCGGTGGAGGGATTCTCCTTGTCGTCGCTGATAATCAAGACGAGCGCATTACCACTTACCCAGCCCTCCTGACCGACGATCTCCTGGATAATGCTGGAGATATCCGGGGACTGGAATTTCTCATTCACGGTGGCCCAGGCGGGGACCGACCATTTCACTTTCGCCGTCGTCCGTGATGCTCTGTCCGTGATGTTATTAGCGGCGCTGGCAAAAGCTGCGGCATTGGGAACCAGCTCACCTTCGATAATCAGGTTGACCGGATTAGCGCTGCCCAGTTTGTCGACCGCATCCACCTCAAGTTCGATATACGCACCCATGACCGCAGCGCCTTTGTCAAGGGGAACACTCACAAAACGCAGGCCGGTGACCTGCTCATCCGTGGCCGGATTCCCGGCATCCTCGTATGGCATCTCCAAATCACTGCTGCCTATGTCCATGCTGCCGTCGCCGAGGTGCTGTTCGGCATCGTCACCGCCGCTGGTGATTCTGATGTCGATCTCCCCAGCCGAAACCCGGGCGGCACCGATCAGACCTGCCACGAGGACAAAAGAGACCAAAACAAACAATTTCTTACACATGGTAATCCTCCGTTCAAAAGAGATTCAAAATACAATCAATCGACAACAATTTTCACTTCCAACTTGATTGTGTCTATTACTCCCTACCAGACAAAATAGCTACTGGTGATCTGGCGACACCTCCTTTCTTCACGAACGAGCGTCCAGCTCAAAGTACAAATAATAACAGCCCGCACAGCGATAATGAGGCAAAAAACGGCTGTGCGCCGCTATCAGAGTCTCTTGGAAAACCCACAAGGGACCACAGAAACCGCCCGTCTCGGAAAGCTAATACTCCTCAAGCAAGCCGCGAGGCGAAACACAGGCTCGCGGATTTCTCATATATACCAGATTGCCCAGTTTGTCGTCAAGTAAAATCGACGTAAAAATGGGCACAATCAGATATTTTTCCTGAATTCTCCATTAAGCGGGTTCTAACCACTCATCCAGACACTTTCGCAGGCCGGTTAGTTGACAAAAAATATGAGAGTTTCTCACAGAAACCGGACGCTGCCCTTCTTTGAAGCCGCCGGCGACAAGGGACCAAAATGCAGGGAATCGCCATTCTTACCGGACGTGCAGGTGAGCGCAGACGGCCTAATCGACGGGCAGCCACGAGAGAATCCGATTTACACCAACTGTGATATGTCTTAGACTAAGGCCGTGCACGGCGAATCAGCCCAGGAAAGCAATCTTCTGCCGATAGAACAGCCGTGTCCGTTTTGGAACAATGATTCGGGGGCAAGAAAATGAAAACATTCCTGTTCGCCTGTTTTGTGGGAATTACGGGCCTCGCGGTCGGACTGGTGGCATTCGGCCGGATTGACGGTCAAAAGATACCCCTCGAGCGAACAACTTTGGAAAAGATAAACTCGTTTGAGCAGGCATGGACTATCGCCAAGACACAGCCTGCCGCCGTATATGTGTGTGGGGGCGGCGGCTTCATGGTCGGCTTCTTGGCCGGCATTGGGTTCTGGCTGACTCGCCGCGGCGGCAAGACGCGGCTCTCTGGCGCATCCGCCGGGGGATCAAGGCCCGAAGTCGTGCCTGCCAGACCGGCAAAGAATTCCGCCGAAACCGCCCTTGGGAAATTGGAGAATGACCGCCCTCGTATCTGCAAGTTGCTCGGCTTTCTGACGCTGGGAATCTACAAGTTCTACGCCGTACCCCAAGGCAAAGCCCTCGTTGTAATGGCGATGGGAAAGTATCGAAAGGCCTGCGAGCCCGGCCTGGCCGCCATATTGAGCTTTTGGGGCTTGTACCAGCATCCATATAAGGACATGCCCCTGATGGAGTGCAAAGAATATGCGGATCTTTATGAGAATGAGACCGTCGTTACGAGCGACGGCGTCAAATGCAGCCTCGACGTGATGATCTGCCACAGAATCGTCGATCCGGGCAAAGCGCTCTTCGAGGTGGACAATTGCCAAAAGGCGATTGAAAACATGGTTCGGGCCGTTTTGAGAAGCGAGTATGCCAAACAGCCGGCCCAGAGCCTTCTCGCCTCCCGCGAACAAATGGCCCGCACTCTTCAAGAGACTCTTGAGAGAGGTGTAGCTCCCTGGGGCGTCAAGGTCAGAATGGTCGAAATCACGAATCTTGACATTGCCACGGTACAGACAAATCCGAAGCTCGACCGCATCCCCTGCACATAGACCACTCCGAATACCGGTTTCAAAACGCTGTTTTCAGGCACAAGACTCATAGTCAAGGCAGATTTCGGGGGCCCCGGAGGAACAATTCCAGGATTTTCCTTGACTGAGAAAAAGCGCATCTGGTATAAACTATATTGGCAGCACCTGCGGATTCTGGTTTTCGAGCAGGAGAACTTGCAGGGTTTCGTTCGAACACTGATTTTTCGGCCGTGGGTTCATAGGCGGCCTGCGATGAAAGGAGGTGGTGCCAACTCTCGAAGAGCTTCTCGCAGCACAAACGTAAACACAGAGGCAATTACCCCTGTCGATCATTCGTAATCCTGAGTTTTTTGAAGGAGGACTATCATGTGCAGAAAACTGACTTATTTGGTTTCTTTTGTTTTGATGCTGATCGTGGCGGCAACAGCGGCAGGCCAGTCCGGCACAGGTTTGCGGGCCGAGTACTATCTTTGGGCCGGTGCTTCGCCTCCCGCCCGAGAGGTTGCCTTCCGCGACCTCTTTGCGACCCGGATAGAGCCGGAAATCAACTGTTACTGGAATCCGGGAGTAGCCGCCCCTCCATCACCCCAAATTCCCCCACCCCCAGGGCTAAGGAGTGATTATTTCGCCATCCGATGGTCGGGCGAAATCGAGGCCCTGACGACTGAGGCTTACACCTTCATCACCGCAAGCGATGACGGCGCACGCCTGTGGGTGAACGGTGTGCTGCTCGTCGATAGCTGGGTCGACCAGGACCGTGCGGAGAACACCAGCCCAAATCCGATGAATCTCGTTAAAGGCCAGAAGTATCCGATCGTCATGGAAGGTTACGAGAACGGCGGAGAGGCCGAATGGCAGCTCTTCTGGCAGACTGCCACGATAGCACGGCAGATTGTACCCCAGAAGGTGCTGTACCCGGCGATCAAAACGCAAGACTATCCGGCCAGCAACCCAATTCCCGCCGACGGCGCCGTGATCAAAGACACGTGGGCGACCCTTCAATGGACGCCCGGACCGAAGGCCGTCTCACACAATATGTATTTCGGCACCAATCGCGACGACGTGGATGCCGGCACGGGCGAGGCCGTCCGAGGCAATCAGCTCACGCCGAATTTCGTCGTGGGTTTCCCCGGCTTTCCATATCCGGATGGGCTGATTCCGGGGACGACATACTATTGGCGAATCGATGAGGTCAACACCGCGGACCCGAACAGTCCGTGGAGAGGCCCCATCTGGAGCTTTTCGGTTGCCCCTCTGACGGCCTTTGGTCCTGATCCGGCCGACGGCGCCGAGGCCGTAAAACTGGACGCCAAGCTCACGTGGAAACCGGGATTCGGCGCGAAATTGCACTACGTGTACTTCGGCGATAACTTCGAGACGGTCACTAACGCCGCCGGAGGCCCCCCAACCGGACTGGCTACCTATAGTCCCACCGGCCTCAAAGCGGCGAAGGTTTACTACTGGCGAGTCGATGAGTTCACCGGCCCGGCCACACAAAAAGGCCAAGTGTGGAGCTTTACGACTCTTGGCGCAGTTGGAAGCCCGAAGCCCGCTTTCGGCGAGACAAACGTAAGCCACACTCGGAAGCTAAGCTGGCTGCCTGGCGACGATGCGGCCTCGCACCAGGTGTACTTCGGCACCGATAAAGCCGCCGTGCGCAATGCCGGCGCCGCTTCGCCTGAGTATAAAGGCGCCAAGCAGCTTGGCGACGAGAAGTACGACCCGGGATTGCTCGAATGGAACACCACGTACTATTGGCGGATTGATGAGGTCAATAGCCTCAATCCCAACAGTCCGTGGAAAGGCAACGTCTGGCCCTTCACGACAGCCAATTTCTTCGTCGTGGACGACTTTGAGTCCTACAATGACATCGACCCCCCCAACCCCGCAAGCAACAGGATATTCGAGGCGTGGATAGACGGCTATGCGAATCCGGCGACAAACGGGGCGCTCGTTGGCAATAACCTTCCTCCCTATGCTGAGCAGACGATCGTCCATAGTGGCTTCCAGTCCATGCCGTTCAACTACAACGTTGACCAGAAGTACGCCGAGGCGACCATGACGCTGACGTACCCGCGCAACTGGACGGAAAAAGGCGTCACCACGCTGACCATCTGGTTCCGGGGCGACTTCATCAACGTTGCGACGCCGATATATGTGGCCGTTAACGGCACCGCGGTGGTCAACAGCGACGCCGGGGCAACGCGCAGGGACGTCTGGACGCAATGGGACATCCCGCTGAAGGCTTTTGCTGACAAGGGTGTGAACCTGACCAGCGTCAATACGATCGCTCTGGGTTTTGGCGACAAGGCCAGTCCAAAAGCCGGCGGGTCGGGTGTTGTGTTCTTTGATGACATTCGGCTGCGTTAGCCCGGTAGAACTGCGGCGGAATGAACGCGGACGTCGGCAGGAATGACGCCGTGACAAGCACCAAATCGGGGCCTGCGCCGATTGCTTCGGCGCGGGCTCCGCTTGTTTAAAGGCTGCGGCAAACGGACTTGCCCGCTTCACCTCCGAGCGAGAGTCTGCGAAGAGCCTTAAAAATCTGGGATCAAATATGAGGCCGGCTGCCGAATATCTGTTGCCATGAAAGAGAAACTCGTGTATTATTGTAGGCATTAAGAGTATTCGCGGATAAGAACCATGCGTACCCTGGTTTGTTCGAACACGCTCTGGTACAGGCCGGTCCGGCAATTCCATCCGTCATCCCTGAGGGATGCCGGAGCAGTGCAGGCCTGACGGAAGGTTCGGAGGTAGAAGAAGTTATGATAGTGCGTGACCTGGCGGGCAAATTCTTGCGGCTCATGTCATGGCTCTGCTTCGAGCACGAATGGGCACGATGGGAGCTGATGATAGCAGCCGCAGCGGTTTTGCTCCTGCTGTTATTGATTCTGAGACTGCTTCGGAAAGAAACACTCACGCAGACCGATGCGGGTGAAGTGCCGGAACGCTCCCCCATCATCGGCCTGCGATTAGCCGACCACAAGCCCAGCCGGCGGGAAATCCGAGGCATGGAAAGAAGCCGATTGGCTTCTGCTGCGCAACAACGCAGCAGCCAAAAAGAGCTGAGAGAAGCAAGCGGACAGATGGACGTGTTGAAAGGACAAATCCGGGAGCTTCAGCGTGAACTGACCGAACACAGCCGGACGGAGGCGCACCTCAAGCAGCAGATTGCCGAGCTGACCGCCGACAACGGGCAACTCCAGCCGCAGACCGTCAAACGCGGCCCAACCGACCCGCCTCTTGAGCAACAGCTCGCCGAGCTGACGGCCGCAAACAGACAGCTCCGCGACGATCTGGCCAGGCATCGGCAAACGGAGGTTCGTCTCGAGCAGCAAATCGACAAGTTAATGGCCGCCAACGCACGGCTCCGGCAGCAAGCCTCTGAACAGAAGCCGTCAGAGAACATACCGGTACAAAGCATCGAACAGAAGCCAAAACCCAAAAGGCCGAGCGGCCCTCTCGACCCCCAGGAGCTCAGTCAGTTGGCCGAACTGGGCAAACGTCTGGCGCCCCGCCGAACAAGTTGACGAGACTGCACCTTCATGCCAGAATAGTACAATATCGAGAAATATCGGCTGCGATAAACATCGTGGCACTTCCGGCCGCGACCGGAAGTGAGTCAAGCCCGGATTATTTTCGTGTATCTTTTGAAAGTCATTTATGTATTCAGACTTTATTCGTAACGTTGCGATCATTGCCCACGTTGACCACGGCAAGACGACGCTGGTGGACCAGCTCCTGTACCAGTCGGGGATGTTTCGACAGGAGGATCTGGATAAGCTGGCCGGCGACGAACACGGGTTGATTATGGATTCGAATCCGCTGGAACGGGAGCGCGGCATCACCATCCTCAGCAAAAATTGTGCGATTTACTACACGGACCCCCTGGGCGTTGAATACAGGATCAACATCATCGATACGCCGGGACATGCGGATTTCGGCGGCGAGGTCGAACGCGTCTTGAAAATGGCGGACGGCGTGCTGCTTCTGGTGGACGCCTTTGACGGGCCTATGCCGCAGACGCGATTTGTGCTCAGTAAAGCACTGATGCACAAGCTGCGGCCCATTGTCGTGGTCAACAAAGTGGACCGGCCGAACAGCAGACCGGATGACGTGGTCAATGAAGTGTTCGATTTGCTGGTTCAGCTCCGCGCCGAATCGGAGGCCCTTGATTTTCCGCTGATCTATGCCTCGGCGAAAGAAGGGTGGGCCACAACGGACCTTGAGAAGAAAACCGACAATGTGCAGGCGATCTTCGATGCCATCATCAACCACATTCCGGCCCCCAAGGTCCTTCTGGAGGCCCCGCTACAGATGCTGGTCACAAACCAGGAACACTCGGATTATGTGGGTCGGATTGCTGTAGGCAAAGTTTTCGCCGGACAGATATCGGAAGGTCAGAGAGTAATCGTCATTGACAAAGAAGGTCTGCATACGCAGCAGAAGGTCGCGCAAATTCATCAATTTTATGGTCTTGGACGAAGGCGCGTTTCAGTCGTTCAGGCGGGTGATATATGTGCCATATCGGGACTTGATCCCGTGGAGATTGGCGACACGATTGCCTGTGCGGACAACCCTTCAAGGCTGGCGGTCATCTCTATTGATGAGCCCACGATGACCATGACATTCCGGGTGAACGATGGACCTTTTGCAGGCAAGGACGGCAAGTATCTGACCAGCCGGCACATCGGAGAACGGCTCGAAAAGGAGCTTCGGCAGAACGTGGCCCTGAGAGTCGAACCCGGGCGGACGCCCGAAGAATTCCATGTCTCCGGCAGAGGGCTGATGCACCTGGGGATATTGCTGGAGAACATGCGCCGGGAGGGTTACGAGATTTGTGTCGGCAAGCCCCGGGTCATTATCAGAATCATCGAGGGCGAACGCCAAGAGCCGATAGAATTACTGACCGTGGATTGCCCGACCGATTGCCAGAATTCCGTGATGAGTCTTCTGGGCGACCGGCGAAGCGAAATCCTCAGAGTAGACAGCAAGAGTGGAACCACGGATTTTATTCACATGGAATTCTCGATACCCTCCCGCGGATTATTCGGTCTTCACGCCAAGGTGATGAATGCCACGCAGGGCAGAGCGATTATGCACCACACATTCGAAAGATATGAGCTCATGCGGGGGACGATCCCCCAGCGAAAAGCCGGCGTGATGATTGCGACCATGTCGGGACAAGTCACGGCGTACGCGCTGGATGCTCTGTACGACCGCGGCTTGTTCTTTGTCGAGCCGGGAGAGAAAGTTTACGAAGGCCAGGTCGTCGGCGAGCACTGCAAGGACAATGATATTCCCGTCAACGTCGTCAAGACCAAGCAGCTCACCAACATCCGCGCCGCGGGTAAGGATGACGCCGCCCGAGTCCGAACGGCAAGGAAGATGAGCCTCGAAGTGGCCCTGGAGTATATTCAGGAGGACGAGCTTGTCGAGATTTGCCCTGCTTCCATCCGAATCCGCAAGCGGCTGCTCAAGGAAGTCGACAGGCGGCGCGAAGTCCGCAAGACCGCCCGGTAGTGCGGCTCTTCGGGCTGATTTTCCTTCCCAGGAAACCCGCCGATGGAATTACTCCCGGGGCTTCTCGCCCATCAGCTCCGCGACCTTGGGCTCGATCGCCTCGGCCCATATCCGATAGCCCACCTCGTTGGGGTGCAGATAGTCGGGCATGACTTTCATGGAAAGAAAGCCGTCCGTGGTCAGGAACTTGCCGTTGATGTCCAGGTAGTGAACCATTTTGCCGTCGGCAATCTTCGAGGCCGGCAGCGATGACTTGGCGTTCTTCCGGTGCTGAGCCGACCGCTCAGTAAAACGCTCTGCTTAGCAACCCTGTTAGCGCCCCACCGGCTATCAGCCAGGTCGAGTTTATTTTGAACCGAATCAGCAGCACAAGAGAGACCAGTGCATTCAGGACGGCAAGGGGGTCGGTCAATGACGCTGCGCCTAATTGCCAGGTCACGGCGGCCATCAGGCTCAGTGACGCAACGTTGACGCCGTCCAGCAAGCCGCTGAACCATGGTGAGTTACGCATACGAGGAATCAACGGATTGGAAATGGCGACAAAAACGAAAGAAGGCAGGAAGATGCCGAGAGTTGCCAGAAGTGCCCCGGGTATGCCGCCGAGGATAAAACCGATGAATGTAGCCGTTGTGAATAACGGCCCGGGTGTCACCTGCCCAACAGCAACGGCATCAATCAACTGCTGGTCGGTGAGCCAGCCAAACCGCACAACAAAATCGGCACGCAGAAAGGCAAGCAAAACGTATCCGCTTCCGTACAGCACAGCGCCGATCTTGAGGAAAGTGAGCAATAGCAGCGGCAAAGTAAAAGGCGTGGAGACCTGCGACAATACACCCGCGCCGCCGAGCGGAAGGAGGAATATCCCCCAAGTCCGTTTTTGCAATCGCTGAAAATTCACGACTAACATCACCGCCAATCCACCGGCAAAGAGCAAGGCGATTTCGTTGGCTCCAATAAAGTACAGCACTAGGACAATCAATGCTGCAGCCGCAGTGAGCGGACCTTTGACGGCCTTGCGCCCCAGGCTCCAAAGCGCCTGTACGATGATTGAGATGACCACCGGCTTTATTCCATACAGTAACCACTTGGCCTGGGGCATGGCGCCAAAGCGGACATAGACCCATGCCAGCAGAAGCACAATAAGCATAGCCGGCACGATGAAGCACAGCCCGCCGACGATCAATCCAGGCCATCCCGCCCGCAAAAAGCCGATATGGATTGCCATCTCCGTGGAGTTTGGACCGGGGATCAGATTTGTGGCTCCCACTAAATCAAGGAATTGCTGGTCACTGAGCCATTTGCGTTTCTTGACCGTCTCATCGTGCAGCATGGCGATGTGGGCTGCGGGCCCGCCAAAGGCAGTCAGGCCCAGTCTGAGAAAGAGGGTAGCTAATTCGGTTAACCTCTGCGACAACGATGTGTTCATATTGCTCCTTCTTATGCTCCACTTTTCGTTTTGTAGTGCGTCAATCTTCACGCTATTTACGGGGAAGGATCCAAAAAGCGGGCGTCCGCAACGTCTCAAGCCCGCCCCCCATGCTCCCTCCCACATAATTAAAAAATCCTTCGTTCCCTTGTTTCTTTGGGAAGGTGTGAACTGAGAAGCCCAAGTAACAGCACGATACCCAATAGGCTACTCCGATGCTCTCCTATGGCACTCGCAAGAACAAGCAAGAGGATTTTCACCAGATTCAACATCCCTTCGGTAACCACTAACCAGATCCACCCGTCCTTGTAGAGTTCGCGCCCCATCAAAAGAAACCCGGATAATCCGGTCAGGGCAGGGAATAAGGGCAAAATCTTCATTCCGCCCAAGACTCCCCCGTACCATCCACTGAAGCCGATGAAGTGAAAAAATAGTAAAGCAATCTTAATTGGTTGATCAAAAGGTATTATCCTTTTTGCTTGTAATGATTTTGCTTCTCTCATTTCCCTATCACTCCTTATCTGATATAACTTCCGATGACGAAGATCAAGTAGAGAACGACTAAAACTCCGCCAGCCCAGCGAGGTATATTTTTGGTCATCATAAGAAGCGAGACCACAATAACCGTAACGAAGCACAGAGGAAGATAGAACCTCAACACTTCAGCGTTTACTGTGAATGGCCTTAGTAAAGCTATAATCCCGGCATTGAACAGGAAAAAAGCAATGATTGAGCCAACCACATTCCCAAAACTGATCTCAGGCCTTCCTTTCATCGCGGCAGGAAGCTCTCTTGCAAGCTCCTCTATACTCACCAAGAAAGCAAGTATAGTCATTCCAAAAACCGTATCCGAAAGCCCGATGCTTGCCATAATAGTTTCAGAACCCTTAACCAACATTTCGCTTCCAATGATGATAAAGGTAAGCGAGAGAACCAAAAGTCCAAGGGATTTCCACTTGCTGAGTTTTTCAGACTCCTCTATAGTTTCAGCAACCTCTCCGGTAGGCCTGATATCAAGCCCTCTTTTACTTAACCTCAGAAGGTAAACAACTGATACAAGAAATCCGAGGAGCAAAACCGCGCCATCTGTTCTCGAAAGCTGACCATCAAGAGCCAATATCCAAAAAAGAAGCACCGCCAAAACGGGTACGGTAAGAATCTGTTTTGGGACATGCTCAAACCGCATAGGGGCAACCAGTGCGGTTATCCCAAATGCAAGGGCGATGGCAACCATTGCAGCTCCGATGATTGAGCCCAAAGCAATTCCTGCATTTCCTTCAAAGGATCCTACCGCCCCAACGGCAAGATTTTCGGGGTCAAAACCGATAAAGATGACACTAATCAGAAATGTCGATATCCTGAAGCCTAATGATGTTCCAACAGCGCCTTTGACAAGTTTCTCAGCAGAGTAGATGACTAATCCAAGCCCGACAACAAATAGTACTATGGAGACCATCGTATTCATTTTGATCATCCTTTTTCTTAGGAGGAAGATTTTCGTTTGCTTTCAAAATAGTTCACCGTAGAGTCCCGGCGCCTTCTCCTTCGACAGCTTCAGAGCTTTCCGTTTGGGGTAATCCTATATACCCGGCGAAAATGATCTGAAGCCTCTTTGACTTCTGCAATTCTAAAAATCTAGGTAGAGACTCAACCAAATACGACTATCTATATGGTCGTTGCCGGTTACAGGGAATTCGTAACCAGTGGCTACCCACAAGTCCTTGGAGACCGACCATCGGGCGCCAGGCAACAAAGTTAAATTCGTTGAACTATTGCCACTGCCCAGATCTGTCTGGCCGTTTGCCTCGGTGAAAAACGTCAGGTTTCCCCAATAAGGGGTATCCTTCGCAGTTACGGTAACACTCGGTGCAATACCGTATTGTAACACCGCGTCCGGTGCATCGGATGCAAATCCGCCCAACGGAAATTCACTTCCCATGTAAGTATGCAAACCAGTCCGATTTCCCAAGTCTTTCCATAACGCCAGATACGGCGTTAAACTGGTACGTCCTTCGCCGACAGATCGGCCGCCGGTTGGAGTGCGAACGACCAAGCCCGAGGAAAACGACAGATCACGCGTTTCTGCCAACATCACTTCAGGTATGATTTTCAAATCACCGCCGCGGTGTTCCCACGGTTGGCCATCCGGTTTCAAACCCACAAATCCTCCCTCGAACTCCACCAAAAACCGGCGGCTGACTGGCAGTTCCAGTTCGAATTCAACTTCCTGTTCGTCAGCTTGACCGTCATCAGCTCCAAAGGTGTGGTTGTAGGTAAGCCTCAACTCTCGCTCCCAAAATGCTCGCTGAATCCGTAGCAGCCGAAAACGAGGGGCATCATCAGGCCTTTCATCCGGCTCTGCCCAGCCTTGTGTCCAGCCGTAATCGAAGAAGTTGTCCAAGCCTAAATTCTTACGGCTTTCTTCCGGCGGATACCTGTCAATAATGGGATCAAATAGTGAGCGAAATAATCTCTGGTGGGTATAGAGCTTCTCCTCCAACGGGGTCTCGACCATCGGCAATGCGGCCTCGGAAGCAATCTTTTGTGTGCTGTCAGTGGCAAGAAAAGGTTGTTCAGCTAATCCTTTCCCCGCCAGCCCCGTACCAAGAACAAAGAAAAGTACCAGAATGATCGCCACATAGCGCCTTAAGTCTTGGTCAATCCACACACTAACCTTCCTGAATCTTTTTTCCGTCTCCATAGCAATATTTCCTTTCTGGATTGCAAAAAACCACTATAGTGTTTATTTTTCCTCAATAACTTCGTCTATCAATTCCTGTATCTTGTGTTTACATTCATGCAGAGTTGTCTTGCCTTTTGGGGTTATCCGGTAATACTTTCTCATCTTGCCGCCCACGTTTTTCCGCTTTAAGACAAGATACCCATCATTGTAGAGCCGGTGCAGAACCGGATACAGCGTCCCGCAGCTTATTTTGTATCCGTGACGACCGAGTTCATCTATTAGCTCTGCCCCATATACCGGTTCCTTTGAGGCGTGATAGAGAATGTGAATTTTTATGAAACCTAAAAAGAAATCTTTGATCATTGTAAGGCTTTCTAATATCGCTTACCGTTATCGTCTATTGATAATACAAATTGCTTGAATATTTGTCAATCATTTCTGCTCTCTAAATTTCATATGGAATTATTCTTTGGCTTTCTCGCCCATCAGTTCCGCGACCTTGGGATCGATCACCTCGGCCCATATCCGATAGCCCACCTCGTTGGGGTGCAGATAGTCGGGCATGATTTTCATCGAAAGAAAGCCGTCCGTGGTCAGGAACTTGCCGTTGATGTCCAGGTAGTGAACCATTTTGCCGTCGGCGATCTTCGAGGCCAGCAACGACGCCTTTTCGTTCTTAGCGCGTTGATCGGATGGCTCCGGTCCGCGGGGGAAAATAGCCAGGATCAGTATCTTTGTCTTGGGGCATTTCGCGCGGATATTCTTGCAGATGGCGATAATACCGTCGGCGATTTCCTCGGCGGTGTTGTCCTCGCCGTTGGAGTTGTTGGTCCCGATCATGAGCACCGCCAGCTTGGGCGATATCCCTTCGAGGTGGCCGTGGTCCAGCCGCCACAATACGTGCTGCGTCCTGTCGCCGCTGAAGCCCATATTGACGGCGTTCCGCGGTGCATAGTATTGATCCCAGTACTTCTTTCCGCCGCTTTCCCAGCCGTGCGTGATGGAATCACCGATAAAAAGCAAATCCACGTTACCCTGTTTGACCCGTTCGTTGACGGCGTCGTTTCGGAGCGTCCACCAGCTATGCCGATGCTCCGCCGTAACGGCGGAGCCCTGCTTTTCCTGGGCAAGCAAGAGCGAACCGGATAGAATCAAGACAATAAGCGGTGTGATCAGAATTTTGCTCTTCATGATTCATTCTCCTAAATTGGATTCCACGCTCATCTTTTGCTCAGCCACGCCGCCAAGCTTGCCCCGTGAGATAATCTTCCGGGCGGGACAGCCAGGCCGTTCACGTCCCTATCTCACGGGGCCTCATGGCCGATAGAATATCAGCCCCCCTGAAAAATTCAAGAGCGGTAAACGCACCCGGCAGGACTCGAACGTACACCCTTCAGATTCAATCATCTGCGCCATCGGCGGCAGCACAGCCAAATACGAGCTTCGCAACGGGCTCTGAGAAGATAACGCCCCGCCAGCCAGACGAGTGATTCCGGTACGCTTTAGGCCGCGGCTATTTTTTTTGGAGATGACAACTTTTATCGCTTGCGTCCGGTGCAAAGGATGTGTATAATTTTTTCCTTTTAGCTTCTTTGGCTATAGCAGGTTTCTAAGAAGGAAAGCTCAGTAAGTATATGACCATTCAGGACTATGGGGTTGTTGGTCTGTTTTTCATTATAGGCATCGCCTTTGTTGCAAGCGCGTTTGTCGTGTCATGGCTGCTGCGTCCGCGAGACCCGAATCCCGTTAAGAACTCCACCTACGAGTGCGGCGAGATAGTCAAGGGCAGCTCCAGGGTGCAGTTCAACGTCAGCTACTACCTCGTAGCGCTTCTGTTTGTAATATTCGATATCGAAGTTTTGTTTCTGGTTCCCTGGGTTGTCGCGTTCCGTGAGCTTGGTATGGTCTCCTATATTGAGATGATGGTCTTTATCGCGATTCTGGTGGTGGGGCTGATCTACGCCTCGAAAAAGGGAATTTTCGAATGGCAGTGATAGAGAAGATCCCCGCCGCAAAACTGATAGCGAAGGTCCCCGGGGGCGGTTTGTTTCTGACAACCGCCGAGAGCCTTCTGAAATGGGGAAAGGCTTCGTCTCTGTGGCCTATGACGTTCGGACTGGCTTGTTGCGCCATCGAGATGATTGCTACGGGCGCCTCACGTTTCGACATTGACCGGTTCGGCGCCGGGGTATTCCGGGCAAGCCCCAGGCAGTGCGATGTCATGGTCGTCGCGGGCACGATATGTATCAAAATGGGCGACTGCATCCGGCGCCTTTACGAACAAATGCCCGAGCCCAAGTATGTGATCGCTATGGGGAACTGCGCCATCTCCGGCGGCATCTTCTATCATGATACGTATTCGGTTGTGAAGGGAACCGAAGCGCTCGGCATCCCCGTGGACGTGTTCATACCGGGCTGCCCGCCCCGTCCGGAAAACTTGCTTCTTGGGCTGATGAAATTGCAGGAAAAAATAAGGAACGAAAAAGATGCGGCCAGATGAAGTATCCGGGGCTATACGGGCCGAATTTCCGGTAGTAACACAGGAGGCGGGAACCAACGACATGATTATCCCGAAAGAGTCCCTTTTGGAAGTGGCTCAATACCTGAGAAATGCCCCGCTGGCCTTTGACAATTTACACTGCATAACGGCCACAGACAGAAAAGAGAAAATGGAGCTGGTCTATATTTTATATTCCATCGGCGAACGTCACGGCGTAACCCTCAAAGTGCACTTGACACCACAAGATTTAAACGTCGCGAGCCTGTCGGCGATCTGGAAATCCGCAAATTGGCTGGAGCGGGAAGTATATGATTTATTCGGTATCATTTTCCTGGGCCATCCGGATTTACGGCGGATATTGAATCCTTATGACTGGAAAGAGCATCCTTTGCGGAAAGACTACTCCAGCCCCCAGCTCATAGCCAAACCGAGATTGTAGCAACTCTGATGGATACGACCCAGACAAAGGACATATACACCGAAGAGTTCCTCATCAACATGGGGCCGCAGCACCCTTCTACGCACGGTGTTCTTTACCTTGAGGTGAAGCTGGACGGTGAAATCATCAGAGAATGTACGCCGCATATCGGCTATCTGCACCGCTCCATGGAAAAAATAGCCGAGAACCGTACCTATACGCAATTCATTCCGTTTACCGACAGGCTTGACTACATTGCGTCCATGAACAACAACCTGGCGTACGTGATGGCGGTCGAAAAACTGCTCAATCTGGATGTGCCCGAGCGTGCGAAGTATCTTCGAATAATCATCGCTGAGCTCAACAGGATCGCAAGCCACCTGGTCGCTATCGGCACATTCGCACAAGACTTGGGCGCCTTCGCGACGCCGCTGTTCTATGCCTTCAGAGAGAGAGAAAAAATAGTAGATATCTTTGACCAGCTATGCGGAAACCGGCTCACTTACAATTACATGCGAATTGGAGGAGTGCAGTTTGACCTTCCTGCAGGCGTGGATGAGAAGATAAAAGAATTCATTAAGTATATGAAGCCGAAGGTTGATGATTATGATCGCCTGTTGACCTACAATACGATATTCCTGGCCAGGTCGAAACATATAGGCGTATTGCCGAAAGACATGGCGATAAACTACAGCGTAACCGGTCCCAGTCTGCGCGCCTCCGGAGTCAAATGGGATTTAAGGAAGGATGAGCCGTATCTGGCTTACGATAAATTCGAATTCGACGTGCCGGTCGGGGAAAACGGCGATTCGTGGGACAGGTACAAAGTCAGGGTTGAAGAGATAAGACAGAGTCTCAGGATTGTCGAGCAGGCGATAAACACGTTGCCGGAGGGAGACCCTACCGTTAAGGTCGGACGCATTATTAAACCGCCCGCGTCCGAGGCTTACTGCAGAACGGAAAACCCTCGCGGCGAGTTGGGATTTTATATTGTCAGCGATGGCTCTGCGTACCCCTACAGGCTGAAGATAAGGTCCCCTTCGTTCTCGAACCTGGCGGTGGTCCCGGAATTAGTAAGAGGTCTGAAGATGGCGGACTTGATCTGCGTGTTGGGAAGTTTCGATATTGTGATGGGAGAAATCGACAGGTAATGCTAAGCATCCTGGATTTCATCTTGGTATTGCTGAGCGGGCTCGCCGTATTGGGATTCATCGCGGTTTCGGCCATGTTTCTGATATGGTGGGAAAGAAAGGTCTCTGCGCATATCCAATCAAGACTCGGACCTATGCGCGTGGGGTGGCACGGTGTTCTGCAATCCATAGCGGATACTATAAAACTTCTGCTCAAAGAGAACATCGTACCTGCACAAGCGGACAAATTGGTATGGTGGCTCGCCCCCTTTTTTGTCGTAGTGCCTGCTGTCATGGTATTCGTGGCGATACCGTTTGGGAAGAATCTGATCGTCAAGGACTTGAACGTCGGCATCTTGTACATCATGGCGGTCTCTTCGGTAGGTGTCCTCGGAATCTTCATGGCGGGCTGGGGGTCGAATAACAAGTACTCGCTGCTGGGCGGAATGAGGTCCGCCGCCCAGATCATCAGTTATGAGATTCCATTGATACTCTCGGTGATCATTGTCTGCCTGAACGCCGGCTCGCTTTCCATGCAGAAGATAGTCGCGGCACAGTCCGGGGACTGGTATATTCTTCATCCCACCATGCTGCTGGCTTTCGTGGTCTATATGATAGCCGCCACGGCTGAGGTCAACCGCGTGCCCTTCGATATACCCGAAGCGGAGTCGGAATTAGTGGCAGGCTTTCATACGGAATATTCGGGGATGAAATTCGCGATGTTCTTCGTCGGCGAGTACACGAACGTTTTTCTCATTTCGGCCATTGCGACGACCCTGTTCCTGGGCGGCTGGCACGGTCCCATCCTGCCTCCGGCTGTATGGTTCCTGATTAAAACGTACGGCATCGTGTCTGTGCTGATGTGGGTCAGGTGGACGTTCCCCCGGGTTAGAGTGGACCAACTGATGGGGTTTGCCTGGAAGGTTTTAACGCCGGTATCGTTCCTCAATCTGGCGGTCACCGGATGGCTGTTACTAAAATGATAAAGCGCGCTAAGAATTTCGCTATCGGCATGTTGAGCCTGATCAAAGGGCTTACCGTTACATTGAAGTATTGCTTCAAGCCTGCTGTCACCGTCCAATATCCGACGCAGAAACTGCCGATGACCGAACGTTTCAGAGGATTCGTCGGTCTTCGCCCGGAAAAATGCATCATGTGTTATCAGTGTGCCAAGATATGCCCCACCGCGTGCCTGGCTATCACTCACAAGCAGGAAGACAAGAAGAAAACGCTTGAAACGTTTCGATACAATATGGAGCTTTGCTGCTTTTGCGGGCTGTGTGCACAGGTCTGCCCCACCAGCGCAATCATAATGACTGACGTGTATGAGATAAGTGTATATGACCGCAAGAAGCTGGACATAAACCTTTTGGATGCGAAAAAATACGATGAATGGACTGCTGCAACTATTAAGTAGTCACGGCGTCTCGCACGACTTTATAATAAGGGCCACCTTCTATTTCATAGCGGGCGCGACTGTGTTGTTTGCTCTTCTGGTCGTGCTTGCCCGCAACATATTTCACGTCGCCGTATATCTTGCCATGGCGTTGATCGGTGTCGCGTGTGTCTATTTGTATTTGGACGCTGAGTTTCTGGCCATCGTTCAGGTTTTGATATATGTCGGTGCGATCGTGATCCTGTTTATTTTTACGGTCATGCTGACCGCGGACACCGATGCCGGCCCGATAGCCGGAACGATCCGGCGCGTATCGGTACCCGCCGTCGTCTCGCTGACAGCCTTTTTTATTCTTACCCATGTGATTACTATGACCACCTGGAAGGTTGCCCCGCCGGCGGAAGCGCCTGTCAGCCTGATGCAGTTAGGGAAATCTCTAATGTCGCAATACGCTCTGCCCTTTGAAGTCATATCTTTGATTTCTCTGGCGGCGCTGGTCGGAGCTATCGTCATAGGAAAGGCGGAGAAGAAATGATACCACAGAGCCACTTTCTGCTGCTGGGCGCGGCACTGTTTTCGATCGGTATATTTGGTGTTTTTACCCGCCGGAACGCCATCGGCATTCTTATGTCTATCGAGCTGATACTCAATGCGGCAAACATAAACCTGATAACGTTCAGCAAATTCTCCGGAAGCCCGGATGGTTCAGGGCAAATTCTCGCTCTTTTCGTGATAGCCATAGCCGCCGCTTCGGCTGTAGTGGGGCTGTGTTTGGTTATATCTATATACAGAAACTCAAAGACGATATTGGTAAATAAAATCAATCTAATGAAATGGTAAACCTGGCGCATTTAATCCCCGTTTTTCCTGCTGCAGCATTTGTGACCAACATTCTGGTCGGTCGCCGGATCAAGAGATTCAGCGCCCTCGTCTCAATCTCGGCCTCCATTGCGGCCTGGTGCCTGTCTCTATACACCCTTGTCGCTTTTCTGCAGGGCCAGGAGTCATACACTTTGCTTAAGTGGCTCACCCTGGGCGGCATGTCATTGAACATCGGCGTGATAGTGGACCCCCTGACGTGCATGATGCTCGTCGTCGTAACGACCATCGGAACGCTTATCCAGATATACTCGATAGGCTACATGAAGGACGATGCGCGTTTCTCGAGGTTCTTCGCTTATATGTCGCTCTTTATGAGCTCGATGCTGGGGCTTCTCCTTGCCGATAACCTTATCACGCTCTACGTCTTCTGGGAAGGCGTCGGCCTCTGCTCGTTCCTGTTAATCTCATTCTGGTTCGAAAAACCCGCCGCCGCCAGAGCAGGCATAAAGGCCTTCATAACCACACGGATTGGCGATACGGGCCTTCTTATCGGCATTTTTATCCTGGCTTTCTCCGCCCATACCGTATATTTCCGCGACCTTGTCAATCTGAGTGATGCTCGCCCGCTGTTCACGATAGCGGCATTATTGATATTCTGCGGCGCCGTTGGAAAATCCGCGCAGTTCCCGCTTCACGTGTGGCTGCCCGACGCGATGGAAGGGCCGACTCCTGTTTCGGCATTGATCCACGCGGCGACAATGGTCGCGGCGGGAGTCTATCTGGTCGCCAGATGCTTTACGTTCTTTGCCGCACATGGGCAGGCCCTCATCTGCGTTGCGTATATCGGCGGAATCACGGCTATTTTTGCCGCCTCTATCGCCGTGGTAAACAACGATATCAAGCGGATACTCGCGTATTCGACGATAAGCCAGTTGGGGTTCATGATGATGGGCTTAGGCGTCGGCGGATATTCCGCAGGGACTTTTCATCTGATGACCCACGCATTTTTCAAGGCGCTCCTCTTCCTGTGCGCCGGCAGCGTCATCCATTCTATCCACACGCAGGATATACAGGCGATGGGCGGCATCTTTAAGAAGATGAAGGTCACCGGCGCGACGTTCGTAATAGCAAGTCTGGCGATTGCCGGCATCCCCCCCTTCGCGGGGTTCTGGTCAAAAGATGAGATATTGTCCGACATTCTGCATAACGGCCACCCGTTCTTATTTACGGTAGCCTCGGTGACAAGCGTCTTGACCGCCTTCTATATGTTCAGGCTGATCTTCATGGTGCTGTTCGGCAAGCCTCGCTCGGAAATGCATCCGCACGAGTCGCCTGCGGTTATGACGGTTCCTTTGGCGATATTGGCCGTATTTGCAGCGTTTATAGGCATCGTTGGTTCTCCGTTTGCAAACCACGCGTTTCAGAGCTTCATAAGTACCGGTCACGGCCGCGAAGCCGAGAGCGCCGGACCCGATTATCTGGTCATGGGGCTCTCGACGCTGTTGGCATCGCTTGGAATCGGCGCCGCCTATCTGCTCTACATACTGAACAAAGAGATCCTGCCGCAGCGAATACGACGGCATTTCACCCCGTTATACAATCTCGTGTCTAATAAATACTATATCGACGAGATTTATAGCTTCCTCTTTATCAAACCAACTTTCCGTCTTTCGCGGCTTGCATTCAAATTCGACCAGAGAGTGATAGATGGTGCGGTCAATGCCGTCGCCAGGATCACCATAATGCTGAGCAAGATTTCAGCCTGGATAGATCGCTACATAGTGGATGGCGCCGTCAATCTGGTGGCGATGATCGTCAAACTGTTTTCCCTGGCCCTGCGTCGAATCCAGACGGGTTATATTCAGACCTACCTGCTGATTGCGTTCTTTGGCCTGGCGATTATTATCCTCATTAAATTGATAGGAGGTTAATGATGTCTTTCCCGATTTTGACATTTATCGTATTTCTGCCGCTCGCGGGCGGCTTGATCATACTATTGATCCCCAAGAAGAATGTGGGGTTGATAAAGGCGGTCGCCACAGCCGTCACGGCGGTTGCTCTGATCCTCTCGGGCATTGTGCTGCTCAATTTCGACTACACGAAGTCCTCAATACAATTTGAGGAGAACCTCCGCTGGGTGCCGTCCATCAACATCTCTTATCATCTCGGAATAGACGGCATAAGCATCGGCCTGGTATTTCTAACAACGCTGTTGAGCTTTCTGGCGTGCATCGGGTCTTACGGCATCAACATCCGGCAGAAAGAATACTTCTTTTTGTATCTGCTGCTCTCGATGGGTATGCTCGGCACCTTTGTCGCCCTTGATCTTGTCTTATTCTACGTCTTCTGGGAAGTCGTGCTGGTCCCCATGTATTTCTTGATAGGCATCTGGGGCGGGCCGAGAAAAGAATATGCGGCCATCAAGTTCTTCATATATACCCTGGCCGGTTCGGTCTTTATGCTGTTGGGGATATTGGCTCTCTATTTCACCTCGACGCCGCACACGTTCGACATAATGGAGCTGGGTAAAACGACGGGCGCCCTGGCGGTACCCGTGCAAACCCTGATCTTCATCGCTTTCTATCTGGGATTCGCCGTGAAGGTTCCGGTCTTTCCCTTCCATACGTGGCTTCCCGATGCGCACGTCGAAGCGCCGACTCCCATAAGCGTTTTGCTGGCCGGCGTCTTACTGAAGATGGGCGGATACGGCTTTTTCAGGATAAGCTTTCCCTTATTGAAAGATGCCGCGATCTATTTCGCATTACCGTTTGCAATCCTGGGTTTGGTCAACATCGTCTATGGCGCCATTGTCGCCATGGCGCAAACTGATTTCAAGAAGATGGTGGCCTATTCATCCGTAAGCCACATGGGATTTGTGATGCTTGGCCTGGCGAGCATGACCGTCACGGGATTTAACGGCGCGCTTCTGCAGATGCTCAATCACGGAATCATCACCGGCGGGATGTTCTTCCTGGTGGGCGTTCTTTACGACCGCGCTCACACAAGAGACCTTGATAAATTCGGCGGGCTTGGCGTCAGGATGCCCGTCTATTCCGGCATGCTGATCGTTTTCACCCTCGCCTCCCTCGGCCTTCCGGGCCTGAGCGGATTCGTAAGCGAGTTTATGTCCCTGTTAGGGACGTATGCCGCGTTCAAAATAACGACCATTGTCTCTGTTGTAGGGATCGTGATAACCGCAGGCTATCTCTTATATATGCTTCAACGCGTGCTGATGGGACCCGCAAATGAAAGACTGGCCGGCGTTCTGGATATAAACAAACGTGAGCTGCTGACCCTGATCCCTCTGCTGGCACTCGTCATAGTGGTCGGCGTGTACCCTCTAACGGCGATTAAGTACCAAATGGTTTCTCTCGAAGCGCTGATACGAATGCTCGGGGGGGTGTCATTTTGAATATTGTTGAAAGCGTGAGATTTGTAACGCCGGAAATCATCCTGCTTGTTGCCGCGATCGCGATCCTTGCCTGTTCCTTTATCGCCAACAATAAGCACTTTCTCGGTGCATTGGCCGTGTCGGCAACCATAGCTGCGTCACTGTGTCTGCCCCAAAGCCATCAGACCGATTCGGCCCCGTTCTTTAATATGCTTACCGGCGATTCTTTCTCTCTGTTTTTCAAGGAAATATCTCTATTTGTCACCGGCCTGGTCATATTGCTTTCTATGGGTTATGTGGAGCTTACGGAGAAGCACATAGGGGAATATTATTTTCTCCTGTTGAACGGCGCGGTCGCCATGCTGCTGGCTGTATCATCCAACAACCTGCTGATGATCTATTTATCGCTTGAGATGCTTTCCCTGATTTCATACATGCTGGTGGCTTTTCTGAGAAACAGCCCCCTGTCAAGCGAAGGAGCATTGAAATACTTTTTATTCGGCGCTCTGTCAACCGGCATCATGCTCTACGGCATCTCGCTGGCCTACGGACTGTTCGGAACTACAGACCTGTCGGCCATCTCAAAAGCCCTGAACGCCGGTCAGGTAGATCGTCCGGTCTCGCTTATTCTGCTGATTTTGATATTGGCAGGGATCGGTTTTAAGTGCACGATGGTCCCGTTCCACATGTGGGTGCCTGACGTCTATCAGGGAGCACCCACCGCCGTCACGGCATTCGTCTCGGTCGGGCCAAAAGCTGCCGGGTTCGCTGTGCTCCTGCGCCTATTCGCAAGTTGTTTCTTTCCTCTCTATGCCGACTGGGTGCACTTGATGATGCTCATATCGATCTTCACTATGACCATCGGTAACGTTATTGCCATATCACAGACCAATATAAAGCGAATGCTGGCGTATTCCTCCATTGCGCAGGCCGGTTATATGCTCATCGGCCTTGTTGCCGGAAGCGATTCCGGGCTGAACGGCGTCTTGTATTATATCCTGGCCTATGCCCTGATGAATCTGGGAGCGTTCGGATGTGTTATTCTCGTTTCGAACTCGATAGGAAGCGATAGAATCGAAGATTACGCGGGACTTCACAAGAAGGATCCTGTCACGTCATTCATGTTAAGCGTCTTTTTGCTGTCCCTCGTGGGTGTTCCGCCATTGGCGGGATTTTGGGGGAAATTCCTGGTATTTACCGCCGCCATTGAATCGAATTTTATCCTTCTTGCGATAGCAGGAGTCATCAACAGCATCGTAGCAGCATACTATTACATGCGTGTCATCAAATTCATGTATCTTGAGGAACCAAAAGTGAAGGACGTTGGACCAAGATCAGTGCCTCTCCAGCTCGCATTGGCCGTTGTGATGGCAGGTATGCTCATCGCGGGCCTTTATCTGGCTCCTTTTTTGAATTGGGTCAGGGCTTCGCAGTTCTTTTTGGCCCAGCAATGAGCGCAACGCCCATCCGTCGGTGAACTCCGACGGACAGACAAACAACGGTAGAGAGTGCAAAACCCCTGTTTTTGACCGCGCCCGGCAGGGCTCGAACCTGCAACCCACGGATTCGAAGTCCGTTACTCTATCCAATTGAGCTACGGGCGCAAGAACCTTTTCGGCTGCCGCAGTATAGGGATTCTGCGTAACTATTGTCAAATCCTTTTTGCCCGCCAGGTAATCTCTTATAGCCTCCGTTCAACGCACCCGGTAGAATAACGAATAGATTTATGAATTGTGATTTGCGATTTACTCCGTGGCGATCCGGCATGCCTGCCGGATTGCCCTTGTTCTCTACCGCTGGCAAGCCTGTCCCGAGCGAAGTCGAGGGAATGCCAGCGGGACGCAAGGCCGGGACGGCCTCGCCACAATCGATCGAAAATTGTCGGCGTCCGGAGGCAAACCATGAATAGCAAACGCTGCAACCCGATACTTCTGCTGTGTGCAACAGCCCTGACACTGTGCTTTTTCCAGGCCGACGCCGCGATTGCCGAGTTTCGCGCCGCTATCGCGGTCCGCGATGTGACCCCTGACCCGCTGCTGCCGGTTTCGGGCGGCGTGGGGCCGACTCACCCGGTTAATCGCAAGATCGGCAAGCTGACCGTGCGGGCTTTGACGCTCGAAAATGACGGGATGCGCGTCACGATCTGCAGCACGGATTTCCTCGGATTCCCCGCCGTGCTCTGTAACAAAGTACGGGCACAGGTGCGGGACATCCCGCCGGAGAATATCCTCATCGGCGCCACGCACAATCACAGCGGCCCGGACTGCTACGGGTTCCCCGATCAGTCCGGCAAGACCACAGCCGACCTCAAATACCTCGACAGCGTATGCGATAAACTGGCCGAGGCGATTAACGAGACTGTGGCCCAGCTCAAGCCGTCGCTCGTCAGAATCGCCACCGGCCAAGCCCGCGGAAAAATCGCATACAATTATTACGCCGAGAAATTGTACGATCCGCGCTGCGATGTTATCCAGCTCCTCGATACGCAGCGCAAGCCTTTCGCGACCCTTGTCAATTACGCCTGCCACCCCGAGGTCATCGGGCCGGACCAGGGGATTCTCTGTCCCGACTTCGTAGGCCCGCTGTACGACCGCATCCAGGAACAAAGCGGCGGCGTGGGCATTTTCATGAACGGCGCGCTGGGCGGCATGGTGACGGCCGACTGCCGCGGCCCTGACGGCAAAGACGTTCAGACCTGGGACGAGTGCGTTCGCATCGGTTCCCTCCTGGCCGACGAGGCCCTTCGAATCGCGGCCGACGCCACTCCCCTGGAAAATCCCCGGCTGCTCTGCGGGCATACAACCGTCAAGTTCCCCGTGGAAAACGATACGTTGCGCGCCGTTGTTAAGCTTTCGCCGTTGGGCTTCGCGCTCGATGAAAAGGGATGCGTAAGCACCCGCGTAAACGTCGTGAATCTCGGCAGCGCCCAGATGCTCACCATCCCGGGTGAGGCCCTGCCCAACGTCGGCTATTATCTGAAGCGCAAAATGCACGGCGAGCACAACCTGCTCTTCGGACTGACTAATGATGCCTTCGGCTACATGATGACGAAGGTCGATTGGAAAAGCTTCGAGCGATACGAGTACATCAGCCGGACCTGCTTGGGCGAAATGACCGCTGATATCTTCATCGAAGAGGCCCTCAAGCTCGTCGATGCCTGCCCCCGCCCCGAGGCCGCGACCGTTCGCTGACAAGAGCGGCACAAATCCAACACAGACCCACAAATCAGGCACAACAAAGACAACGAATAATCGTGTTACTTTTTCGTCGCAGGGCGCCTTTGAATAGTAGATGAGTGAATGAGCCAGGGCGCACAGGCATTACGGTCTTGTGCAGAAGGGAGCAGTGGATTATGAACGGTCAGAAGTTTCTTTTGGGTCTCACGTGCCTTTTTGCGGCTGTTTTTGTGTCCGGCTGCATCGTTGTTTCCGGCGATTCGGTTCCCGTCGAGGTCGCAGAGGTCGAAATCGACTGCGCGCCCCCGCCGCCGCCGGTTGTGATTGTCACGCGTCCGGCCCCGCCGAGCGGCCTGCATATCTGGATTGATGGATATTACGTCGTGCGTTCAGGCGCATGGGTATGGACTGAAGGACACTGGGCAAGGCCGCCGCACCACGGCGCCGTCTGGACGCCCGGCCATATACGCCAGAGGGAACACGTTTATCTGTGGCGGCCGGGCCACTGGCATTAACAAGCCGCCGGCATGCTCGCTGAAACACTTGGGTTATAGTCTCCCCCTCCTATTCCTTCGAGGCAGGCCCCGGCCTGCCTCACCTATTTGTCTCGTCCTGAAGCTTCCCGAAGCTCTTCGAGAAATTCGGGCCGAACCTGGAAACCCAGGCTCTCCGCCCTGTGTACATCCTCCCACGCCTTGTCGTATTCTGCCTTGCGGCGGTAGGCAACGGCACGATTGCAGTAGGATTGGGCAAGGTCGGGATTCAACGCGATAGCGCTATTGCAGTCTATGATGGCTTGATCATACTCACGTTTCCCAAGGTAGGCGAGTGCCCGATTGATGTAAGCAATGGTACAGTCTGAGTCTGCCTCCAAAGCTCTGCTGCAATCATCAATTGCTCGATCATACTGACGCACTTCAGAATAGGCTGCGGCCCGATTAGCATAGGCTTCGGCTCGCTCTGGTTCTATCTTAATAGCTTTGCTGAAATCCAATATGGCCCGATCATACTGCCCCTTCTGATAGTAGGCTAAACCCCGATTGTAGTAAGGCTTATCATACCGGGGATCAATCTCAATCGCGCTATTGCAGTCTGTAATGGCCTGGTCGTATTCACGTTTTCCGATACAGGCCGTTGCCCGGTTGTTGTAAGCGCCTGCGTCTCTTGGCTCTATCCCAAGAGCCATAGTATAGTCAGATATGGCCAGATCATACTGGCCTGTTTGACAGTAGATAATCCCACGATTGCAATAAGCTGGAGCATTCCTTGGCTCCATTTCAATCGCCTCGGCAAAGTCGGAGATCGCCAAGTCATATTCGCCTTTCGCCGCATAGGTCTGCCCGCGATTACTGTATGCGTTGACATTCTTGGGATCGATCTCGATGGCTTTGGTGAAATCCGAGATAGCACGATCATACTGGCCGTTATTATAATAGGCCCGTCCGCGATTGTTATAAGCCTCCGCATAATACGGGTTCAATTCAATTGCCTTCGTGTAGTCCAAGATGGCGCGCCCATACTCATCTTTAGCGACATAGGCCAACCCGCGATTGAAGTAAGCGCAAGAGTCCTCTGGATTCATCCTGATAACCTCCGAATGATCGGAGATGGCCCGGTCATATTCGCCTCTGCTGAAGTAGGCAACTCCGCGATCGTTGTACACTTCCGTGAACCTTGGATTGATCTCAAGGGCCCTGGTGTAATCCGAGATAGCTTGGTCGTGTTGCCCCTTCTGTGAATATGCGCCCCCGCGGCTATAGTATAATTCCGCTGAATTCGCATTGATCTCGATGGCCTTGTCAAAATCCAGAATCCCCAAATCATGTTCACCTTTGATGATGCTGTAGGTATTTCCGCGCTGGAAGTAAGCTTCAACCAGTCTCGGATTCAGGTCTATAGCCTTCGTGAATTCTGAGATCGCCTGGTCATATTGGTCTTGGCTCAAATAGCCCATGGCACAATTGTAATGGCGAACAGAAGCGTCCTGGCAGCCAGTTAGAAGGGGGAAAAACGCTAATGTCAACGCGAATAATGCGTTCTTAAATCTATTCTTGTTCAGCATACGTTTCATTATCGACCTCGCTTTTCTGTATTACCAGATCTCCCAGTTTTTCTCTACTTGAATGAAAAATCCGCTTTAATCCCCCATTACAAACACCACGGGCTGCGCGTCGCCCGCGAAAGCATCCGGTTGGCCGGCTCATCGCCGATGAAACGTTCCTGTTCGGGGTCCCAGCTCAGTTTGCGTTTGAGCGTCATGGCGATATTTCCGAGGTGGCAGATGCTCGTGGAGCGATGGCCGACTTCAGCCGTCGCAGCGGTTTCCCGATGCGTCTTGATACAGTCGATGAAATTGCGATGATGCTCGTCGCTCTGGTAAAGATGGATCTCGTTCGGCCCGATGACGGAAGTCTTCAGGGATTCCGGATAGTACGTGGGCTTTTCGTTTTGAATTTCGATCCAACCTTCGGTCCCCTCAAGACGCAGCGGCTCGCTATCCTGAGTTTTGCAAATCAGCTCCAGGCCGTTCGCGTACCGAGCGCGGAAATGCACCTTCGTCGCCGTCGTGAACAGGCCATCGGAAGGAAACTCGCCGCCCAAATCTTCCACCTCGACCGGTCCCGTATCGTCCGTGCCGTTGGCCCATTGGACGATATCGATCGCATGCGCCCCCAAGTTGGTCGTCTGCCCGCCGGAATAATCCAGGCCGAACCGGAACGTATAAAGGCAGCGGTCTTTGTGATAGGGCGCCCACGGCGCCGGGCCTAACCACATATCGTAGTCCAGCCAATCGGGCACGGGCATCGGCTGCCAATCTTTGGGTGGAGCTTCTTTGTTGTTCGCCCCGATGGCGGCGACGGCCCTCTTGAGCCGGCCGATTCGCCCGTTGCGGATCAATTCACAGATGAACCGGTATTGGCCGTCGGAGCGGCGATGGGTTCCCGTTTGGAAAACGACGCCGTGACGACGAGCGGCTTCAACCATGGCCCGGCCCTCGGCAATCGTCAGGCTCAACGGCTTCTCGCAGTAGATGTGCTTGCCGGCCGCCGCAGCCATAATAGCCGGGATGGCGTGCCAGTGGTCCGGCGTCGTTATGCACACCGCATCGATGTTGTCCCGCGCCAGCAGGTCGCGAAAATCAACGTACGCACCACAGCCCTTGTACTGAGCGGCCCCGGCCTTGCCCGCATAATGCTCTTCGACGATTTTCCGGGCGGATTCACGGCCGAACCAGGCCCCCTGCCAGCCTTTCTTATACCAGTGCCCGTATTCGTCGCTGGCCTTGACAACGTCGCAGACGGCGACAACCTGCACATCGGGCAGACTCAGGAACGCCCGCATGTTGTTCGTCCCCATGCCACCCACACCGATGGAGCCTAAGGTAATCCGCCCGCTTGGGGCGACGCTGCCGGCCTTGCCCAAAACCGACGAAGGAACAACGTATGGAAAACCCACCGCTCCAACAGCGGCGGCAATGCTCCCTCTCAAAAAACCGCGGCGGTCAGTCTGCACATCCTTCATGGCAAAATCTCCCAAACATGATCCGATGTAAAATTTCAAATTTCAAATGCTTTCGGTCCACAGGGCCTCATTCTACCGTTCACAAGCCCGGCGGGCAAAGTGCAAAATCGCCCACCCTTCACAGGTCCGGCTAAAAATGCGTAGCATCCGCCCCCGGAGCCGGGTATTATCTCGGCCAGAATCCCGGCACGCGCCGCCGGGTTGACATTCATATAGTGAAAGGACAATTTACATGAATCGAATTCTCCTGACCGTTGCAGTGGCAATTCTTCTTGTGGCATCCGGCGTCTGTGCCGAGGCCAACTGGCCACAATTTCGCGGACCCTCCGCCGGACTCGTGGAAGACGGAATCTTGCCCGTAACATGGAGCGTCACCGAGAATGTGGCCTGGGTGGTCGAAATCCCCGGCCGGGGCTGGTCATCCCCCATTGTCTGGGGTGAACGGATATTTATCACCTCGGCCGTCAGCGAAGCCGACGCCGAGGCGCCCAAGAAGGGACTCTACCTCGGGGGCAACCGGGACACGGCATCCGACAAAACCCATCGCTGGATGGTCTATTGTATCGACCTGGCCGGTGGCAAGATTCTCTGGGAGCAGGTCGCCCACAAGGGCGTGCCCCGGCATCCGTTGCACATCAAGAACACCTACGCTTCTGAAACGCCCGTGACCGATAGCGAGCGGATTTATGCTTACTTCGGCAACGTGGGTTTGTTCTGCTACGACCTGGACGGCAAACCGCTGTGGTCCAGGGAATTCGCAAGTCTCAAGACCAGCAACAACTGGGGCACCGCCGCATCGCCGGTGCTCTACGAAGATAAGCTCTTTATACAGAACGACAATGACGACCAGTCCTTCATCGTTGCGCTGGATAAGAAAACAGGCGAGCAGATTTGGCGCGTCGAGCGTGACGAAAAAAGCAACTGGGCAACGCCGTACATCTGGAAGAACCAGCAGCGAACCGAGCTGGTCACGGCCGCAAGGGGCAAGATCAGGTCGTACAATCTGGACGGTCAACCGCTGTGGGAGCTGGGCGGCATGTCGTCCATCGTGATACCTACTCCGCTGGCAGAGCATGGCCTGCTCTACGTCACTTCCGGCTACGTCGGCGACAAGAAGCGGCCGTTGTTTGCGATCCGGCCAGGCGCGCATGGGGATATCACCCTGGGCGACAACGAAACCAGCAATCAATACGTCGCATGGTGCCAGAAGCAAGGGGGACCTTATAATCCTTCGCCGATCGTTTATGGCGACCATTTGTACGTTTTGTACGACAGGGGCTTTTTGAGCTGCTACGACGCGCGGACGGGCAACGAAGTTTACAGCAGGCAGCAGATCGCCGCCGGAGCGACGGCCTTTACAGCGTCACCCTGGGCCAACGACGGCAAGCTATTCTGCCTGAGCGAGGACGGCGATACGTTCGTCATCCAGGCCGGCCCCGAATTCAAGGTGCTCGGCAGGAACGCACTGAACGAAATGTGCATGGCCACCCCCGCCGCCGTTCGAGGCAGCCTGATTATCCGCACGCTCACGAAGCTGTACCGCATCGGCAAGTGAGTGTTTCTCCGCTTTCTTGCCGCCGCCTGATGCACGAGATATCACTGGCTCCCTATCGCTTTGAGAATGCTGTTGGCGACCTGCTGGGCCAGCAATTCCGAGCCGGCTTCGGTGAAGTGGACGTTCTGCGGCCTCTGAATCTCGTCAAGATGGGGCAGCGCGAACGAATACAAATCGTTGATGATAACGCTGTGCTTCTTCATGACCCTTTCAGCCGCAACGTTGTACTTCTTCGCGTCGTCTTTGACGCGGATTCCCGTCCCGTCGGGCACGGGAGTCGTCGTAGCGAAGATCAGTTTTGCGCCGGTCTTCTTTAGTCGCGTCACCAGCTCCTCAAGATTCTTCTGGTACTGATCGACTGGGATCTGTTGTCTGCCCTTATCGACGGACGTATTCCTGCCCTGCTCATCGACGTACTTCAGGTCGTGCAGCCCGTGGTTGAAGTGGATGACGTCCCAGTGAGTGCCCCCCAGCCACTCGTCCAGTTTCGCCAGCCCGTTGGCCGTGTGTGCGGCGTTACCCGGGTTATGCTGGACCACCACTTTGCCTTCAAGCAGCTTCTGGAGCGGCTTGAAATAGCCGATGGAGATGGAATCCCCGATGATCAGCACGTGGGCCGTCTCACGATAGGACTCTGTGGAAATCGGCCTGCCTGAATCGTGCCCCGTGCAACTGAGTGTCGGCAGACAAACGAGGGCAAGAACGGCGACGATTTTCAATAGACGCTTGTTCATGGTAGCCGGTGCTCCTTAGCCGGTGAATGAGCGGAATTCCTCGGCGATCCATTTGGTGTATTTGCCGGGCTTGCCGTCGCCGATGGCCGTGCCGTCGAATTTGACCACGGGGACAATATCTTTTGTCGTCACGGCCAGAAACAGCTCGTCGGCGCCGGCGGCCTGCGGGGGCGTGAGCGATTCTTCGCGGACTTCCAACCCGATGTTCCGGCCCGCTTTGATGGCAAATTCGCGCGTGATGGAGGGCAGGATATTGGCCGTCAGAGGCGCCGTCTGAAGCGCCTGTCCCCGGACGGCAAAGAACGCCGAGCCGGCCCCCTCGGTGACCAGGCCGGCCTGATCGACCAGGATCGCCTCGCTGCAGCCCTTTCGGGCGGCGTCATTGCTGGCCATGACGTTCGCCAGCAGGTTGAGGGACTTTATGTCGCACCTTTTCCATCGCCAGTCCGGAAAGGTCGATACGGCGATGCCTTTTGCCTTTTCTTTGGTGCTGTCGCCCACTTCTGAGACGGTCAGGAAGAAATTCGGCTTGAGGTCGGGGCCCCAGACGCGGTCCCTCGGCCCCGAGCCGTGGGTGACCTGAAAGTATATTTTGGCGTTGGCAATGCCGGCCGCCTCGAAGGCCCTCAGTATCCGGGAACGAATCACCTCGATGTCCACGCCGGATATTTCAATCGCAGTTAGGCTCCGGGCGAACCTTTGCAGGTGCTCTTCCAACGCAAAAAGCCTGCCGTCGTAGCTTCGCATGACCTCATAGACCCCGTCCCCAAAGTACATCCCCCTGTCGGAATAGACCGGATCAAGCTGGCCGGCCGGCACGATTTTGTCCTGTATCATCGCTATTTGCATTAAACAGCTCCTCAAAATACTGCTTGTTCAGACTCCAAACCTCATTTTTCGACCATAGAGTACAAAAATCTCGAATAATTTGCTTTACAAAATGAGCCGGATATGCAAAAATACCGCCTCGAAACAAGTTTTTGAACGTGTAAAAGCCAGGAGTTTTTCGCAATGTACGCAGTAATTGAACAGGGTTCCAAGCAATATAAGGTCGCCGAAGGCGACTATCTCAATATCGAACTGACGGATGTCTCGCCCGATGCCAAGACCATCGAATTGGGCAAGGTTCTGCTGGTCGCCGACGGCGAAAACGTCAAAATCGGCACCCCCTACCTTGAAGGTGCGAAGGTTATCGCTTCGTTCAAGACCACCGCTGAGAAGGCCGTCGTAAAGGCCAAAAAACTCCACCCGACGTATTCACGAAAGCGCACAAACAGCCAAAAACGCACGGGACACCGCCAGAAATACCTTCAAGTCACAATCGACAAGATCGAAGCTTGATTGGCCGCCGCATGGCCGGTTGAGAGTATCATGTATTTAGATCCCGCGGCGTTATCGGGGGAGGCCATTCTTTGTTAGTCCCGCGAGGGTGATTGACTGCTGATAAGCTCCTCGGCGAAGGTTCGCCATTGAGAGCACCCGTTCCGGACGAAGTATCCGAACGAGTCATCATCGACCAACTGCCCTAACACGGTTTTTCGGTCGGCGGCGTTGGGCACCTCCTCAATGATCTTCTTTCGCATGACCTCCAGCTCGGCAAGAAACTGGCCGTGTTCTTCGGTGAAGACCTCTTCCAGCTTTCTTCGAATGTGGCCGGCGTAGGCGGGGCATTGGCCTTCGGTGCCGACGGCGATTTGCAGGTCGCCCCGTTTGACGACGGCCGGCACGAAGAAATCACAAAGTTCCGGCACATCGACAACGTTGCACAGAACTTCAAGCTCCTGACAATCCTTGTAGATTTGTTTATTGAGCTGGTGGTCGTTCGTCGCCGCTATGGCAAGCAGCGCGCCGGCCAGATAATTCTTGGCATACCTGGACTTGATCAACTCCGCGTCCTTGCCCTGACACAAGGCCGTGAGCATATCGTCGATGTGTTCGGCCACGACAACCAGCCGGGCCCCCGCCTCCAGCAGCGGCTGAGCTTTTCGCAACGCCACAGCCCCCCCGCCGATCAAGACGACACGACGACCGCCCAATTCCAGGAATATAGGATACTTTGCCATAACATCATTATACCACAGCTCGACCGCCGGACGACAAAGAATTCAAAGTTCAAAGTAAACGTTTCCGGCTTACCCAGTCAGCGGGAATGGCAGGGAAAGACTTTTTTTCGGCTTGTTTTCGGACCAAGCGAAGATTAGAATCCCGCTCTTATGAAAAGGGCAAGTATCGTCAGTATCGGCAACGAGCTGCTCAGCGGCGAGACGGTCAACAGCAACGCCGCACACCTGAGCGCCGAGCTGCTCACAATCGGAATACCGGTTATCAGCACATACGCCATCGGCGACGAGATAGATTCCATCGTCCAGGCGCTCAACCGCGCCTGCACCGACGCCGACGTGGTCGTAGTGACCGGCGGGCTGGGGCCGACCGACGACGACCTGACCCGGCAGGCGATGGCGAATTTCCTGGGCGTCGAGCTACAGCTTCACGACGACCTGCTGGAGAAGGTTCAGCGATTCTTCGCCGGCCGGGACGTGCCGATGCCCGAGAGGAACAAGATTCAGGCGTATATCCCCGCTGGGGCTGAAGCTCTGCCGAATATCGGCACAGCGCCGGGGATCAGGGCCGAATCGAAGGGTAAATTGCTCTTTGCCCTGCCGGGCGTCCCGATGGAAATGGAGCGGATGTTTGCCGAATCGGTCGCGCCCGAGCTGCGGGCGCTGGCGGGCGGGCAGGCCATCGTCGTGCGGAAGCTCAAATGCTTCGGAGCGGGCGAATCCGCCATCGCCGAGCTGCTTGGGGATATGATGCAGCGAGGCAGAAATCCGCTGATCAATTGTACGGTGAGCTCCGGCGTCGTTACGCTGTATATCGTCGCCGCGGCGCAGAATACGCAAGAAGCCGAGCAGATGGCCGCGACGGATGAAAGAACGCTGCGAAGCGTGCTCGGGGAACTGGTTTACGGCACGGCGGACCAGACTTTAGCCGAGGTGGCCGGCGAAGAACTGGCTCGGCAGGGAAAGACCGTCGCCATAGCCGAATCCTGCACGGGCGGCCTCGCGGCCAAACTGATCACCGACGTACCCGGCGCGAGCCGATATTTCACTCACGGCTGGATTACGTACAGCAACGAGGCAAAAATCGGCGAGCTTGGCGTGCCCGCCGATCTAATCGAGCAATACGGAGCCGTCAGCGAGCAAGTGGCGCAGCGGATGGCTCAAGGCGCCCGAAGAAAAGCCGGCACAGATTTCGCAATCGGAATAACCGGCATAGCCGGACCAACCGGCGGAACCGAACAAAAGCCCGTCGGGCTGGTATATATCTGTGTGGATTCCGCCACGGGCTGCCAGACCAAACGCTGCCTGTTTTCACACGACAGACAGTTGATGCGGCTTCGAGCGGCTCAAACCGCGCTGAATATGCTCCGCTTAAGATTGAACATTTGACTAACGGCGGCGGAAATGTTATAATTGGTGGAGTTGGGGCACGCAGGACTTTTGAGGAAATTATGGCAAAACAGCGCAGGCACCTGGGCGAAATACTTTACAAAGCCGGCCTGGTACAGAAAGAGGCTCTTATCAATGCGATCAAGGCCTCGAAGACCAACAAGAAGCGGCTCGGCGAAATATTGCTCGAACAGGGCCTGATCAACGAAGAGAACCTGACCAAAGCCGTCGCCGAGCAATTCGGCCTGGACTACGTCAGCCTGGACACGACGAGCATCTCTCCTGAAGCAGCGAAAGCCATTCCGGAAGATATCATCAGGAAGCATAACGTCATCCCGATGGATATGAATAACGGCAAGCTGAAGCTGATTGTCGGCGACCCGTCGGACCTGGAGATGATGGACGCCATTCGTTTTCGTCTGAACACGGAGCCGCAGTTCTACGTCGCAAACCCTACAAGAATCCGGTCGTTCATCGAGGACTCGTTCGACCAGACAAAGAAGGCGGACGATGACCGGCTGAGGCACAGCATCGACGCCACGGCCGCGGAGCTCGCCGAAGCGGGCCACGAATTGCAGGCGGAAAGTCTGCGGGCTCAGGCCGCCGGGCTGGATGATGACGCCCCGATTATCCGGCTGGTCAACCTGATTATCGACAACGCTTATTATATGCGAGCCAGCGATATCCATGTCGAGCCGATGGCCGACCGCGTGCGGGTCAGATACCGCGTGGACGGCGTCTGCCTCGAAAGGGACAATATCCCAAAGAACATGCAGGCTCCGCTGGTCACGCGTTTCAAAATCCTTTCAGGTATGGATATCGCCGAGAAAAGGCTGCCGCAGGACGGCCGTATCAAACGGTCGATCGGGGGCCAGGATATCGACTTCCGCGTCTCGTCGCTGCCAGGCAACCACGGGCCGAGCGTCGTGCTGCGTATTCTGCGGCCGGATTCGGTCAATATCGGCCTCCAGTCGCTGGGGTTCGAACAGGAGAACTACGAGCAGTTCGAGCGCATTATCAAGAGACCAAACGGTATTTTTCTGGTAACGGGGCCGACCGGCAGTGGAAAAACTACGACGCTGTATGCGGCCCTGCAGGAGTTGAATAAGCCGGACAAGAAGATCATCACCGCCGAAGACCCCGTGGAATACAACTTCCCCGGGATGAATCAATGCCAGGTCAAAGACGAGATTGGGCTGTCGTTCGACAGGATTCTCCGATCCATGCTGCGACAGGCCCCCAACGTCATTCTGGTCGGCGAAATTCGTGACGGCGTCGTGGCCGATATCGCCATCCAGGCCGCTCTTACGGGCCACCTGGTTTTCAGCACGCTGCACACAAACGACGCTCCCAGCGCCATTACGCGTTTGATCGATATGGGCGTCAAGCCGTTTCTCGTGGCCAGCTCGATCCAGGCGATTATGGCCCAGAGGCTCGTGAGAGTCATCTGCAAGAAATGCAAAGTCGTTGACGAGCATCCGGATCCTTATTATTTGCAGGCGGTCGGCATCACTCCGGAAGATGTCAAGAAAAGTCCGATCCAAAAAGGAGCCGGATGCAGCCAGTGCCAGAACACCGGTTACAAAGGCCGAATCGCCGTATTCGAGATGTTCGAGATGAACAACGAGTTAAGAGAGCTGGCGTTCTCAAAAGCTCCGACAACCAGCCTGCGAAGAGCGGCGAAGGCAAGCGGGATGAAAACGTTGATGCAGGACGGAAGAATAAAAGTTCTCAAAGGGGTAACCACACCGGCTGAAGTGGTCCAAATAGCGCAGACTGAAAGCGCGACGGTGGCGGACTAAACGAAACGTAGTGATTGAGGTTTGTACATGTCAACAGTGAATATGGATCGATTGCTGCATGCCTGCGTAACCATGGGCGGCTCCGACATACATCTGACAACCGGCCGGCCGCCGGTGCTGCGAATAGACGGCTCGCTGCGATCTCTGGAAACCAAGGTTCTCGAACCGGATGATACGGCGGCTTTGATGAGAGCCGTCACGCCCGAGCGGAACCAGCAAGAGCTCCAGGAAGAAGGCGGAACGGACTTTGGCTTTGCCTTCGGGGATAAGGGCCGATTCCGTGTCTCGGTTTTCCGGCAAAAAGGCAGCCTGGCCCTTGTGCTGCGTCTTATCCCGTCGAAGATTCTGACCTTCGAGGAAATCGGTCTGCCGAAGATTTGCCAGGCGTTGTGCCGCAGGCCAAGAGGGCTGTTCCTGGTTACAGGCCCGACCGGATGTGGCAAAACGACCACCCTCGCTACCATGATAAACTATATTAACGAAAACTTCGACCGCCACATAATAACCGTTGAAGAGCCGATAGAATACTATCATAACCACAAGAAATCCATTATTAACCAGCGGGCGGTGGGCGTCGATGTTCCGAGCTTTTCTGAGGCGTTGAAACGCGTTTTAAGAATGGATCCCGACGTGATTCTGGTCGGTGAAATGCGAGACCTGGAAACCATCGAGGCCGCCATCCGGGCGGCTGAAACGGGCCACTTGGTCTTCAGCACCGTCCACACCACCAGCGCCGCAGGCACGATCACCCGGCTCATCGACGTCTTTCCCGTGACCCAGCAGGAGCAGATTCGCATCCAGCTCAGCAGCAATCTGATCGCCGTGCTCAGCCAGGCGCTCTGTCCGCTGGCCGCCGGCAAAGGAAGAATCGCCGCGTATGAGTTTATGGTGGTCACCCCGGCCATCGCCAATCTGATCCGCGAAAACAAAACATACCGAATCGATTCGAGCATTCAAACCGGCAAGAAGCTCGGAATGCAGCTTCTTGACGAGCATCTCTGGCAGCTCTACGATACTGGAAAGATCACCCTGGAGGAAATGCTCGACAAAAGCCGTCAGCCCGGAGCCCTCCAGGATAAGGCGATGGCCAAAATCGAGACCCTCAGAGGCGGAAAACACAAGCACAAGAAAAAAGAAGTCCAGCAGCAAATGGACGACATGGGCCCGATTCTCAGGTCGTGAGTCACGCCATTTGCATCTGCCTTCGGTTGCACGCAGGGCGGGCGGAAGAAGCGCCAGGTGCGCCGTTCGGCTGAAAAACGCCGCGGCATCGTCGAAGCTGGTCCAATCGCCGATTTGCCCATCGTTCGCATCCCGTGGAATCTCCAACCCTTGAGATTCTCTGTCCGGCGTCCGATATTCACGCCGCCCGTCTGTGTGTGGGCCATGAACCTTCAGATTTCCGAGAAAATCCTTGCTCTTTGGGGCCTATTTCCTGTATTATGGTGTTTTTTAAGTCAAGAAAGGCGTTTCTTGCCCTTCAAAGTGGGTTTGTTCCATTTTGAGAAGATATCAGTTGGGTCATAGATAAGCTATTTTGGAGGCTCAAAAGTGGTTGATACCGGCGATATCCGTAATGTTGTCCTCCTGGGTCACGGCGGCAGCGGCAAGACCTCTCTGGCCGAGGCGATGCTGCACAAAACTGGGGCGACGAACCGGCTCGGAAGTGTTGACGACAAGACAAGCATCTGCGATTACTATGACGAAGAGAAGGCACACCAGCATTCGATTCTCGCAGCGATGGTGTACGTCAATCACGCCGGAAAGCTCATAAACATTATTGACACGCCCGGCTATCCCGATTTCATCGGCCCGGCGATCAAGACTATCCCGGCCGCCGAGACGGCCATCCTTGTCATTAGTGCAACGGCAGGCGTCGAAACCAACACACGCAAAATGTTCCAACTGGTAACCGAGGCCAATAAGCCCAAGGTCATCGTCATCAACAAGATGGACGCCGAGAACGTTATCTGGCCGGAGCTGATAAAGAACATTCAGGATACCTTCGGCTCGCAATGCCGCTGCGCCAACCTGCCCGCCGCGAACAAGGCATCCGTGATCGACTGCATCGCAAATAACAGCGGCGATTCCCCCGTCATGGACGTCGGCCAGGCCCATACGGAGCTGATCGAAAGCATCATTGAAGCCGACGACGAGCTGATGGAGAAGTACCTTGGCGGCGAGGAAATCTCCGCCGAAAAGATCGCCTCGGTATTTGTTGAGGCGATGAAGGCCGGAACGCTGATCCCCATCGTATTCACCGACGCCCGAAAAGAGGTCGGCATCCAGGAGCTCCTGGACATGATCGTAAAATACACGCCCTCGCCCCGGCAGACAAAAGCCGTTCAGCTCAAGGACGGCGAAAACGTCACGGAGCTGAAAGCCGACCCGTCCGGTCCCCTGGCCGGGCTGGTTTTCCGCATCGGATTCGATCCGCGGTCGAACATGAAGTATTCGGCCGTCCGCATCTTCAGCGGAACGCTCAAGTCCGACGCGAACCTGATCCGCAACGACGAGAAGAAAGGCGTTCGTCCGGGCCATATCCTCAAGGCGCAGGGCGGCGAAAATAATCCTATCGACGTCGGTGTGGCCGGCGATATCGTCACCCTGGCCAAAATCGAGGAGCTGAGAACCGGCGACCTCGTGCACGATGGCAAGGTCTCCGGTCGATTCGAGCTGCCGCCCGTGCCGGAGCCGATGTTTTCCCTGGCGATCGAGCCGGCGGCCAGAGGTGACGAGCAGAAAATCGGCAGCGCGCTCGAACGGCTGTGCGAGGAAGACCCCTGCTTCAAGACCACACGCGACCAGCAGACCAAAGAGCTGGTCGCCAGCGGCCTGGGCGACCTGCACCTGCGGGTCACTCTCGAAAAGATGGCCAATCGCTTCAAGCTGGCGGTCACCACGAAGGAGCCCAAAATCCCCTACCGTGAGACTATTACCGCCAAAGCCGAGGGGCATTACCGCCACAAGAAGCAGACCGGCGGCGCCGGGCAGTTCGGCGAAGTCTATCTCTGCGTCGAGCCGGCCCCGCGCAATGCGGATCCACCACTGCAATTTAGCTGGGACATCTTCGGCGGCTCCATCCCCGGCCAATTCGAGCCGGCCGTCTTCAAGGGCGTCAACGAGGTCATGCAAAACGGCTTCGTCGCCGGCTTTCCGATGCAGGACGTGGCCGTCTCCATCACCGACGGAAAATATCATCCCGTCGATTCGAAAGAAGTCGCGTTCCGCGCCGCGGGCAAGGGCGCCTTTCTGGACGCCCTCGAAAAGGCCAAACCCGTTCTGCTCGAGCCCATCGTCAACGTGGAAGTCACCATTCCCGCCGAGAACGTCGGCGATATCGCCGGCGATTTGGCCTCCAAACGAGGCCGAGTGCAGGGCCAGGACGTGCTGGCCGGAAATTTTATCGTGATCAAGGCCCAGGTCCCGCTCTCGGAAGTGACGCAATACAACAGCCAGCTCAAAAGCGTCACCGGCGGACGCGGCAGCTACTCGATGACCCTCAGCCATTATGAGCTGGTTCCGCCCAACATCCAGCAGCAGATCATCGCCCAGTACGCCAAGAAAAAAGAGGAAGATTAGCGCCGAGGCCCAGTATCATTTTCGATTTTCGATTGCCGATTTAGGATTGCGGCTGTCGCCGAGTCCGGCAAGCCATGCGCAAACCTGTGGTGAGCGAAGTCGAACCATCGAAAATTATAAATCTGATCAGCCCGCCCCCGCCCGATTGCCGATTGAAAATCGCAAATCGCAAATCGGCAATCAAAATTGTTTGACTTAGGATTTCAATATGATACACTTGGAAAATACGAGTGGTATGAAAAGCGCGCAGGAGGCCAATTCAAGCTTTTCCATGTAGAAATAGTCGGCTGTTCACAGACCGCACGTCGCAGGAGTACAGACGCCGGGGTTCTGTGCACGGTGGAATTCTGACGATTTTCAGAAAGGCAGAATAGAAATGAGACACGTAATGCTTGCAGTCGTCATCGTCATCTCAGCGGCGTCCTTTGCCGGATGCGCCAGGCCCTGTTTCTATCAGGCCGGCAAGAGCATTGAACAATGCAAACATGACCTTCGGCAGTGTATCGACCAGGCCCGGGGACAGCAAAAATCTCAATCGGACGAGTTGACCCGTTCGTGTATGCAGGCAAAGGGGTACGAGTGCCTTGACGCAAACAAGGTTTCGCAAAATGCAAAACGAATCGTGGTGATTGCGCCGTTCGAAACGTACCGCGTTCTGGATGGTCTCGGTGCAACTTCTGCTCGCAGCGCGGCCGTAGCCGAAGAGAAACCGCAGGAAAGCATTGCGGAAGCTCCGGCGGCCAAAAAGATAGGATACCGGGCCCGGCTGGACGCGAACGGCAGGCAGGTCATTACTCCGGTTTACGAGCACGAGCAAAACTAAGCAACTGGTGATTGGTAATTGGTAATTGCACGGCACAGCCATTCACCTGTCACTATTCACCATTCACCAATTCGTAAACGTCCGGCCCTTACTCGAACGTTCCCAGTTGCACGCCGGGGACACTCCCCTGCGGATAACACCGCATAATGAGCATCGGGCTATCTTTGGGCACGCGCAAATCCACGGCTGAAAAATCCCTGAAGACAAGCTCGGCCGTGCGGCTGCCTTGTTCAAGATTCAGCGCATCGCGCACATCATCCAGCCGCCGATACTCCTTATGCTCTTTCCATGCCACTCCCCAGTTGAATAGTCCCTGCCCCGGATCCGCCCAATACAGGTTATCCTTGAGGCTTAGTGCGAGCTTTTCCAAAGCCAATCCATCAGGCTCGGCCTTGCCGTCCCGCGCGGGCCAGAGACGGTTGTCCGCGACATCGAACCAGCCCCAGGTCTGCGCATCCCGATTGTACGCGATAACGTTGTTGCGAATAACGTGGTCGTGATTCCATACCGGTTCGCTCTTTCTGTCGTCGATTCGGGGCGTGGAGCGAGTCTGCTCGCGGAAATTAAAGCCTTCCTTATTGCCGAGCAGCAGATTGCGCTCGATGAGGCAGCCGGGCGAGCTGGAGAGGCTGATGCCGGCACTGGCACCCCAGGCGCCGGGCGTGCCGGCCAGGCCATTGCCCACGATGACATTGTCGTGAGCGTGCAGGCCGTAGGAGATTTCGTAAAAAATGCCCGCGTCTTCGTTGCAGGCGATCAGGCAGTTTCGGACGGTGCAGTCTTCGTTGCCGATATCGAACCATATCCCGTTTCCACGGTTTTCCACGAAGATGCTTTCTTCGAGCACCACCCCGCGGCTCAGACAAATCTTGTTGCCGCCGGCCTCCCAGCCCCGGTTGAATCCCTTGATGTTGTTGTTTCGCACCGTGCATCCGCTCACCCGGAGCCTGTGCGCCCGGCCGGCCCCGAAGCCGAGCTGACCGTTATGCTGGAACGTGCAGCGGCGGACCGTGATATCCTGACCTCTAAAGGCGGCTCCACTGGCGTTGGCGTATTCGAAGAGGCAATCTTCGACCGTCAGGTGATTACCGGAGAATTCGACGGCGCCCTGCTGCGCGCGGTTGGCGGCGTACCGAAAGGCAATGCCCTTGATGGTGACATAATCGCCCTTGACGGTCAGGATTCGCTCGCGGCAGGAAGCCTCCACTGTTGCCTTCCCGCCCCGAATGTCCTGATTATCGTAATTCCAGACGGTCAGTCGTTTGTCGTCCAAATCGACGTAAAAGGTTCCTCGCGCAAGCTGGTCTCGTTCGAGGACTTGCCGCAGCGCATAGCCGCTGATGAAAACCTGTTCGCACCGGCCAATGAGGCGATGGAAGTCATCGCCGGGATGCGTATGCTGCTGATTCCACGTGATGAATGCGTAAGGCCAGGGCGTGCTGTAAATGTGGCCTTCGCCCGGGACCTCGGTCCATTCGGTGATGCGATCCGCCCCGGTCATGACGACGGTCTGGCCGACAGCGGTTTGAAACCTGATGGGTTTTTCCGGCAGGCCGCTTTTCTCGATCTCGACCTTCTCGCGATATATCCCGCCGTGGATAATCACAGTATCGCCCGGCTCGACGAGCGAGGCCGCTTCGGAGATTGTTCGCACCTGTTCCCGGGGCTCAAGGCCGGATAGTGTTTCTTGAGCGACGTGCCACGTCTTGCCGTCCACGCGTGGACAAAAAGAAAAAACCACCATCAACGCCCACGCCGGACTTATCCTTTGAAAATGCCGATTCTTCATATCACCTTACCTTGTCCCTTTCCGACGGCTCCTGTTTGCCGCGTACCGTCTTGTCGCAAGTGGATAGAATAAAGGCACGGGAGTCATCCCCGTGCCTTCAAATTGTGCGTCTATCGGAGCGGTTCAGACGTTCTGAGGCATCACGAACGGCTCGCGGTAGGAGCACGCAATGTACTTATTGGCCTTGTCCGTGTTGGGCCCCACAAATCGCTCGGTCTTGTCGTCGTAAGTCAGGGCCGGTTCCGTTCATCTGATCTCTTTGCTCAAATAGGATACCCAATTACCACATCCATGCGCACAGGTTTCTGCTCTGCTCGAAGCGGCAAATCCCAAACGCTCAACTTACCTATCCTAATAAATATGGCCAAACCGTCAATTTATTTCTTCAAAGGGTGTGCTTTGTGCTTCTCCAGAGATAAAAGGCCCCGTCCGGCCTTTGAGCCTTTTCTTCCGGCGGGATTGCTGGTATATTATGAATCGATACCGTTCAAAGGTAATTCAATCGAAAAGAAGGACATGAGCGGAAAGAAAAAATTGCAGGCGCCTCTGAGCGAAGATGACGTCCGCGCGCTGAAAGCGGGCGATGAAGTTCTGGTCAGCGGCGTGGTCTATACGGCTCGCGACATGGCGCACAAGAGGCTGTGCGAAGCGATCGACGCCGGCCGGGAGCTGCCGTTCGATCCGGCCGGGGCCATTATCTATTTCGTCGGGCCGACGCCCGCGCCGCCCGGCAGAGTCATCGGCGCCGCCGGGCCCACCACCTCCTCAAGAATGGACACTTTCAGCCCCACGCTCATTGCCCGCGGGCTTAAAGCCATGATCGGAAAGGGATACCGAGGCGACGAGGTCCGAGCGGCCCTGAAGAAATACGGCGCCGTCCATCTTTCCACGATTGGCGGGGCCGGAGCACTGCTCTGGCGGCACATCACGGCCGCGGAAGTCATTGCCTACGAAGACCTGGGCACCGAAGCGATAAGGAAGCTGCACGTCGTTGATTTTCCCGCCGTCGTCGCGTATGATTGTTATGGAATGAGCGTTTATCAGAAGGTTGTCCGACAGGTCTGACTTGTCCGACGGGTCGGACTCTATTGGAAGAAAAGATGAAAGCAGCACTGATCGGCCTGCTTCAGTCAGGCAAGAGTACGATTCTGGCGAGCCTTTGCGGGAAAGCAATTCCCATGGCTGGCGTGGCGGCAATTGAAGAAGCCATTGTGCCGGTCCCGGACGAGAGATTTGGCTGGCTGGCCGAGTACTGCAAGCCCAAGAAAACAACCCACGCGACCATCGACTGCCTGGACGTGCCGGGTTTCAACTTCACGGACGACCACGGCCGGGCCGCCGCCAGGCGGCTGATCAACCAGATACGAACCGTTGACCTGCTTGTTCTGGTGATTCGGGCGTTCGAGAACCCGGCTGTGCCCCCCTACCGGGACGCAGTGAATCCTGCCAGAGATTTGACCGAATTGCAGACTGAATTGCTCCTGGCCGATTTGGAGCTGGTCACGACGCGCGTCGAAAAACTCGAAAAGCAGGTCCATAAGCCCACCAAGACCCAGGCCAAAGACAAAGCCGAGCTGGCCCTGCAAAAGAAACTCCAGGAGGCCATCGAAGCGGAAAAGCCGATAAGCTCGGTGATTGAAAATGACGCCGATCGCGAGATGATCAAATCGCTGGGCTTTCTGACCCTCAAGCCCAGCGTAGTGGCAATTAACGTCGGCGAGAATCAATTGGACGAGAAATTCGACGTGGCCGGCCGCATCGACAGCGCCGTGCCGGTTATTGCAATTTGCGCCAAGCTGGAATATGAATTGGCCCAATTAGACGCCAAGAGCAGAGCGGAGTTCATGGCCGAGCTGGGCATATCCGAATCGGCGGCCAGCAAGTTCGTCAAGAGCTGTTATTCAGCCCTGGGCCTGATCAGCTTCCTGACCATCGGCTCCGATGAGCTGCGGGCCTGGCCCATCAGGAAAGGCACTACGGCGCACGACGCGGCGGGTAAAGTCCATAGCGATATCAAGCGGGGTTTCATTCGTGCCGAGACGTTCAGTTTCGCCGAGATCAAAGAGCTGGGCAGTGAAAAGGCCCTCCGGGCCGCCGGCAAGATCCGGCTCGAAGGAAAAGATTATATTGTTCAGGATGGAGACATAATCAATTTCAGATTCAATGTGTAGCTTTGCAGAACGTGGAGGCGATATTTGTGAACCGATTCGTAAAGCTATTCGTCCCGGCTCTGATCGTGTCGGCTGCGGCAATCTTCGTCTTATTCCGTCTGCACGCCGGGGCACCTGACGCCCCCACGTCCTGGCGCTACAAGATCGTCAATTCCTTTGCCCATGACCGCGAGGCGTTCACACAAGGTCTGGTTTTCGAAGACGGCATTCTATTCGAAGGAACGGGACTTCCCAGACGTTCGCAACTGCGAAAAGTCGAGCTTCAAACAGGCAACGTTCTGCAGGTGCACAAACTGCAGGACGAGTTCTTCGGTGAAGGCGTCACCATTTATAAGGACCGCATCATCCAACTGACCTATCAGTCTCACGTCGGATTCGTCTATGACAAAAATTCCCTCGACCTGCTGCGGGAATTCCATTATCCCACCGAGGGCTGGGGTATCACGCATAACGGCAAATACCTGATCATGAGCGACGGCACGCCCATGCTCTATTTCATGGACCCTGAAACGTTCGAACAAGTCAATCGAATGATGGTGTTCGACCGGGACAAGCCCGTATGGGGGCTGAACGAGCTGGAATACATCGAAGGCCAGATTTATGCCAACGTCTGGCCCACCGAACGCATCGCGCGAATCGAGCCCGAGACGTGCAAGGTGGCCGGCTGGATCGATATGGAAGGAATTCTGAACCCAGGCGACCGGACCGGTGGCGAGGACGTTCTGAACGGCATCGCCTACGACGCCGCCAATGGCCGGCTGTTCGTGACCGGCAAGTGCTGGTCGAAGCTCTTCGAGATAAAGCTCATTGCCGCCAAGTAATGCTGGCAAAAGACACGCCCTTCTGCTATAAAAGACCCTTTATCGTTGAGCAAAACTTGTTGTAGTCGGTCGGCGTAAATCGCCGGATGTTGTTTTGGAGAGATGCATGAAAGCGGTCATGTTAACGGGGTTGCGGCAAATGGAGCTGCGCGATGTGCCGGAGCCTAAGATTGAGAAAGAAACGGACGTTCTGCTGAAAATCGAAAGGGTCGGCGTCTGCGGCTCGGACGTCCACTATTACGAAACGGGCCGAATCGGCTCGCAAATCGTCACGTATCCGTACATCACGGGCCACGAGTGCGCCGCGACGGTCAAGGCGGTCGGCAAATCGGTCACTCGTGTAAAAGTCGGCGACGCTGTCGTGGTTGATCCGGCCGTCTCGTGCTACAACTGCTTCCAGTGCAAATTGGGCCGGGAGAACACCTGTTACAACCTTCGATTCCTCGGCACCCCCGGCCAGGGTACGGGCTGCCTGTGCGAGTATCTCGTGATGCCACAGGAAAGCTGCTATCCGACCAACGGCGCCATTACGCTCGAACAGGCCGCCTTATGCGAGCCGCTCTCCATCGGCGCTTACTCCGTTCAACGGGCGCGATTGCCCCAGCGTGCCAACATCGCGATCTTAGGGGCAGGTCCCATCGGCCTGTGCACCTTCGTCAGCGCGAAGGCCGAGAACGTGAACACCTGCTACATGACCGAGAAAATCCTGCAGCGCATCGAGGTCGCCCGGCGGGCTGGGGCAACCTGGGTCGGCAATCCCGATAAACAAAACGTTGTCAAAGAAATCCTCAAGCGGCAGCCCGACGGTCTCGATGTCGCATTCGAATGCGCGGGCCAGCAGGAAACCGTCGATCAGTGCGTGGACCTGCTGCGGCCCGGCGGCACGCTGGTCCTCACCGGCATTCCGCGTTTCGACAGAACCTCTTTCGCCATCGACCTGATCCGAAGAAAAGAAATCACCATCGTCAATATAAGAAGGCAGAACCAGTGCACGCAGAAGGCGATTGATTTGATCGCATCCGGCAAAGTCAACGCGGACTTCATGATCACGCATCATTTCAGCTTCGAAGAAACGCAAGAGGCCTTCGAGCTGGTGGCCGAGTACCGCGACGGCGTTGTCAAGGCGATGATTCACCTGTAGAATCTGGAAAACTACTCGAAGCACTGTTCCCGGAGACAGAACCGAATGAGCTGGCTCAATCTGGAAAACAAAGTCGCCATCGTTACCGGCGGCGCCTGCGGAATCGGCAGGGCCTGCTGTGAAGCCCTGGCGGAAGTCGGTGCAAGACTCGTCGTAGCCGACGTGGACGGCCCCGGCGCCGAGAAGACCGCCGCGAGTCTGAAAGACCGCTTCGGCGGCGAGCATATCGCCGCAACAACCGATGTCACCAGCAAGGCCAGCGTGGACGCCATGATCCGGGCCGCGATGGAGGCTTTCGGCACAATTGACATTCTCGTTAATAACGCCGGCATTCTCATCCCGCGATTGCTCGTTGACCCGGCGGGCAAAGAGGAGCTGACCGAGCCAATCTGGGATAAGATGGTTGCGATAAACCAGAAGGGATACTATCTCTGCGCCCAGGCCGTCGCGCGAGTGATAATTCAATCGGGCAAGGGCGGCGTCATTATCAATATGACCAGCGAGTCCGGCCTGGAAGGCTCCGAGGGCCAAAGCGTTTACGCCGCAACCAAAGGGGCCATCTACTCTATGACCCGCTCCTGGGCAAAGGAGCTCGGCAAGCACAATATCAGGGTCGTCGGCGTCGCACCGGGGATCGTCGAGGCGACGGCGCTGCGCTCGCCGGAATACGAACGCGCCGTGGCTTATACCCGCGGGATCACGGTCGAGCAGTTTCGCAAGAAATACGAGCAGGTATCCATCCCGCTGGGACGAAGCGGCAAGCTCAGCGAGGTCGCCGACACCGTGTGTTTTCTGGCCTCGCAGCGAGCCGGCTACATCCACGGCACCGTCATCAACGTCTCCGGCGGCAAAAGCAGGGCCTGACCGCCCTGTTCAACGGATAAGTCTTTATCCGTTGAGGGTCCAGCCGGGGCGGTACTGACGGCTGAGCAGGCCGTTGGCCTCATCGCTGTTGGTGACGCGGCCGGTGGCGCCGTCGTAATCCAGCTTCTTGCCGACGCGGTAGGCTACGTGTCCCAGCAGCATCATTTCAACCGCCGTGCCGCCATAAACGAAATCGCATGAGGTCTTCAGATCGCCCTTGCAGGCATTGATCCATTCCTTTTGGAAATGCCCCACCGGCGGGGTCACCTCGTCCTTCGTCCGCCGCTTGTAATAGGTCATGTCGGCATCGTCGCCGAACGGCAGCACAATCCGCGAATCGTAATCACAGATGACGTATCCCTTGGTGCCCTTGAACATCGCGCCGTGCCCGATCTTCTTCAGATCGACGCTATCTCTCGGCGATCTCGGCATCATGCCGCCCTGGTACCAGTGGACGCGAAGGGGCCCGCGCCAGTCGTTCGCGGGGATATCAAACGCGGTGTGCAACTCGACGGGCGTGACTTCCGGATTGAACTTTTCCCCTTCGCCTTCGGCCGTCGTCGGCAGACCCGCGTCAATCGCGTTCCAAACAAGGTCGATCGTATGGCTGCCCATATCGCCGACCTGGCCGCTGCCGAAATCCCAGTACATGTTCCACGAGAGGCAGTTCATGCCGGGCTCGCGGGAGAAGTATTCCGGATTGTACGGATGGAAAGGCGACGATCCGATCCACAGGTCGTAGTGGAGGTTTGAAGGCGGCTCACCTTTGGCCGCCGGGTAGCCGGAACGGCGAATCTGCCTGTCGCCCCAGGCGTAGGCATCGGTCAATTCGCCGATGGCGCCATCCTTGATCAGTTCGCGGACGCGCTCGAAGTTCGGCTTGGCGTGACGCTGCGTGCCGACCTGCGTGGCCAACTTGTTCCTCTTCTTGAGCCAGTTCAGACGAACGGACCGTGCTTCTGCTACGCAGTTGCCCAGCGGTTTTTCCATGTAAACGTGCAGGTCCCGATTCAACGCCCAATCGCCGATAAAGGCGTGCGTATGGTCCGGCGTGCAGCAGATGACCGCATTGATGTCCTTCTGTTCGAGGCATTTGCGCCAATCGGTATAACGCTTGGCGTTCGGAAATTTCTTGGCGGCGTGGGCGATATGGTTCTCGTCCACGTCGCACAGGGCCACGACGTTCTCGCTCGAGATCTCGTCGAAGTGCGCATCGGCCCGGCCCCAGGTGCCGATCATGGCGACGTTGAGCTTGTTGCTCGGCGCGTTGGCGCCGCGGAGCATACCGCTGGGCAGAATGAGCATTCCGGCTCCCGCGGCCGCGGTCGATTTCAAAAACTGGCGTCTTGGAACAAGGTTGGTTTTCATCATTTTTGTGCCCTTTCGTTGTGGTTTTGGTTTACTCCCGAAAGCGTTAAAGCTGAATTTTACGCCCCACGACGCTATTCCGCAAGAAAAAATAAATTCCTGCATTTGTGAATCGCTGCTCGATGCCTGTCATTCCCGCGAAAGCGGGAATCCACGCGAGCCAAAAGCCACGCCGATCATCTGATACCCGGATATCCTGCTGTGCTTCTTCCTGATAACCTGGTAACCTGATAGCCCGATACCCTGCCTCCTGCCCCGCTCCCCCGTCACCCCGATCCCCGCCGAGGGGTCTGTTGAAACAGCCCTGCGAAGCAACCGCTTCGACTTGCGATCAGACCGAAATTCGACCCACCCTCCTGGATTTCAATGAAAACCTTCCGATTAAAACGCGTGACATTCTTGGAAGAAGGTGGGGCAAGCCCCACCCTACCTTACTTGTGCGATTTCATTGCATCTGTTCCGCTCATATATGCGCATCTTAGTTAATCGATTACTATAACGGCTTCGTTTCCAATGAAAGAGGCACCGTTGAGACGAAACCACATAGAACCATCAGGGAGATACATGGAAGTCTGTCCGTCTTCTTTGACGACGACCTTATAGCCCCTGTAGAACATATCCAGCCTATCAACAATTAACCTAGTGGGCGGATCTGAGTACATTCTGAAAACGATGTCTCCATGGTCTTGTCGAACTGTAATCTCGTTTCCTATTGAAGTGATATCCCAATTGGAGGCGAAACCTTGCCATTCATTTTGGATTATCCTGCAAGTTTTTTTGCCCTCCCGGTTATAGAAAACAGCACTGATTCTGAACGGTCCTCCGTTCTGCTCAGGTGGTTCTATCATAAACAACGATTTTCCAAACGCTCTGATTATGGTAGGGTTACCTACGAAGGTTGAGTTTCCAAGAAGGATTGTGGGAAACTGCACCCCGACATCAAGCTGAAAATGCGAGAATCCTTTTTCAAGGCACTTAGGATTGTTGGCTGCTTTCCTTATAGTATCGTTCGATAGTACCTTCTTTGTGGCTCTTGCATGGCAATCTCCGCATAGAAGAACGATACTCTGTGGGTCATGTTTTCTCGCCTCCTCGAACGGTGGATCAACGTGGTGGTACGTATAGATCATGGAGCCACAAATCACGCATCCAAATCCGCATCTTTGTCTGATTTCCTTCGCTATTGGAGCAGGAATATGTCGAGATAGACCATATTGATTGAAACGACTTGACAGTTCACGCTTCGACATATCCTTCCACCGTTCTCCGGAACCTTCTCACCGGTATATCTCACCTGTTGATCACATGGTCAAAATCAGTACCTTCTTTAGTGCAGGCATATCCCCCAACCTCTGCATCGCGGTAGTCTGAATCCGTAAGCTTTTGCCAAGGTGCCTCGCCGCGTCGCTCATTAGGGAAGACTATACCGGCACAAGTCGGTATGGTAAAGGGAAAAATTCGCATTGTTGTGTGGCATCTCGTACTTCACAGATAGGAAGTGCCAGGTTTGTCTCGGGCGGAAGGCGAGAATGGAGGTAATCGCACGATCAGGTTGTGGGGATCGGGCGATCAGATTGTCAGTAAAGAGGAATAGACAGCCGGAGGGTTTTTGTCGTGGATGGGGGGTGTTTGATCGGGTATCATGGAAGCCGATGTTTCGGGAGCCGGCGGGTTGGCGTTGCTCCTTTTGAGGTAAACGGGGCCTGAAGTTTTTGGGAGGCGAAGAGTCAGGATGAAATCACTTAGCAGAAGAACTTTGCTCGTTGCGGCGGCGCTGTGCGTGCAGATTATCGCGCTGGCCGGGGTGACAGCGAGCGCACAGGAGCAGCGGCGCGGGACGGCGTATTCGTTCGTGTATCTCGGCGATATCCATTTCGACCGCAAGTCGCACCACGACCTCGAATGGGTGCAGGCGAACCAGCCGGGCGACATCCGGCAGATCGAGGAGTACGTCAGCCATACGGCCGAACGTGCCCCCGGCCTGATGAAGCGGATTCAGACGGCGATAGAAGCCGGCGACGGGCGAATAAAGATGATTATCCAGGGCGGCGACCTGACCGAGGGGCTCTGCGGCAGCCAGGAGCTCCAGGAGACGCAATTCAAGGAGGCCCTCGCCTTCATCCGCGAGTACATACCACAGACGCCCATCCTCGTCACTAAGGGCAATCACGATATCACCGGCCCAGGGGCGAAGGAGGCCTTCGACCAAGTTATGCTGCCCTGGCTCTCGAAGGAGTGCAGCAAGCCCATCGGCTCGGCGTCTTTCTTTATCATGCAGGGGCCGGACCTGTTCGTGTTTTTCGACGCCTATCACAATAACAACCTCGACTGGCTGGAAAAAACCCTAAGCGAAAACAAGCATCGCCATGCGTTTGTCGTAATGCATCCTCCGGCCATCCCCTACAACGCCAGGTCCACGTGGCATCTGTTTTGGAGAGACAAGGAGAAAGCCGTCCGAGAGCGATTCCTGAACATATTAGGGGCGAATCGAGTGGTGCTGCTGACCGCCCACCTGCACAAGTACAGCGTCGTCGGACGGCGAACGCCAAAAGGCGACTTTGTACAGTTCAGTGTCAACAGCGTGATCAGCTCGGCGGACATATCGGTGAAGGACCACCTTGACGGCGTTGAGAATTACGGCGCCCGGCTTGTCGAGCTGGAGCCGGAATTTCAGCCGGACACGAAGCAGGAACGCCAGAAAATGCTGGAAGATGAGAAACCATACATCACCCGCTTTGAGTACGCGGATTTCCCCGGCTATGCTATCGTCAACGTATCCGACGCAGGCGTTAACGCAGAGATTTACACGGGCGATTCCGGCAAGGCCTGGAAGAGTGTCTCTCTGGCCCCGGCGATAAAGAATTGAATCCTCAGCAGGGAATGTCCCCGCACAGATGAGGTAGAGTTACTACTGCCCTTGGGAAATACGAACGAGCAATTTGAGCTGGGCGCCGAAGCCCTTGCGGGGCTGCTCGATGAATTTCGACGGGGCAATATCGCCGACCGGCGGCGGGAAAAGCAGGCCCTGGAGCGGCATCTGGGGGAATTGCACAAGAGATGGGACCGGCAGTTTCCAGGATTTCCGCAGGAGCGATATGCCTACGCCTCCGCCGGAGGCGTGCGCCGCAGGGGCGTAAGGGACGCATACCTCAAGACCATCATCGTCAGACTGCTCGAAGCCAAGCGGGACAATCTTCCGAATAGAACGGTCGTCAACCCCGCCTGTGTGTTTGGCCGGCACGCAAGGGACCTGGCTCGGCGGCTGAGGGATTTCAATGTGATCGCAACGGATATATTTCCGGGGTCGAACTGGCTTTACGAACAGGTTACACTGAGGCGAAGTCCCGGCAACTACGAATTCCAGCAGGATGACATTTTCGAACCGAAAGTGCAGGCGGCGCCCGCGGCGGTGGTCTTCTTCGGCGCGTGCGGCTCGCTATCCGATGCGGCGATGGACTACGCCATAAAATCGAGCTGCCCTTACCTGATGTGCAGGACGTGCTGCCACGACAACATCGGAGGGAACACGCGGATTGTCAAGAGGCTCACGCTCCTGAACCTCTTCTTCCGGTTCAAGAACCTTTCCTATTCGTGGGCGAAAAAGAAACTGAAGGGGCATTACTTCTCGGCTACGTACTCCGCCGACCAATACCCGAGAAGCCGGGCGGCGCGAGGCTTGAGCCATTCAGACGAATTCCTCGAACTCAGCCGCAATTCGGTGGACAGCGATATCTGCCGGGCCATTATCGACCTGGACAGGTATCTGCATCTGGCCGAGAGCAGGTACGACGTCTGGTACAAAGGCGAGCTGTTCGTGGCGCGCAGGGACCGTACAGAAAGACATCACGACCAGCCGTAAAAAGGAGCGCCCCGGCGGGAATTTGTATTTGACGCCGGCGAGCAAGCAGGACATAAAATAGTACAGGTGACTTTTATGGCGGCCGAATCAGAGACTAAGAACACTGCACGCAGGAGCGACACCCTCAACGTGCTGATTCTCATTCTTGTCGCCTCCGTGCTCGGCGTGTACCTGGTGGCGACAACCGTGCTCATCTCCAAGGACGGGGTGACGTATATCGGGCTGGCCGGGAGGTTTTCGAGTGAGCCGCTGAACGTCATCAAGGGCCTTTCCGCCGGATACCCAAAGGAACTTCCCATCGGATACCCATTTCTCATTTTTGCCGCCCATAAAGTCGGCGCCTGGTTCGGGGCGGATTCGTCGGCGCTGGCGTGGACATACTCGGCTCAAAGTGTGACCCTGCTGTGCAGATTGCTTGCGTTGATTCCCTTGTATTTCATCGGGAAGCTGCTGGTCGGTGGTACGAGGAGCTTCTGGGCGATTCTGATCCTCATCATCTTGCCGTACCCGGCGCAGTTCGGAAGCGATGCCCTGCGGGACTGGCCGCACATTCTATTCCTGGCGGCTGGTTTTCTGTTTCTTCTTCGGGGGGCGCAAGAAGGCAAAAGCTGGACGTTCGGCGCGGCGGGTCTGGCCGCGGGGATCGGGCATACCATCCGGCCCGAATGCGCGCAACTGGTCATTTACGGCGTTCTGTGGCTCTCGTTGAGGCTCCTGGCGCCGAAACAGGGCATGAGCAAACGCGCGCTGCTCGGCGCGATGGCTCTTCTTCTGCTGGGCTTTGCCGTCCCGGCGGTCCCCTACATGGCTGTCAGAAGTGAAATCCTGCCAGAAAAGCTCAGGCAATACATCCAAGTTTTCACTCTTGAGGAGTCGCAGAGAAATCACGGAACGCAAACGGATGCAGGGAGCATCGTATGGACGGCGTCCGGTTTGCCGGTCGAGACCGTAAAGGCCGTCGGCAGACTCGCGGGCGAGATAAGCGACAATTTACTGTACTATTTCGTGCCGGCCCTGATCATCGGCATCTACGCTCGCGCTCGCCGGAGGTCGCAAGTCAATGACATAGAGAGGTTCTTCATCCCCGCGTTTGTCCTGCTGAATGCGCTGATGATGATTATGCTGTATCATCACTGGGGATACATGAGCAGGAGGCACTGCCTGCCGCTGATTGTGCTGCTGATTTTCTATGTGCCGGCGGGTCTGGAAATTCTGGCCCAGTGGCTTGAGCAGAGACTCTTCAGAAACCATGCGCAGAGTAATCAGCCTTCACGGCGATGGTTTTTCGTGCTGCTGGTCATAGGGGCATGTATTTGCGCGCCCAAGCTGCTGACTCCTCTGGGCGCCGATAAGCAGGGCTACAGAGATGCGGCGGAGTGGCTCAGGCAGAATTCCCGCCCGCAGGACGTGATTGCCGTTTCGGATTTGCGCATCAGCTTTTACGCCGAACGCAAAAGCGAGGCGTATGCGGATGCAATTCCTGAAGGAGTGGATTACGTCGTCAGGATCATGAGGGATGAGGATGAGCAGAAACCGTCCGAGGGAGCCGGACGCAAAGTATTCTCCGCGAGGCTGGAGAAACGCAAGAAGAACAGTAAGGCAGTGGTGATCTACCGTGCGACGTGAGCCGCGTTCCCGCGGGCTGCGAACGTATTGCACGGCGGGGCTGAATCTACCAGCCTTTTCTGGAAAGAACGGCGGGAACGGTCAGAAATAATATGTAGAGATTCAGCAGAAAGGATCTTTTCTGAATGTAGAGGTAGTCGTATTTTATTTTATGCTTGGGTTTTAGATCATAGAAGCTGCGAATCTGAGCCAGGCCCGTCAGCCCCGGCTTGACGGCGAGCCGCAGCTCGTGCAGCGCCTTGTGCTGCTTGACGAAGTGAGGCCGCTCCGGCCTGGGTCCGACAAGGCTCATATCCCCGCGCAACACGTTGAGCAACTGAGGAAGCTCATCCAGCCGCGTCATTCGCAAAATCCTTCCGACCTTTGTAACCCGCGGGTCGTCCCGGCTCGCCATGACCGGACCCAGCTCCTTCTCCGCGTCTTTCACCATCGTTCTGAATTTGTACAAGGTGAAGATTCTGCCGTCTTTGCCCACTCTTTGCTGCTTGTAAAAGACCGGGCCGGCGGACGAAATCTTGATGAGCACGAAGAACAGAATAATCGCCGGCAAAAAAACGAGCAGGGCCAGAACGCTGCCGACCGTATCAAGGCCCCGCATCAGAAACTCTTCGATATCCCGCTTTTCACCGACAAAGGTGCTGAGAAAGCCGAATGAATCGTCGCCGTTGATTCTTCCGGACAGAAGCTCCACATAAATCGAAGGGCTGAAAACCACGTCTATTTTCAATTTCTGTATAAGATAGATCAGGAGGCTCAGGTCCTTTTCGTTTTGGATCCGCTCGCAAATAACCACTTCATCAATGTCCCTGTGCTTCAGCAGCTCCCCAATCTGGTTGCCTCCGATGGTCTCTACGACGGCCTTCTTCCCGACAAGACCGTCCGTATCATCCCGGCCGATGACGATGACGTTCTTCCTGATCCGCTTGCAGGCTTTGAGGACGAGCTGGTTCAGCTTGAAAATCAGCAGAAGATTGATGAAGAAGGAAAGGACAAAAACAGTCGTGGGAAATGCGCCCCATTTAGTTCTGAAGACATAAACAAACGCGATACTTAATAACGTCCCGAAAAACAGCCCCAGGAAAACTCTCTTGAACAAATCCCACGATGATCTGAACCTGCGTTTGTAAACTCTGAAAAATGACAACGAGACTACGTATATAATCGTCAGAAATATAAAACTGTTCTTGTAGGCGGAAAAACAGTACTTGGGAATGTCATTGCCGTATCTGATCAGAAAAGACAAAAGAAACGCCGCGTTCAACGCAAGCAGATTCGCCAGGAATAGATAAATTCGGATCGCCATAATTGAGCTTCTATCTGACTACACGCAAACGTGCTTTCGACGCGGATATCGAACGCACGTCAACCGCATTGCTCAAAATACATTAACTTCTGCGCCTTTGGCCCTCGTTAGGGCACAGGGCTATCCAAGCCAGGCCAAAAACTTCTTAAAATCATCGAGCAACGCCCGAGGCTCTTTCAGATATAAGGTGCTTCTGGCCCGGGCCCGTTTGAATATGCGGGCAGGGCTCCGATTATACCGGTGGAAGCTGGCCTTCATAAAACGTTCAAGATACCTGAGCCGGTCATCCGTCATCGTATCAATTCTATTGCCGATGTCTCTAAAGTAATAGTATTTTGGAGAGATAGCACAATAATCATCCAACGCTCTGCTCTCAACGGTATCGCCCGTCGTCAGGCCAGCCTCATATAGCTGGGTCCCCGGGAGCGGCTCATAGACCGAAAGCGAGGCAAAATCGGGCTTGATCTGCCGCATGAGTTCGAGCGTCGCGAGCATCTCTTGTTCAGTTTCCGTCGGGAGGCCCATCATGAAATATCCCGTCCAGTGAATTCCGGCTTTGCGTATGAGCTGCGCGGCGTGTTTGACCTGTGCAACGGTTATGTTTTTTCTCATCACATCCTTGAGGATACGGTCGCTGCCCGATTCTATGCCCACCTTAATACCGTTGCAGCCGGCGGACTTCATCTCGGCCAGCAGCCGCTCGTCGATGAGATTAACCCGAGCATTGCAGTCCCATTTGACATGGAGCTTCTCATTCTTAAGCAGCCTGCAAAACTCCAGAACTCTTTTGGGATTGATCGTAAAAATATCGTCTTTGAAACTAAATTGAACGGTACCATGGGAAGAGCACACCTGCCGCATTTCACCAATAACATTTTCCACGGATCGGAACCTGACGCCCCTGCCCCAGACGCCGGCGGACGAACAGAACGTGCACTCAAACGGACAGCCCCGGCCGCTCATCATCAGCCCCATATCTTCCGAGGTATATGCACTTTTGTTCAGGAGCAGGTCTCTGGCCGGATAGGGCAGGCGGTCGAGGTCCCGGATAAAGCCGGCCGCAGGATTATGACGTATCCGCCCATCGGCCCTGAAACTAAGACCCTCGATATCACCGTAACCACCCTTTCTCTCGACGGCCTGAACAAGCTGTACAACTGAATTCTCCGCTTCTCCTCTGACTGCAAAATCCACAAAGGGGGCGATTTTGAGTAATTCTTCGCTCTTGACCGACGGATGCGGACCGCCCACCACAACGGGAGTATCAGGATTGGAGCTTTTGGCAATTTGAGCGGCCATGAAGGCTGAAGCGACCTTGGTTGTAAAAACGCTTATGCCGACCAGATCGGGCTTGAACTCATTCAACACATCGCGCAGTTCCCCCCATATCGGATGCGAAAGCTTACTTACGTTCTCGATGTATTCAGGGTATTTCTCTTCAAGAGCGGAGAAGTCCATGTCATGGGCTTTTTCTTTGTTGGCGTCCGCATCGTAGATGAGCACCTCGTGACCGTTATCGCGCAGAACGGCAGCCAAATAAGCAAGGCCCAGAGGGAAAAAGCGATTGTAGTACCTGATGAACCGGTAAAAAGGAGGGTCGATTAAGAGTATTCTCATCTCCGCACCGCCGTGATGACCTTTTCTTTCACCAACGCCCAGCACATTTTCGGCACGTCTTTGACAAACGGGTGACGGTAGGCATTTTTGAAAAAGACCCAATATCTGAGCCGTTGAAACGCCTTGTATATCTGGCGCAACTGCTCTCTGGATAACTGCCGCGAGACAACTATCGCCTCTTTGTAATGCCTGCCAAAATGGACTGCGTCCAGCACGCGCCAATTGTCAAAATCCTTGCCGATTAGTCCCTGCTCCACGGCCTCCTGCCAGATAGGCGTCCCCGGCAACGGCGTCATAACGTACACATTGAAATTTCGCAACGGGACACTCTTTATGAAGTCGTACGTGGCCATTATTTCTTCTGCGGTTTCGGTGGGCGAGCCGATGACGAAAGCGCCATTCGGGGCAATGCCATTATCCGCCAGCACTTTAACGGCGGCGGCGTTGTCGCTCACGGTCACGCTTGGACCCTTCAAGTACTTGAGGATGCGCGGATGCCCGGATTCAAGACCCAAAGCCGCCGAAACGACTCCCAGGCGGCGCAGCAGCTTCGCCATGGCATCATCGATGAGATTGGCCCTGCAGGAACATGAAAAGCGCACCTTTCCCAGGATGTTTTCCCGGCCAAGGATGTCTATAAGCTCATGCAGCCGCCGCTCGTTCGCAATAAACAAATCATCGTAGAAGCTAATCAGCTTCGCCCCGTAATCGTAGTAGAGTTCCTTGATTTCCTCCGCTACATATCGAGCGGACGCAAAACGGGTCGTGTTCCAGAAGCGGCTGGACGCACAAAAAACGCAGCGGTAAGGACACCCCCTTGAAGTGAACATGGAAAGATGTGTTCCTCTGACGCCGAGCAATTCTCTGGCCGGCATGGGAATCTCATCCAGATCCTCAATGGGCGGGCGCGGCTCGGTAAACTCCAGGCGGCCGCTCGCCCGGTAGAAAATGCCCTTGATTCCGGAAAGACGCTCGGGGTCAAATCGCCCCGTTTCGTCATACAGCCGCACCAAATCAACCATTGTCTGCTCACCCTCGGACAGGACTCCTACAGCCATGTCTTCAGACAGGGAGTTGGGGAGCATCGAAATATGAATGCCGCCGACGATGACGGGCATTCCCCTTTTTCGGCAAAGGCCGGCATAATTCCTGGCGATGCCATAATTCGGAGACAAGCAACTGATCCCGACAAGGTCGGGCTTGAAAGCATTGAGAGTCTCCTCCACACCGTTGTTGATGATCTTGAATTCGTGTGCGTCGCGGCCGAGCTGCTTGCGGGCGTAGCTGACCAAATACCCCAAGCCCAATTGCGGGTATCGGGTCTCAATTTCGACGTGCGGGTTAATCGCACTGACCAGGAGAATCTTCATAACACAAGCGTTCGTTCAACACGGGGCTTCTTCGAACCCACAACCTTCTCTTTCCGAAAGAGATTGATACCGAGAGCGACCCCGGCTTTTAACCATATTCCGGCATACACAAGCGAGTTTACAATAAAGGTGTGCCTGGACGCATAGTGCTTACGATAGAATACCGCCATCGCACGGTAAAACAGCACGACGCACCGGCGGGACAGACGCCGACTGCTTTGCCCTCCGAGGTGGACGATCTGGACGCCGGGAACGTAGCAGACTTTCCAGCCGGCCTGCTTGATTCGGTAGCACCAATCCAAATCATCGCCGTACATAATGAAATTCTCGTCCAGAACCCCGACCTTCTCAATCACCTCTCGTCTGACCATCAGGCAGCATCCGGAGACGGAATCCACTTCGCCCCCCCTGTCGCAATCCCAGGGTGTCATCAAATACCGCCCGAAGAATTCGCTTCGCGGAAACAGCTTGTGCAGCTTCAGGAAATAGGAGAGTGACGATGAGATAGTAGGAAAGCTCCTTCTGCACTGGCGCTGAAAGGTTCCGTCCTGATTCAAAACCTTCGGGCCGCAGGCGCCAACATCCGGATGCTCTTGCATAAAGCGGACCAGGCCGGCGAGCGTACCATTCTGGATGATAGTATCGTTATTCAACGACAACAGATGCCGCCCCTGAGAAACTCGAATGCCTTGATTGTTCGCCTTGACAAATCCTCGATTTTCCGGATTCTCTATGACCCTTACCGAGGGAAACGCTCGTTTGACAAACTCTGTGCTTCCATCGCAAGAACCGTTGTCCACGACAATCACCTCGACGCTCATGTCCTGACCGTGGGAATAGATCGACTCTAAACAGGCCGCAAGGCATTCCTTGTCATTGTAGTTGACTATTGAAATCGACAAATCGATCATCCGCAAAGCTCCGCGTAGAGCTCCTGGTACTTCAACGACATATTTCTGGCATTCAGGTGATTCTGGATGATGCCGAGGGCGGCCGAAGACTGCTCTAAGTAGTCCATGTCCCGGCTTCTTGCAAGAACAGCGGACAACGAGGCTGCATCCTGAGTGGTGAATACCCGTCCCGCCCGTTCGTCAAAAGCCAGAATCTCGCGGTGCGGAGGGATATCCGACAGGACAACCGGAAGCCCACAGGCCATAGCTTCCATTACCGCGTTTGGGCACCCCTCGGTCAGCGAGGCGGAGACAAATACGTCCGCCGCCCCGAGATAATCTTCCACATTTTCGACAAAACCGGGCATCCGAATGTTGTTTCTTCCCGCCGCCATCTGGGAACATTTTTCTCGCAGAGGCCCGTCGCCCAATAAGACCAGAACGTCCGCCTGATTGCCCGCACCACTAAGGAAAGCCTCCATCAGGACAGGAACGCCCTTGGCCTTAGATAGAAAACCTACACTCAAGAAGACCTTTTTGTTTAGCGGCAGGCCGAGACGCAGTCTCAGATGCCTTTTTCCTTCCTCGCCAGCGGGTTTGAATCTATCCACGTCGATGCCGTTATGAATGACGTCTATCGGGCGGGTAATGCTTTTTTCAATCAGGTTTCGCGTTGCGTTTGAAACCGCCGCCACACGATCACATTTGTCGCACGCCCTCAGAAAAGTTTTTGTCATGACGTAGCCGAGCGGCGGGCCAAACACGTGCCGATAAGACTGGCGACACGTCACGAGGCGCGGTACGCCGTTAACATGGTTTGCACAGAGCAGCGTCGAGCGATAATCGAACACGTGGATCACGTCGGCCGGAGTCTCACCGAGCCGTTTTTTTATCTTCCACGGGCCAAGTATCATGCCGCCCGCCCGCGACAAGCTCAGAGAGTCACACTCCACGTGGTGCTCCCGGAAGGCCGACAGTAAAGATGAGGAAGCTTCCGGGGACAGGGTAAGTATGCGCGGGTGGAACTTCTCAGTGTTAAGGTATCTGACAAGGTTGTATAGTTGAAAGATTGGGCCATGTTTCTGCAGACGACTAACCACGTAAAGAACGCGTATCTTCCCGGCCCTGGTCGTGTTCATCGAAGCCTGCTGATCTCGATCCGTGTCAGGCGGTCGCACATTCGAACCTGGCCTGCAATTCGGCCGTGTCCACACACGACCGGATACGTTCCTGATAACCACGAAAATTCAATACGAGCAACGTGAAGCCCAGTTGATAGACGCTGTAACGATATCGTTCGATCGGATCGTAGATAATGACGAGCAGACTCACCAGGATGATGACCCAGGCGATGAACGCATACGCAGTACGGTAAGCCGGCGTTAAAAACTTCCTGTAAGGAAAGCTCGCTACGAACACATAGACAACAAAGATCGTGTACGGGACGAGAAATGAATTCAGCTTGACGCCCGCGCTCCAGCCCGGCCGGACGTAATACAAAAAGCTCCGGACTAAATACTCCGCCAATAGCGCCGGTGAGCTGAAAAGCGTGCCAAACGTAACACTCGTTGGATAGCCGTAGATGTCTTCAAATATGGCTTTTGTGGCTCCATAGGTGCCCGTATGCGAAGTCGAATACCTTTCGATTAGAACGTCGGTCTGCTCCCGCATCAGGTACACCAAGACACATGTGGCCGCCATTCCGCAGAGCAATATGAGCCTTCGCGCGGTCCTCGGCAAAAGTGCCAGAGGTAGAAGGCCCATAAGAAACAACGGCTCCCGTATCAGAACCAACGGTGGCAAAAGAAAACAGAAAAGACCCTTGTAGCCGGACTCATTTGTGGCCAGCGCTTTGAAAAAGAAATACATGGCAACGACAATCGCCAAGATCAGAAAGTTCTCCTTAAGAACAAAGTTGTTGTAAAAAGCAAGCTCGGGATTGAATGCGAAAATCGCCGTCACGTAGAGGGTGAGCTTTCTGTCCAGACAGGTCCGAGCCAGGTGATAGAACACGACCACCGCTGCGGCACTGATGAGAATATTGAAGCTATAGAAGGCCAGATGATTGAAATCCAAGTGCCTGAAGAGCGCACCAATCATAACCGCCGCGACGTCAAACCTGCCCGGTCCGCCGCCGGATACGTAAAAACTCTCACTGGAAAAAGAAGTCACACTGAAATCCCAGCCACGCTTGATGACGGTCCAGGCTGCGATCAGAGCCACCGAGAAGCTCACGTGCAGCCAGATAATGGTTCCCAATGAAAAAACTTTCCTGGGCAGGAATTTCATCTCAAAGACGTTCCGCGTATCGTAGCACTTATGTATTCAGACGCCAGCGGCGAGGCATAAAGGCTGCGGGCTGTGAGCTTCCTGTGAAAATGAGCTAATCCCTCTGCCGGGTAATTACCAGCCCAACCTGACCGAAGGTGCGCATGCCCCAATCCAGCAGCGGCCGTAAAGCCTTGATCTTTACCAGCCCGGCGAGTAACGGATGTTTCTCCAATCCGAATTCGGCCAGCGGTATAAAATCGACCTTAAACTTATTACGTGTAAAAACGTCCCGCAGAGTGCGAGGCGTCCTGTAATACGTCTTGTGTATGATATAGTCATAGTAGGCATCCGCTTGCTCAGCCTTGCTCTTGCTCTGCAGCTCTTTCCACCGGGGCCCCTGGCCCAGCAACAGCAAAAGCAAAATGTAAATTCTCCGCACTCTGTTTTTCGGGAGCCAGTGTAAGAAAGGCATGAAAAGATGAATCTCCACAAAATGCTTGTGGGCGGGGAAGAAGTGAACGCCGACGCCCCCCGGGGCGGTCAGCCGTTTGAGATTTGCGGCAACCTGCTCTATGTCTCTGATGTGCTCGAAAACCCCCTCGGAAAAACTGAGGTGAAAAAAGCCGTCCGGAAACTGTTTTTCCTCGCCGTTGTCCATCAGAGAGATGATGGAGTCCGCATCGAGGCCGCGCGCCGACAGCAGAACGCGGCAGTTCTTCACGGGCTCAACGTCAATATCCGTCCCGAAGGCATGATACCCCTGTTCTCTCAGCCATGCGACCGATCGCCCTCTTCCACAGCCCCAATCCAGAACATTCATCTGGTTTCTTTCAAGATTCATCTTCTTGCGGAAACGTTCGATCTGCCCGGCTATCCTCCCACTCATCGTAAAGCCGGACATTTCCTGTTCCGTCAGAACGTCGTGCTTTGTCATAGTGTTCGTCGTCATGGTCGAGTCGTATGCCTCCCAGCTTTATGTGAGATTGTATTATCGTTCAAGTCAGTCAATCTTCAGACAGAATGTGTTCAATCCTCTTGTCCCATGTGTAGTGGTCCATGAAATCCCTGTAAGCCGCTTGGCTTATGCTCCTGCAAAGTTGCTCATCCTCTCTGAGCCTTGTGATGGCCTCTGCCCATCGGGCAGGGTCGTCAGGCTCGCACAACAGACAGTTGCGGCCATGTTCAAGCACCTCTTGCAGGACTTTATGGTTGGAGCTGACAATCGGCTTGCGGCTGGACATGTACTCGAACAGTTTAACCGGTGACATCCATCGGGACGTTTCGGACGCATTTTGTGAAACCATCACTTCTTTTTGATAGGGCATCAGAAGGACATCAGCCGCATTTCGGGCCTTGTAGGTCTGGGCGGGCGTTATGTACCCGTAAAAATAAACGTTCGGAGAGCTTGTTAGTCTAAGCAGACGAATCTGATCCGCCGTGCCCCCAAAAAGGTGAAATCCCACATCCGGCATCCTCCCGGCAACATCCAAAATCAACTCGATGCCCCTGCCTTTGTGAAAACTCCCAACGTAACAGGCGTTGAACCGGGCGCCGCCGTTCAGAGACAAGGTCTCGGAGAAATTCGGCTGTTCATCCGCGGCATCCGGCGCAACAACCATCTTCTTGTCCGCCAGGGCCGTGCCGTACTTCTCCAGATACGCCCTTTTGAGCTCGTTGGAGATGAACACAATCCTGCAAAGATTCCGGCCTTCAATCAGTTTTCTTTCAGCCCAGCCTCTCGGCCCTTTTCTGGCAACGTCGTGCGTTTCATACATCACCTGCCGGCCCGCGCGAGCCAGCAAGTAGAGGGCCAGAACATCTCTTCCATAGAAAAGCGTGTCCTGTCCGTTGCCGGCCAGCTTCTTCAGCGTCGGATAGTTCCGCAGCGAAAGAAAAAAGGTGGAGCCCCGACGGCAGCCGCTCGGTTTTCTGACGATAGAAAAGGTGTTCTCGACGCCATAATACTCGAAAACGTTGACGTTCCCGTATCCCGGCATCATACCGGCCAAAAGAGTCACGTCGAAACCAAACCGGCACAGGGCGTTGCACATTCCCATGATCTGAACACTGTTGGCCTGCGCCGAAGGAATGAGCGCCGTGGAGGAATAGACAAGTTTTCTACGCATCTTGCTCGCGCCGCTGAGCCGCCCTACCGCCGAAACCAGCCGAGGCCCGGCGCCTTGTGAAAATTGACATTTCTAAAACCCTGCATCCGGCCATCGTCAATCGTCTGCGCGACCTCCGCCAGAGCCAGACAACGAAACCAGGTGTCCCATAGATTGCTTTGGTCGGGCGATCTTGGCTCTCGCGTCCAGCCGGTTGGGACCGGGTTTGCGGCCCTCAGCACGGCGGCAAGACTGGCCCGGCTCCTGTAATACCACAGATACGGCGAGCCGCCTGAAAAATAGGCCGGGATATGTCGGAAAAAATCGGATAGACCGGCCAGCCTGGCTTTTGCTTGGCAGAATCCACCGTCGCTGTTGCGAACGCTCAGCATGGCATCGAACGCCCTGCTCAGACACGCAGCGATCTGGTCCTTTCTATAGTCTGTCGATCTGCGAGCCTGGGTAAGAATATGAATGGCGTCATAGTCATGGCACGCTTCGCCTCCGGGCGTCGGGGCGAAGAATCCGTCCCGGTCCTGAGACATCAAGGCAACATCGATTATTCTGTGGAATCTGGGGATTTCTCTGGCCCAATAGAAATACATGGCCAACTGATGCAGGCCGTTCTGCAGGCCGTGCAGATAGTGCGACCTCAAGTCCGGCCCCCAGAATCCGCTGCGGTTCTGCGCCTGATTGTGGAATTCAAACCACGCATCCATCTTGTCGAGCAAACGGCTATCCTTTGTTCTTTCGTACTCGCAGGTCAGGAATATCGCCTGAAACATCGCTTTGTTGCCGGAACCGGGTTTGCCCTGATGACAACCTTTGTCGTACAGGTACTTCTTCACGTCATCAGGCGTCCTCCATTGCTCGATGAACGTCAGCGGGAATCTGGGCTCGGTCCCCAGAATTCTCAAGGCGCTCAGACAAAAGCAGGTGAGCTGATAACGATTACGCTCTTTGTCTTGGTGGTAATACTGCTCCGGCTCAAACCAGCCGTACTGTTCATTCTGAAAACCCTGAATATTTGAGATCCAGCCAGTTCTTTGTTCCTCTGTGAACCGCCCGGTCTCTTTAAATAGGTCCAGGATAAACAAGGCAAAGCAGGTACAGAAGATTGTGTCGTCCGCGCTCGCATGAAATTTGTACCGGCAGCAGCTTTCCGGAACCTTCAACGAATCCAGCCAGGAAAGAACATCGTTCCTGAGCTTTTCAAATTCGGCCATCTGTGTCGTTCAAACATTCCTTCCAGGATCAGTGGATCGGTCCCGGAATTTTTCGCTCTTGCGTCCTAAAGATTTTTGCTTTTGAGAAACCGTTACGGTATATTTGCCGCCAATGATAAAGGACCCAAACAAAGTTTTTCTGATTTCATTCTTCGTATGTACAACAGCGTTGTCGTCATCCTTCATCGCCCTGAGCGTATGGGTCGATCCCCGCGGAGTTTTTGGCAGCAATCAATATCCTATTATCGTCGCCACGGCGCACGCTGAAAAGATTCTTTCTTTGGAGTCCAGCAAGCCCAAGCCTGAAGCCTTGATTCTGGGAAGCTCCCACTGCATGCGTTTCTCCCCGGATGTTGTCGAGAAGGCGACGGGATTAAAAACGTTCAATCTTTCCGTCAACTCCGGAAAAATCGAGGACTTTCTCGCCTTGACAAACTACGCAATAGAAGAAATTCAGGTTAGGCCCAGACTGATCCTCCTCGGAGTTTGTCCGAGAACATTCTGTAATTTAGAGGACGAAGACTTCGATGAAAGGTTAATCTCGAACATCCCTCTGATGAACCGCCTTCCGTTGAACCCGATCGCGCGGATACAAAAAAAGGCGAGTTTGTACTTTGAAACACTTAACTACAATTACCTCAAGGATGTAAAAAAGAGTATTGAATTATCCGGCCGACAGAATCTCCCTCTGGCACATTATACCTTCGAACCAAACGGATTCCTGGCATGGGAAGACAAATTCAATGAAAAGGGAACCTGGTCGTCCGGCCCCGTAGAGCCGGACACAAAAGTCACCGGATTTGCGGAAAAACGCAAAAAGTATTTTGACATACTACTGGACGTTTGCAGAAAACATCGCATATCTCTAAAAATTGTCATAACTCCTTATGCCCCTGCTTACATAACACGCATAGACGGTTTGGATGGAAGCTACAGTCGGCTCAACAGTATGCTCGTTGAGTTCCTGGAGAGCCGCAACAGAGACCGCTTCTATGAAATCTACGATTTTTCGCGTATAGAAAACTATGGAGGAATCGACGAATTCATGGGAGCCGCTCATCCCAGCATCCGCAATTCTACATTGATGCTGGACAAACTACTGGCGAAGCAACTCTGATGCTGTTTACCGATACTAAATTCATCTTTCTTTTTCTTCCTGTTGTCCTGCTGGCGGTATGGAACGTCAAATCAGGACGATATCGGCTTCTGATTCTGCTGCTTGCAAGTTACATTTTTTACGCGGCTTGGAATTACAAATTTGTCTCCCTGCTGCTGCTTTCAACGTGCGTTGACTTTTTTTTCGGGCTGCTGATCAGCCGAAACGAACAGAATCACAGAGTCAGGAAGACGCTTCTTATCCTTTCGGTTAGCTGCAGTTTAGCTATTCTTGGATTTTTCAAGTATTTCAATTTTTTCGTGGGCGACGTTCAGGCGATCCTTGCATGCTTCGGTTTGGACTCGAAGCTCCCTGTTCTTCAGGTTGTTCTACCCGTAGGGATATCGTTTTATACATTCCAGAGCATGAGCTATACAATCGACGTCTATCGGGGCAGTGTCAAAGCTACAAAGAGCTTTCTAAAATTTGCATCTTACGTAGCACTTTTTCCGCAATTAGTGGCCGGGCCGATCGTGAGATATAAAGATATTGACACGCAGCTCGACGGCATCGATAAACCATTCAGCCTCGATAATCTGGCCGTGGGTTTACAAATCTTCCTGCTCGGACTGTCCAAGAAGGTACTAATAGCCGATTCCATAGCAAAAATGATCAATCCCATGTTCGATAATTATCCCGGCTTAGAGCCGTTGGGAGCATGGATGGCCGCTTTGGGCTACGCCTTCCAGATATATTTCGACTTTTCAGGATACAGTGACATGGCCATCGGTTTGGGTAAGATGTTCGGCCTGCAATTTCCGTACAATTTCAATTCCCCGTACAAGGCCTCTAACATGGCTGACTTCTGGCGACGGTGGCATATTACCCTTTCAACCTGGCTAAGAGACTACTTGTATATCCCCCTCGGGGGCAATAGAGTCTCCAGGAGACGCACGGCGTTGAATGTCCTGCTTGTTTTCACTTTGGGCGGCCTCTGGCACGGAGCCGCATGGACTTTCGTTATATGGGGTATCTACCAGGGAGCGCTTGTAGCAGGATACTACATATTTAAACGGACGTGGGACAACATGCCCGTTCTTATCCAAAGAACCTTAACTTTCTTCTTTGTTGTTGTTGGCTGGGTCTTCTTTCGGAGCACCGATGTTCCCATGGCTTTGACATTGCTCGGAAAGATGTTTCACCTGCCAACACGTATTTCCTTGTCCTCAGAACTGGCCCGATTGGCTGTCTGGAACGGGATTCTGCTGTGCGCTGTGAACCTGCTATCCAACACCAACACTTTCAAAGGAAACAAAAATCCTCTCGTAGCAATAGGTTTCGCTTGTCTGTTCGTGCTGTCAATTATCGCTATCAATTCGCTAAGAATAGAATTTCTTTATTATCAATTTTAGAGGCGGCTTACGAGGCTTCGAAGCCGCATTCTTTGCCCCCGGTCAAGGCAAAAAGAATAGACCGCAACGGCGTACACGCCCGCAGAGCACGTCATACACAAGGCCAATGATGCGATGGACGTCCCATCCACTATTGCCCTGGTGATATAAGCCGCCGCTATCAATACGACGGCAGCCATTATTGGCGGCAAATAGGCCTGCTGGAAATACGACAGGGACTTTATCTTGAAGTGGCGACAAGCGCTGACCGGCAGAACAAACACCCCCCTGATAACGAAAACCGCAGCCCATCCTATGGCCATGCCGTAGAACCCAAGAGTCGTCTCCAACATCAGGATTATCCCGATGCCAAAGCCGGCCAGGCTCGCCGCTAAAGATACAACCGCAACAAACCACTGCCTCTCTACTGCGGACAGCATGTTGGACGTCACGTTCTGAGGCGCCCCGATCGCGAACCCGATGACCATGATGGCCAGAACGTTGGACAGCACGGCAAAATCGTCCGGGGACAAGTCTTTCGAGGCATGCAGCCATGCCCTGAAGAAAGGGGCGCCAAATACTATCGCCATGACCGCAATGAAAAGACTGATAACAAACGAAATCTTGACACCCGCAATATTGAGTTTTCGCAGATTCTCCGTCTCATCCAGGGCTTGCATGTGGCTCGCCAGCGGCTTGAAAGCCCCGATGATATAAGCGATCACCATGCTGCCGTACGTCAGCAGCATAACCGGCAGGGCGTAGAGTGTAACAGCCCTGGGACCGGCGATCTTTCCGACGCCGATAACCTGCCCCTGGTTAAACAAGAGGGCCGCGATTGTAACCACCAGCGTGCTCAGGCTCAGCGACCATATTTCCCTTAGATTCGACAGTCTTATGAACGTGCGCTTGATGCTGACAACGCTCGCGGACTTACGATACACAAACCCGCACATAAGCCCATCGCCCAGGATGGTCACGGCGATGGACAAAACACCCAGGAGGATCAGGCTCCTGCATCCCCACCAGCCGAACAGAATGACGATGAACAAGAACCTCAGGAAAGCAACCAACGCCCTGAGCAGATACATCAGGTCAAACCGGTGAATGCCCTGCAATATTCCCTGGCCGATCCGCAACGGCAGATCGACGGCCAAGCCGAGACCCGTCAGGAGGATGAGCCATCTGCCGGCGTTGAAATACTCCTGACTGAGATGGAAGAACATCGAGAAGCTGGGCCAGAGGGCGGCCGTGGCTGCAACAACGAATACCGAAGATACCAGAAACAGGAATATTGAAGAGCTCACGACCCGGGAGACGCCTTCGTAGTCTTTCCGGGCGTTGTGCCTGGCTACAAATCTTCCAACGCTGCTGCTTACGCCCAAATCCAGCAGGGGCAAATACGCCGTCACCTGACCGACCAGCAACCAGACACCGTAGCCTTCCTTGCCCAGATTCGCCAACAGAAGCGGCGGGACAATCAGGCCGGAGGCAAAAAGGATGGCCATTTCAAACCAGCCGGCGATCGTATTGCGATAGAGGTATTTGGAAACATCCAAGCTCTCGGCTTCTCCCAAAGTCCCGGTTTTCACGAATCAAATCCCATCTTCTTTGCTCTCTCCCGGCCGTTCAACACGAAGAAAGAATCAAAATACGCCTTTGCGTCCTGTTCGCTGCACGCTCCCGATTTGACATAGAACCAGTCCGCCATGTCTTTTTCGCTGATGCACTTGTAATAGCCATTGAGATACCTTGTTTTCATGCTCTCGCAGCCGAGGTGTGCTAGAATGGCCGTCCTGTGATTGCCCTGTAAGACGACAAATCTCTTCTGCCCGTCCGCCCTCTCCAGAAAGACGCCCCCAATAAATGCGTTCCTGAAATGCCACGGTCTGTATCCGTACGTCCTCATGTATTCATAGAGGCTTTTCAGGTTGAGCAGGTCTTTCTCTATCGCGGCAGAAGATGATGGGCCAAGCAGACGCAAATCATATACGTCTTTTGTTTTGCCGCCGCGCTTGCTTTCCTTCACATTGAAAGAACCCCAGGGATAAACAACGAGGCCCGGTTTGAAAACAACACGAAAGCCGGCCGAAACAGGAATATCCGACATATCACCCGGCTGGTAGCGATGGTGAAACTTGTATAAGATGGAATCCGTGATCTCCAATTCTCTTCCCTGATCGAATTCCTTCAATTGCTCGATCAGGCAATTCCACCCTCCGGGCCCAAATGAAAACCCCATCGGATTGACACATATATCTATGGGCACGTCACAGAGCTGGCTATGTCTGTTTAAGTAAACATGCAATACGCTCAACGCATGATACAAAGGGCCAGTCTTTCGCAGATATTTCTTAATATCTACCGCCATCGTATTTCTTTGTTCTTTAACGTCCTGAGAATACTTCCCACATAACTCCTGCTGATTCTTCCCAGTACGGTCAGTTTGTTCACGTCAAGACCGTCCCTGTTTTTGAAAGCAGGATTTTCAAACCGCGAAGACACAACGATAGTCCTGCGCCAGGCGGAATGATCCACGATGAGGTTGTGCGTGAATCCCAGACTTTTCAGCATGTCCACGACGCATTGAACGGACGGCAGCCAATACAAGCCGCTGTACACGTTCGAATCTTTGCTGAGGCCCCCACAGAACTTCATTATGGGCAAATCGAAACTCCCTTCTCTCAGGGATTTCCATTCGAAAAGGATGGTGTCACTTATTTCAGTCAACTGTCGAATAGCGTGATAAGGATAGGAGGCTCGATGCAGGAAACCCATGCAGAGCACAAAATCAAAATGCCCATATTTTTCCATGCCGCTCTCGAATATGTCGGCCGCTTCATACGTAATGTTAGAGGTCCCCAGAACCTCAGAAACGAACTTGGCTTTTTTTATCCTCCGCTCATCCGCATCCACGCCCACCACTTCTTTCGCGCCCAGCTCGGCCAGCTTCAAACTGAAGTATCCTTCGCTGCATCCCACGTCGAGAACCCGTTTTTCTTTCACATCAATGGCGTCGATATACTGCTTTATACGAGACCATTTGACAATGTTCTTCCCGTGAGAAACCTGACCATCAGGAGCGGTTCTTATACCGTAAGGCAGCTCAATGCTGTGATTCCACTCCTGCTCTTTTCCCATCTCTTCAACTTTGTTACGAATGTCGGTCTTTCCGTATTTAGCCATCGATAACTCGGAGGCGCGCAACCTGATATGTCCAAAATCAGAGACATGATATTTTGTACGCAGCGACTTTCCAACAATCGGCGACTTTTACACAATGACGATCACATAGCGATTTTATCCCTATGACGTCTGGCTGAAGATGGTCATCCAGCATCACGATTCCATTTGAATGGCAAAGAGCACAAGAAAGCCCAAAATCGACTGTTGGATTTAGGGCTTCATGGGACCCGTCAATGTAAATGAGATGATACCTTCTATTTTCCTTCAGCAACTTTACCAATCCCTCAGAGCTCTTCATCTCGAGAAGACTAACGTTGATTCCCAGCGATGTATACAGACGAAACGCTTGCTCCTTTGTTCTCTTGTCGACGTTTATTCTTATGTTCCTTTGCCTCGCCAGCTTGGCGCCTTCATCGTATCCGTCCTCAAAATAGGGATCTACCGAGACAAGATCCCCAAGCAGCCCGCGGTCTTTCAACATTAGACCAACAACACTTATAGATAACCCCTGGCAGGACCCAATTTCGAGGTAGTCAATCCTGTCAAAATGAACTTGAAGCTCTGCGATGCATTTTTCATAAACGTAGAGTGCCTCGTGCAGGAGCGCATTGCTGTACTGGTTCCAAGAACTTCCATAGATGTTTTCCGCGGCCAATCGAACTCTTGAGGCACTATTTGCCGAGAATGCATCTAATTCCGCCTCGTGATAGCTTCGTCTGTAGTTTCGTCGAATCAACTTCTGGACTTTCCGTTGCTCCGGCGTTCTTGAAACGGCTTTTGAGACCCATTCTAAGACAGGCTTCATCGGAGCGGGACAACACTGTTTCAAAATCTTCTTCAACATCAAAATCGCTGTTTAGACAAACACCTCATAGTCTTCTATCGCCGGTTGGGATATGAACACCTGCCGTCCTGTCCAACCTTAGAAAAGTTCTTCTATGCATCTTATTATGTATCGTGAGCGAGCCGCAATAGTATGGCCAGCCATTACATCCGTTCTCCAGTTGTTCGCCATCGTTGCTAATTTGCCTGAATCGTTCAGATAGCATTTTATCCTATCGACAAGCTCATCGCCTCCTCTAAAATGATATCTTCCGCCGTTTAGCTCTGTATCATATAATATAGCATTTTCTTCATCTTTAAGGAAAGGTTCTACCGTCTCAACATAAGGCTTGGGGGCCAAAAGAACCGCGGTCTCAGTAAGCCCAACTTCACAATGTCTAAACGAATCCCAAACTCTACCAGAAGGAGAAAGTGCCATCTTGGATCTCGAAAGGTCCGCCCAATATTCTCTGACCGATATGAAAGAGCTGCGGGTCTCGTGCTCCAAAATCAAGGTGTTATCAAAATTCTTCCGAACTAAATCAACAATTTCAACTCGTTCCGGCTGACATCTTTCCAACCTCTTTCTACCGCTGTAAAAGATATCGATGTCCTGCTCACGTGTTCGGAACTGATAACTTTCGGGTCTGACAGGCATCGGAGATAGAGGACGTATGGTTTGAGTCTGATATCCAAGGGGCAGTTCCTTCTTGAAATAGAGATCAAATTCGCTGCCGTATGCAAAATTTCTGCAAAGATCACTTCTGACATCCGGAGAGCCAAAAATGGACTCATGATCCTGAAAGTCTAAAATTGCTACAAGGAGATTTCTGGCTTTTGCCTTCTGTATAGCAATCGCACCCAAGTGACCTGCCCTCGATGAGACAAGCAATGCGTCAACATCTCTCAACACGGAATCTGTTTGTTGTGCCGTTACAAACGTGGGTGTCGGTGTTCTACAACATGATGGATAAGGACAATCTTCAGGAACGATCTCCGAAAAATAATGCTCGCGATAATTGCCGAATACGAATACATTTTCGTTACCTAATATCACTGGCATATCACCGTACAACTGCATTTCACCGTCGTACGGTAACGCCCCGCCCTGAAGCTTTGACTTTAACCACGTTGCGACTGGCAATAAGGTGGAACTTCTTCCTCGATTTTTGGCGATTCTCTCCGAAGGTACTATTAGCAACTTCTTCACTTTTCTATTGGCCAATGGCGTTCCGCAAAGGACCTCCAAATCACATAATCGAATATAGGTCGTCTAAATAAGCTAACATGAACTCTCGATGGCGCATGATTATCTCGTTCTTAGACTCGGCAAGGGCTTTGATGAATTCCAAGGCATCTGTTTCTCCGATGGTTCTTATGGCTTCCCAGACCTTTGCGACGTTGTTGTAACCTTCGGTTTCAGCGTTAAAGTCTCTGAGAACATCTCTCTCGCCCCGGTCTTGTGTGTTTATGGCGTCGCCAATGTAGACGTACATATCGTTGTTAAACAGAAACTGCTGCCAGACAAAAGACGAATAGATATCATCATGTCTCCCACAATGAGGCCACACAAACGCCAAAGGAAACAACACTTTGGAGAACATTGTGTTTTGAGTGTTATACGGAGACCATATATCTTTGCAGCAATAACCTTTTTCCCGCACTTCGCTTATGGGTTTCGGATAGACAATTCTTGTAATTGCATCGATATCTGGATCACCTAATGAAATGCCCTGGTATAGTCCGATTTTCTCATTTGCTACACTCCCCCGAGCTGGAACAATCTTCGTCAAATACTTACCTCTGAATTCAATCGGAAATCCCCTGGGGTAGATCTCGATGTCTGCATCGCATGTCTTGAGATAGTTGTGCCAGCACGGCTCACTTCCATTGTTCTCCCCAACTACTATTTTGTCAATCGGGTTGGTTATCGTTTCATACCACACATCGAAGTAGTCTTCTCGAGGAATGTTATCATCATCGACAATAAGGATAAAGTCAGGTTTCAACTCGATGGCCCTGAGCAACGCTATATTTCGGCGGCCCGTCTTATTCCATCCGACTGGTGCACTGCACTTGTAGCTGTCCTGCGCCTCGACACCAAGATACTCCACTCCACACTGAAAACTGCTGGTGTTGAATCGGGGAGTTTTCTTGTCGCCCGAGACGACAAAAATAACCTCAGAGAATCTGCTCGTTTTCGCGAGTCTATCAAAGGGTAAGTATCCCCTTTCATCGTGGATTGTCGTGGACACTACAGCCAATTTCATTCATTGTCTCCTACTATGTCCTCTTAGGTTCTATCCTATCTTCAATTCCGCAGTAAGGCGTTCTTCGACTTTCTGTCAGACCTCTTTCCGACCATCATGTAACCCGCTCGAATGGTATTCTCATTCGATAGGCACCTCTATTCTGCTGAACACGTACTGCCTCAGAATCGAAATCCGACCATATATTTGGTCATCACTTTTCACGCCCCATCAACAATTCCGCCAATTCCCAGTCGAATTCATCGTCTATAGGAACCGAACGACATCTGGGCATCTGATAGAAAAGCGGTGCTTCGTTGAGAACCTTCCTCTCTTTCAACAGATCCCTCCGAGTAATGTAAACCGCGCCGTTGCGCCAGTACAGTTCTCCTAAGGCTTGTCTCCTCTCGGTCGGGTCTGCATGCTTCAATACCTGTTCTAAACATATGCCTCTCCTATGATAAAGAGTCGGCAGCCGCACATGCTGAGCATCACACACAGAGATCAAGCACCTCGCCTTCGGCTGGTTGTCAAGGTACTGCCTTACTGCGCCCTCTATGTCTGCCACGACCGTTAGCGGATTTGTGGGTTGTAGAATCAAAACGCTATGAAGGGCATCTTTGTTGTGCTCCTCCCACCACTTCACGGCGTGTAGCACCGTCTCAACCACGGGGGAATCATCCGTGGCCAGCTCGCGAGGTCTTAAGAAAGGAACGTTTCCGCCGCTCTTCTTCGCTATCGACGCTATCCGCTGGCTGTCCGTCGATACGATATGACCAACAATAACGCCCTTTCTTTGCACCTTTGCGGCCAATGCAATAGCATAATGAATCAAGGGCCTGCCGTTGAAAGACTTTATATTCTTACGAGGAATACCTTTTGAGCCGCCTCGTGCAGGGATAACGGCCAATATCTTTGGATTCGTCCTTGTCACCTTCCCAATGCCCCTTTCTTAAAGACCAGGCACTTGTGGATTCTAATTGCGTGAGTCTTCATGGCATCAAACCTGTTTTTCGAGAGCCCCTTGGATGAGACGTTCCCATGCCAGACTCTGTGCACTTCCCCCGAGTTACCGCATCGATCTCAGCAGGAAGTCTATGAATTCCCTTTTCTGCTCATCCAGCGTTTTGCCGTCAATGGTAATACGTCCCTTCTTGTTAAGAACGTCCTGATACAAGTTCAACGGAGTGGAGTTCTTCAGGGCGGCGGCAATCAGACAGACAACGTCCTTTTCGCAATACCTGTAACCGTCCAAAAGGTTTTTCACCACGCTCGGCAGCTCCCGCAGCGACCGGACGTTTCTGACCATATCCCCCGGAAGAACATCGTAGAAAGTGGTCCCGAAGGTGATCACCGGCTTCTTCTTGAGTATGGCCTCGAATCCCGAAAAGCCGGATACGGTAAAAACCACCTTTGCGTTTTCAATGATGGGCTCCGAATCGACGTAATGATCGACCAACACGACGTTCGGGATTTCCAGAAGCTTCCTGTAATATCCGATGTTCCTCCTGCCGACGCCGGCCGGGTGGTCCTTGACGGCCAGCTTCCACGTCACCGGAAGAGATTTGGCAATATTTCGGACCAGCTCAATCTGATTGAGATACTCTCTGCCAAAGAGAGAAAGAGCGATTTCCGGCTCGACGTGCAGCGGATAATAGGCGTAGCTCCGTTGATTCAGCGTCTCGGCGGAACAGTACGGCAAAGTAGCCCGAAGAACCCTGTCCCTTATCGGATTGCGGATATTCTTATAGAAATAGCCCCAGTGGTATCCCCGGTCCTCATTATCCAAATAGGCTTTCTTCCAATAGTACCCGGCCACCACAAAAGGATATTTGAACAGACTGCCGAGCCATTGTTTGCAGGGAAAGCGGCCTGACGAAACGATGATACCTTCGTATTTCTTATCCCTGGTCTGCACATACTGTTTCGCCTGCCTCAGAAAGACGTCTTCGTCCTGCTGCTGCAAATAAGCAGTATAATCTTTGCGAAAATGAGGAAACTCCCTGTAGATTTCCTGCGAGAACGTGACGCGGTTGAGGATCTTTGTAGGATTCAGGTTTATGTACTTGATGCCCTTGATCTTCGCGCAGCGATAGAAGATGTATTCGGCGGACGTGACCGGCGTAAACCCCCCGATGATAATATCCGGCTCGACGTCCTCGACGAACTGCAAAATGGCCTTAAAGCTCTTTTGAAGCACGGCCAACATTTGTTCGTGCGTGAATCTGGGCTTGTAATCCTGCTTGTATTTTGTCAAAACTCCATTGTATATTCTTCTATCTATGACTAGCGAGTTCCACAGGAACGGGTCCCCGAATTCATCCTCAAGTGTTTTGAGAAAATCATCATCCGCCTTCTCATCGGCCGAGGTCAGCTCCCACCCCTTCAAGAACTTGACCTGCACATTCAATCCCTCGGCTTTTTTCAGATACCGGGCATCGTTGACCCTGCTGGTAACATAGAATCCCACACGGTCCAGCTTCAGCGCTCGAGCAAGCAACGGGAGCAAATCCAGGTAGAAAAGGGCATACTCGCCCTGCGTTACAAAGAGCGCATTCACCGATTTTGGCCCCATCTGCCTATGAATCGTTTGGCCGCACGCACCTCCTCTTCGTACAAGAAATCCTCGTTGTCCAAGTCCTTCTTTTCGCCCAGCATGCCATGCAGAAGGCTCCTGTACCTGACGATGTCCTCCACCTGTTCCACGCCAAGGTCCCAGTCGGCGGCCCGCCCGGGACCGTACCGGCCCAGCTTCATGTGCACTTCCACGATATGAGCTCCGTGCGCCATCGCAAATTTGACCGGCTCGACATCCGGGGCGTGGTTGCTGTAACCGACCCTGGGAAAGTTGTCCTTCAGCCACAGGAACTTAGACATAAAGGCCTTGTTCAGCGGCGTCGGATACATCGAGACGGAATGCAGCAACGTGGCGTTTATGCCGCCGGCAGTCAGAAAACCAATGGCCTTCTTGATCTCCGTGAGGCTGTGCATTCCCGTCGAGATGATCAGGTGGTCGAATTTCCCCGCCAGCTTTTCGAGCATCGCAAAACTCAAGAGGTCGGGGCTGGCTACCTTGATTTCCTTTAATCCCAGAGACGCCAGGAAATCGACACGCCCGATGCTGAAACACGTCGTCAGGAAGCCGATGCGATTCTTCTGGCATTCTGCGATCAGCTCGGAATGGTCGTTATCCGATAGAGACGTCTGCTTGACCCATTCCGCCTGAGCGTCACCCTTGTCGGCCAAATCCTGGTATCGCGAGGACTGGAACTTCACGCAGTCGGCGCCGACCCTTGCAGCGATTCTTATGAATTCTTTGGCAAGAAAGATATTGCCCTGATGATTTGAGGCTACTTCCACAACGATCTTAGCGCCCATTTAGTATGCCTCCTCAGAAATCTTCTCAGCGACCAACGCAAAAACCTTCCTCCATGCGTCAAGGGTCGCTCCTCCGATATGAGGCGTGATGATGACGTTGGCCCGAGGATTCTTACGCGCGTACGTGTAGAGCGGCGAGCGTCTATAATCATCCAGCTCCAGTTCCAGAACATCGACCCCTGCGCCGCAGAGTATGCCCTCTTGCAAAGCAACGCACAGGGCTAGTTCTTCGATAACCTCACCTCGCGAGATATTCACCAGCACGGCTCCGCGTTTGATACAACCGATATTGTCCCTATTGATTAGATGTCGAGTCTTCTCGTTCAGAGCGACGGACACCATCACAAAATCCGCAAACGCAAGCAGCTTGTTCAGCCGCAGCACTCTGTGCCACCTTCCGCGCTTGACTTTGTCCCAATAGATCACCTTCATTCCAAAGGCTTTGCCGTAGCGGGCTATTTTTTGCCCGATTCTGCCCATGCCGATGATACCCATCACCTTGCCGTCCAACTCTCTTCCCAGGAAGTTATTTCTCTGCCACCTGCCGGATTCAACAACGTCCCTGTGGGCCGCCGGGACCTGCCGTGACAAAGACAGGAGGAAGGAAAACCCGAGTTCCGCAGTTGAGCAAATCGAGCTTATCTGCTTTCTGTAGTCATTCAAGCTCAGGACTTTGACTCTTCCTGCGCCCTTTCGGATCCTTATATGATCCAGGCCGGTCGTGGGAGTAAAGAGCAATCGCAGATTTCCGGCTTTGCTGATGATGGCGTCGTCGATCACCACCTTCAAGCTGGGAACAACCACGTCAAATTCATGAATGTGACGCAACAGCCACGGGTAGTCATAATCCTTCATCACCAGCGAATATTTGCCTGACAGCGGGCGCAGAACCTCCTCAAATATCTCATATTTGTCCAGCGGATAACCGATGAGGATTTTCTTCACTCGACGAATCTCTTCTCTATCCTCGGAGCTGTTTTCTCCAGGATCTCTGCGATCTTCTCACCAGCGGTCCCGTCGCCGTACAGGGTGGTCGAGGCGTATCGGCCGCCGTTTTGAAGATGTTGTTTCAGCCCCGCGAGTATCTCGCGTTTCGAGTAGGGAACATCTATTACGTTCCCGCCCTGCTCTCTGCCGTTCTGACGTGTGCCAATGTTGACGGCCGGGACGCCCAGGAAGGAACATTCTCTGATGCCCACGGAGGAATTGCCTGCTATACACCTGCATTTCAAGAGAAGCGCCAGGAAGTCCTGCGGCGTGAAATTCCTGAAAAAGTGCACATTTTTGGGATAGTGTTTTTCTCTGAATTCTCGAATCGCCTTGGATGTCAAATCAGAGCCGGCATCAACGTTGGGCCAAAAGATGAGGGCCGGAATCTGCGATTCGTAAACGGCCGCCAGAGTCTCCTTCATTTGGGAATATGCGCTTTCAAACTCCGTCGTTACAGGGTGCTGCAGGACGACAATAAAATCTTTGTCTATATCGACAACGTCGCCGACGCCTCCATATTTCGAATAAAGGTAGTCCGTGTTCATGAACTGATGATTGTCTCTCACTTCCCTGGCCAAATCGATCGAAGGGCACCCGGTCACGAAGATGCTGTCCGGCGCCTCGCCCATGGCTCGGACTCTTCGGGCGGCAAATTCGTTCGCCACAAAATGAAGAGAAGAGAATTTCGTCACCGCGTGTCTGACCTTTTCGTCAATAGAACCAGTGATTTCACCCCCTTGAATATGCGCCACCGGGATGTTCAAATAAGAAGCGGCTATGGCGGTACAGATGGTTTCAAACCTATCGGCGATGCTCACGACGATATCGGGCTTGGAATTATCGAAAACGGTTGCAAGCTCCATGATCCCGATTCCCACTGTCTTGGCCATCGTCGTAGGATTTTCACCCTCCACGACCATATAGACTTTTTCATCTATCGTAAACCCATCCTTTTCCAGAACTTCCACGGCGTTCCCATACTTATAAAGGAGCAAGGAAGCCGCACCGACGAGAAAGAGCTCTAAATTCTTGTTTCGCTCGATCGCCCGTAACATGCTCTTGACCCGAGCATAGCTGGCGCGAGACGTTATGACGATACATATTCTCTTCACGTTTTTTTTCTTCTTTTTTGTAGAGAACATTTCAGACTCCGTCCCCGTGGGTTGCAGCCGGCCTGTTTTTCGAGAAGCACGTAAAACAGAAAAGGCCGCAACCCTCTAAGCCCCCACTCCTCGTCGGGCGATTAACAAGAATAATCCGCCGGCGGGTTCCACCATCCAATCAGGAAGACTTCACGCCCCCCGGCTTTTGACCCTTCCGGGCGGCATCCAGAAGGAAAGCTCCAAACGTCGTCATCATCAGCAACCCGACAAATACAATCCCGGCCTTTTTGATGCCGCCTTTCGGAACCGAGGAGATTCTGGGCGTCTCAATAACGGGCGTATTGGCAGACATTGCGTTTTCTATCTTCTTGATATAGGCGCTCAAATAGCTTCTCACGTCACTGCCTTCGTAATCACCCATTATCTGGGCCAGGAACGAGTGGAATTCCCCAATGGTATAATATGAAGACATCTTGTTCCTTATCTCTTCCAAAAGCCTCTCATTGAGACTCAGTATCGCTCCATAGTAATCGTATTGCTCCTGATTGGCTCGAATGGTCTGCTCGATGTTGATGATATTCGTATCTGTGGCTCGTACCTGATAAAGCAGCGGCAAATACTCACTGTTTTCACGCACGCTCTCAAAATGTAAGATCAGGCCGTCCGGGGTCATGCCCGGGTCTGTGGATTCCAGACTCTTCAATCTCGCCGAGATTGCCTTCTTCCGTTCCAACTCAAGCTCCAGGCTGAACTTGTTTTCCTCAATGCCGGCCATCGCCGTCCTGAGCCTGGTCACGTCGCCACTCAAGTGTTCCTTCACACCGTACATTGGAATGACCTTCTCCAGGTTATCTATGACACTTGAGGATATTGTCCGCACATCGTCCGCCCGCCTGCCGGTCACCGACACAGCCAGCAAAGCATCGGAGACGTTCAACTGAATTTTTGTTGGAGATATGTCCCGTGCATATTCCTCGAAGCCGTTCTCCCTCAGTTTGGCGGCAAGCTTATCCAGATTCTCCACACTGTAGAACCTGTCAACCAGAATTCTGCGGTCCTTTTCGACTCTGTCCGCCGCTCCATTCGGATTCGGACTGTCTTTGTCCTGGAATCTGCCGAGCAGGGCTCCGTAAGTTCTTGCATCCGGCCCAATATCGTAGGTGTAGGTCGCCCTGTAATCGCTCGGCGAGAAGAAAAAAAATAGCCAAACAAGCAATGCAGGACCCGCGGCGCCAAACACAACGAAGTATTTTCGCCGCCAGAGGACCCGGAAATAATCGCCCAGGTCTATTTCGTCCTGAGAAGTATCGGCTCTGCCCCCCGTGCTCTTTGAAACCGGCCGCTTATCCGGATTGTCGCTCTGCGAAGTTGCCATCCTCGTGCTGACTCCTTTCGACGTTCTTACCGCACACTTACTCTTAGAACTGCGGCCGGGGTATTCGCCAACGTACTGCCTTGCTATTCCATTACTTCAAACTATTCCACCCATGCCGGGTGGCTTGATTTGGATAATAACGCCCCCACAATCAGCGGTCAAGCCCTTTTTCAGCCTCACAAAGCGGCATCAGGGCATCTCTTGCACCTGATAAACGGATGTGTCTCCTACTCGCACCCCACGCTGAGGCATCTGCAACCGAGCCGGGGCGATTGTGCTCAACACTGGGCGAGCAAGTCATGGATGCTTTTGTACGCATCCAGCAGAATGGGCGTGACCTCACAGTCCCGGCACGCCCAGTGAAACAGAATCTTCCGGTCCTGGTCCGTCAGGTTGTTCGGAGCGTATGGTTTGCGGATGTACTGCTCTATGCAACAAGCTGGATAACCGAAGAGAAAGCCCTCGATCCGCTGCGTTCGGGCCGATTTGTCTATCGGGGTCTCGCTGAAGCTGCGTTCGTACAACTGAATGTAGGCCGGCGTCCGGCTGAAAATCGTCTCGATAACAGTCTGGCCGGTTCTAACCGTTCGCCGGACTTGTCTGGTCAGCAGGCCCATTCGTCGCAACAGCCCAAGCCCGCCGTCATCCAAAGGTTTTTCCCATCGGCTTAAAGGCTTGAGCCCTTCGCAGGTCAGCAGCGTCAGATAAGCCAATTCGAAGTCGATTTGCTTGAGGGCCGCAAGACAGCCTTGAAATTCGGATGAATCGGGACACGGATCGCCACTGCAGTACTGTTCGCTCATCTCACTGGCCCCGGCTTGTCTCGGCATCCTGGAGCCACCGCTCGATGAATTCAAGAAAGTCGGCGGAATCCACCCGGCAGTCTTTGTTGAGGTCCGTCGGCAGATAGACCGTCCCCAGATCGCCGCACCGGCGGGGCATCTCCAGAATCCTGACTAACAGGGCCACATCCATTCTGCCCTTTCCGTGAACGTCACCGGCATAGCTGAACGAGCCGTGCCCCATATAATGCAGCGCCAGAACGGGCACGTCGATGGACAGTTTGAGCTTGAGATTCACGACCTGCCAGTATCCCATGTTGACCGTCGTGCCGCATATATCACAGTATTCGAGACCTCGCTGCATGAAGCTTACCTTGTGCAACGCCTGCACTTCAGGCCCGTTCGGGTCAAAAACCGGAAGAGCATCTATTACCTCAGCACATTGTCCGGCAAGCTCGATGCCGTCGGCGGTCAGGTCGGCGTCCTGGTCGGCGTCGTATAGATTGTAGCCCGCCGCCAGCTCTTCGGCGTCCTTCAACAAATCTCCGTCGAGGTCGCCGCCGTCCAGCGGCAGCCGATGGTCATTCGGGTCATGGGGATACCGCTGCTCAATCACCCTCAACAGCCGAGCAACATTGACCCTGCCGTGATGGACATCTCCGAAGCAGTCGAACGAGCCGTGCTCCATGTAGTGCAACGCCAAATCGGGCAAGAGCGCCCCATCCAGAGGGTCGTTCGGGTCTGGATACTGCAATTCGACCCGGGGGTTGAAAATCTCGATGCCGCCCATGTTCACCTTTTGGCCGCATATATCGCAAAGCTCGGAACCGAACATCGCCCGGCGTACCTTATACGGCCCGTATGGTATCGGCATCATCGTTCCAGGAATATAGACATACATTTTGTCGATGACGCCGGCACAGTGCTGGGCGAGTTCCACACCGTCGGAAACCGTATTGCGATTCTGGTCGGAATTGAAGGGTAGATAGCCAATTGCCGTTTCTTCGGCGCTGGAGAGCAAATCTGAATCCGCATCCTGACTGACAGGAACCTGGTGCCCATCCGGTTTCGGCGCACCAAGGGCCTTGCTCAGATTCGCACCCGCCCCAAGCGCAATGACCGCCGCCGTCCCGGCCGCGATAGCCCGTCGCCTGAGCCTGCTACATTTCTTAGCCTGCCTCTGGCTCGCTCTCCTTAACCTTCTCATATTTCCTCCAGCCCAAATCCGGCAGTCCTCCACCGCATTCCTCCTGAGATTATACCAAATCAATCCGGCTTCTGTCCAGAAGCAACACATCCTGATGCACGTCCCGGGCTTTGTCCGCATCGGGCGGAGTCCGTACGTCAAAGTTCAATTCGCGCTGCAGATTCCAGAAAGTTCCCATTTTTTTTGCGTGAGATTCGCTCACGGCGAAACCGGTTTTATTGGACAGTGATATCGCCGATGATCTCGTTCTCCGGGCGTGCTCTATATGTGGTGGTCCATACAAGAGTGACTCCGTTATGTGGGGGGTTGGGTTATGGGGCGTGGATTCGGCCGGCACTTGCTTGACTCAAGAAAAAATGTATGCCCTGTCGATATTCGGTAGGTTGCCCGCCGGCCCGACTCGCGTCGGCAGACGCGGGGGCAGGTCAAAGATTCTGAGACGTTTTGAAGGATGTCGATGTATGACCAAAAGGGAGTTGATTGACTACATTTGCAAGATCAACAGAACCGCCAAGCCGGAATTTCTCGCCACATTCACCGAGGAAGAGCTGAACGCCTACCTCGAGCATCTGATGGAGCTGGACCTGGAGGAATTGGCCGTCTGCAGTTGAGGCCGTGTACGGCGGCGGCCGGGCATCGCAGCAGCCAAACGCGCAACGCCGCGAGGCTGCTGATCCTTTGCGAATCCGTCATACCCGTACAAAATACCCGCCACGAATAGACCCACGGAGTGAGGCTGATCAAGAAATAAGAAGCAGGTCAGGCTGCCTCAGCAGACACGCCGGCTTACCCCCCGCGATTCTTATTCGTCGAGGTCAATTCCTGTAGCAGACCTGCTGGCGCCGCTAAGGCCACGTCCCTCACGAGGCGTCTGTTGCTGTTCCGGAGGACTTGAAGGCTCGGCGGGCCTTGTCTCCCTCTTCTTCTCAGGTACCGGGACGAAGAACGCCGGCGCGGGGGCCTGGTCAGCGGGCACGATTGCACCTCGCGGTATCTCGACAACGCTGTTGAGCTTAAGCTCGACCAGCACCGGATCAAAACCGTTCGGCACGCAGAACACAAAGTCGATGTATTTTGTGCCGGCACCTTCTTCGAAATCATCCGTTTTAACCTTTATCAGGGGGCTTACCTGTACCTGGTCCGCCGCTTTCAGATACCCGATGGGATAGACGTTTGTTGCAGCCCCGGCCAGCGGATCGTCGCCATAGCCTTTCTTCTTGCAGATCACTCTTAACTGGGATGGTGTAAACGCCCCGCCGTTGATGGCTGGCTCCCCCTTTATCGCCCTTTTCTTTATTCCCACGCGCACGATTGTCGGAACGTAGCCGCTTTCCGGCGAGACCGGCAAAGTTACCGATGCGCCCCCCTGCTCATAAGCGATTTTGCCTCCGCGCGTCCGCAGCTCGGCAACGAACGCGTCAACCTGGTCGGCTATGGCCTGTGAGGCGGGCCAAACCGCCGGCTTTGGCACTTCGATGGCGGGGGCCGTGCTGCTGACGGTCCCGGCGTCACCGGCGCCAAGCAGCCGGTTCAGGAAAAGCTGATCCAGATAATCAGGATGAAGGGCGGCAAAACTCCTCCCTCCGCCGAAGCTGCCGTTGCTTAACAGACTGAACAGGCCCGTTGCAAGACCGTCAGCGTTGAGCAGCCCCCCCTTGGGATGCTTGACGTCCAATTTCATCGGGTCAAAACGCTCGTACGGATAAGCAAGAGGCAGAGGGGCCATTTCAAAAGCCGTCAAAAGCAGACCCGATGCGATAAGGCCCACGATAAGTCCGCAGACCACTCGTCCGATGCGCTCAGGCAGAAATCCCAGGTCAACCGGATGACGGGTCAACATCGTTACGCCCGTCTGGAGAATGGCAAACGTCAGAACAGACAGCAGCAAAAAACAAAGCGTCTGAGCCCAGGGCACCAGCGAAAGGAAGCGGCTGTTGTCGCCCCGGCTGATAAAGACCTCGGCCAGGACCTCGAAAAAACCGAACGCAACCATCCCGGCGCAAATTGTAACGATTACCGTGGCAAACGCCCTGACAACCGTCCCCTTGAAATACTGAACGGCGGCACACCCCAAAACTATCAGCACCACAACCAAGCTGGCCATTATGTTCTCTCCGATCTATCAGCGATTGGCAATTCGATTCTCGACTCGCAATTTACTGAGGATTTTCCTGCTCCTGCTTTTTTGCACCGGCGGTTGACAACGCTCGAATCATCTCATTGATGGCGACCGTCCCGGCTATGACTTTTCGCAGCGCCTGCTCCTGCAGATAAAGCATTTTGGCGCGTCTGAACTGCGTCCCGATCTCCGGCAGCGATTTCGACTGCCGCAGAACCTCCCGCAGCTCGTCGTTCAGCGTGACAATTTCGAAAATTCCCGTTCGGCCAACATACCCCGTTCCCTGGCATTTCTCACAGGTTGAAGGTTTGCCGTGCTTGTCGTACTGCACCTTGCCCGCCCGGTACAGCACTTTGGTCTTCTCGGCGTTGATGTTGAACTTCCTGAAAAGCTCTTTATCCGGCGTATACGCCTGCTTGCACTCGTCGCACAGCAGTCTGAGCAGCCGCTGGTTGCAGGCCCCGATAAGGGTCTCGGCGACAACATTTTTGTTGCCGACGAATTTCAGCCATTTGCCCAGGGCCTGTAAAACGTTATCCGCCTGGACCGTGACATACATGAGCTTGCCGTCCCGGGCGGCGGCACAGGCAATCTTGGCCGTCTCGGCATCTTCGCATTCGGCGACACCGACGACATCCGGCCCCATTCTCACGACGGTCTGGAGCTTCTTGGCGAACGTCGTCGTGCCGGTGTCACTGAGCGTAAAGATATTCTGAGTGATGTTGGGCAACTGGCCGGCGGGCTGCCTTTCGAGGGTGTTGACGCTGTTCATAAAAGCGTCGTGATTTCGAAGCAGCGCGTACAGCGTCGTGGTGACGCCGCTTTTGGGAGGGCCGCTGACCAGGAAGACACCCTGTTTAAGCCCGCGAAATCGATCGAACTGCTCAATCTGATCCGGCATCAGGCCGATTTCGGTCAATCGCGCCATACCTTCCTGCGTCACGTGTTTGAGTTTGACCTGCTCTCCGGCCGTCGAGCCGGCCGTCATCACTTCCCACGGGGCGTCTTCTTTGTTCTGCCGGATTTTGAATCTTCCTTTTTGAGGCTTGCGCTTCTCCTTGCTGTCCAGATCGGCCAGATGCTTCATGAAATGAATGAAATACTGCATCTGCTCTCGGGCCATGCTCGGCTGTTTCAGCGCGGTGCCGTCCACGTGGTAGGACACCTGATAATCCTGGGCCGTCGGGGAGAAAACGACGCTGCTGGCCCTTCGCCAGATCGCATCGCTCATGATGTCATACGCGATTTTGTACCCGAGAAAATCCGGCGTTCGCGGCTCAGGCACCGGAACCTCGTTCTTGTTGGCCGTAATAAACGTGAAGCTCTTGAGAGCTTCGAGCTTCTTTTCCTTGCTGACGATCAGGCTCTTGACGTGGTCCACGGTCAGGACGCGATCGAAATCCAGAACTTTCGAATTGCGGTGCCGGATGTAGGCCAGCGATGTCCCTCCCACGGCAATCAGATAGAACAGCATCCCCGCGATGAAGATCGGTATCAGCAGCCAAAGAACGGCCCCGGCTATGCCCGCTCCCAAAACAACGCCCGTCCAGACGGCACCTTTTGTCTCGATGGTCTTGGTGTCCTGGTGTACCCAGCCCACAAGGGGCAGCCACGCAAAAAAGAAAATCAGATAGGTAATGAGCTTGATGACAGATATATAGCCACCGTATTCGGCTGTGGCTGAAAGTAGGTCCGGCATAGGTTGCTCCGTTCAATCATACAAAATACCACTGGCCGTGGTCGTTATTCCCTTTAGAGCCATTTTCAACTCTTCCTTGTTGGGTGCATATCTGTAGGCGTCCTTCGGGTCGATCGACCCATCTTTGACCAGCTCACAAAGGTTGTACGTCAGGTCCTGCATCCCCTCTGAGGTGGAGCTTCGTATCACACTGGGCAAATCCGCTTCGCGCCCCTCAGAAATGAGCTTCCTGGTGGCCGCATTCGAAATGAGAATCTCCACCGCAGGTATCCTGTCCACCCCTTCCTTCAGGCACGGCAGCAACACCTGGCTGATCACCGCCCTGATCGCCAGCGTTAACGCCTGCCTTACAAGGTCCCGCTCGTTTTGCGGGAACAGGTCCAGGAGCCGATGGATGGCCTGGGACGCATTGGCGGAGTGCATCGTTCCAAAGACCAGATGGCCCGTTTCGGAGGCCCTCATTCCCGCCGTGACGGTTCTGGCGTCCCGCATCTCGCCGATGAAGACGACGTCCGGGTCCTGCCGCATCAGATAAGTCAAGGCCTCTTCATAGTCTTTTGTGTCAAGCCCGATTTCTCTTTGCGAGACGATTCCTTTCTGGTCCCTGAACAAATATTCGATAGGGTCCTCGATCGTGATAATGTGACACGAACGGGTGCGGTTTATGTAGTCGATCATCGAGGCGATTGTCGTTGTCTTGCCGCAACCCGTCGGCCCGACCACAAGAACCAGTCCCTGCTGGCTTTCACAAATCTTTCCCAGGGACACCGGAAGGTGTAGCTCTTCAAAAGGCGGTACGGTCGCATTGACGCGCCGGGCCACAAGGCTGATCATCCCCCGCTGGCGGAATACGTTGATTCGGAAACGATGCTCGCCGTCAACCTCGTGCGCGAAGTCCAGGGTCCCGTGCTTGAGAAAAAACTCCTTCTGAGCCGGGGTGAGGATATCGAAGACCAATTCTTCCATCCTCTTGGCGCCTATTACCTCGCCGGTTGTTTTCTTGAGCTCGCCGAAAACACGAAGTTTCGGAGTCTGCCCCACTTTCAGGTGCAAATCGCTCGCTCTGGTCTTAATGGCGGCCCTGAAGAGCTTGTTCACCTCAGGCTCATGTTCCAGACTCACTTGACTGTCAATAGGTTGTTCTGCAGCCATAAATAATAAAAAGCGCCCGCCGGCCGGCAATGCGGCCTCACGAGCGACGACCGACCCGAATCCGCGGTCATTGTTAGAAGGGCGTTTTATCCTGCCGTAAGATTTGCAAAGACAAACCCTTACACTGCTATATTATAAGATTTTACAGCGGATTGTCAACCTCGATGCCGCGACAATACTTATTTTAAGCCCACATCCCGTGAGAAATCCTTCGGCGAAACCGGCCCCCCGGGCGCCGACGATTCCGCACGCCCGAAGCCCTGCAAAGCAAAAAGGTAAATCGACTTCAGCAATTTATACCCGCCTGCCGATATATAAAAGGGTGTTTTTATGGAACCAGAAAGAAGGAAACCGACAGGCAGGGAAAAAGACGAAGCTGCCATAAAGCTGCTGGAGAAACTGCAGGAACAGCTTCAGTCATTTGACGCTTCAAGCAGGCGACGGGCGGCTTTCAACCTGTCCTGGCTGCAGGAAGATGGTCTGGAACTCCTCAGAGACGCCCTGCTTGGCGACCTTCCGGTAACCACAAAAAACGCAGCCTCGTACGGCCTGCGAAAAATGCGAGGCAGGATGAAGAAAATAGCCGTGGATGTGCTCAAACAGGGGCTGAAAAGCCGGGATCGTATGACAAGGGAGGTCTCCAGAAACGCCCTGCAGATATTGGGAGAAGAGGTACCCGGCAAACCCGCGCCGCGGAGGCCGACGGCCAGAGGTCTGAGAATCAGAGAGATTGTGAATAAGGACAGGCCGAGGAGGCAGGTGGACGTGAGGCGCACGCGAGGATAAACCATCGCGCCCGGCCGGCTACCGCCTCTGGAATCCGGACAAATCAAATTTCGCGGCAGAATCCGCCGCTCCTGATCATCTCGCCCAAAAGCACCCTCGACGGCTATCGCGTCAAAAAACGTTGCAAATCCCAGAGAGCTTCTCCTGGGCCGGACAAACTCATAAATCAGCCACTCTTCCGCAAATCAGCAGCAAAATGTTCTTGGCTTCTGGGCTGCTTTCGTGTACAATATATATTGAAGCGCTCGCTTGGGCTTCGCGAAGAAAAGAACACCGGGTTTTCTGATGAGGGCCATACGATGAAAAGGGTTTTCTGCGGGTTATTCGGAATCTGGGCGATAGTGGCCTGTACGTGCCAGGCCGCCCCTGAACCAGCTATCGTTCCGGCTGTGGGGCAGTGGACCGTCGATACGGAATTCACCCATCCGCAGCAGATCGTCCTGCGCAACAGTTCCGACAAACAAGTAATCCGGTTCTGGTATGTGATCGTAACTCTTACCAACAACACAGGCAGCGACATCGATTTCTATCCCAAGTGCGATCTGATGACGGATACCTTTCAGATCATACCGGCGGGCCGGTCTGTGCCGACGACCGTTTTTGAGCAGATAAGCAAGCGCCACAAGAGCAGGTATCCATTCCTTGAGCCTTTAGACAAGACCGGCAACAAGCTCCTCCAGGGTGAAGATAACACCAAGGATATCGCCATTATATGGCCGGATTTTGACGCAAAAGCCAACAATATAGGACTGTTCATAACAGGTCTTAGTAACGAAACGGTCGCAGTTCAACATCCGGTCCTAAAAGATGAAACGGGCCAGCCAGTTAAAGTCTTCCTCAGAAAGACTCTCGAAATGAACTATGCCCTGCGGAGTGCAGGTGCACCGGCTCTGAGGTCCAATGTTAACCTGGATTTCAAGGGAAAACGCTGGGTCATGAGGTAGGATTAACCGACCGGGCCTGAGATTGGCTAAGTGTGGCGGAGGCGGCGAATAATCTTGAGGGCGGCAACTCAAATCCCAACGCCGGCAGGCAGGCGCCGAAGCTGGCATCCATTTGACTGGGCTGTTTACAACGCCTGTTTCTCGGGGGTCATTACGGGTGTTTTTTTCGGATATGCGGACAAAATGCCTCATTACCACCGGCATGTCCTGCCAATCAGAACGTACTTCGTCCAGAACAGCTTTTTCGGCGTAATTAATGCTTCGAAGAAAGCCTCCTAACTTAGTCTGAATAACTAAATGTCCAATTGATAATTTATTTGCCAAAAAGGTTTTACTGCCGTATAATATGTTGAGCTTCTTAGGCAGTTGTGTAGAGGTAATAGCTGATGGGCAAACTAAGAACCATTGAGAAAATGCCCCCTGTTGAGCAGTTGAAGGGCAGGACTCTCGGCAGAATACTCATAAAAATGGGCGTTCTGAGCAGAGACAAAGTTCACGAGTGCCTGAAGGTGCAAGGTCAGCGCCAGGGAAAAGTACAGATAGGCCAGATCTTCCTGGAGCTGGGTTTTGTCGATGAGGGGCAACTGCAGATGGCGTTGGCCGCCCAGCGAGGAATGGAATATGTGAATCTGGACGGTCTTGACATCCCTGCGGACGTGGTCGAGAAGGTCCCGGCACAAATGGCCAAGACGTACCACATCGTGCCAATCGAATACAACAAAAATGCGAATGAGCTGACGGTTGCGCTTGACAACCCGGAGAATTTCAGGGCCACCGACGATCTGAGCACGCTGATGGGCTTCAAGGTTTCTGCAAAGATAACGGACTCCGACGCTCTGGAAAAGGCTTTGTCCAAGTATTATGAGACCAAGCAGGACGAAAGTATCAACGAGCTGATCGGCGAGATACAGGGCGACACCTTTCTGGCGGAGTTTGACGGCAGAAACCAGAGTATCGACCTGGACGAATTGAAGGAGCTGTCCGAGTCGAATCCGGTCAAGAAGCTGCTCAACCTGGTCCTGCTGCAAGCCATTCGAGACAAGGCGTCAGACATTCACTTCGAGCCTTTTGAAAATGAATACAAGATGCGCTACCGTATCGACGGCGTGCTTTACGAGATGGTGCCTCCTCCAAAATACATCGCCGCGGCTCTGAGCTCGCGTATTAAAGTCATGGCTGACCTGGATATCGCCGAGAGGCGTCTGCCCCAGGACGGGCGAATCTCGCTGACGGTTCAGGGCAATCCGATCGACCTGCGTGTGAGCGTTCTGCCGACGATGTTCGGAGAAAGCGTTGTTTTGCGTGTTCTGGACAGAAGTCAGGCAAGCTTCAACATCGAAGAGCTTGGCTTGAGCCACGAGGATTGCGAGCTGGTGCGCCGGCTCATCCACAAACCCAACGGTATTATCATCGTCACGGGCCCCACCGGATGCGGCAAAACCACAACCCTGTACTCAGCCCTGAATGAGTTGAACGACGTGGAAACAAAAATAATCACAACGGAAGACCCGGTCGAATACGACGTGGACGGTCTGATTCAGGTTCAGATGAAGCCCGATATCGGACTGACGTTCGCCCGGTGCCTTCGCTCGATCCTGCGTCAGGACCCCGATGTGATACTGGTAGGCGAGATTCGTGACATTGAAACGGCGCAAATTGCCGCACAGGCATCGCTCACGGGTCACGTCGTGTTTACGACTTTGCACACGAACGATGCTCCCAGCTCGGTCGCCCGGCTTCTGGATATGGGGATTGAGCCGTTTCTTATGACCGCTACGCTTGAAGGGATCGTCGCGCAACGGTTGGTCCGGAAGATTTGTGAGAATTGCAAGACACAATTCGAGCCGAGCGAAGCTCAACTGATGGAGCTTCAGCTTACGCCGGACAACGTCAAAGGAAAGAAGTTTCATTACGGTCGAGGCTGTAGCAAGTGCAATGGTACCGGCTACAGAGGGCGGACGGGTATCTTTGAGATCATGGTATTCAATGATAACATACGAGACCTGGTGATGAATCAGGCCTCGACGAGCGTTTTGCGTGCAGCGGGCCAAAAGAACGGTATGAAGCTGCTGCGTGTGAACGGCCTGGCTGCGATCTATAACGGCGTCACTACGATAGACGAAATTGCAAAAGAGACAATGATGGAAGACGTGTAAGATACGGATTGATCGGTTGGGTTCCGAACTCAACAGTCAATCCCCCGTACAGTGGAGGTGTCTAAGATGCCTATTTTTCAATATTCCGCGCTGGATTCGCAGGGGGTGGAAATAAAGGACGAAATTGAAGCCCTCAGCCAGAAGGAAGCGATCAGCAAGATACGGAACATGGGGTATTTTCCCACGAAGGTCAATGCCCGGGGCGCATCCAAAAAAGGCGGAGCAAAAGCCGGCTTAGCCCCCAAGAAAAGACGCGGCGCCGGCGGCAAGGTCAAAGTCAAAGCCATCACACAATTTGCCCGGCAGCTTTCCACACTGCAGGATGCGGGTTTGCCCATTTTGCGGTCCCTGAGGATTCTCGAAGAGCAACAAAGATCGGGCACGTTCAAGCACGTCATCGGCTACGTGGCTGACGACATCGAAGGCGGCTCGACGCTTTCCGAAGCCATGGGCCGGCACCCCAGGGCATTCGACCGGCTGCTGGTCAGCATGGTAGCCGCAGGCGAGACCGGCGGTGTGCTGGACCTGATTCTCTCACGCGTGGCCGACTTTATGGAAAAGGCCCAGAAACTTAAAGCGCGGGTCAAGAGCGCAATGATCTACCCGGCCGTGGTTTTGACCGCTGCATTTCTTATCCTCCTGGGGCTGATGCTTTTTGTTGTGCCCCAGTTCGAGAACGCCCTGACGGAAATGACGGAGGGCAAGGCCCTGCCGAAGATCACGCAAGTCGTGCTGGGGATCAGCGGCTGGATCGCCATGGGTCCCGTCCTGCCCGGCGTGGACATCCGGGTGCCCGTGCTGGGATGGCCGGTCGGCGGCTGGGCGGTTCTGCTGGGCGTGCCGTTCGCGGTCATTTTTGCGCTCAAGATGCTCCGGAAGTCTCAAATGGGCAGATATGTGCTGGACAGCGTCAAGCTCAGAGTACCCGTGGTCGGCCAGCTTACCAGTAAAGTCTCCGTCACGCGGTGGACAAGAACGCTTGGAACGTTAATCAGTGCCGGTGTTCCCATCCTGGACGCCATCAACGTGACGCGTGAGACCGCGGGAAACGAGGTGTATGCGAAGATGCTCGGCATCGTCCACAATTCGATCCGGCAGGGAGACACGTTCGCCAGCCCGCTGCGTCAGTCCAAAACGGTGGACCTGATCGTTTCGAACATGGTCGCCGTCGGCGAAGAAACAGGCGATTTGGATAAGATGCTTTTGAAAGTGGCCGACAACTACGACGAGCAGGTTGACGTGCTGGTGGCCGGGCTGATGTCCATGCTCGAGCCGATTATGATTGTCTGCCTCGGTGGCATGGTTATGACAATCGTTTTGGCCATTTTCTTGCCCATGATATCGATTATTACGACTTTAAGTTCCTCCGCATAAAAACCATACACCAAATCAAACATTATTTGAAATGAAGAGTCGAAAGTAAGGAGAAAAAAATGAAGCCAACCACAAAACAAACCAACAGAAGAACAGCCTTTACCATCGTTGAGCTGTTGACCGTGATGAGCATTATCGTGATTCTCATCGGCCTTCTTGTGCCGGCGCTGAACCAAGTCAAGCGATATGCCTACGGGGTCAAGCAAATGGCACAGTTGAAGAGCATCGACACAGCCATCGAGCTTTTCAACAGTGAGTTCGACGGCTACCCGGACTCCAGCGCCACGGGCCCTGACGGCGTTCCATACTGCGGCGCGATGAAGCTTTGCGAGTCCGTGATGGGCCAGGACCTGCAGGGCTTTCACCCCGACTCGATCTTCAGAAGTGATGGTACGGACGGCACGAGGGTGCTCTATCCGGATGCAAACGCCGTGACTCCCGAGGCGTACAGGGATAACCTGAGCATGAGAAAAGGACCTTACCTGCCGCTCGAGAGCGCCAACGCCTTCATGATCCGAGATCTGTATATTGACCCCGGACCGTTTTCGCCGAGGCATTTCGTGCTGTGCGATGTGTTCCGACGCGTCACGCATCGCGCCACCGGAAAGAAGGTTGGGATGCCCATTCTCTACTACAAGGCCAATACCGCCAACACGAGGCATAATGCCGCCACCCCCAACGATCCGCAGAACATCTACAATTACCTGGACAATCAGGCGCTGCTCATGCTCGGAAAACCGTGGGACCAGGGGGCTTCAGCGAGCATTCCACACCGGCTTGCCGTCGAGAAAGGTCAACAGGGCGTGCGGTTCTACCTGAACACGAAGAACGACAAGGTGACCACGGCGTCCAGACCCTTCAGGGCCGATACGTTTATTTTGATTAGCGCCGGATATGATGGCGAGTACGGCACGCCTGACGATATCTGCAACTTTGAATGGAAGTATCGCGAGCTGCCGTAGCGAGCACCGGGCATGTAACCGAGGTCGTGGGTGTACCGGCTGCATTGCCGCAGGCTCTGGCCGAGACAGGTGCAGCGCCGTTGCCGAAGTCGTTTCTCAACGACGGCCTATGGAGATGGAGAAAGCAATGGAACGAAAAAAGACGGGTTTCACAATGGTGGAGCTGCTGGCGGTTCTGGGGATCATCGCCCTGCTGGTTGGGCTGCTCCTGCCGGCCCTCAGTGCGGTGAGAAACATCGCAAAGGCAACAAAGCAGAAGGCCCAGTTCACCGCCATCGAGCTGGCTTTGACCGCATTCAAGAACGACTACGGCGATTACCCTCCGTCTGTCTGGTCGTCGCCGCCTAATCCCGCGACCGATTACTGCGGCGCGCAGAAACTGGCCGAAGCGCTGCTGGGCTGGGACCTGCTGGGGTTTCACCCGAAGTCCGCCTGGAGAGCCGATGGACTTGACGCGGCTGGCGGGCCCGGGACATACGATCCTGCAAAGACAAGAGACCTGAACGGCAACGGCGTTCCGGACACGTTGGACGAAAGAAAGGGTCCCTACCTCGATCTTGCAACCACCAGCGCGTTCAGGCTGGGCGATGTATTCAAGCCCTATCCCACCGCCCCGCTGGCGCCGAACCCCTACGTGATTTGCGACGCATTTCACGCCAGGAAGGTCACCATGCTCAAAGGAACCGATCCGGTGACGGGACGCCCCATCACCGTCACTGAAACAGCCGGAGCGCCCATTCTTTACTACAAGGCCAAGACTTCCGAGAAAACGATCGGCACGATTTACGACGTGTTCGACAACAACGCCCTTGTTTTGGCGAAGCAACAGGCCGACAACAGGGAGCATCCGCTGGCCCGGCCGGACTCGGGGCCGCTGGGGCAGTATCAGTTTTTCTATAATTATATCAGAAATCCGAAAATAGACGCGAGGCCCTGGCCTTACAGGAACGATTCTTACATATTGATTTCCGCGGGGCCGGATGGTCTTTACGGGACAGGCGACGACATCTGCAACTTCGGCAATAATTAGGCCGTCGGCAACGAACGCACCCGCCCGGCATCCCGGCTTTCTGAGCAACGTGAAGAATCTTGTGAATTCAGAGAACGAGACCCTTCGCCCTGCGCCGTGTGGCGCAAAGGTTCCAATAGAGCGAGCCGAAACTATGAGAACTCGCAAATACAAGTGCGGTATGAGCCTTATCGAGATATTGATTGTCGTGGCGGTCATTGCGCTATTAACGACAATGGTCATCGGCGTCGCCAGCCGTATCGACAATCAGACCAAAGAAAAAGGCGTCGAGTCTGTCTTCGCGCTGCTGGATAGCGCCTTGCAGGAGTATCGCGAATTCACGGGCCACTTTCCCGACCAGCCCGAGAAAAACTACGCGAACGCCGCCATACATTCAGAACTCCTCTATAAGGAGCTTTACTCGATACCGGGCGTTGCGAAAATTCTGGAAAAAATCGACGGCTCTCTCATTAAGAACCAGTACAGTCCGGCCGGCGTGCCTTTGGCCCAGACCGGCCCGGAGATATACGACCTATGGGGAACGGCGTTGGATTACCGATACGCCGCCGGGGAGAACTTCCCGCGTCTGACATCGGCGGGGCCCGACAAGGAATTCGGCACGATCGACGATATGAGCAATAAATAAGAAGCGGAAAATGAGAACGAAACTCAGACAATCCGGTTTGTCGATGACTGAGATGGTGCTGGTGGTGGCAACCATAGCACTGCTTCTGAGTTTGGGGCTGCCGGCGGTCCGTATGCTTCTTCGTTCATTCGAGTCCGGCAGCGGCACAAAAAGCATGATTAGCGCCGCCCTGTCCGGCGCGCGGGCCATCGCCGCCCGAGAGCAGCGGTACGCCGGCGTACGCTTCCAGAAGGACTCGGCCGGCCGCCAGTATATGACCTTTATCGTGCACGACTATGAAAAAACAGGCCTGAACCCGGGTTTTCGTGCAGTGGAAGGTCTTAAGCCCATCAAGCTGTCCGAGAATGCGGGCGTCATAGATTTGACGGTCCGAACTAATCACGGCACGAGTCCCGCCGCCGCGGCCAGTGTGCTCAATGAGCCGCTCCGGGGGCAGCATCTTGACGACGCGAATCCGGCGAATCTCGGGCCGGACGGGAAGAATTGGTACGTCCGGGATGCGTGCACTTTTTCGGTTGTCTTTTCGCCGGCCGGCAAGCTCGTGGTGCGCCCCGTTCGGGTCAGAAACAGAGACGGAATCTACCAGCCCAACAACAGCGTTGCCAACCAGACGTCCCTCGACGACGTCTTCAACTCTCCTGCGAACATCCTCAATCCCGGCGTGGGTATGTTTATCCAGGATGACTATGCCGAACTGGGTTTGGGAGCGGAGTCGAGCCGAAACAGACTCGTTATCTACGATGGAGCCCAGTTTGACAAATTGAACGCTCAACAACGATTTGAATATCTGAGTCGTCTGGAGCTGATTTACATCAACCCCTACACGGGGACGATGATTTCGCCGGATTGATAAGTCTATGATGACCAGGCCGCAACATAGGGGTTTTTCTCTCACCGAGGTTCTGCTGGCGGTGGCCACGCTGGCCATCGGGATGATCTTCATCGGCGGCACATTCTTCACCGGTGTTCACTTCGCGACACTCTCCACGGAACGGACAATCGCGGCGGTGGCGGTCGACGAAGCCTTTGCGAAGGTCAGGTTGTACGGGATCAACCTGACGGATCCGAACCTGGCAACAAACCGGCTCGCCCCGTTCGAAACATTGAATCCAATCGCATCCGATGAGTTTTTCTATCCGTCGGAAAAAATTTCGGGCGAGAAGCAGTACTGCTGGTCTGCCTTGTGCAGGCTGGTGGATTCCGGCTCGAATGACCGGCTCATCCAGGTGACGGTCTTTGTCAGCAGGAAGGTCGGCAGCACCGCCACCTATCCAGGCGGCACGACCAGACCGGTGCCGGTCCGGGTGAGCGTCGCGGCTGTCTCCGGAGCCGGCAATCAAAACAGACTGGCAATCACAATCCCCGGCGAGCAGGCGTTTATCGACGGCGGCTGCACAATCGCAGACAACCGGACGGGCCTGCTCTATCGTGTCATGCAGCGCGACCCCGTTGCGCTCGACACCATCATCCTGGACAGGGTCTGGCAAGGCGGGTCGGCCGATTCCGTGTGGGTGGTTCCACCGCCGGTGGGCGGCGGCCGGTATCCGTGCATAGCGGTTTATCAGAAACTGATACGTTTTTAGCTCATAATGAACAACGAACAACGAACAACGAACGGTTTTACGCTCATCGAACTGATGGTGGCCATCGGAATTCTGGCCATGGTTCTGTCGTTTGCGAGCATCATCTTCAGAGTAAGTATCAACGCTCATCGCACGGCCATGGCAAACGCTGAAATCATGCAGAAACTGCGAGCCATCACGAACCAGCTCAACGACGACTTCGAGAGTCTCAGCAAAGACAGCGAAATCTTCGTGGCCTGGGTGGCCAAGCGGCTGCCTTCGACGTCTGTCAACGACGATCTCGACTTTGACGGGTACGAGAGATTTGATCGGATGATGTTCTTCACAAGCGGTGATTTCCAGTCCTATGGAGTCAACCCGGCGATCCGCGGCAACATGGCATGGGTCTGCTATGCGATCGCTCGCAAGGGCGACGTAAGAGCCGAAGGACAGAGCCGGACCAAACGAGTGCTGGCGAGAATTCAGCACATCCTGTCGGCCGAGCCGGCGCTTCCCAACCCTCTCGACCCGAACGGCTTGAGCACCTTGCAATGGTTTCAGTGGAACAACCAATTCGAGTATGACAAGATATCTTCAGAGGCATGGAAGAGGATTCCCTGGCAGACTAAGCAGGATATGCTCTCGGTGATTACCGACATCAAGGTCGGCGCCAGCACCCTTAGCGACCAGGCCAAAGGCGCCATGGTGGACCCGGCGGACGCCAATTCGATTCACATGCTTCTGTGCGAGGGCGTCGGCGAGTTCAAAATTCAAAGCTGGTATGACGCACAGAAAAAATGGATACCGGAGGTTGACCCGGATGGCGATGGGAATTTGGCCGACACGCATTTTTACCTGACCGACCCCAATACCGTCCCTGGCGTGTTGTATCCGTATCCGCCTTATGGGGGAGTCGCCATCAACAATATCAATTATCCGAGAGACCAGGTCGATAGGGCGCACTTTGATGCGATTCCGGGACTCGGACGGGCGCTGAAGTTTACCTTCACGCTCTTCGATTCCAAAGGCATTCTACCCCAGGGCAGAACCTTTACGCACATTGTTTATTTAGGCAATTGAGTTGCTGAAAAATGAAGACGGCAGATAAGAAACTCTCAGCCGAGGCGTTCCCCGGCGGCTCGGCCCTGATCCTGACGGTGGTCCTGACCAGTCTACTGGCCATCGTGGGCGTGCTGTTTGTCATGGCGTCCCGCGTGGACAACATGGCGACCTCGGCCCTCTCGGAAACCAAGGAACTGGACTTCGCCGCTGAGACCGCCGTGGCCAGGATAGCACGAGAGCTGGCGTCGGACGTTCCCGGTGCGGGCCAGGAATACCAGGACTATCCCGATGCCAATGACGCCTGGCTGGCGGCTCTGGAGCCTTATCAGTCGGGCGGCCATTATTACTGGCGGCACGTCAGCGACCTTTTCAACCGTAGTTTCGATCCCAATTTGCAGGCCGTGACTGTCCCGGACTATCAGGACCCCGGCATCATGGCGGAGGGACTCGCCGCCGACGCCGACGGCGACGGCGTGGCCGATGCGCGCTGGGCGATTGTGCCGGATATAAGCAGCACAAAGGGCAAACCGATCTACGCCGCCGTCAGAATCGTCGATCACGGAGGCATGTTGAACGCCAATACGGCTTTCAAGTTTTATCCGGGCGACCCGAATACGACTATTTTGGCCCTCGGCGGCTCCAGCCAGTTGCAGATCAACCTCATGGCCGTCGCCGGCGCGCCGGGCCAGCCCCCCGCCGCAGCGGACGAGACGAGCCTGCTCTACGCGAGGGCAAATTCAGGCGTCGGCGTTAACCCGCTCGACCTGCGCGCTTACGAGCGGAACGTCATCTGGCGCTACGACGAGCCAAACGGGCCGTACACGCCCTTTGATATTTCCGATGAGCTGGAGCTTCGCTACAGGTTCCTGCTGAATCACAGTGACATCGACACGCGACTGGAACAATGGGGCGGACATTTCAGGAACTACACGCTCTCGACCCCCGTGACCTCGTCGGGAGGACCTCTGGACGCCTGGTTCCAGCGAGTCGGGGACAGCAGCGGCATGGACCCGAATTACGCGTACCGTCACGTGGCCACCACCTATAACATGGATCGAATCGTCAATCCCGCCGGGCCGACCCTGAACGGGGGCAAGATGATCAACGTCAATACAGCGGATAAGAACCTGCTGTACGAAGCGATACGGCAAGGCCTTGCGGGCAACGACCCCAACGTGCTCGATATCGACGGGCTGGCCGCTCAACTGGCGGTCAACATAGTCGATCTCCGCGACCCTGACGCAGACGTAAGCGTCCTGCCGGCCGGCGCAACCACGCATTACGGCTTTGAGGCCCAGCCCTTCATCAGTGAGATAGGCTTTAGAATCAACCAGACGAATGCAAACGTTCCGGCGAACAATTACTTTGCGCTTGAGCTTTATAACCCGTTCGATGCGGATATTCCGCTGGGTGATTTCAGGCTGGAGCTTCGCCGGCAGACGGGCCAGGTCGTCGCCACGATCAATCTGGCCGGCTATGCGATTGCGGACGCAAGCCGATTCGTAATCACCAACGGCTCTGCGGCCTCGAGCGCCTTCGGCGTCTCGGCCCTGATGTCCTCCGGCGGCGGCAAAGAGGACCCCGCCCTGGTGATGGCGCTGTACGATCCCGTACCGGGCTCGGACCCGCCGCAATACATGTTAAAAGAGAAGTATGACATTTGGCTCATCAGGAAGATTTCTGTTCCGGACATTTACCTTGACCGGCAGCAAACGCAGGATTCCTGGTTCACCTGGAACACCGTCAAGAACACCTCGCAATTTTATTCTCGTGCGGACGGTAATTGGAACGTGGTGTATCAGGACTTGACGGTCGCCGCCAATACGCTGGGCAAAGATAACGGGCTGGCCGGCACGCGGAAGAACTACAACTTTTACGATTTTGCAAACGCCACGGGTTCCTACATATCGGTGGGCGACGTCGTAAGGGCCTTTACCTTCGGGCCGAGCGAAGACCCGTGCGACATGGTTGGCGTGAAGCTGGCCTCGGAGCCGGCGGAAGGGCTTATCCGGCTTGACCTGACGAACCCCGCTTTCGCAGGAATCTTTCAATATCTGACCGTCATCGACCCGGCGGCTCACGGCCACCCGGCCGGCGAAACGCGAATCAAGGGCCGAGTCAACATCAATACCGCCCCATCGTTCGTGCTCGCCCAGTTGCCGTGGATGGAGCTTTCCATTGCCCAGGCGATAGTCAATTATCGAGACGTAACGGCCGGGGCCTTCGAAAGTATCACTTCGCTGATGCAGGTTCGCGAAATGGGTTACTATGCCTATGACCCGGCGTACGCCTCAGTCGATCTGGATCGCCTGCCCGACCTTACGCCGAACGACGGAGCGATAAGCGACTTTGAAGAACGAGACGTGATCTTCGCCCGAATCAGCAATATTATCACCGTGCGCAGCGACGTGTTCAGCGCTTATATTCTCATCCGCATCGGCGCCGACGGCCCGCAAAAAAGAGTCATGGCCATTCTCGATAGGAGCCAGGTGACAAGCCCCACCGACAAAGTGAAAATCGTCGCCCTGCAATCCGCCCCAGACCCCAGATAATAGATTGCCGATTGACGATTTTCGATTGCCGATATTTTCTGCCACCAAGGCACCAAGACATGAAGAATCGTTTTGTTTCTTATTTATATCCGATTAACTTTGTGCCTTTGTGGCTTCGTGGCTAAATCGCAAATCGAAAATCGGCAATCGTCAATGCCGTAGCATTTCCACGATTTCGGGGTGCACTTTCTTGTTGGCTGCGATGATCGGGAATATGTGCCCGTCGTAGCGCTCCAGATCGACGGGGAAAACCCTGCCGCCCCGCCAATCCGTCACAACGGCCCCCGCCGCCTCGGCAATCAGCACGCCAGCGGCAATATCCCACAGCTTGGGCGTATTGGCGATTGTTGCGACCATGCCGCCTTTCGCCGTGTACACCAACTGCAGCGCCGTCGTGCCCAGATTACGAAATCTCGACCTTTGCATAAGCTCGCAGGTCCAGGCCGGCACGCCGTCATCAAAATGGCTGTCCAGGCCCACGCTCGTGAACTTGTCGATCCCCCCGTCGCCGGCCTGTATCGGCCTGCCGTTCAGTTGTGCTTTGCCGCCCTTGACGGCGGTGAACATGGACTCCGTGGCCGGCTCGAAAATCACGCCCACAACCGGCTCTCCCTCGAAGCAGACCCCGATACTCACGCCGAACAACAGCATGCCGTGAGCGAAATTATTCGTCCCGTCTATCGGATCGATGACCCACCAGAAAGGCTCCCGCCCTCTCGGAGGCTGTTTGAACATCTTGCCGCCGTCGCCTTCCTCGGCGATGAAGCCGTGGCCGGGATAGCTCTCTTTGATTCGGTCGATAATGATCTTCTGGCAGCGGGCATCCGCCTGTGTAACCAGCTCGTTGGCGTTCTTGATGGAAACCTTGACGTGGCTGATTTCCTCCATCGCCTTTTGGCCCGCCAGCCGCGACGCCGCGACGGCCGTCTCCAACATGCCGCTCAATTCTTTCTGCTCTAACGCCATATTTTCTTGTCCGCCCCTGACCTTGACATAAACATCTTATTGCCTGATACTTGTCGAGTATCGGGTATCGAGTATCGGGTATCGAGGACTATTCTAACGCCGTGATGCAGCCAGGCCAACAGCTAATTAAGTCGAAATTCTCCTGCCGGGCGTCCTCTGGGCAGCGGATCATCGCCGCAGTTATCGTCTTAGCCACCGCTGCTTTTTTCGGCGTCTTTGCTCTGGCGGGACGCTACAACATCGACATGGGCCGATTGTTAGGCTACTGCGGATTCAAGCAAAGAACCGGCCTGCCGTGCCCGACGTGCGGCATGACCACCGCCACCTTAGCTTTTGCCCAGGGCAGAGTCATTGAAGCGTTCTACACCCAGCCGGCCTGCGCCTTGCTTTGTTCCGTGGCGGCGGCCGCAGCACTCGTGGCGCTCATCGTGGCTGTTTCCGGGGTGTATTTCCACTTCATTGAGCGTTTTTTCGCCCAAATCAAGCTCAAATACATGATTCTTGCTCTGATAATCATCGTCGCCGCCGGCTGGGCGGTCACGTTAGCCCGAGCCTTAGCGGCACGGAGTTGAGAATCAGCCATCAGAGATAATTAGTGCAGGTATTCGTTCTCGCTTTTCCGGCCGGCCCATAGGAATCGGATATGGGGCGATTTTCCCTTGACGAGCGGCCCTTCAATCTGGTATAAAGAACCGTATTGACATCTGCGGATTTTTTGTTTTCATCTTGTGGCTTTTTGCCTGGCCATTCGTGTCGGTCCGTTTGGAGAAAGGAGGTGCCGAAACGTGAGGAATCAACACAGGCCAATGACGACCAAATCTTGTAAGGATCACCAACCGTTTTAATGTCAGCTTTTTGAAGGAGGATTATCATGCGGAAACAATCAATTCGCTCAGCGTTTTTCATTCTGGTGCTGGCCCTGGTTCTGACGAGCACGGCCAAGGCGGATCTGGTGGGCTGGTGGAGACTCGACGAAGGTTCCGGCACCACGATATCGGATTCGAGCGGTAACGGCAATGACGGAACCATCGTGGGCAAACCCACATGGATCCCCGGCATCCAGAAGACAGCCCTCGAGTTCCATGGTTTGGGCGTCGCCGGCGGCGGCGGGGACTACATCAATTGCGGCAGCAACGCCGTCATGGACATCGGCGGTCCGATCTCCATCGCTCTCTGGATAAGGCCCGGCGCCGATGACCCGGAGGGGAAGGCCACAACGACGGCGCCAATGGCCAAGGCGCTGAGCACGCTGAGCCCCAGTTGGAGCTACCAGGTTCGATACGGCTGGGGCGGCGCCCCCCAGCCCTACATGGCGTTTACATTCAATACGTCGCCCAGGGCCTGGGCCTTCGTCGGCAAGAAGCTGGATCGCGACGAGTGGTGCCATATCGCCTGCTCGCATGACGGCACGACGCTGAAATGCTATCTCAACGGAGTGCAGACCGACTCGACCCCGATGGGCCAGATTACCAAGAGCAACACCCCTGTCCTCATCGGCTCAGACGGGTGGGGCTGCGATTGGATTGGCGCGATTGACGACGTCAGGCTTTACAATCATGCCATGTCGGACGTTGAAATTCTGGGCACCATGGCAGGCGAGGTATGGCCCTATGCCTACGGCCCTAATCCCGAAGATGGCGCCCTGCTGACCGATACGTGGGTCAATCTTTCATGGAAGCCGGGAGGCTATGCGGTTTCACACGATGTGTATCTGGGCGATAATGTCGGCGATGTAGAGCAAGCCACCCATGACTCAGCCGTATTCCGAGGCAACCAGGCAGGATTGTTTTTCGTTGCCGGATTTCCGGGTTTTGCCTATCCGAACGGGCTTGTCCCGGGGACAACTTACTTCTGGCGAATTGACGAAGTTAACGCCGCCGAGCCGAACAGTCCATGGAAGGGCGACATTTGGCGCTTCTCGATTCCGCCCAAGACGGCTTATAATCCCGGCCCGGCCGACGGCGCAGAATTCGCCGGGCCGGATGTGACGTTGACCTGGACCCCGGGCTTCGGCGCGAAACTGCACCACCTGTACCTCGGCACGAACCTGGCTGATGTCGAAGCCGGCGCGCCTGCCGCGTATAAAGGGCCTATGGGCGTCGCTCGGTTCGGCCCTGCCAAGCTGGACGCGGAGAAGGTCTATTACTGGCGAGTCGATGAGTTCGACGGGACCTCGACATATAAAGGGGGTATCTGGGCTTTCACGACGCCTGGCGCTGCGGGCGATCCGAAGCCGGCTAATGGCGCCGCGGGCGTGCAGATGACGGCGAAGCTGAGCTGGACGCCGGCAACAACTGCGACTTCCCACCAGGTCTATTTCGGCATGGACAAGGACGCCGTACGCAACGCGACAACGGCCTCGCCGGAATATAAAGGCAGCAAAGCCAAAGGTTCTGAGAGCTACGATCCCGGCAAGCTCACTTGGTATAGTCCTTACTACTGGCGCGTGGATGCGGTTTACAGTACAGGCACAGTGAAGGGCCTCGTCTGGAGTTTCACGACGGCCGATTTCCTGCTCGTGGACGACTTCGAATCCTACAACGACCTCGACCCGCCCGACCCCGCGAGCAACAGGATATTCGACAAGTGGATAGACGGCTTTGCAACCCCGACGACAAACGGTGCGCTGGTGGGCAATGACCTGCCTCCTTACGCCGAGCGGACGGCGGTTCACCGTGGCGTGCAGGCGATGCCGTATCGCTACGACAACGCCAACAAGACTTCCGAGGCCACGATGACACTGGTTTATCCGCGCGACTGGACAGAAGAAGGGGTTACAAAATTGTCGCTGTGGTTCCGCGGCGCCTCGGCCAACGCCGCCGAGCGGATGTATGTGGCTCTCAACAGCGGCACGCCCATCTATAATGCCGACCCGAAGGTGGCTCAGGCGGCCGGATGGACTGAGTGGGTGATCGACCTTCAGGTGTTCCAGGGTGTGACTCTCACGAATGTCAACACGATTGCCATCGGCTTCGGCACTAAGGGCAGCCCCGCGGCCGGCGGCACGGGCAAGGTGTACTTCGACGACATCCGGCTGGTTCGGCCGTAAATGGCTCCTTAGAGAGTCCGCTGGGCTGACATCAGGATTTGCTCTAATTCGGGGCCTGAACCGATTCTTTCGGTACGGGCCCCCGTTGTTTGGGGGGCCGCTTCCAGCGGCACTGGGCCGGGCTTAGAGAGAGAAAGGGCGTTCTATCACCGATTTACATTGCTCAATCCCAATAGACAAAAAGGCACGTTTCTTGCAAAACGAGCCGAACCTGCTGGAATTATCTTGACAGCGGGATAAAATTACGGTATTATGAGACCCGAAGTTTGCAGGAGTGGTTCAGTGAAGTGTAGATGTGAAACTCCGGATGATCCCTGCTAAGCGAACGGGAGACGTGTAATGTACGTGCGTGATTCCCAAACCATCTCATGGCCGAGCCAGGCGGCTTGCCCCCCTGACCAAAACATGGACATCAGCTCCGTTTCCGTCAATGATTCATTGCTACATCAAAACTATTATTAGGAGGAACAAACATGTCAGCGAAGAAATGCCTTTTCATTGGAATTGTCACTTTGCTCAGCTTGAGTTTGGCGGTTGCGGCCCCGCCTGCGGTGCACCCAACCACAGGAGAACCACTGGTGATAAACTGTTACAGAGGTACTCCTGATGCAATTGACGGAAACCTGAGCGACTGGCCCCTTAAAGCTTTGACCCCAGCCGTTCTTGATGCGGAAAAGCAAATAAACAGCGGGCTGACAAGCTGGAGCGGCCCCGCGGACTGTAGCGGGGAATTCTATCTGATGTGGGATGACGAGAACGTTTACATCGCAGCGGTGGTGAAAGACGACAAGTTATCCATGAATAAAACCGCCGGCGATATCTGGAATGCGGACTGTATAGAAGTATTTTTCTCTACGACAAACGCAGTTACAGGCCATGCTGAACATTACCAGTACGGCTTCAATGCCAAGGCACAGAAATGGATCTGGGACGCCATGGGTGGTACTACTGGGTTCGCGCCTGATTACCTGCAGATAGCCTCCGTCGAAACCACCGATGGATACATCTGCGAGGCCTCCATCCAATACGCAAAAATCACCCCGTTAGACTGGTCCGCGGGCAATGCCATTGGTTTCCACGCTGTTATTGACGATACGGACGATGGTGACCGGGAAATCCAGATGACCTGGACGGGCCGTGAGGCTCATGACCAGAGTCTGGGATTTGGACAAATCGTTCTGTCCGACGTTGCAGCCGGTGGCGTCAACCCGCGCGCTCGGCGTCCGAATCCGAAAGATGGCGACATGCTCTCGCAGACATGGGCGACGCTTACCTGGACTGCGGGACCGTACGCGGTCTCTCACAATGCGTACATAGGCACTAATTTCGCCGATGTCAATAACGGCACCGGAGGTACTTTCGTAGGCAACCAAACGACAACGATGCTGGTTGTCGGTTTTCCCGGGTATCCCATTCCAGACGGTCTTGTCCCGGGTACGACCTACTACTGGCGAGTTGACGAGGTCAACACCGCCGATCCTAACAGCCCCTGGAAGGGTGATATCTGGAGCTTCTCTATTCAGCCCTATACCGCTTACAATCCCAGCCCGGCTGACGGCACTGAGTCCGTAGGGCCGGATAATGTAACGCTGACCTGGACGCCGGGATTCGGCGCCAAGCTGCACCATCTGTACCTCGGCACGAGCTTAGCGGATGTCGAAGCCGGCGCGCCCGCCGCGTACAAAGGGCCTATGGGTCCCGCAAAGTATGGACCCACCAAGCTGGACTCAGAAAAAGTCTATTACTGGCGCGTCGATGAATTTAATGGAACCTCCAAGTATACAGGCAACATTTGGACCTTCACGACGCCCGGCGCCGTCGGCAAACCGAAGCCGGCCAATGGCGCCGTGGGCGTACAGATGGTCGCGAAGCTGAGCTGGACGCCGGCCACGACGGCCACTTCGCACCAGGTCTATTTCGGCACAGATAAAGACGCCGTCAGGAACGCGACAACCGCCTCAGCGGAATACAAAGGCAGCAAGGCCAAAGGTTCCGAGAGCTACGATCCCGGCAAACTGGCTTGGTACACCCCCTACTACTGGCGCGTGGATGCGGTTTACGCTACGGGCACGGTCAAGGGTCTCGTCTGGAGCTTTACGACGGCCGATTTCATCACGGTAGATGATTTCGAATCCTACAATGACATTGATCCTCCCGCTGCCGGGAGCAACAGGATATTCGACAAGTGGATAGACGGTTTTGCAACGCCGACGACAAATGGCGCGCTGGTGGGCAATGACATGCCTCCCTACGCCGATCAGGCAACCGTCCATGGCGGCGCTCAGTCGATGCCCTATCGCTACGACAACACCAACAAGACTTCCGAGGCAACCATGACGCTCGTTTATCCTCGCAACTGGACCGAGGACGGGGTCACGAAGCTGTCGCTGTGGCACCGCGGCTCATCGGCCAATTCCGCCGAGCGGATGTACGTGGCTCTCAACGGCGGCACGCCCGTCTATAATGCCGACCCGGCGGCGACGAAGAAAGGCGGATGGAACCAGTGGGTCATCGACTTGGCGGCGTTCCAGGGTGTGACGCTGACGAACGTTAACACGATTACGCTTGGCTTCGGCACGAAGGGCAGCCCCGCGGCCGGCGGCACGGGCAAGGTGTATTTCGACGACATCCGGCTGGTTCGGCCGTAAACGGCTCCTTAAAAAGTCCGCTGGGCAGACATCAGAATTTGCCTTAGTTCGGGGCCTGTAGCGATTGGTTCGCTATAGGCCCCTTTTTTCTACCTTTCGGCCCAAAAAAGGCTGAATACTTTGACTGAGCCATTTGCGTTGTTCGGAAGTGGTTGTGTTTCGCGGTAGTTGTAGAAATCTTCAAATCGTATTTACCCCGGCGTTTTGCGATAACGGCTGGTTTTTCTTCGGCCAGAAGAAGATTTCGTGTAAA